>ERZ1645187.183-NODE-183-length-60106-cov-6.786981_pt1 | contig 60106 bp, 61 predicted proteins | sample MGYA00575352_ERZ1645187 | MGnify/ENA primary metagenome ERZ1645187 (study PRJEB40837, sample SAMN11349314) | freshwater sediment metagenome | isolation source: river sediment | host: Sediment | place: India: Wazaribad , New Delhi | collected 2017-02-21 ... | reverse complement strand
ATATTTGAGATCGAAGAACTGTTTCAGTGCAATTGAAAACGGCTTTTTAGAGTCGACGATTCCGCGAGTTGGATCAGCTCCCTCAACACAGATGTAACGCCTGTATATTTCTTGACGCGTTATTGGTTTGCCATTGTTGTCAAATTCAAAATTTACGGCGTCTATAGCAATCTTCCGTAAGACACTTCGCAACGCCTCCGCAGTTGAGGGTTCGCTGATTTGCCCCAAAGACCCCATAAGTTCCGAAAGATTGAGTTGATTCAGATTTTTTGCGAATGCGCCAAATCGGTTTGCCAACTTCTGTTTGATTGCGGTGGCATTCAAATTGTCGTCCCAACTTAAGCGGACAGCAGTCGGACTCGAGTTACGGCAAACGCTAAGCCAATTCTCCCAAATGTGATTTTCAACAGGTATGTTTATTGGCTTCTCGACTACAGACCCTTCATTGTACAGGAATGGAACTAGACAACGGGTACTGAGCATTTTTTCAAAGTCACTGCGCTCAGGACTTCCGTCAGCGTACAACCCGACCAGTATAGGATTATTGTACATGAACGCCCGATTGACCACTAGTTGCTCATACAGCAATAGCGACTTCATAAACTCAGCGCGGGCCCGCTCGTTGATCTCATCCTGAAAATCTCTGTGCGATTTTCCTTCTGCCGTAGCCTTGCTCATCACGCTTGAAGGAGCCCACTGATCATCCAAATATTGCGCAACGCCGGCAATGTCTTGCAGTTGACTAGTCTCGATTTTCATCAGTCATTACCTTGTGGGTACCTATTCATCGGACTGCTTCTTCCCGAAAAAGCTGAGCCACGCACCTCCATGAGAAAACATGCGTCTCGCGCTTCAAGTACCAACAGATCGCACAACCACGAGTATTTGTCTACGTTTGCGCGCGACAACTTTTGCTTGCGTTGTAGCCCTCCCTCCCCCCTCACCTGTACTTTTGGATCAACTTGAATATCCCCTCCGCCGCTGCATCCGCTGCATACTGCGCGTTTTCGCCCCAGCTTTGATCCAGTGAGCCTGCGGGTACGGCGTTGTCTTGTTTGAGGTCGCCGAGGTGTTTGCCGTCCGGCGTCAGCACGTCCCAGACGATTTTCACGGCTTGCGTTGCGCCGTTGGCCTTGGCGATGGTGACGCGGCCTTGCACGGTGAGGGCGTCCTTGCGGGTGGCGTTCAGCACGGGCCAGCCGGCCTCCTTGAGCGCGTTGCGCATGGCTTCGGTCAATTCGCTGTTGCCTTCGCCGCGCGCACCCTTCACGGCGGGAACGGCGACGGCCTTGATGACCACGTCGCCCTTCTTTTCCTTCTTGTCTGGCGCTTCCGCCGGAGCGGCTTCCGCTGCCGGTTCATCGACGGGTGGCATGGCGATCGGGGCTTGCTCTGTTGCCACGGCCACCTGCTCATTGGCTTGCTGCTCGGCAATCAGTTCGGCTGGAATGTTTCCGGAACCATAGAGGGTTTCGAGATCAAGTTCCTTGTGGGCGTTGGGACCGGCCTCGACAAAGACCTCCCAGGGCGGGCGGGCCAGCGGATTTTCCACGGGGATGGGTTCGGGAATCTGGTCGTAGGCTCCGCGCAGTTCCGGCTGCTGCGCTTCGGTTTTCACCACGCCGGACTTGCGCAGGTGCTCCAGCAATGTCGGCTTGGTTTTTTTTGCGGGAACGGTCTGGGGCACATCAGTCGAAGCGACGACAGGTTCGGGTGCTGGTGATGCTTCAGGCAGAGGAGCCGTCTCCTGTGGCGCGGGCTCCGGCACTTTGGTTTCAAGTGGCGCGGCTGCGATTGCCGTGCCCTGCGCCGTTGCCGCCACGGCCTGTTCGGCGGGTGCGGGAGCCACGTCCTTGCGGGCCACCTTGTCCATCTTCTTCGGCAGTTCGGCCAATTGTTCGAGATCGCGCAGCAGCAGGCTCTGGCTATCGCCAGTGCATCCTGCCAGCGCGAGCGCCAGCACTATAGCCGCGCGTGTCTTCAACGGGTGATCATGCCCAGTGGGAAGGTTGATACGGGTTCGGGCTTGCCTTTGGTGATGATGTAGGTGCGGCCGAGGCAGAAGGCGTTGGCCGATTTCGAATCCATCAGGATCATGTGGGCGAAGAAGACCATGCCTGCTCCCAGTGCGGCGTCATTGCCGGTGTAGAACATGGGCATATCCATCCAGCTTGGCGTGAATTTGGCACCGAGCGAATAGCCGCAGGCGTTGAGGCGGTGGTCCTTCATGCCGTGCTCGTCCATGACGCGGGCGTGGGCAGCGAAAACATCACCCGCCGTGTTGCCGGGGCGGAGCTTTTCCTCCACTGCCGCAAGTGCGGCCTGGCAGGCGGTGTCCATGGCTTCATGATGTTTCGTCGGCTTGCCGATGATGAGGGTGCGCATGAAGGCGGCGTGGTAGTGGCGATAGACGCCGGCCCATTCCAGCGTGAGTTGGTCGCGCTTTGCCAGTTTGCGGCGGCCTGCCTTGTAGCGGCAGAGCAGCGCGTCGCGGCCCGAGCCGATGATGAATTCATTGGCGGGATAGTCGCCGCCACCCGCGAAGATGGCGGCCTGCTGGGCGGCGAGAATGTCGCCCTCGTCGGCACCGGCTTTTGTCTTGCGGATGGCGGCCTTGAGTGCGGCGTCTCCAAGTTCGCCTGCCTTGCGGACGTATTTCAGTTCGGCAGGCGATTTGACGAGGCGCAGGCGGTCGATGAGGTCGGTCGATTCCTTCAGCGTGCAGAAACCGTCGAGGGCCGCATCCACGGCCTTGCCGTTGAAATGGGTGAGACCGTAGGACTTGGTTTCGATGCCGAGATTGTGGCCGCGGCAACCGAGGCTTTCCAGCATGTCCTTCAACTGCGCGGCGGGTTGGGCACCTGCGGCGTCGGTCCAGATACGGATGTCATCGATGATCGAGGTGTGTTGTGCCTGGCGCAAATCCGCCGAGCGGGTGAGCAGCGCCATGCGGCCATCGGCGCCGACATAGAGGCACTGGAAGAAGCAGAAGCCGAAGGTGTCGTAGCCCGTGAGCCAGTACATGCTCTCCTGCTGGAAGAGCAGCATGCCATCAAGGCCGCGTGCCGCCATGGCCGCAGTGGCCTTCTCCATGCGGGCCTTGAATTCGTCACGGGTAAAATGGATTGCCATCTCGTCACACCACTGCAATGGCCGAAATCAGGCGGCCGTAATCCTGTTCGCCGCGATGGGTGGCGCGGCGGTAGCTGTAGAAGCGGGCTTCATCGGAGTAGGTGCAGAGCCCCAGATTGGCCACGGTTCCGACGCCCTCGCGGCGCAGACGGTCCACCAAATAGCGAGGCAAATCAAACATGTGGTGGCCCTGCTTCACGCTGGGCGTGAAGTATCTGGCGTGGGCGGCATCCTGTTCGAGGAAGGGCTTGGGGAAATCCGGGCCCACTTCATAGGCGTCCTTCGAAATGGTGGGGCCGAGCACCGCGGTGATGCGGGTGCGGACGGCACCGAGCTTTTCCATGGCGGAAAGCGTTGCCTCGGTGACGCCAGTGAGCGCGCTCTTCCAGCCCGCGTGGCAGGCCCCAACCACGCCTGCCTCCGGATCGGCGAAGAGCACCGGGCCGCAATCGGCTGTGAGCACGCCAAGGCCGATGCCACGGGTCTTGCTGACGATGCCATCGACCTTGGGGCGGGCGTCGATGGCCCATGGCGTCACGACTTCGATGGCCTCGGCGCTGTGGACCTGGTGGGCGGTGACGAGGTTGGCCGCATCGATGCCAAGGCCGCGGGCCACGGTCTCGCGGTTCATGCGCACCAGATCCGGATCGTCACCGGAGCCCAGCCCGCAATTGAGGGAGGCAAAGATGCCGGTGGAATGGCCGCCGCCACGGGTGAAAAACCCGTGCGCAATGCCGGGGATGTTCAGGGCCTCGCTGTCAATCATGTCGCACCAAATGGATATGGGGGCTGAAGCCCCGCGCTTGTGACCGCCATCACCTTGAAAAGGTGGCCCATCTGGGCGGGATGTGCAAGCCGTTCCGATGCCGCGACCAGTTGCGTGCGGGCCTCGCCTTCAACGCTGCGGGACAACACTTCGGTGCGGGCTTCGAGGCCCATGGCATTGAGGAAATCGCCCTGCGCCATCAGACCGGCGATGCGGGCGCCCCCTTCGGGAAAGGCGCGGGCCAGCGCCTCAAAATCCACATGCGAAGTGATGTCGGCCTCGCCGGGCCTCTCGGTGACGCGGCAGTACTTGTGGGCGATCATGGCCTGCAAGGTGTCGCCCAAGGCGCTTCTGGCGTGGCCATAGTCGAAGATGAGTGCGGCACCACCGGACCTTGCCAGATGATCGCCCAGTTGCCGGGCCGCGGCGGCGCGGATGGCGTGATCCTCGAAGACGCCCTCGCCCCGCAGCGGCACAGGCACCGGCGACGGCACAAGGCCCCGTTCCAGCATGTCACCTGTCAGGCCGATGACGCGCTCGAAGACCGTTCCGTTCTTGCGCTCGAACTGGCGGATGGGCAGCGCATCGAAGAACTCGTTGGCGATGATGATGGAGGGGCGCGCCGGAAGCGAGGCGATGGTGTGGTGCCAGGTGGACTGCGGCACGCGGATCCCTTGCGCCTCGCGCAGCACCGGGCTGGTCTCGACAAAGTGCACCTCAGCCGCCTTGGCCGCATCCTTCACGCGAGAGAGGACGCGCAGCACATCGGCCATCAGCGTGCCCCTGCCCGGCCCCAGTTCCACCAGCGCAAAATGGCGGGGAGAGCCCAGCGCCTGCCAGACCTGCGCCACCCAGACGCCAATCAGTTCACCGAAGACCTGCGAGATTTCAGGTGCCGTGGTGAAGTCACCGCCTGCACCGAAGGGATCGCGGGTCATGTAGTAGCCATGTTCGGGATGGCCGAGGCACAGCGCCATGTAGCGGTCCAGCGGCATGGGGCCATCGGCCCGGATCATGCCGCGGATGATGGTTTCAAGGGGTGTCATCCGGTGCGGCGCGAGCGGAGGAGGAGCCAGATGCCGATGGCCAGAAGCGGCAGCGACAGCACCATGCCCATGGTGAAAATGCCACCGATGTAGCCGATGTGGGCGTCGGGCTCTCGGAAGAACTCCACAATGATGCGCGAAAGGGCATAACCTGCGGCGAAAATGCCGGAGGCACGGCCCGGATGCTTCAGCGCACTGAAGCGATGGGTGGCGATGCGCACAGCGAGGAAAAGCAACAGCCCTTCCAGCAGCGCCTCGTAAAGCTGGCTCGGGTGGCGGGCGAAGCTCTCTCCCGGAAAGATGACGGCCCAGGGCATGTCGCTGGGGCGGCCCCAAAGTTCGGCGTTGATGAAGTTGGCGATGCGCCCCAGCCCCAGCCCCACGGGCACTGAGGCGGCACCAAGGTCGAGCATGCGGTCGAGCGTTTTGCCCTTGGCGCGGCCATAGAGCCAGCAGGCGATGACAACGCCGAGGAAGCCGCCATGGAAGGACATGCCGCCGTCCCATGTCTTGAGAATGTCCAGCGGGTTCTGCAGGTAGAAGAGCGGCTTGTAGAAGAGCACGTAGCCCAGCCGCCCGCCAAGCACGACACCAAGGAGCGCGAAGATGAAGAAGTCATCCGCTTCGGCGGGGCTGAGGGTGGGCGAGTTGGCCCCCCACAGGCGCGGCTGGCGGGACAGGTATTTGATATACCAGACGGCAAAAAGCAGCCCCACCACATAAGCCAGCGCGTACCAGTGGATGGCGAAGGGGCCGATCTGGAGGGCCACGGGATCGATGCCGGGATGGCTGATGACGGCGAACATGGCCTGCTCATATGCGTTAATCATGGCGCCGCCAAGTGTGGCCTTGGGGAGCGCTGCGGCGCGGCGGCACTTGAATCACCTGGGCAGAATGCCTAGGTGTTGCGCCAACACAGGAGCCCCTTCCATGGTCACCACCAATTCCAAGTTCTTCGATGAACTCGCCAAGCTGATGGGCAATGCCGCAACGGCCGCACAGGGCGTGCGCAAGGAAGTGGACACGCTGGTGCAGGGCCAGGTGGAGCGCGTTCTCAACAACCTCAATGTGGTGAAGCGCGAAGAGTTCGACGTCGTCAAGGAGATGGCGGAGAAGGCGCGCAGCGAAAACGAAGACCTCGCAAGGCGAATCGCGGACCTTGAGTCGCGGCTCGGCAAGACCGAATCCGCCTGAAATCCTGTCAGCACAAATTTGTGTGGAGGAATCAGCGGCATTCTTGCCGTGAATCACACGCATGACCATGTTGCCCCTCAGCCAACGCATTTGATTCTTCCGTTGGCGGAGGATTTTGATGGGCCTTGCGGCAACACTTGACCCCATTCACTCGAACCCGCTGGACCGGGTGGAGCGCCTTGCCGAGCGGCGGGAATGGACACTGGACCGGCCAAGCAACGACGAACTGCTGATGTCGGTGGAGGGCGGCTGGTGCGCGCTCTCTCTTTCGCTCACTTGGCGCGAAGACCTTGAGTCACTGCTGGTGGCCTGCACCTTCGAGCTGAAAGTTCCGGAAAAGCGCCGGGATGAAATGGCGCGGCTGATCGCTGCCATGAATGCGCAACTTGTGCATGGCCATTTCGAGTTCTGGGACAAGGATGGCAGTATCCTGTTCCGCGACAGCCTTCTGTTGGCGGGCGGGGCCGAGGCCAATGACGCCCAGTGCGAAGGGCTGATCCGCCTCGCGGTGGATTGCTGCCAGCGTTATTACCCGGCAGTGCAGTTCGTCATCTGGGCCGGGCATACGGCAGATCAGGCGCTTGACAGCGCCCTTCTCGAAACACACGGTGAGGCATGAGCATTTCTCTAAAGGGCACGCTGGTGCTGATCGGCGCCGGCAAAATGGGCGGAGCCATGCTGGAAGGCTGGCTGAAGGCTGGCGTTGCGGCGCGGCAGGTGGTGGCGCTTGATCCCTCTCCCCCGGCAGAAGTGGCAGCACTTCTGGCGAAGCATGGCGTGCGGCACAATCCGCCGATCAACAGCATCACGGATGCCGAAGTCGTTCTGGTGGCCGTGAAGCCGCAGGTGATGGACGATGTGTTGACGCCATTGCACGGCCTCGCTGCCTCAAAGCCCCTGATCCTCTCGATTGCCGCAGGCAAGACCATCGCGTCCTTCGAACGGCATTTCGGAAATGAGGCGGCTGTCATCCGCACCATTCCCAACACGCCCGCCGCCGTGGGTCGCGGCATCACGGCCATGGCGGCCAACCGGAACGTTTCGCCTGCCCAAATGACCCTCGCCGAAGAATTGCTGTCCTCCATCGGCGAAGTGGTGCGCGTGGATGACGAGGCACTGATTGATGCGGCGACGGCCGTGTCCGGCTCGGGGCCAGCCTATGTGTTCTATCTCACGGAGTGCCTTGCCGCGGCTGCGGAGGCAGTCGGGCTGCCGCCTGATGTGGCGGTGAAGCTGGCGCGCGCCACAGTGGCGGGTTCCGGCGAGTTGATGCGCTCGTCCGGCATTGACGCCGCCACGCTGCGGCAGAACGTGACCTCGCCCAAGGGCACCACCTATGAAGCCTTGCAGGTGCTGATGGCCGAAGACGGCATGAAGCCGCTGATGATCGAGGCCGTGAAAGCAGCGGCGCGGCGGTCCAGGGAACTGGCGAGTTAGGAACGGACAAGGGCCCCCCTCAGTCCTTCGGACAGCTCCCCCAACAAGTTGGGGGAGCGGGGCCGAACCACCCTCCCCCAGCTCGCTGGGGGAGGTGCCCGCAGGGCAGAGGGGGTCGCGACAGATGGAGAGTTCATGAACAGCATCACCTATGCAGACTTCGAGAAGGTCGACATCCGGGTCGGCACCATCATTGGTGTCGAGCCCTTCCCGGAGGCGCGCAAACCGGCCTTCAAGCTGCGCATCGATTTCGGGCCGGAGATCGGCGTGAAGCGTTCGTCGGCGCAAATCACCAAGCACTATGTGATCGAAACGCTGCTCGGGCGGCAGGTGGCGGCGGTTGTGAATTTCCCGCCCCGGCAGATCGGGCCGTTCATGTCGGAGGTGCTGACGCTCGGCTTCCCCGACACGGAAGGTGGCGTGGTGCTGATCGGGCCGGACCTTGATGTGCCGAACGGCGGCAGGCTGTTTTAAACCGGCAAGCGCACCACGGCGCGCAGGCCGCCCAGCGGACCATCCTCCAGCGTGATCTCCCCGCCATGGGCGTGGGCGATGTCCTGGGCGATGGCAAGGCCGAGGCCGGTTCCCGTCTCATCAAGGTTGCGGGCGTTGTCGAGGCGGACGAAGGGCCGGAACGCCTCCTCGCGCTGGTGGGCGGGAATGCCGGGGCCATTGTCATCCACATAAAGCCAGAGGCGGTGGTCCCTGATCTCGCCTGAAATCTGCACGCGGTGGCCATAGCGCACGGCATTGCTGATGAGATTGGCCAGCAGCCTGCGGAAGGCATTGGCCTTGAGATGCACGGTGGCGCGGGGCAGATCCTTCATGGCGATTTCCGCGTCTGAATCGGGCCGGTCGCGCTCCACGTTTTCCACCGTCATGCGCACGGCGTCGGGCACATTGACGTCGCTGGCCTGCTCGCCGCCATCGCCCTTCACGAAGGCCATGTAGTCTTCCAGCATGTGCTGCATCTCGTCCACGTCCTCCTTCAGGGGGTGGACCTTGGGGTTGTCGCCGAGGACAGCCAGTTCCAGCTTGAAGCGGGTGAGAATAGTGCGGAGGTCATGGGACACGCCAGCCAGCATGTCGGTGCGCTGTTCCACATGGCGGGCGATGCGGCGGCGCATGTCGAGGAAGGCATTGCCAGCGGCGCGGATTTCATCGGCGCCACGGGGGTGGAAGCCAGATGTGTCGCGGCCCATGCCGAAGTTCTTGGCGGCCTCGGCGAGTTCAAGGATCGGCACCACCTGCTTGCGCAGGAAGATCATGGCGATTCCGAGCAGCATGCCGGAGGCGGCAAGCATCAACAGCAGCAGGCCGCCCGTTCCGCTGGCCTGGGCGCGTTCGGCTTCGGTGCGGATGCGGAAGATGGTGCCCTTGTCCACCTCCACCTGCACCTCCACATCGCCGTTCGGCCCGCCGCTCTTCACCCAGAAGGCGCGGCCGGTGTCACGGGTGAGGTATTTCTGCATCTTGCGTTCAAAGAGGGCGTAGAACGGCGGTGTTTCCGGCGGCGGCAGGTCGGCTCCGCGGATGACATCCATGTCGAGGCGCAAGCGCTCGCGGGCGCGCTGTTCGATCAGGGCCACGGCCTCCGCAGACTTGTCGGACTTCTGGTAGTCGTCCACCAGCAAGCCGATTTCCATCGACAGCGAACGGCCCAGGGCCTTGGTGACGTTGTCCCAGTGACGGTCGAGGATGATGGCAGCCATGATCGTCTGCAGAAGCACCACAGGCGCTATCAGGATGATCAGGGCACGCCGGTAAAGCCCGCCCGGAAGGTGACGTTCCAGGAAGCGGTTGAAGCTGTTCATGAAGCCTGTCTGGTGCGGCATCTATTCCACGCTTTCCACATAGAGCACATAGCCTTCGCCGCGCACCGTCTGCAACAGCGCGGGGTTGGCGGGATCATTCTCGATTTTCTGGCGCAGGCGGTTGATCTGCACGTCAACAGCGCGGGCGGCATCATCCTGCCCATCGCCGCGCAAGTCGGCACGGGACACGGGCCTGCCGCTGCCGAGCACAAGCTGGCGCAGCAGATCCTTTTCGCGGCCCGTGAGGTGGACCACCTCGCCTGCCCGCCAGAGTTCGCCTTTCACCATGTCGAAGAGGCAATCGCCGAATTGTGCCTCCCTGATGGCGGGCGTCGCCGGACCGGCGCGGCGCAGGAGGTTGCGCAGGCGCAGCAGCAGTTCCTCGGGCTCGAAAGGCTTGGTCAGATAGTCGTCGCTTCCGGCGGCAAGGCCCTTGATGCGGTCGCCACTGTCGGCGCGGGCCGACAACATGAGGATCGGAACCTGCTGGCGCGCGGCGCGCAGACTCTCGGCAAGGCTCACGCCCGTCTCACCGGGCATCATGACATCGAGGATGAGCAGGTCGAAGACGAGGCCACGCATGCGCTCGCGCGCCTCTGCCGCATTGGCCGCCGTGGTGACGCGGAAGCCCTGGCCCGTGAGATAGGTTTCCAGCAACGCACGGATCCGCCGGTCATCATCGACGATCAGGATATGGGCGGCATCACTCACAGGATTGTTCACGGAGCCCCTGGAGACGTGCGGCGCGCCCGGCTGATCCAGGCTTCCGCCACATCGCGGTTTTCAGGATTGATGAGTTGCAGCAGAAGGTTCCGGTAGCTGGAGGCTTCGCCTTCTTCCAGTCCGGCGACGGCGCGGTTGAAACGCCGCATCTGCGGTGCGGCCAGGGCGCGCCAGAGACGCTCGCCCTCATCGGTAAGATGCAGCAGGCGCTGGCGGCGGTCTTCCTCGCCTGCCTTCTGGTAGATGTAGCCTTTCTCGATCAGGTCTTTCAGGACGCGGCTGAGGGATTGCTTGGTGATGCGCAGGATATCCAGCAGCTGCGCCACGGTCATGCCGGGATCACGGCCGACGAAATGCAGCACGCGGTGGTGGGCGCGGCCAAACCCAAGCCCCTCCAGAATGGTGTCGGGATCAGCCACGAAATCGCGATAGGCGAAGAACAGCAGCTCCACCAGGGCGACAGCATCTTCATCCGAAAGGGGCGGATTCGAAATTATGTCAGCCATATTGACATATTTTCCACTTCTGTTAGCGTCTGCTCGAGATCACAGCAGGCATGCCTGATCACGAGTCAATTCCGGCCCAGTATGGCATGCGCTTGCTGCAACGCAAAATCTTTGGAGACCAAGGCCATGGCAATCATCCCTTTTGACGACCGCGACGGCGTGATCTGGTTCAACGGCAAAATCATTCCCTGGCGTGATGCAAAGGTGCATGTGCTGACCCATGGCCTGCACTATGGCTCTTCCGTTTTCGAAGGCGAGCGCGCCTACAACGGCAAGATCTTCAAGACGGTGGAGCACACGCAGCGCTTCCGCAAGTCCGCCAACATCATGGATTTCGACCTGCCCTTCACTGATGACGAAATCAACAAGGCCAAGGACGAAGTGGTGGCGGCGAGCGGCGGCGGCGACCAGTATGTGCGGCCCGTGGCCTTCCGCGGCTCGGAGATGATGGCCGTTTCAGCGCAGAACAACCGCATCCATGTGGCCATCGCAACCTGGGCCTGGCCCTCCATGTTCGACCCGGAAACAAAGATGAAGGGCATCAAGCTCGATATCGCCGACTATCGCCGCCCTGATCCGCAGTGTGCGCCTGTCCATGCCAAGGCCGCCGGCCTCTACATGATCTGTACCATCTCCAAGCACAAGGCGGAGAAGAAGGGCTATGCCGACGCCATGATGCTGGACTGGCAGGGCCGTGTGGCGGAATGCACCGGTGCCAACATCTTCTTCGTGCGCGACGGTGCCATCCATACGCCGATTGCCGACTGCTTCCTCAATGGCATCACCCGCCAGACGGTGATCGCGCTGGCGAAGAAGGAAGGCCTCGAACTCATCGAACGCCGGATCATGCCGGAGGAGCTTTCGACCTTCAACGAATGCTTCATCGTGGGCTCGGCGGCGGAAGTGACGCCGGTCTCGGAGATCGGCCCCTACACGTTCAAGCCCGGCAACATGAGCCGGACGATGATGGACGCCTATTCCAACCTCGTGCGCGCCTGAGACAGCGCAATCCTGACATGCGGGGGCCGGGCGACCGGCCCCTTTCGTTTTTGAGCCGCACGTGGCAACGGTCGCGGCATGAGTGAACCCGCACCGCGCACAGATTGGCTTGCCATCATCATTCTCTACTGTGCGGGTCTGGTGGCGGCGATGCAGTTCGCCAAATTGTCTCCCGTGATGAGCCTGGTGGCGCGTGACCTTGCACTTGGCCCTGTGGGGGCCGGGCTTTCCGTCTCGATCCTTGGCCTCGTCGGCGTGCTGTTTGCGGTATCCGTTGGCGCTGTTGCCAATGCAGTGGGCCTTGCCCGGGCCTTGCGCCTTGCCCTCTTCGGCGGCGGGGCCGTGGCGCTTGCCGGCGCTTTCGCGCCCGAGGCCAACAGCTTCCTGCTGTCGCGCTTTCTTGAAGGCTTCTCCCACCTCTTCGTGGTGGTGTGCACGCCGGCGCTGATGGCGAATGCGGCGGCACCGCGGGACAAGCCACTGGCCCTTGCCCTGTGGGGCTGCTTCTTTGGCGCAGGCTACGCACTGACCAGCCTGCTTGCGCCCTTCATCGTCGGCGAAGCGGCATGGCGGAACCTGCTCCTCGCCCATGGTGCCGCCATGATTGCTGTTGGCCTTGCCGTCACCTGGGTCACGCGCGGACAGATGGCGCAAGGCGCGTGGCCGGGGTTCTCCGCGATCCTGCGCAAGCATGCGGATGTGGCGCGCAGCGGTGCGCCACTGCTGCTGGCCCTCACCTTCTTTGCCTACACGGTGCAGTTCCTCGCGGTTCTCACCTTCCTCAATATCTTCCTGCAGACGCAACTCAACTGGCCGGCCGAGCAGATCGGCGTCGCCCTCTTCATCGCGCCCCTGTGGAGTCTGGTGTTCACACTCATGTCCGGATTCGTGGCGCGCAGCGGGCTCGGAATTGCCCGGAGTTTCGGGATTGTCTTTGCCGTGCTGGCGGCTGCGGCGCTGGTGGTGTTCGCGCTTGTGCCGCCGCCCCCGCTGCTGCTGGTGTCACTGGCCGTGATGATGGCGTGTTTCGGACTGTTGCCGGGCCTTGCCTTCGCCAACATGCCACGTGTGGCGCGCTCGCCTGAGCAAACCACGCTGGGGTTCAGCGCCATTGCCCTGTTCGGCAATCTTGGAACCTTCCTTGGCACGCCGCTGCTGGCAATGTTCCTGGAGGCAGGGGGATGGACATCCGTGGCGCTGGTTCTCGCCACCATTTCCGTTGCCGGTGCAGGCTTGGGATGGGCGCTGGAGCGCGCCACGCGGCAGCATGCGGTTGTGAATTGATCATGACGGCGGGGCTGGATATTCTCCCTCCCATGATGCTGAGCCGCCGTTCGTTCCTGTTGTCGTCGCTTGCCGCCCTTGCCGTGCCCCGTGTGGCCGCAGCGGCGGAACCGTTTCACATCCCCGTCTATGAAGAGCACAAGGTCGAGTTCAAGTACCGCCAGCAGGAAGTGAAGTTCAAGACCACTGAACCGCCGGGCACGATCGTTGTCGACATGCGCAAGCGCTTTCTCTACTTCGTGAAGCCGGGCGGCAAGGCGATCCGTTACGTTATCGGCGTGGGCAGCAGCGCCACGCGCTGGAGCGGCAATGCCACCATCACCCGCATGGCCAAGTGGCCGAAGTGGACGCCCACCGAAGAGATGATGGCCAAGCACACCACCTATGACCAATGGAAGGACGGCATGCCCGGCGGCCTCGACAACCCCATGGGGGCGCGCGCCCTCTACCTGATCAACGAGGGTGGCATCGACAACAAGTACCGCGTCCACGGCACGCCCGCCCCCTACACCATCGGCAAGGCCACCACATCCGGCTGCTTCCGCATGCTGAACAGCGCCGTGATCGACCTCGCCAACCGCGTGAAAGTGGGCACGCGCGTGGTGGTGCTGCCGTACAAGAAGGGGCTTTGAGCCGAATCGCGCTAGGCTGATGCCATGCGTGAGACTGACCTTTATCTCCCCGTGAAGCGCCATCTGGAAGCGCAGGGCTACGCCGTGAAGGCGGAGGTGAAGGGCTGTGATGTGGTGGCGGTGCGGGGGGATGAGACGCCTGTCATCGTGGAACTGAAGACGGGGTTGACGCTGCAGCTTCTCTATCAGGCAGTGGAGCGCTTCTCGGTGGCGGAGCATGTGTATATCGCCATTGCCCGGCCCAAGCGCGGCGTTGGTGCGTCGGCGCTCAAGCTGTGCAGGCGGCTGGGGCTGGGGCTGATCGTTGTCACGGCGGCGGGCTCGCTGGAAGTGCTGGCGGACCCTGTTCCCTACGCGCCGCGCCCCAACGCGAAGAAGCGCGGATTGCTGCTCAGGGAGTTCAACGCACGCAGCGGCGACCCCAATTTGGGTGGCAGCACCCGCACACCGCTGATGACGGCCTACCGTCAGGATGCGCTGAAGTGCGCCGCGCATCTCTCGGAGGCAGGCCCGGCACGCATCCGGGATGTGAAGGCTGCAACATCCGTGGACCGGGTGGCGGGCATTTTCCGCGACAATGTCTATGGCTGGTTCGCCAAGGTGGAGCGCGGGATCTATGCCCTGTCGGATGACGGACGTGTGGCGCTGGCGCGCTACTCTGACGGGGCCAGCGGATAGGTTCCGCCGATCAGCCTCTGCCAACCCCAGGCGAAGGCAACGAGCAGGATGCTGCCGGCGAGCACCGGCAGGAACAGGAACGTCCACTCCGCACTTGTGAGATAGGCCAGCAAGGCCGTGGCACCGGCGGGCGGGTGCACGATGCGCATCAGGACCATGGTCGTGATGGCAAGGCCCGCTGCAACTGCGGCCAGCCAGACATGCCCCGGAAAGACGGCCACAAGCGCCAGCGCGATGAGTGCGCCCGTCACATGGCCACCCACGAGATTGGCGGGTTGCGAGAGCACGGCTGTGGGTGCGGCGAAGATGAGGACAGCGGAAGCACCAAACGGCGCGATGAGCCAGAGATGGCCGGTCCATTCCCCCAGAAAGCCCAATGCAGCCAGCGCCAGTGCCGCCCCTGCCCCGGCCAGCAGTGCCGAATGCACCCGCATGGGTGGCTGGTGGCGGTGCCAGAAGCTCTTCACGCCTTGATCCGGACGGGTTCGGCGGCGAGTTCCTTCATGAAGCGCTTCACCTCGGCTGCTGGCACTTCGGTGATCTGGCCGCGCTCAAGTTTGCCCAGATGGAATGGCCCGTACTGCACGCGGATCAGGCGGTTCACAACGCAGCCGAAATGCTCGAAGAGGCGGCGGATTTCGCGGTTCTTGCCTTCGGTGAGAATGACCCGGTACCAGGTGTTGGTGCGGCCGGTGTGGCCGGTCTCTTCGGTCACATCGACACTGCGGTAACGCTCGCCCTCGACGGTCACTCCACGGCGGAGAAGTTCCACTTCCCGTTCCTTCAGGCGGCCGTGCACGCGCACGCGATAGACTCGCGGCAGCGCTGTGGCAGGCGACATCATGGTCTGGGCCAGCGGGCCATCCGATGACAGCACCAGCAGGCCTTCGGAGTTCACGTCGAGGCGCCCGACGTAGATGACACGGGGCTTCGACTTGTCCCAGGCGGGTGGCTTGAGGACCGGCAGATCATAGATCGTCGGACGGCCTTCCTTGTCGAAGGCTGTGACCAGATAGTCGAGCGGCTTGTAGAGCAGGAACAGGCGTGGCTGGGCGCGGGTGGCGGGGGACAATGGCTTGCCATCCAGTTCCACCTTGTCGCCGTCATTCACCGGCACGGTTGGCGTGGCAAGCGCACCGTTCACCTTGACACGGCCCTGCTCGACCATGCGCTCAGCCTCGCGGCGGGAGCCGACGCCCGCCTGCTGGAGATAGACATTCAGGCGCATCAGCCGCCCGTCACTGGTGGAAAGAAAGCCACTTCGCGGGCTCCGACGATGGAGTGGTCCATTTTCACATGGGAGTGGTCCACGGCAGGACGGATGATCTTTTCATCGGTAAAGGCGGCGGCACAGCCGTTGTCGGTGCTGATGAGGAATGCCAGCAGCTCGCCCACAGTCCTGACTTCGGGCGGCGGCGTCACATCATCCGCGCCACGGCCGATGAGCTGGCGAAAACGGGCGAAATAGAGAACCTTCATTCGTTGTCCACAACATGCCGGAGACCGGCGCGGAAATAATCATAGCCCGTGTAGAGCGTGAGGGCAGCAGCGACCCACAATCCCGCGATGCCAATCCAGGTGACGCCCGGCACATGCGCATCACCTGCCGGACCGGCGATGAGGAAACCGATGGCCACGAGTTGTACGGTGGTCTTCCACTTGGCGATCTGCGTGACCGGAACCGAAACCGAAAGCTGGCCCAGATATTCGCGCAGGCCCGAGACCAGCACTTCGCGGGCGAGGATGATGATGGCGGCCCAGACATGGCCGCCACGGAGGATCTGGTCGCCACAGAGGACGAGCAGGATGACGGCCACCAGCACCTTGTCGGCGATGGGATCGAGCATGCGGCCGAGCGAAGACTGCTGCTGCCACTTGCGGGCGAGGTAGCCGTCAAAGAAGTCGGTGATGGCGGCCACGACATAAATGCCCAGCGCAATCCACCGGGCCGTCATCACGCCGAGGCCCGTGATCGTCTCTGCCCGGTCGTTCCAGAGCAGGAGGGCTGCGACCAGCGGCACGGCCACGATGCGGCCATAGGTCAGGATGTTGGGAACATTCCAGACCTTCGACACGCCTGCACCGGGGTTTGCTTTCACATTCATCGCGGCTCCGCTCATGTGGCTCTCCTCACTTGGAGTCGGGGTGGAAGTGGTCGAAGATCGCCTGGGCCAGTTGCCTGCTCACTCCGTCCACGGCCGCCAAATCAGCCACATTTGCCTTACCAACTGCTTTCGCCGATCCGAAGCTTTGGAGCAAGGCCTTCTTGCGCGTGGGACCGATTCCGGCGATCTCGTCCAGCGGATTGAGGCCGATGGCGCGGCTGCGGCGGGCGCGGTGGGTGCCGATGGCGAAACGGTGGGCTTCGTCGCGCAGGCGCTGCACGTAATAGAGCACCGGATCGCGGGCCTCCAGCATGAAGCTGGTCTTGCCCGGCTGGTAGAAGTGTTCGCGGCCGGCATCCCGGTCCGGGCCCTTGGCGACACCAACCAGCGGCACGTCGTGGATGCCCAGTTCTTCCAGCACCGCGCGGGCGGCGGACAGCTGGCCCTGGCCGCCGTCGATGAGCACGAGGTCCGGCCATTGCGGGATGTCGGATTCCGGCGTTTCCACGCCCTCGCCCGTCTCGCGCAAAAGGCGTGAAAACCGCCGGGTCAACACTTCGCGCATCATGCCGAAATCGTCTCCCGCCACCTCGGTCTGGCGGATGTTGAACTTGCGGTATTGCGATTTCATGAAACCGTCCGGCCCGGCCACGACCATGCCGCCCACGGCCTCCGCCCCCTGGATGTGGGAGTTGTCATAGACCTCGATGCGGCGCGGGCTTGCCTCCAGCCCGAAGGCGCGTGCCACGCCTTCCAGCAGCTTTTCCTGGGATGATGTTTCGGCGAGTTTCCGGCCATTGGCCTCGCGGGCATTGGTGACGGCATGATCGACCAGCATCTTCTTCTCGCCGCGCTGGGGCACGAGGATGTCCACCTTGTGGCCGGCATGGGCGGTGAAGGCCTCTTCGAGGAGTTCCCGTTCCTCCACCTCGTGGGAGAGCAGGACGAGGGGCGGCAGCGGCTTGTCGTCATAGAACTGGCCGAGAAAGGCCGCGAGGATTTCGCTTTCGCTGGCATATTTGTCAGTGCGCGGAAAATAGGCGCGGTTGCCCCAGTTCTGGCCGGAGCGGAAAAAGAACACCTGCACGCAGGTCTGGCCGGCCTCCTGGGCCAGCGCGAAGACATCCGCCTCCTCCACCCCTTGCGGGTTGATGCCCTGCGACTGGGTGACAAAGCTCATGGCCTGGATGCGGTCGCGGTAACGGGCAGCGGTTTCAAAATCGAGGGCGTCGGAGGCCGATTCCATCTTCTGGGCCAGTTCCGCCTTCACAGGGCCGCCGCCCTTGGACAGGAAGCTTTCGGCCTGGTCCACCAGCGCGGCGTAGTCATCCGGCGTCACGTAGTTCACGCAAGGTGCGGCGCAGCGCTTGATCTGGAACAGCAGGCAGGGACGGGTGCGGTTCTCGTAGGTGGCATCGGAACAGGTGCGGATGAGGAAGGCCTTCTGCAGGGTGTTGATGGCCTGGTTGACGGCGCTGGCCGAGGCGAAAGGACCGAAGTAGCTGCCCTTGCGGTTACGCGCGCCCCGGTGCTTGGCCAGTTGCGGCACGGCGTGGTCGCGGGCGATGAGGATGTAGGGGAAACTCTTGTCGTCGCGCAGAATGACGTTGAAGCGGGGTTTGAGCTTCTTGATGAGGTTTGATTCCAGCAGCAGCGCCTCGGCCTCGCTGGCGGTGGTCACAAACTCCATGTGCGCGGTGAGCGAGATCATCAGCGCGATGCGGTTGTTGTGGCCCTGGCCGCGGGCGTAGTTGGAGACGCGGTTCCTCAGGTTCCGGGCCTTGCCAACGTACAACACGTTCCCCTTGCCGTCATACATCCGGTACACGCCAGGCTTGCCGGGCAGGCGTGTCACGAAGTCGGCAATGAGGGCGGCCCCTTCCAGACGGGCGGGTTCAGATTCGGTCATGCGCCGGAATGTAGGGCTTTTGCCGCGCCGGACAATGGCAGGAGCGGAGGGCAGAACGAGCGGCGAGACGTGCCCCCTTCCCGGCTGCCCCATATCCCTGTTAGGCTTTGTCCAAACCAATAAAACCACAGGGAGAAGACCATGCGCATTTCATCACTCGTCAGGGGCATTGCGGCGGCGGCCATGCTGGCTGTTTCCGCGACGGCGGCACTCGCCGACAAGATCGTCGTGTCCAACTGGGACGGCTACATGCCCAAGGACATTGCCGAGAAGTTCAAGGCGGCAACCGGCATTGACCTCGAAGTCTCAGTGCATGCCACCAATGAAGAGATCATGGGCAAGGTGACGGCTTCCGGTGGCGAGGGCTACGATGTGCTGTTCGTCTCCTCACCCTTTGCCGAAGCGTTGAACAAGATGGGCCTGCTGGCACCGGTTGACCCCACCAAGATTCCCAATCTCAAGAACCTCTACCCGGAAGCCACGCAGCTGAAGCATGATCCGGGCAACGCCTTCTCGGTTCCCTACACCTGGGGCACGACCGGGCTTTGCTATCGTTCGGACGTCGTGAAGGAGGCGCCCGACAGCTGGGCCGACCTGCTGACACCCGCCGAGGACGTGAAGGGCAAGACCACCATGCTGGCGACCGACCGCTGGCTGATGGCGCCTGCATTCCTGTTGGCTGGCAAGTCCGTGAACAGCACCGACCAGGCCGACCTCGACGCCGCGCGTGACCAGCTGGTCGCCACCAAGAAGACGCTGCTCGCCTATGACGACACCACATTCTATTCCAAGCTCGTCTCCGGCGAGGCCTCGCTGGTGGAGGCTTGGGATGGCTGGTGCAACTACGGCATCGCCGAGAAGCCCGAGATCAAATACGTGATCCCCAAGGAAGGCTCCGACCTGTGGGTGGACACTATGGTGATCACCAAGGCGGCGAAGAACCCGGAAGGGGCCGCCAAGTTCATCGACTTCATCATGTCCGCCGACAACGGCAAGTGGATGGTGGAAAACATCATGTACAAGTCGCCGAACAAGGCGGCGATGGAAGCGATTGATCCGGCCATGCTGACGCAATACCCCAACATGGCGATTGCCCCGGCGGACCTGCTGAAGTTCGAGCAGCTGCGCGACCTTGGCGACGGCATGAAGGCCTTCTCCAAGACCGTGTCCGAGATCATGGCAGCGAAGTGAGCCATCGCTTTTCCGTCCACTCCCCACGCACTCCGTCACCCCGGCGCAAGCCGGGGCCGGGCTTTGCGTGAGCAATCCAGGCTTGCCCATGACGCGCGTACGCCTGCCTGGCCTCGTGATGCGTGCGATTCAGCCCCGCCCCGACCTGCGCCGGGGTGACGGAGAATTTGGGTGACCGAGGCAGACCGCAAATCCTATCTTCTCATGGCGCCCGGCCTGCTCTGGCTCGTGTGCCTGATGGTGGTGCCGTGCCTGCTGATCTTCGGGCTGATGTTCTTCGAGCGCGGCACCTATGGCGGCATCGACTGGTCGATCGTGACCTTCGAAAACGTGGCGCGGGCCTTCGACCCGCTCTACGCGACCATCCTGTGGGATTCGCTGCGCATTGCCTCATTGGCGACAATCATGGCGCTGCTGATCGGCTATCCTGCGGCCTATGCCATCTCCAAGGCGCCGGAGAAGGCGCAGACTGCCCTGCTCTTCCTCGCCATCCTACCGTTCTGGACCAACTACCTGATCCGCACCTATGCCTGGATCGTGCTGCTCAATCCGGCGGGTCTGGTGAATACGGCGCTGGCCTCCGTGGGGCTCGGGCCGTGGCCGCTGCTCTACAACGAATTCGCAGTCGTGCTGGGTCTCACCTACAACTACACGCCCTTCGTCATCCTCGCGATCTTTGCGGCGCTGCAACGCCTTGACCCGTCCTATGCGGAAGCCTCGCGCGATCTCGGTGCCACGGCGATGACGACGTTCTGGCGCATCACCCTGCCACTGACCGCACCCGGCGTGGCGGCGGGCGCGGTGTTCGTGTTCGTGCTCTCCATCGGCAACTTCATCACGCCGGACCTGCTGGGCGGCGGCAAGCTGCAGATGGCGGGCAACCTGATCTACGATCAGTTCCTCACGGCGCGGGACTGGCCCTTTGGTGCCACGCTCTCCGCCATCCTCATCGGCGTCATGCTGGTTCTGCTGTTCATCCAGGCACTGTTTTCGCGCCGGGCCCTGGGAGAACAGTCATGAGTCGCTGGCACAGGGTGCATCTCGTCCTCACCTATGCGTTTCTCTACCTGCCCATCCTCGTGCTGATGATCCTGTCCTTCAACAAGGCCGGGTTGCCAACTGCCTGGGGTGGGTTTTCGGTGGAGTGGTACGGCAAGCTGTTCGCCAATCCGAAAATCCAGCAGGCCGCTTTCAACTCAGGAGTTGTGGCACTGGTCTCCACTGTCATCGCCACGGCGCTTGGCACATTGCTGGCGCTGGGGGTGGAGCGCTCGCGGCCTTCGGCGGCGCGCGAGGCCCTGCTGTTCACGCCGATGATCATTCCCGACATCGTGCTGGCGATTGCATTGCTCTCGTTTTTCAGGCTGTTGAAGTTCTCGCTGGGGCTGCACTCCATCATCATGGCGCATGTGGTGTTCAACATCGCCTTCGTGACAGCGGTGGTGCGGGCGCGGCTGAAGGGTTTCGACTGGGCGCTGACGGAAGTCTCGCGCGACCTGGGCGCGGGTCCCGTCGCAACGTTCTGGCACATCACCCTGCCGCTGATCCTGCCATCAGTGATCGCGGCGGCGCTGCTGGCTTTCACGCTCTCGGTGGATGAATTCATCATCGCTTATTTCACGGCGGGTGCGGGGCAATCCTCCACCACGCTGCCCATGCAGATCTATTCCATGATCCGCTTCGGGGTGACGCCGGAGATCAATGCCATGGCGACGATCATCATGGGGGTGGCGTTCGTCGCGCTGTTCGCGGCGCAGCGCTTGAACAAGGGCCAGGTTCCGGGCATGTAAATGCTGTATTCGAGGAGGCAAGGATGGCAAAGGCCACTGCAAAGAAGAAGACGGCCAAGAAGGCTGTGAAAAAGAAAGCGCCAGCAAAGTCCAAGCAGAAGAAGGTCGTGGCGCTGTTCCCGGAAGCCGCTTTCGGCCCTGCCCTGAATTCCGTCGGCATAGGCCAGGCGCTGGAGAAGCTAGGGCACAAGGTGGTGTTCCTGTCGGACCCCGGCTTCCTTGATGTGTACAAGGGCTATGGTTTCGAGGCGCATCCGGTCAATCTGTCCGAACCGCTGCCGCCCGAGGAAATGGCCAAGTTCTGGGTGGACTTCATCAACGGCCACATCCCCAATTTCCGCAAAAGCCCCTACGACCAGATCGACAACTACGTGAAGGGCTGCTGGGAGATGATCGTGGAAACCGCCAAGTGGGCGGAGAAGGATTTGCCCGGCGTTCTGGCCGCCGTGAAGCCTGACGTGGTGTGCGTGGACAACGTGATCCTGTTCCCCGCCATCAAGGCTTACGCCAAGAAGAACAAGAAGCCGTGGGTGCGGGTGATCTCATGCTCCGAGAACGAGATCGAGGATCCTGACATTCCGCCGCATCTTTCCGGCTGCGGAGCGAATGACAAGAAGGGCCATGCCGCCTACCGCAAGCGCTTCAACGAGGTGATCAAGCCGATCCACGACAACTTCAACGCCTTCCTGACATCCGTGAGCGAGAAGAAATATCCCATCGGGCAGTTCTTCGAAGCGAGCCCGCACATGAACATCTTGCTCTATCCGAGTGCCGTGAAGTTCAAGCGCAAGCACAAGCTCTCGCCCAAGCAGTTCCAGTATCTTGAGGGCTGCGTGCGCAAGGATGCGCCCTATACGGTGCCCACCTTCAAGGCCAACAACGACAAGCCACTGCTCTATGTGAGCTTTGGTTCGCTGGGCTCGGGCGACACCGACCTGCTGAAGCGCCTGATCGCCGTGATCGGCAAGATGCCGGTGCGCGCGCTGGTCAATGTGGGTGACTACATGGACCAGTATTCCGACATTCCGGACAATGTGATCATCGACAAGTGGTTCCCGCAGCCCTCGGTCATTCCGAAGGTGGATGGCGTCATCCATCACGGCGGCAATAACAGCTTCACGGAATGCCTGTATTTCGGCAAGCCCGCGATCATCATGCCCTATGTCTGGGACGGGCATGACAACGCCACGCGCGTGCAGGAAACCGGCCTTGGCTTCAAGATGGACCGCTACGCCTGGAGCGACGACGAGATGCAGGCCAAGATCATGGCCATGCTCTCGGACAAGAAGATGAAGGCGAAGCTGAAAAAGACCAGCAAATCCATGCGCGCCAAGCACGGCCCCAGCAAGGCCGCGAAGGTGATCGACGGACTGCTCAGAAGGAAAATCGTTTGACGTTTCCCTCCCCCTTGTGGGGAGGGACAAAGGGTGGGGGTCACTCCGCCCCCTATCACCTTGCGCACAAAACTGCTTGAACCAATCCCAGACCCCCACCCCGGCCCTCCCCACAAGGGGGAGGGGGAGACACCATGCCAACCAAATTCGACTCATCCGCTCCGCACCTCGAAGGCCCGGCGACCTATGCCGGGCCGCTGAAAGACTGGGGACACCAGCCCAACCCGATTGCCGGAAACTCTAAATCGGATGGCGTGCTGCTGTTCAAGGGGCCCAACAACCAGCCGGAATGCGGGCTGTGGCAGGTGACGCCCGGCACCTGGCCGCTGTCCATCCCGCGTGACGAATGCTGCCATTTCGTTTCAGGCCGCGCCACCTATACGCACGAGAGCGGCGAGGTCATTGAAGTGATCGCCGGCACCGTGGTGCTGTTCAAGGAAGGATGGACCGGCACCTGTACCGTGCACGAAACCCTGCGCAATGTTTACATGCTGAGTTGAGAGACATGACACTGAAACTGGATTCTTCCGCGCCCCATCTCGTCCATCCCGAGAGCTATTCCGGCCCGTTCAAGGACTGGGGCGTGATCCCCACCATGATCGAGGGTGAAAGCCGCACCTCGGGCCTCGTGCTCTACAAGGGTCCAAACGGCGAAAGCGAAACCGGCATCTGGATTGCCACGCCGGGATACTGGAACTGCCATGTCACGAGCGACGAGTTCTGCCACTTCCTTCTTGGCCGCTGCACCTACACGCACGAGAGCGGCGAAGTGATCGAGATCGTTCCCGGCACCGCCGCCTTCTTCCCGAAGGACTGGAAAGGCACCTGCCGCATCCACGAGACGGTGCGAAAGGTGTACATGATCCGCTAACGGGTCCGCTCAATCTCCACACCAACGCTCCTCGCGTTGGGGATGATGTCGGGTTTTTCCACGCGGACGCGGGCGGCCATGACGCGGGGGTCTTTCAGGCAGCTTTCAGCGATCTTCTCGCAGAGGGTTTCCACCAGATTGATGTGGCCTGCAGCGATGATGGCTTCCACCTTCTTCACCACGATCTCGTAGGAGACGACGTGGCTGATGTCGTCGTCACCCGAGCCTTCGCGCACCGACAAGTCGATGTTGACGACGATGCGCTGCGGCTCGGCCTTTTCCTGTTCATAGATGCCGATGAGCGTGGTCAATTCGAGGTCGCGCACAAACACGTGGCGCAGGCGCTGGGCGGCGTTGGCCACGTGGTGAGAAATCATTGGTTTCTTGGTCATTCCTGAACCTCGACGACATCCGGCGTCTGCCAGACGAGATGCTGGCCGCCATCCAGAGCGATCATCTGCCCGGTGAGGGCCGGCTGAGACAGTATGAATTTTGCCGCTTCGGAAATTTCCCGGGGCGACGTGCCGCGCCCCAGAAGCGTCAGGCGGGCCTGCTTGTCGAATTCGGCCTGGTCCATGCGGGCGCTTGGCAGGGCGGGACCGGGACCGATGGCGTTGACCCGGATGCGCGGGGCCAGCGCCTGGGCGAGCGTGCGCGTTGCCGTCCACAGGCCGGTCTTTGACATGGTGTAGGAGAAGAAGCGCGGGTTCAGCTTCCCCACCCGCTGGTCGATGATGTTGATGATGTTGCCATGGCGCTGTGGCGACAGGGCACGGGCAAAGGCCTGCGCCAGCATGACTGGGGCGCGCAGGTTGGTGTCCTGATGCTGGGCCCAGCTGTCGAGGGTGATCTCGCCCACATCGTCCGGCTCGAAAACGGAGGCGTTGTTGATGAGCACGGTGAGCGGCCCCAAGAGCCGCGTGGCTTCCGTCACCAGCCTGTCCGGCACATCGGCATGGGCGAGGTCACCCTGCACGATGGCGGCCTTGCGGCCCAGCACGCGGATTTCGGCAGCGACCTCCTCGGCAGCGCCGCGCGAGGTATTGCAGTGGATGACGATGTCATGGCCTGCCGCCGCAAGGTCCAGCGCAAGCTGGCGTCCGATACGTCTGGCTGCGCCGGTGATGAGGATGGTTTCGCTCACGCTCAGCCCTTCGGCATCAGGATGACGTAGTGCTTCTTCACCTTCTTAACGGTTTCCCATGTGCCCTTGAAGCCGGCGGGAATGATGAAGCCGTCGCCCTTCTTGAAGCGGTGGCCCTTCTTCTTGCCCTCCTCCGTGAGGATCACCTCGCCGGAGATGATGTGGCAGAACTCCCATTCGCTGTATTCACAAGTGACCTTGCCGGGCGTCGACTCCCAGATGCCGCAGTAGAGGCGGTCGTCCTCGCCCGTCCAGTGGTTCCAGGTCTGGGTAAGGTATTTCCCTTTGAGGAGCTTGGCGGGATCGGGCTTGCCCTTTTCCACCTTGGGGGCGCCTTTGCCCTTGGTCGTCATCAGGAATGGTGCGGGCATCGTCTCTCTCCGTTTTCAGGGTTTGGCGCGGGCCAGAATATCTTCGCGCGCCGGTTTGAAGTCACTGGCAATCCACCAGTCTTCGAGTTTGCGCAAGGCCTCTCCGAGAGCCGGGCCTGCGGCAAAGCCTGCGGCCTGCAGGTCTCGGCCCGTGACCGGAAACGTGGGGACCGGCCAATCGTCGGGAAGACCGGCAAGGGCCTGCCAATCCGGATCGTCCACGGCCGCGCGTGAACGTGCCCAGGAGAGATGCACGGCATCACGCCATGCCTGTGGGCCGATGTGATAGAGAATGCGGCGGCGCTCGGTGTCGCGGAAATCCGGAGAGAGCAGCGGCGCTTCCGCGATGGCCTGCAGGCGCTTCGCCTGCTCGTTGGAGAGGCGTAGATGATCCTGAAGCAAGGTGGCGTCCCTTGCGAGAACCGAGAGCCGCAGGATCGGGTCCGGTGGCAGGCGTTTCAGCACACGCCATTCTGGCGCCGCGTCCAGCACGTGTTTGAGGATGCCCGCCTTTTGCATGGCTTTCAGCGTTTCAACGGCGCGCGGGGCCACCAGCAGCTTCAGCAGTTCCTGGCGGATGCGCTCAGCGGAGAGTCCGTCCAGTCCCTTGCGCAGGCGGGTGCAGGCCGAGAGGCCCTTCGGGTCCGGCGCTCCTTTGCCGTAGTGGGCGTGGAAGCGGAAGAAGCGGAGAATTCGGAGATAGTCCTCCCGGATCCGCCGCGAGGGGGGGCCGACAAACCTCACCTTGCGCCGCAGGATATCGGCATAACCATCTGTAAAATCGTATACTTTCCCAACGGAATCACAGTACATGGCATTCATGGTGAAGTCGCGGCGGGCGGCGTCTTCGGACCAGTCGCCAGTGAAGGCGACGGTGGCACGGCGGCCGTCGGTCGTCACGTCGCGGCGCAGCGTGGTCACCTCGAAGGGCATGTGATGAACGACAACCGTCACGGTGCCGTGCTCGATGCCGGTGGGGTGCACGGCAAAACCGGCATTGTTGCAGCGCTGTACCACTTCGCGGGGAGGCAGGGTTGTTGCGACATCAATGTCAGCGACGGCCAGCCCCAGGAGCGCGTTGCGGACAGCGCCGCCCGCGACCCTTGCCTCTCCACCCGCCCCGTTCAGCAGCGCCAGCAGGGTCTGCAAGCGGTGGTCGGCCAGCCAGCTTTCCCCGGCCAAGGATGGCAGATCAGGTGCCTTGCGGCGCGTCGCCATAGAGCCTGTCTCCCATGTTCTTGATCATCCCAGCGGTCGCTCCCCAGATATAGCGCTCTCCGAAGGGGTAGGCATAGTAGCGGCGTGTGAGCCCCTGCCATTCGAGGCTGTGGGTTTCACGGTTCGCTTCGGTCATCAGGAACGACAGCGGCACATCGAAGATGTCCGCCACCTCATGATCGTGGGGTGACAGCGTATAGCCATCTTCAACAAGAGCCACGACCGGAATCACGAGGTAGCCCGTGACGGTGAGATAACCATCCAGATAGCCAAGCGGTCTCACAAAGCGGGGGTCAATGCCGGTTTCCTCCTGGGTTTCGCGCAAGGCGGCCTGCAGCGGCGTTTCACCATTGTCGCGGCGGCCCCCGGGGAATGCGATCTGGCCTGCATGTTTGGAAAGATGTGCGGTGCGCTGCGTGAGCAGAACGTGCAGGTCTTCACCACGGCAGACAAGCGGCACCAGAACCGATGCCAGCTTGGGCTGGATTCCGTCCGGGATCATGCGCGCCTTCATGTTCATGTCGTCATCGCTGATGTCCCAGGAGGCGGGCGGATCGGCGAGGAGACCGGTGCGGGCACGCTCCAGAAACGCCGCCTGGGAGAAGGGCGACGTCATGGTGCGATCCCGATTTCGTCAGCGCGCTGCATGGGGAAGAACATGCCTCCGGACCAGACGCCGAACCACCCATCTTCCACGGTGCCCCGCGCCACGAGGTCATAGAACAGCGCGCGGATTACCAGCGCCTCGAGGTTGGCGCGCACGAGCACATAGGGTTTGAGGCCGCCCGTCCCCACTTCCGTGGCGAAACGGAGGGGATGTTCGGCATCCACATTCACGGTGTCATCGCAGTTGGTTTCGAATGCAATTCTTTGTGATCGGCCCTCTCCCTCCACCTGCATGCGGATCGCCGTGAAAGGCGCATCATCTACCCTGATGCCGCACTTCTCCACCGGGGTGACGAGGAAGTACTGGTCGCCATCTTTCCGCAACACCCGGGAAAACAGCGTGTAGAGCGGTTTGCGGCCGATGGGCGAATTCATGTAGAACCATGTGCCGTCGGCGGCGATGCGCATGTCGATGTCGCCGCAGAAGGGGGGATTCCACAGGTGCACAGGTGGCAGCTTTGTGCCTCCCGCCTGAAGTTCTTTTAACCCTGCCAAGGGATTGCTTGCATCACGGCTTGCGGCCATCATTCACCCGGATCATCAGAATCGGTCTCTTCCGGTTCCGTCCCGCCCTTTTTGCGCCATCCTGTGACAGGAAAGACAAATCCGTGGCGGGCGGACAGCCGAAGAAAGCCCAGAACAGAGATAGTGGAAGACATGGCCAGCATCAACGACGCCGGAAAACAGGCAATCCAGAACCTTGAAGGTGCCAGCGCGCAGCTGGGCAAGGCGCGGGCGGCGCTGAAGCAGGTGATCTTCGGGCAGGAACAGGTGATCGACCTGTGTCTCACAACGATCATTGCCGGCGGGCACGGGCTGATCGTGGGTGCGCCGGGACTTGCCAAGACGAAACTTGCCTCCGCCCTGGGGCGCGTTCTCGGGCTGGATGAAAAGCGCGTGCAGTTCACGCCCGACCTGATGCCCGCCGACATTTTGGGGTCAGAGGTGCTTGAGGAAAACGAGCGCGGGCAGAAATCCTTCCGTTTCGTGCCGGGTCCGGTGTTCTGCCAGTTGTTGATGGCGGACGAAATCAACCGCGCCAGCCCGCGCACCCAGTCTGCCCTGTTGCAGGCGATGCAGGAACACCACGTCACCGTGGCAGGCGCGCGCCACGACCTGCCGCAGCCCTTCCATGTGCTGGCGACGCAGAACCCGATCGAGCAGGAAGGCACCTACCCGCTGCCGGAAGCGCAGTTGGACCGCTTCATCATGCAGATCGACATCTCCTATCCGCCGCTGGAGGCCGAGCGGCGCATGTTGTTCTCGACCACCGGTGTGGAAGAAGCGCCACCCGCCAATGCCATGTCCTCAGCCGAGTTGATGCAGGCCCAGCGCCTCTGCCGCACCCTTCCAGTGGGCGAACAAGTGGCCGATGCCATTCTGCGCGTTGTGCGCGCCGCCCGCCCCGGACCGGATGCGAGCCAGATGGTCAATGAGTGTGTGGCATGGGGACCGTCGCCACGCGCCAGCCAGGCGCTGATGCTCGGAGCGCGGGCCAAGGCGCTGATCGAGGGCCGCCTGTCGCCTTCCGTCGAAGACGTGGCCGAGTTGCTGGAGCCGGTGTTCAAGCACCGCATGGCGCTGAACTTCAGCGCCCGCGCCGATGGCAAGACGGTGGGCGATGTGATCGCGCACCTGAAGGGGCAACTCGCCTGATGGCGCAAGCGTCACCCGATACACACCGTCTCGCACAGAAAGGCGAAGGCGCCAGCCTCGCCCTGCCGCCGATGCTGGTGCGCGCCGAGAAGATCGCCGCCACGGTGATCCTGGGCGTGCATGGCCGCCGCGCAGCAGGACCCGGCGAGACCTTCTGGCAATACCGGCCCTATGGCTTTGGCGATTCCACGCAGCGCATCGACTGGCACAAGTCGGCGCAGGCCGACCGGGTGTTCATCCGCGAGAACGAGTGGGAAAGCGCCAACACGCTCTGGGTCTGGTGCAACACCGGCCCACGCATGGCGTTCCGCTCGCACCTCGCGCCGGAAACAAAGCGTGAGCGAGCGCAGCTTCTGGCGCTGGCACTGGCCAGCCTTGCGGCGCGGGCCCATGAACGGATCGGGGCACTGGGTTCGCCGCGGGCACCGGGTTACGGACGGCTTGCCCTGTTGCGGGTGGCAGAATGGGTGGGGCAAATCCATGACGCGGGGTTGCCTTCGGCTGGCGCGCAACAGCGCCGTGCGGCCTGCGTGCTGATCTCTGATTTCCTCGAACCGCTGGATGAGGTGCGGGCCAGGCTCAGCGCCATCGCGGCAGCGGGTGTCACCGGCCATGTGGTGCAAATCGCTGATCCGGCGGAAGAGACGCTGCCCTATGACGGGCGCATCGAATTCCTCGGAATGGGCAGTCCGCTCAAGTACCTGGCGAAGAAAACGGAAGCCTTGCGCGAAGATTACATCGCGGCCTACCGGGCCCACCGCGACGGGCTCAGGCAATTGACGCGCGGGCTGGGCTGGAGCTTCACGCTTCACCGCACCGACGAGACCCCTGCTTCCGTACTGCTGCCGTTGCACCTGCGCATCAGCGGGGCTGAACACCGTCACGGTGGACGGGTGAGCGCATGACAGCCTTCCTGCAAGCCCTGGGCTTCGGCACGCCGCTGGCGCTATACGGGTTGCTGGCCCTGCCGGTGATCTGGTGGCTGTTGCGCTTCACGCCGCCACGTCCACGCCCGCAGGCCTTTCCGCCAATCCGTATCCTCCTCGATCTGCCCAAGCAGGACGAGACACCGGACAAGACGCCCTGGTGGCTGCTGGCGCTTCGCCTGCTACTGGCGGCGCTGGTCATTTTCCTGGTGGCGCAGCCTTTCCTGCAACCTCCTGGAACCGGAGGTATGCCGGCCGGACAACGCCTCATCATTGTTGATGACGGCTGGGCGGGGGCGCAGAACTGGAGCGAGACGCGGCGCATTCTCACGGATGTCCTGGCAGAAGCCCACGGCAAGGGTGAACGCGTTGTGCTCGCGGGAACAGCGCCGCGCCCGCAGGCTACCGATTTGACACCGCAGGCCGCGCGTGCGGTTCAGGACCGCGTGCGGGTGATGGTGGCTGCACCGGGTTCGACCGACAGGCTGGCCTTGGTTGCAAGGCTGCAAGCGGCAAAACTGGAGGAGACAAAGAGCATCCTCTGGCTGACGGATGGACTGGACGCGGGATCCGGCACGGCCTTCGCCGGCGCCATTCAACAGGCCTTTCCGGGTGCGGCCTTGCGTGTCATCGCCCCACCTGCGGGGAAGCTGCCGTTGGCGCTTGGGGCAGCCAAGCTGGAGAAAAGCGAGATCGTTCTTGACGTGCTCACGCCAGCCGGTGTGACCGGCGGCACGGCGTCACTGGCGGTTAAAGCCAGCAATGGCCGCACGTTGCTGGATGTGCCAGTGACACTCTCGCCCGGTGCTGCGGCAACGGCACGCTTCAGCCTGCCCACGGCGCTGCGCAACGACATCCAATCGATCACGCTGGCCGGACAATCCCATGCCGGGGCGCGGCAATTGCTGGATGACCGCTGGCGGCGGAGGACCATCGCGCTCGTCGCGACGGAGTCACGGGAACTGGCACAGCCGCTGCTCTCGCCGCTGCATTATGTCTCGCGCGGGCTCGAGCCCTATGCCGAACTGTTCACGCCGGAAACCTCTGGCGACATTTCGGACCTGATTGACGCGGGGCTTTCCATGCTGGTGCTCGCCGATGTCGGCACGCTTCCGGACGAGGTTTTGCCCAAGGTGTCGGAGTGGGTGGACAAGGGCGGCATTCTGCTGCGCTTTGCAGGCCCCCGCCTTGCCGCCGGGCATGATGCGCTTGTGCCTGTGGGCCTGCGTGAGGGCGACCGCACGCTGGGCAGCGCGCTGTCGTGGGAAACGCCACAGACGTTGCAAGAGTTTCCGCGCACCTCGCCTTTTGCGGGGCTCACGGTTGACCCGCGCATCACGGTGACGCGGCTGGTTCTGGCCGAACCCGACAGCGAGCTTGCAGCCAAGACCTGGGCCAGCCTGGCCGACGGCACGCCGCTTGTGACGGCTGAAGCGCGTGGCAAGGGTTTGATCGTGCTCTTCCATGTGACGGCCAACGCCAACTGGTCGAACCTGCCGCTCTCCGGCCTGTTCGTTGACATGATGGCGCGTGTTGCCGGACTGGACCCCACGCAGGCGGTCGCTGCCAACTCGGCAGATGCGCCCGCCGACTTTGCGCCGCGCCTGGTGATGACCGGAGAAGGCGATCTCGTCTCTCCGGATGGTACGGCACAGCCCATTGCCGCGGCAGATTTCGAGCGCAGCGCGGTTTCCGCCATTCATCCGCCGGGGCTCTATGTACGCGGGGGCCGCGAGCAGGCGCTGAACCACGTGCTTGCCGTCTCTGATGTGCAGCCCCTGCCACAGACGGTTGGCGGCGTTGTGGTCAGCGGATATGTGCCGCAGGTCAAGACGTCTCTGGTGCCACCCATTGCGCTCGGCGCGCTGGCACTGTTCCTGCTCGATTGCCTTGCCACGCTCTGGATCGGCGGAGGCCTGTCGCGCTTCAGGTCCGCGCCCGCGCTGCTGGCGCTTGCGCTGCTGCTGGCGCCTGCACCTGATGCAAGGGCTCAGGATGATGCCATCAATGCCGCGCTGGAGCCGCGCCTTGCCTATGTCAAAACGGGGGACGCCGAAGCCGACAAGGTCAGCGATGCGGGCCTGAAAGGCCTCACACTCATTCTCTCGGACCGCACCTCGGCGCAGTTGGCGGACCCGCAGGCTGTGGATGTGACGGTGGACGAACTCAGTGTCTATCCCCTGCTCTACTGGCCCGTTCTTGAGACGGCGGAGGAACCCACCGAGCAGGCGCGCGGCAGGATCGCCGCCTACATGAAAAATGGCGGCACCATTTTCTTCGACCTGCGCAACGGCGGCCTGGACTCCGATGGCAGCGGGGCGGCGCTGCGGCGCATTCTGGGCAAGCTCGATGTGCCGCCGCTGGAGCCAGTGCCAGACAAGCATGTGCTGACTCGGAGTTTCTACCTGCTGACGACATTCCCCGGTCGCTATGAGGGCGGGCCCCTTTGGGTGGAGTCTGCCCTGGGCGAGGCATCCACAGATCCTGGCACAGCAGACGGTGTGTCTTCCGTCATCATCGGTTCCAATGACTATGCGGCGGCCTGGGCGCTGGATGACAATGGCAATCCGCTCTACGCCGTTGTGCCCGGTTCCGACCGCCAGCGGGAGTTCGCCTTCCGCACCGGCATCAACATCGTGATGTATGCGCTCACTGGCAACTACAAGGCGGACCAGGTGCATGTGCCTGCACTCCTCGAAAGGCTCGGACAATGAGCCTGCAACTGGGAAGCTGGACCCTCTCGTTTCTGCCGCATGTGCCATGGCTGGTGTTCTGGCTCATGTGCGGCGTTGGTGCACTGGCAGTGGCGGCGATGCTGTATGCGAGGATGCGTGGCGGCGTCTTGCGGGCGGCGGGGTTCCTGCTGCTTCTGGGGGCGCTGGCCAATCCGCAACTGGCGCAGGACGAGCGCGAACAGCTGAGTGACATTGCAGCCGTCATCATCGATGACAGCGACAGCCAGACCTTTGGCGAGCGGCGCAAGCAATCGGATGAGGCGTTGGAATCCTTGCGACAGCAGGTTGCGGCGTTGGGCAATACTGAGTTGCGCATCGGCCGCACGGTGACGGGCACAACGCCTGACACGGATGGTACGCGGGTGTTCGCCGCACTCGCCCGCATCACAGCCGATATCCCGCCGGACCGCTATGCCGGCGCGGTGGTGATCAGTGATGGCCAGATCCATGATGTGCCGGCGGCAACCGAATCCAGCCCTTTGAAAGGCCCCGTTCACACACTGCTCTCCGGCAGCAGGTCTGAGATCGACCGCCGCGTGGTGATCGAGCAGGCACCGCGCTACGCCATCACCGGCCAGGCGCATGAAATCCGGTTCCGGGTGAGCGAGACTCCGGCCGGCAGCGAGGCGGTTGCCGTGACTGTGCGCCTGCCGAATGGCGAGACGCGCAACCTGACGCTGGCTCCGAACACCACAGAGGCGCTGGTCGTTCCCATTGACCGGGCGGGCCAGAACATCGTCGAGATCACGGCGGCGGAACGCGCGGGCGAAATCACCACCATCAACAACCGCGCCATGGCGGTGATCGACGGCATCCGCGACCGGCTGCGCGTGCTGCTGATTTCCGGTGAACCGCATCCAGGCGAGCGCACCTGGCGCAACATGCTGAAGGCCGACGCTTCGGTTGACCTCGTGCATTTCACCATCCTGCGGCCGCCGGAAAAGCAGGACGGGACGCCGACGCGCGAGCTTTCGCTGATCGCCTTCCCGACACGGGAACTGTTCCTCGAAAAGCTCGACCAGTTCGATCTGGTGATCTTTGACCGTTACCAGCGCCAGACCATCCTGCCCGATGCCTACCTTGCCAATGTCGCCGACTATGTGCGGCGCGGTGGTGCTGTGCTCGTGTCGTCGGGGCCGGATTTCGCCAGCGTGGATGGGCTTGCCTCCACGCCGCTCGCCGACGTGCTGGCCGCCATCCCCACCGGTGAGGTGACGCAGGAAGGCTTCAAGCCGCGCGTGACGTTGACGGGGCAGCGGCATCCAGTCAGTCGCGGACTTCCCGGTGACTCGGCCACCGAGCCGACTTGGGGCCGCTGGTTCCGGCTGATTGATACATCGCCCCAGAACGAGGCCCAGCAACTGATGTCCGGTCCTGGTGAAAAGCCGCTACTCGCGCTGGCGCGGGTGGAAGAAGGCCGCGTGGCTCAGTTCCTCTCCGACCAAGGCTGGCTGTGGGCTCGCGGCTTCGAGGGCGGTGGCCCGCAGGTGGAACTGCTGCGTCGCATTTCGCACTGGCTGATGAAAGAGCCTGATCTGGAAGAAGAAGCGCTGCGGGCACGGCAGGACGGCCGCAACCTGGTGGTGGAGCGCCAGACGCTTGCCGATTCTGCAAATCCCGTCGAGGTGACAACACCCTCGGGCAAGGTTTCACAGCTCGCCCTGCAGGCGGGCAGGAGCGGTGTTTTCACAGGCAGCATTCCGCTTGATGAAACGGGGCTCTACAGCCTGAGGGACGGTGACCTTGTGGCCTTTGCGGTGACCGGCAACGGTGACCAGAAGGAATTTGCCGACGTGCGCGCCACGGCCGACCTGATGGCGCCAATCGCTGCGGCCACGGGCGGCGGCACCTACTGGCTGGAAGATGGCCTTCCCCGCCTGAGCAAGGCGCGGGCCAACGCGCTGAAGGGTGGCTCAGGCTGGATGGCGTTGACGGACAACCAGCAGTTCCGCGTGCTGGCGGTGCGTGAGACGCCGCTGTTCTCCACCCTTGCCAGCCTTGCCGTGCTGCTGCTGGCGCTGTCCTTCATGTGGTACCGCGAGGGCCGCTGATCAGGCGGCGTGATAGCGGTTTTCCGGCAGCACGAGCCCCTTGGCCGCCGAAAGCGCCCCGGCGCGGAGTTCCAGGAACAGCAGGCGTTTCGGGTCAACCGGTCCCGGCAGGAGCAACTGGCCGTCCGGCACTTTCATGAAACCGACACGGGCATAATACGGCGCGTCGCCCACAAGAACGATCAGCGCATGGCCCTGTTCCGCCGCCTTCGCAAGGGTGGTACGCATGAGGGCCATGCCGATGCCGCGGTTCTGGCGTTCGGGATGTATGGCAATGGGCCCCAGAAGCAGGGCCTTCGTGCCGTCCGCCCCGATGCGCAGCGGCCAGTAGCTGATGGTACCGACGATGCCGAGTCCGGGCTCACGCACCACCATCGAGAGTCCTTCCGCAGCCGTGTTGCCTTCGCGCAGGCGATAGCTTGTCTTGGTACGGCGGGAGAGGCCGAAGGCCTGGTCCAACAGGGTTTCGATGGCAGGTTCGTCAGCGGGCGTGGCCGCTTCAGGCAGGCAAGGCGTGTTCATGGAAAGGACCGGGAGCAAGAGAGCGGGAAACCCTGCCCCGGCATGTACGGCGGCAGGCGTCAGCGAATGGCGGGGAGGATCAGCGATCCTCGTCGCAGGCTTCGGACTGTTGTCTCGCGCAATGTCATGGGGCGCGCATAGCGACGGCAGGCTGGCACGTCAAGCAAGTTGCTACCACTCCGGCGAGAGCGGGGCCCTGCCAAGGATTTCGTCGATGCGGCGCAGGGTCGAGGCCATGGTATCGGGCGGCAACTGGTCAGGTGCGAAGAACTCCGCGGCCACGATTTCGCTGGTGGGCGTGAAGCCGTTCCAGACGAAATCACGCAGCGTGTAAATGACGAGATGATCGCCGGGAAACACCGTGTGATTCGAAAACACGCCATGCAGGACCAGCGGGCCTGACGGCTGCACCTCCGCCTCCTCGTGCAATTCGCGCAGTGCTGCCTCTTCGCAGGTTTCGCCGAACTCAACGCCGCCTCCGGGGAAAAGCCAGCCCGGTGCATAGCTCTGTTTCACCAGAAGGAAGCGGCCCTGGCCGTCAATCACCGCAACGCGGGCGCCCAGCGTGAGGCTCCGCTTCCAGCGCAGGAATTTCTGGCCGAGGCTGCGGTGGAAAACGCCAAAGAGGAAGTACCGTGCATTCATGTTGAGTCTCGCCTGCCATGGCCTTATGGGAGAGCGCATCCGAAACGTCCAGACCGGAACCCACCGCCCCATGCGGCAAGTTTTCCAGATTTTCTTCAAGGCCGAGGACACGCGGCCCTTCATCGTCCTGCTTTGCCTGCTGGTGGGTGGCACGCTGGAAGCGATCGGCATTGGCGCGCTTCTGCCTGCCATTGGCACACTTCTCAGCGGATCGTCGGGCGGTGCCATGACCACCTTCGAGACCTATCTGCGGTCAGGCATGGCATCGCTTGGACTGACCCCCGATTTCAGCACGCTGCTCACCCTCTCGGTAAGCTTCCTGCTGCTGCGGGCGGTGCTGCTGTTTGTCGCCATGACCTATGCGGGCATCATGGGTGCGCGCGTGGCCAACAGCCTTCGGCGGCGCCTGATCAAGGCGGTGTTCGAAGCGCGCTGGAGCTACTATGCCGACCAGAGCAGCGGCCGCATTGCCAGTGTCATCAGCAACGACGCGACCCGTGCCGGGGAGGCCTACAACATGGCGGCAATCGCCGCTACCAACAGCGTGCAGATCGTGGCTTATGCGCTCGTTGCCCTGCTCATCAACTGGACAGTAGCACTCGTTGCCATTGTCGGCGGGCTGGTGATCGCGATGATCTCGCGCCTGCTGATCGAGGTGACACGCAACGCTTCCTACAAGCAGTCTGACCGCACGGCCCTGCTGACATCCGACATGGTGGACCTTGTGCAAAACATGAAATCGCTGAAAGCGATGCACCGTTATGACCCGATGATCGAGAGCCTTTCGGCCATCGTGAAGCGGCTGCGGCGCTCGCTCTATGTGCAGAATGTTTCGCGCTTTGGCCTCGTTTACGGGAATGACGTTCTGATGGTCAGCATGCTGGCTGCCGCGTCCTGGTATGCGGTCACCAAAGCCGGGGTGCCGGTGGAACAGTTGCTCGTCATCGGCATCCTGTTCTTCCAGGTCATGTCCTACATGTCGAAGTTCCTGAAGCAGGTGCAGATGGCGAGCCAGGTCGAGGCATCCTATGTGCGCACGCAGGACATGATTGCCGAGGCAGAGGCGCAGCGGGAAATGCGTCCCGGCAAACTGCCTCCGCCGGCAGGTCAGGATTTCGTCTTTGAACATGTCAGTTTTGCCCATGGTGACAGGCCGATTCTGGTGGATGTGTCAGTGTCCATCCCCGCCCGCCAGATCACGGTGCTGCAGGGTCCGTCCGGTGCTGGCAAGACCACGCTGATCGACCTGCTGATCGGCCTGCACAGGCCGCAGGCGGGGACGATCCGCATCGGTCAGCAGCCGCTGGAAGAGACCGACATCACCGCCTTCCGCCGGAACATCGGCTACGTGCCGCAGGAACTGGCGCTGTTCCACGATTCGATCCGGGAAAACATTTCGCTGTCGGAGCCCGGCATCAGCGATGACGACATCATGGAAGCCTTGCGTCTGGCTGGTGCCGACAGCTTCATCGCTTCCCTGCCCACCGGACTCGACACCGACGTCGGCGAGTTTGGTGGCAAGCTCTCGGGTGGCCAGCGGCAACGCATTTCACTGGCGCGCGCACTTGTGCGCAAACCGGACGTGCTGGTGCTGGACGAAGTGACAAGCGCGCTCGATCCAGAAACCGAGACCGCAATTGTGGACAATATCGCCGGGCTGCGTGGCAGATACACCATCATCGCCATCACCCACCGACCGGCGTGGACGCGCATTGCAGATGTACAGTACACGTTCCTTGGCGGGCGAGTCACTGCCACGCCGAAGAAGACCATGGTTGCGGCGGCGGATGTCGACGTGGCTCCTCCTGCGAAACAAAGCAAGGTCAAACGCGCATGAGCGCCATCAGCATCCGGCCGGTCAGCGACAAGGCAGCGATCCGCGCCTTTCTGGAGGTGCCCTTCGCGCTCTACCGCGATGACCCGAACTGGGTTGCTCCGCTCTTTCTCGAACGCCTGGACCATCTCAATCCGAAGAAAAATCCCTACTTCCAGCACGCTGATGCGCAACTCTTTGTCGCCTATCGCGGCGGCAAGCCCGTCGGGCGTATTTCCGCCCAACATGACCGGCTACGCCTGGAACGTCACAAGGACAATGCGGGGCAGTTCGGATTCTTTGAAAGCGAGAATGATCCTGCGGTGGCGCAGGCCCTGTTCAGCGCGGCTGAAAGCTGGCTGCGCCAGCGCGGATTGGCAAAAGTGCAAGGCCCTTTCAACTTCTCGATCAACGACGAACTCGGCATGCTGGTGCATGGTTTCGGACACAAGCCCAACATGATGATGGGGCACGCCCTGCCCTACTATCAAGGCCTGATGGACGGCCAGGGCTTGCGCAAAGCCAAGGATCTCATCGCGTATTATACCGAGGATCTCGGCCCCCTGCCCGCGCTGCTGCAACGGGTGGCCAAGCGTGCCATGGCGACCGGCGACATTGCCATCCGCCCGCTCGACAAGAAGAACATCAAGCGTGACATCGCGATCGTGATGGACATCTTCAACGATGCATGGTCGCACAACTGGGGCTTTGTGCCGTTCACCTCGGCGGAACTTGAAAAACTCGCCAATGACATGAAGATGCTGGTGCACGGCGACTATGTGGCAATCGTCACCTACAAGGGCGAGAACGCCGCCATGTCTGTGACCCTGCCCAACCTGAATGACTGGATCGACGGCTTCAACGGCCGGCTGCTGCCGTTCAACTGGCTGAAGCTGGCGAAGGCCGTGATCGCCAAGCGGCCACCTTCCATCCGCATGCCGCTGCTCGGCGTGCGCAAGAAGTTCCAGGACGGCATTCTCGGTTCTGCACTGGCCGTGGCGGCGATTGACCATGTGCGCAACTACCACATCTCACGCGGCACCAAGGCCTGCGAGATGTCGTGGATTCTCGAAGACAACATGCGCATCCGCCACATCATCGAAGAGCTGGGCGGAGTGCATTACAAGACCTACCGCATCTACGAGAAAGACCTGTGAGCCCGCCCACCTCCTGGGCTGCCATTGTATTGGCAGCGGGACGCGGGCCGGATGATCCCATGGCGAAGGCTTTTGGCGTGGCGCACAAGTGCGCCCTGCCTGTCGCTGGAATCCCCATGTTGCAGCGTGTGTTGCAGGCTCTCTGTGACGCGCATGTCCGCAGGCCCATCCTTGTTTCAATCGATGATGCCAGCGCCGGACAGAGTGCCGCCGGGTCCCTTGTCCATCACGTTGCGATGGTTCAGTCCTCCGCCTCGGCGCCTGCGTCAGCGCGGGAGGCGGTCGTTGCCGCTGCGTCCTTCCCGGTGCTGGTGACCACCGGTGACCATGCCCTGCTCACCCCGGACATGGTGCGGGAGTTCTGCGTCAAGGCCACAGCAAGCGGGGCGGATTTCTGCGCCGGGCTCGCAACGGCGGAAACCATCCTGGCGGCCTATCCCGAAACCAAGCGCACCTTCTTCCGCCTCGGTAACGACCGTGTCTCCGGCTGCAATCTTTTCGCCGTGCTGTCGCCCAAAGGGCTGGCCCTGTTTGACGTCTGGCACGGGCTGGAAAAGAACCGCAAGAAGCCCTGGAAGCTGGTCGCGGCTTTCGGCTTGCGCCCACTGCTGATGTTCTTGCTGGGGCGCCTCGGGCTCGACGCGGCTTTCTCTGAAGTGTCCCGGCGGCTTGGTTTCCGCATCGTGCCAGTGCTGATGTCGTCTGCCGAAGCGGCCATCGACGTGGACAAGCCTTCCGACCATGCACTGGCCGAAATGATCATCCGGACACGGATGAAAAACCAGGCGAAAACCTAGACCTGATCCCAACCTGCCACGAGTTGCCGCGCATGGGCGAGATCGGCGGGGAAATCCACTTCGGCCCAGCGCAGGCCGGTGATCTCGATTGTCGAGATGGGGATCTTCTTTGCCAGTGAGCCGACGGCCGAGGGGAACCAGCGCTTGAGCCCTTGCGGATCGCGCATCGCCAGTTCCAGTTCGTCGCTGTAGGCCTTCACGCCCGACCCCCGGAACATGTAGAAGCCGATGGCTTCTGCATTGACGGTATCGACAGGCAGTGTCTTTCCCACTTCGGTCAGGCGGCCACGGTCCATCATCACCTTCATGTCGTCGGCATCGTAGGCGGGTTTGACGTTGATGGCGACGCTGGCCGGGGTTTGCGGAGCATCGAGGAGCTTTTGCACCAGGTCGCTGCGGAACACATTGTCGCCGTTCACCTGGATGAAGTCGCCCGTCATCTGCCCACGCGCCAACCAGCAACTGGCGAGGTTGTCGGCCACGGCATAGAACGGGTTGTAGACACAGGTGAGTTGCGCGCCGTTGCGGCCCGCGATGGCCTTCAGGGCCTCTTCCATGCGGCCCGAGGCATAGCCCGTCACCACCACGACGTCCTTCACGCCACAGGCCGCAAAGGCCTCGATCTGGCGCTCGATCAACGGCTTGCCGCCGATGTCGAGGAGCGCCTTGGGCACGTCGGCTGTGAGGGGCAGAAGCCGTTTGCCCTGGCCTGCGGCAAGAATGATGACACGCACGAGACTTGAACCCATTGAGTTGAAAGGAATATGGATGGGGCTCCTTCGCACCCGATTCAGGCGAAGTCAACGGAAGCCATCACCGCCCCCATGTCCTTCACGCTCGCCCATTTTTCCGACGTCCACCTGGGGCCTGTGGGAGTTTCAGACGTTTTCTCGGACTTCCGGCTAAAGCGCATCATTGGCGGACTGTCGTGGCGCTTCCGGCGCAGGGGGCTGCACATCAACGCCCATGCCGATGGCCTGCGCGCGGACATCCTGGCGCGCAAGCCCGACCACATCTGCTTTACGGGCGATCTCGCCAACATCGCGTCCAGGGCCGAGTTCCGGCGCGGCCTTTCATGGCTCGAAACCTTCGGCGATGCCGCCCACGTCACCATGGTGCCGGGCAATCACGACGCCTACGTGAAAGCCGCGCACGAAACCGGACTGGGCCTGTTCAATGCCTTCATGCAGGGGGATGGCGTGCCGTCCCCGCATCCCTTTCCGTTTGTGCGCCTGCGCCGCAACGTGGCGATCATCGGCCTGAGCAGCGCCGTGCCGCAATCGCTGCGGCGCGCGGGCGGCACGCTGGGCAGCGAACAGCGAGCGGCCCTTGCAGCCAAACTGGCGGAACTGGGCGGGCGCGGCTTCTATCGCGCGGTCATGATCCACCATCCACCACTGCCGGGTCTGACACGCCCCCGCAAGGCGCTGACCGACGCGCCGGAGCTGGCGGAAGTGTTGAGGACAGGCGGCGCTGAACTGGTGATCCACGGCCACAACCACAAGACCATGGTCAACCGTCTCGAAACAGCTGGCGGTGTGGCTCATGTGGTGTGCGTGCCGTCGGCCAGCATGGTGGACCGCGACGGCCATGAAAGCGCCCAATGGCATGCCTACACCATCAGCCGGTCGCGGGGGCAATGGCAAACGCGGATGACCGTTCACCGCATCGACAGCGGCACGGGGCGTTTTGGCGAAAGCCGGTCCGGCATCCTGGGTGAGGATTTCTGAACATGCATGCAACGCTGCAAAAATTCGGCTACCCCGGATCGCTGCTGCACGAAGGCGCCCATTGGTGCGTGCTGCTGCGGCCACAACAGGTGACGCTCGGCGCGCTGGTGCTGTGCGCGAAAAGCGACGTGCCAGCTCTCGGGCAGCTTCCCGCCGCCGCATTCACCGAACTGGCGGAGATCTCACGGCGGATCGAAGACGCGCTCAGGACGTTTCGGCCTTTCGACAAGATCAACTATCTCGCGCTGATGATGGTGGACCCGCACGTGCATTTTCATGTGCTGCCACGGTACGCCGCGGTTCAGGATTTCGAAGGCACGGCGTTCCCTGACACCGGCTGGCCCGGCGTGCCGGACCTGAAGCAGGCAACGGCGCTGGACGAGACACGCCGCGGCAGGCTGCATTCAGCCCTGCTGGACGCCTTCCGGTTGTCCGGCTAAACCCGGTCAAGGTATCAACGTGCTCAACATCATAGACCGATATGTCCTGCGCCAGGTGCTGATGCCTCTGGGTGCCAGTCTCGCAATCGGCCTGCTCATGCTTCTGGCAGAGCGGCTGGTGCGCCTGCTCGACACAACGCTGGGCAAGAACAATTCCTTTGGCGCGGTGTTCGAACTGTTGGCCTATCTCGTTCCGCACTATCTGGGTACAGCCGTGCCTGCGGCCCTGTTCATCGGCCTCCTGTTCGGCTTCAGCAAGATCTCCAAGAGCAATGAACTGGATGCCATGCTGGCGGCAGGCATCGGTCTCCACAGGCTTGCCTGGCCGGTGTTCCTGCTGGCCATGATCTTCGCCCTGGCCTCGACACTGATCTTCGGCTGGCTGCAACCGATGACGCGCTATGCATACCGTTCGCTTTTGTTCGACATTACCAGCGTTGATGCCTTCTACCTGGCCGAAGAAGGTGTATTCATGCAATCCGGTTCCCGTACCTTCATTCTGGATGAACTGGACCGCAGCAACAGCACCTTCAAGCGCATCTTCCTCTTCGACTATCAGGGACCGAACGGCGCTGAAACGCTGACGGCCTCGAACGGTGTGCTCATTCCGGTTCCCGGCCAGACGCGGCCTGTCCTGCGACTCAACAACGGCCACCGCCTGCAGGTGGAGCGCTGGCCGACGCTCTCGTCCGGCGAGGAGCCCGTGACGGCTGGCGTGGCGGAGTTCACCACAACCGACACACCGCTCGGCAAAGTGGCCAAGGACATCTTCCGCCCACGCGGCAACGACGGCGAAGAACTCTACATCAACGAACTCCTGAGTGGGGACGCAGCCGCATTCCCGGAGGTCACGCCCGATTCCTTCCGGTCGGAATTGCACCGCCGTATCGTCAGCATTCTCACAATGCTGCTTCTGCCCTTCCTCGCCCTGCCATTTGCCATCGGGCGGGCGCGCAGCCCGCGGGCCTACAGGATCGTCGTGGCAATGGCTTTGCTGGTGGCCTATCATGAAGTCATCCAGCAGGGCGCACTTGCCACACGTTCCAGCGGGATTTCGCCATGGATCACGCAATGGCTGCCGCTTGGCCTGCTGGCCGCCTTCGCCTTCTGGCGCTTTTATTCTGCCAGTTTCCTCCTGGGCAGTGACGGTCTCGACCGTGTGCTGATCCCCATCCAGGAGTTCACCTCGCGCATGACCACGCGCCTGCTGGCGCTTGTCGGCATACGGAGGGAGAACGCATGAGAATTGTCGCGTTCATGATCAGCAAGATGGTGCTGGCACGGTTTCTGGCCCTTCTTTTTGGCCTGTCGCTGTTCGTTTTGACTCTGGAGGTGGCGGCCTATTCCAAGGACGTCCTCGCCATTGATGCAGACGGTGGCACACTGTCGTCAGTTTTCACATACATCGTGCACCGCCTGCCACTGACGCTGGCGACATTCCTGCCCATGAGCCTTCTCATGGCCCTGCTGCTTACCCTCACCGAACTGAGCTACCGCAACGAACTGGTGGCGATCTGGGCCAGTGGCATTTCTCCGGGGCGGCTCATTTTCCTGCTGGTGCCTCTGGCCATCCTGATAGGAGTTGCCCATTTTGCCCTGCTGGACAGGGCCGTTCCCGCCGCAGCGCCTTCCCTGCGCGAATGGGGCATCGGTGACTATGGCAGGGAACGGCTCAAAATCGGCGAGCGGGATCCGATCTGGCTGCGCTCCGGCAATGACATCATGCGCGCTGCCAGCGCCAGCCGGGATTCGCGCCGTCTTGAAGACGTGGTGATCTTCAAGCGCGATGCCGATGGCCTGCTGCTGGAGCAGATTTTCGCGGAACGTGCGGTGCAGACAAACGGCGTCTGGGACTTGACCAATGCGACGACATACTTCCGTGGCAACAAGCCGCCGGAAAAGGCATCCACACTTCAGTACGGCGGCCAGATGCGGCCAGCGGCAGCGGGCTCGCGCTCCGGTGACCCGGAAGAAATGTCGTTGTCCGATCTCCGTTATTTCATTTCCAACGATGGCTTCGGAATCCGTCCGGCCTACGTCTACAAGACGTGGTTGCACAAGCGGTTGACGCCGATCCTGATTTCCATCGTGATGGTGGGCCTGTGTGTTCCGCTGGCGGCGCGGTTCCGGCGCGGCGGTGGCTTGGGGCTCCTGTTTGCCGTGGGCATCGGCCTGGGCTTTGCCTTCTTTGTTTTCGACGGGATTGCGCTGTCGGTCGGGGAACTCGGTTTCGTGACGCCCTGGCTGGCGGCATGGACGCCGGTTCTGGCCTTTGCCGCGCTGGCGGCCTATCTGACGCTGCAGACAGAACGAGTCTGAGCGCAAACACATCCATGGACCAATCTCCTGCATCCCGGCCCAGTGCCGCCGAACCCGCCCTCTGCATCCTCGGAGACAGCGGCATCCGGCTTTTTGGCAAGACATTGCCGGAACGCATCGCCGTGCAATTTGCCCGCGCAGGGCTTGCCCACAGGATTTCGGTGGACGAGGCGCGCAGCCACGCCGGTGCGGTCATTGCGGTCAGGGCCGATGCCGTTCTGGACCAGCCGCTGGTGACCGGCCTGTTGCAGAAATCAAACCTCGTCCTGCTGTCGAGTGATACAGGCGTTCCGGTCGCGGCGCATGTGCAGGCGGCCGATCTTCCTGCGGTTCAGGCGGCGATGCTGGGAAACAGCGTCCCGTCCATTCCCGGCGTCGAGGCACGTGCGCCCGGCCAACTCGACGTTGCCTTCTGGAAGGCCTTGCGCAAGCGCGAAACGCCTTACGCGCTGGTGGTGACTGCGCCATCGGCAGAGACCATCGCCTGGCGGATGTTCATGGGCACCTACAAAGGTGCCACGGACCTTGTGACAAAGCATGTCTGGCCCCGGCCTGCTTTCCTCGCCACCACATTCCTTGCGGCGCGCGGCGTGACGCCCAACATGGTAACGAGTGTCGCCGCCGTGGCGACGGTGGCTGCGTTCTTCCTGTTCCTCAACGGATATTTTGGTTGGGGCTTGCTGGCCGCGTGGCTGATGACCTTCCTCGACACGGTTGATGGCAAGCTGGCGCGCACCACGCTGACCTCCAGCAAGTGGGGCGATGTGTTCGACCATGGCATCGACCTTGTGCATCCTCCCTTCTGGTACATCGCCTGGGCACTTGGCCTTGCGGCCTGGGGACTTGCCCTGACAGACCAGATGTTCTGGTGGGTCACGGCAGTGATCCTCGGCGGCTACGTGTTGCAGCGGGTGATGGAGGGGATCAGCATCAAGTGGCTGGGCCTCGAAATCCACATCTGGCGCCCCATCGACACCTTCTTCCGGCAGATCACGGCACGGCGAAACCCGAACCTCATTCTCCTCTCCATCGGCTGGCTGGCCGGACGCCCGGACTGGGGTCTGATTGCGGTTGCGGCATGGACGGCAATCTGCCTCGCGCTGCATGGCCTGCAACTGGCGCAGGCCCTCGCGGCCAAACGTGCGGCGGGCGGCAAGCTCACGTCCTGGATGGCACGGACATGACCGCTGCCGTTCTGATCAATCCGAAATCAGGACGCGGGAACGGCAAGGGCGTTGCGCTGGCGGAGGCGCTGAAACAACACTCCCACGTGAAGGTTCACCAGCTCACGGCCTTCGGCCAGTTGGAAGGTGCATTGTACGCATTTGCCAGCGGCGGCTGCACCGACCTGTTCATCTCCTCAGGCGATGGCACGGTGCAGGCGATCCAGACGCTGCTGGCGGAGAAGCGTATCTTCCCGGCGCTGCCGCGCATCTGCCTGCTGCCGCACGGTACGACCAACATGACGGCGGCCGACATCGGCTACCGGACAAGGAGCATCGCGGCGCAGGCGGCTTTCATTGGCGCCCCGGTGCCACAGGAGGTGCGCGTGAGGCCAACCCTTCGGGCCGCCAACCCGCGTGACGGTCAGGCACGGCATGGCATGTTCCTCGGTACAGGGGCAGTAAGCGCAGCTACACGCCACACGCAGGTTTCACTGAACGACAAAGGCGTCAAAGGCAACCTTGCGACCTTCGCCGCACTGGCCAGTGCCGTGGGCAAGAGCCTGTTCAGCGCCCCCAACCCGCATGATCCCAGCCGTTTTGACAGGCCTTTCCCGATCACGGTGAAGGCCGGGAACACGGTGCTGGCAACAGGCACGCAATTGCTGGCGCTGGCCACCACGCTGGACAAGCTGATCCTCGGCACGCGGCCCTTCTGGGGGGGCAAGTCCGGCCCCATCAGGGTCACCACCTTCCCCTATCCCGTGCCCAACATCCCGCGCTGGTTCCTGCCCGCCATCATGGGTGGAGAGAAGCGCACAGCACCGCCCGGTGCCACCAGCCATGCCGTGACCGGCTGCTCCATCGAGACATCGGCCGAGTTCGTGATCGATGGCGAGTTCTTCGATGCGCCGGAAGGCGAAGCCTTGCGCATTGAGAGCGGTCCCGAATTCACCTACATCATCCGCTGATGGACGATCTCGCCACCTTTCTGGATGGCATCACTCGCAGGCCCGTGCATGCAGAGGTGCAGGCCTTTGCGCGCACGCTGGCGGAACGCCACGCCGGCACGCTTGCTGTGCTGGCCTATGGATCGGCCCTGCGCGACTCGTCGCCTACCGAAACGCTGATCGATTTCTACGTGCTGGTAGACCTGCCGCAGCAGGTAAGCGGCATTGCCGCCTTGCGCTGGCTGGGCCAGCGTGTGCCGCCCAACGTGCACTACGCGGAACTGGGCACGGGCGGGACTGTGCTGCGCTGCAAGTATGCCGTGATGACACTGGAGCGCTTTGAGGACCTCGTTGCCGCCGGCACGGCCAATCCCTACCTCTGGGCACGATTTGCCCAACCCAGCCGGATTGTGTGGTGTCCGCAGGATGTGGTGCGGGAGCGGGTCGTGGCGGCTCTCTGCACTGCCGTGCGCACAGCCTATGGGCACGGGATGTTCCTGTCGTCCAGTGAACCATGGAAAAGACTGTTCGAGAACACCTACCGGACCGAGCTGCGGCCTGAGAGCGGCAACCGGGCGGCACTGATCGTTGCCTCAGATGCCGAATACTATGCCGCACTCGGGCCAATGCTTGTGAACGTACAGCCCGTCACGTCTTCATGGCGGGCAAAGCGCGCCTTCGGCAAGCTGTGGTCGGTGGCACGTCTCGCCAAGGCGGCCTTCACTTTCCAAGGTGGCGCAGACTATGCTGCATGGAAGATTGCGCGGCATTCGGGGGTCAAAATCGAAGTGACGGACTGGCAGCGGCGGCATCCATTCCTTGCAGGCCTTCTTCTGCTCCCCAAACTGCTGGGCAAGAAGGGGCTGAAATAGGTCAGCCGCTCACCTTGCGCAGCAACGGAGTCTTGCGCTCGATCTTGCGCAGGCGCTCTTCTTCCTGACCGATGTAGTCACGCGTGATGGGCAGGATGTGCTGGTTCCGGCCGAACTGGATCTGGAAGTTGTTCATGCCGCCGTAACGGAAGGCGCATTCGGACCCGGCCAGATAGAACTCCCACATGCGGCAGAAGCGTTCGTCGTAGAGCGCCTTGGCGCGCTCGCGGTTGCCGACGAAGCGGCGTGACCAGTGGCGCAGCGTCTCCGCATAGTGCAGCCGCAGGATCTCGATGTCGGTGACATAGAGCCCCTGCCCTTCCAGATGCGGGATCACCTCGGAGAGTGCCGGAATGTATCCACCCGGGAAGATGTGGCGGCTGATCCAGGCGCTGGTGACGCCCGGACCATCAGAGCGGTTGATGGAGTGCAGCAGCGCTACGCCATCGTCCTTCAGCAGGGCCGCAACCTTGGCGAAGAATTCCGGATAGTGGCCAATGCCCACATGCTCGAACATGCCCACAGAGACGATGCGGTCAAAGGTTTCATCAAGATGGCGATAGTCTTTCAGGAGGAACTTCACGCGCTGGCTGATGCCGCGCTGGCAGGCGCGTTCGTTCGAGAGTTTGTGCTGCTCTTCCGAGAGCGTGACACCTGTCACCTCCGCGCCGCAGACCTCGGCGAGGTAAAGCCCGAGCCCGCCCCAGCCGGAGCCGATATCCAGCACCTTCATACCCGGCTTGATATTGAGCTTGGCGGCGAGGTGGCGCTTCTTGGCGAGTTGCGCCTCTTCCAGCGAGGCAGTGGAGCTTTCGAAATAGGCGCAGGAATACTGCCGGTCCACATCGAGGAAGAGATCATAGAGGCTTCCCGAGAGGTCGTAGTGGTGGGCGACGTTGCTCTTGGCCTTGCCCACGGGATTGTTCTGGGCCAGCCGCCGCGTGGCGAGCCTGCCCTTGTGGACGACGTTGTGAATCCAGTGGGACTTGCCCTGGCGCTCGGTGTTCTGCATGGCGAGCGCGAGGAAGTCGTAGATGCTGCCTTCGATCATTTCGATGCCGCCGTCCATGTAGCACTCGCCGAGATGAAGATCGGGGTCCAGCGCAATCTTGCGCGCCGTGGCGGCATTGGCGATGCGGATGTGGGCGCGGGGAGTGCCGCCATCGCCGAAGCGGCTGACGGCTCCTGTCCAATCCGTGATCCGCAAATCGCCCTTCCGGATCAGCTTTCCGAGAACTGCATCCAACAGAAGCATAGGCTCCTCCCGCAACACCGCTCACACAGGGCCACGGCAACCGGGGGCACAAGGACCACAGGCTGCGACCCTCAAACATTAACAGAATTTTAAGCACGATGATTCGGGCCCTGCAAGCGGCCCGGTCCGCATGGTCAGCCGCAGCGGGCCTGCATCTTCCATGCGCCAGCCGCATAGGCCGGCTTGGTGGTGAGCTTGCCCGTCTTGCCATCCGGGCAGGCGAAATAGCGGAGTGATGATGTGGCGACGGCCACGGCGTCCTTCTCCTGTTTGGCACTCATGCCACCCACGGCCATGTCGAAGGCCCCGCCCGCGCCAGGCGCAAAATCCAGCCGGTAGGTCTTGCCGTTGTAGAAAATCGGTTCCGAGCGCGGCCGGCTGATGACAGGTGCCGGAGCGGCGGCCTTTTTGTCGGTGCTGATGCGCACGCCATTGGCCTCGTTGTTGCAGGCGGCCAGTGGCAAGGCGATAACGAGCAGGACAGTCGTGGTGGCAGCGATTTTCATGGGCCTGCATCTAGCCGCGCGCCCTCGACGGGGCAAGGAGAAGCTGGCATAGCAGCCAGCCATCATGAGCGTCCCCGCACAGCCTGTCTTCGACCCCGCCCGCCAGCTTTCCAGCCGCGCCAATGCCGCCGATGAAGGCGCCATCATCCGCATGGCACAGAAGTCCCGCGAATTGCGGGCCAAGGGCCGCGATGTGGTGGCGCTCACCGTGGGTGAGCCGGATTTCGATACACCGGAGAACATTCGCGACGCCGCCAAAGCCGCGCTGGACCAAGGCTTTACACACTACTCCCCCGTAGCCGGCATTCCGGAGTTGCGGGAGGCCATTGCGCGCAAACTGAAGGCCGAGAATGGCCTGCCCTACCCGGCCTCGGGCGTTGTGCTGGCCAATGGCACGAAGCAGGCCATCGCCAATGCCATTCTTTCGGTCATCGGGCCGGGTGACGAGGTGATCATCCTGGCTCCCTATTGGGTGTCCTACGAGGCCACGGTACGGCTGGCGGGTGGCACGCCCGTGGTGCTCACCTCCAGTGTCGGAGAAGACTACAAGGTGCCAGCCGCGCGCATCGCCGCTGCCGTGACGCCGCGCTCCAAACTCATCATCGTCAATTCACCCTGCAACCCGACGGGGGCCGTCTGGACCCGCGCCGAGTTGGAAGCGATTGCAGCGATTGTTTCTGCCCATCCCAACCTGATGGTGCTGGCTGACGAGATATACGAATACATCCTGTTTGACGGCGAGATGGTGTCGTTCGGTTCCCTGCCCGGCATGTTGGCACGCACCATCACGCTCAACGGCTTTGCCAAGGGCTTTGCCATGACCGGCTGGCGGCTGGGTTATGCCGCAGCCGCAGAGCCCATCGCCAAGGCCATGGGGCGCATGCAGAGCATTGTGTCCGCCGGTGCCAATTCATTCGTGCAGCGCGCGGCAATCGCCGCGCTGGAAGGCCCGCGTGATGACGTGGTGACCATGCGCGAGGCCTACCGCCGCCGCCGCGACCTGGTGATTGCCGGATTGCGCGCCATTCCCGGACTGAAGATCGGCAGCATTCCCGGCACCTTCTATGCCTTCCCGGATGTCTCTGCCTTCCTCGGCAATGCCGCGGGCAATACGCGGATCGCCAGTTCGGACGAACTGTGTGACTGGCTGCTCGAAGAGCACAACGTCGCGACGGTGCCGGGCTCGGCCTTTGGTGCTCCCAACTCCATCCGTCTTTCCTTCGCGGCCAGCGAGGATGACATCAAAAAAGCCCTGACGCGGATTGCGTCAGGGCTTTCGATGTTGGGCTGACGAAAGAGCCTATTCGGCAGCCTTGGGCTGTTCGCTGGCCTTGCGACCCTTGCCCGTCTCCCGGCCCGGATCATTGGCGGGCGCCGCAACAACGTGAGGACCGTCGGGTATTTCGCCGTGGATGATGTTGTCGGCGGCCAGTTCGTCCTCATGCTGGTGCGCCTCCGCCATGAAGCGGCGGCGGTCGCGGGCCACGTAGGAGTACACAGCTGGCGTCACGAAGAGCGTGAACAGCGTGCCGATCGACATGCCGGCGGCGATGATGACGCCGATGTCAAAGCGGCTTCTGGCACCTGCACCATCGGCAATCAGCAGTGGCACCACGCCGATCACCATGGCCGCGGTGGTCATGAGAATGGGACGCAAGCGCACGGCGGCGGCTTCCTTGATCGCCGTATGCTTGTCGAGGCCATCCGTTTCCTGGAGCTTGTTGGCAAACTCCACCATCAGGATGCCATGCTTGGCGATCAGGCCGATCAGCGTCACGAGGCCGATCTGGGTGTAGATATTGATGGTGCCAGAACCCAGGTTGATGGGCGGATTGTTCTGCATCGCCCCGTTCACTTCACCGAGGATGAAGAGCACGAAGAGCGCGCCGAAAATCGTGGCGGGCAGGCCGATCAAAATCACGAAGGGATCACGGAAGCTTTCGAACTGAGCTGCGAGCACCAGATAGATCAGCAGCAAAGCGACAGCGAAGGTGATCGCCAGCGTGTTACCTTCGTTGACGAACTGGCGGCTTTCACCTTTGAAGTCATAGGCCATGCCGCGCGGGAACAGTTCTTGTGCCTTGTTTTGCAGGAAGGCGATGCCTTCGCCGATGGTGCGGCCGGGGAACGGCACGCCAGACAGCGTGGCCGAGTTGAGCTGCTGGAAGGTCTGCAGGCCGTTGGGCTGCACGGATTTGCCCAGCGTCACGAAGGACGAGAGCGGCACCATGCTGCCATCGGCGGCGCGGACCCGGTACTTGAGGATGTTCTCGGCCGTTTCGCGCTCGGCGCGCGGCACCTGCGGGATCACCTGGTAGGAGCGGCCCTGCACGGTGAAGCGGTTGACATTGTTGCCGCCCAGCAGTGTTGCCAGCGTGGCCCCGACATCACGCATGGTGATGCCAAGCTTGTTGGCGCGGTCCTTGTCCACGATCAGTTCAACCTGTGGCGTGGAGAAGCGCAGGTCCGCGTTGGTGAAGATGAAGAGGCCACTCTTCTTGGCTTCCGAGTCCAGCTTCTCGAGCACATCCGCCAGTTCGGTGTATTCACCGGGATGGGTGATCACGAACTCGATGGGCAGTTCGCCGGCACCCACCGGAATGGCAGATGGTGCGGTGGCGAAGATGTTGGCGCCTGCGACCTGACCGAACTTGGGCTGCAATTCACCCATGACCGAAAGGTCGGAGCGCTCACGATCGCCCCACGGCTTCAGGATGAGACCGATGAAGGCCGACTGCGAGTTGGGGAACCCGTTGATGGAGAACAGGTTCTGCCGCTCCGGCAGTTTCAGCAGGTCTTCGGTCAGAGGGTCTGTGTAGCTGGTGAGATAGTCGAGGTTGGTGTGATCAGGGGCGTTGACGAAGGCGAAGAGCACGCCCTGGTCCTCCGCCGGTGCAAGCTGGCGGTTGATGGCGTTGTAGAGCACGCCGGAGAGCACAATCGTCAGCACGGCAATCCAGGCGAAGACAGCGCGCTGCCGGATGGTGCCATCAAGGCGACGGCGGTAGAAGCGTTGCAGCGCGCCAAAGACGCGCTCCACCAAGCGGCTGAACCAGCTCTGGTGCTCGTGGGACTTGAGCAGCTTCGAGGTCATCATCGGCGACAGTGTCAGGGCGACGATGCCGGACACGATCACCGCACCCGCCAGCGTGAAGGCGAACTCGCGGAAGAGCGCACCGGTCAAGCCCGACGTGAATCCGATTGGTGCGTACACGGCCGCCAGCGTGATGGTCATTGCGATGACCGGGCCGGTGATCTCGCGCGCGCCCTTCAGCGCCGCGACGAAGGGCGTCATGCCCTCCTCGATGTGGCGGTGGATGTTCTCGACGACGACGATGGCGTCGTCCACCACGAGGCCGATGGCGAGCACGAGTGCAAGCAGGGTCAGCAGGTTGATGGAGTAGCCGAGCGCCACCAGCACCAGCGCCACGCCGATGAGCGAGAGCGGGATGGTGACAACCGGAATGAGGGTGGAACGCAAATTGCCAAGGAAGAGGAAGATCACGATGATGACGATGACCGAGGCTTCGCCCAGCGTCTTGGCAACCTCCCAGATCGATTCATTGATGAACTCGGTGGCGTCGTAGGCAATCTTCGCTTCAAGGCCTGACGGCAACTGCCTGGCGATTTCGGGAATCGCCTCGCGAACGGTGGCAATCACGGTGAGCGGGTTGGCGTCCGGCGTGGTCTGGATGCCCATGAACACGGCCTTCACGCCATCGAAAGCGGAAGAAGACGAGAAATTCTGCGGGCCGAGATTGATCTGGGCGATCTGGCCGAGGCGCACGATGGTGCCGCCACGGTTGGCGACCACCAGCTGGCCGAACTCCTCGGGCGTTTCAAGCGATGTCTGGGCATTGATGTTCTGCTGCGTAAAGCGGCCCTTCACTTCGCCTGCGGCGGTGGTGAAGTTATTGGCCTGCAGGGCACCAGCGACATCCAGCGGCGTGATGCCGAAGGAGGCCATCTTGTCGGGGTCAAGCCAGACGCGCATGGCGAAGGTGGAGCCGCCGAGGATTTCGGCAGACGCCACGCCGTTGATGGCCTGCAGCTTGGGTTTCACGACGCGGTCGAGATAGTCGCTCACCTGCGGCGGCGTCATCTCGGTGCTCTTGAAGCTGATGTACATGAGCGCGAAGCCCGCACCCGTGGTGCGCTTCACGACAGGATCGTTGGCTTCCTCAGGCAGTACGCCCTTGACTTCGTTCACCTTGGAAAGAACGTCAGCGAGCGCGCGGTCGGCATCGGCGTCAAGGCGGAGCTTGAGGGTGATCGTCGAGACGTTCTGTGAGGAGCGCGAGGTCAGGGTGTCCACGCCCTCCGTCGAGGCGACGGCCTGCTGCAAGGGCGTGGTGACGAAGCCCTTGATCTGGTCAGCGTTGGCGCCGGGATAGACTGTGGTGATCTCGATCTTGGTGTCGGAGACTTCCGGGAACTGCCGGATGGGCAGCTTGAGCACGGACTGCGCACCCGCCAGCAGGATGAGCAGGCTCACCACCGTGGCGAGGACCGGGCGCTTGACGAAAATGTCGGTGAAATGCATGGGCGCTTGTCCTTATTGCACCGTCGTGGGGTCAAATTCTTTGAGGGCAATGGCGTTGTTGATGACAACCTTTGCGCCCTGGTCCACCTTGTTCTGGCCAGCCGTCACCAGCTTGTCGCCAGCGGCGACACCCTTTGTGATGGCAATGCGCCCCTCTCGGACGTCACCCGTCTTCACGAAGCGGCGCTCGGCCGCGAGTTCGTCGTCCTTGGCATTGGGGTCCAGTGACTTGGCGGGCACGATGGCGAATACCGTGTCACCATAGAGCGAGAAGGTGACCGCGGTTTGCGGCACGGTCACAACCTCGACAGGCTCGCCCGCTTCCACATCCACGTTGGCATACATGCCGGGAAGCAGCTTGCCCTCGGCATTGGGCAGCTTAGCGCGCACAGTGATGGTGCGGCTTGCATCCGACACACGGGCATCCGAGGTGATGATCTCGCCACCGAACACCTGGTCCGGCCAGGCCGCGAAGCGGGCCTGCACTTTCTGGCCGTTCTTGATCCGGCCGAAGTCTGCTTCGGTCACGGCGAAGTCGGCGAAAATGTCGTCGGTCTTCTGCAGCCACGTTACCTTCTGGCCGGGCGCCACATAGCTGCCGACCGAAATGGAGCGAAGCCCCACCTGACCATCCCAGGGGGCGACAACGGTCTTGAGTTTCATCTGCTCGCGGATGCGTTCAGCGCTCGCGGCAAGCTGGTCACGAAGCGCCTCCGCCGCATCGAGGGCGGCGCGGGCGGCGTAACCCTTTTCAAAGACCTTGGTCTTGCGGACGAGATCGGCCTCGGCATTTGTCAGTTGGGCCTCAAGGCTGCGCAAGTCAGCTTCATCGGTCGCCGTATCAAGCTGAACCAGCGTCTCGCCCTTATTCACGCGCGCTCCGGAGTCGAAGAATATCTTCTGCACCGTGCCACCCACCTGCGGTGTGATGTCGATGCCTTCGGCGGCCTGCAAAGTGCCGATGCCGGAGATGAGCGGCTGCCAAGTCTCGGTCTTTGCTTCCTCAGCGGCAATCGTCACGGGCGGGCGGGGCGCACCCATGATGATCCCGGCGATCATCTTGGGTTTGAAGTCGAAGGCATAGAAGGCAATGGCTCCGGCGAGACCGCCGAACACAATTGTCGCCAACAGAAGATAGATAATACGGCGGATCATTCCCACGTCTCCAGATTATTCGGCGGCCGCGCGCGGTGCCTGCGGCACGCCCAGTTCGACCAGTTTTCCCTCAAGGTAACTGACAGCTGCTGTCAGCACCGATTCGCCATAGCCCAGCACGAAATCCGGGCCTCCGGCCATCATCGCAGGATCAACACACTTCTCCCTGCACATACGGATATTGTCGAGATCGGTTCTCAAATGCGCCAGCTGCGTTTCCACTGCCGTCACCACGTGATGGGGGGCAAGATACTGCTGCAGGAACATTTCAAACAGGAACTCGGACTTGTATTTGTCGCGCGCCGGGACAACCGACAGCCACTTCCCGAGAACATCCCGGCCCGCGTCCGTGACGGCATAGACCTTCTTGTCCGGCTTTCCGGCCTGCTCTTCCTCACGCACTGTCACCAACCCCTGCGTGGCCAGCTGGTTCAGCGCGGGATAGATCGAGCCATAGCTGGCCTCAATGAAATGGCTGAAGAAGCCCTCTTCGAACTCCTTCTTGATTTCATAGCCAGTTGCCTCTCGTGTCGTCAGGAAGCCCAAACAGAGGGTTTTGACGTTCAAGTGTGTCACTCCGATATATGCCGAACGGATATATATCGGCTTTGCCTGACTCGGCTCCCAGGGTCAACAGCCTGACAGGGAGATCATCAATACCAAAGGGGATCATTACGATCGTGAATGAGTTCAGGTTCTTTCACTGCTACAATCGATGCTGATAGTGAAAAACATTGCTCATAGACGTTTGTATGGTGGTTTGCGCCCATTGCTACACTTGTCTTTATGGGTGGCCTCCCCTAAAACCACGCGCAACCGGCGCCGCTCATGAGCATCGGGCATACGAGACACGCGTCAATAACATAGGGGGGCACATGGAGTACTTCCTCCAGCAGCTCATTAACGGACTGACACTCGGGTCAATCTACGGCCTGATCGCCATCGGATACACGATGGTCTACGGCATCATCGGCATGATCAATTTTGCCCATGGTGACATCTTCACCGTTGGCGCCTTCATGGCCCTCATCGTCTTCCTTCTGCTGTCGTCCACTTTTGTCGGCATTCCGGCGGCAGTGGCACTGGTCATCATGATGATCGTGGCGCTGGTCCTCACCAGCCTGTGGAACTGGACGATCGAGCGGGTGGCCTACAAGCCCTTGCGCGGCTCCTTCCGCCTCGCGCCGCTGATCACCGCCATCGGCATGTCGATCGTGCTGTCCAACTTCCTGCAGGTCGCGCAGGGTCCGCGCAACAAGCCTATCCCAGCTCTCGTTTCCGGCGGCTTCAACCTCACCGAAAATGTCACGGTGTCTTGGAAGCAGATGCTGATCGTGGCCGTGACGGCTGTCCTGCTCAGTGCCTTCTGGTATCTCGTTCACCGCACGCCGCTTGGCCGCGCCCAGCGCGCCTGCGAACAGGACCGCAAGATGGCGGCGCTGCTTGGCATCGACGTGGACAAGACGATTTCCATCACCTTCATCATGGGCGCGGCACTGGCCGCGGTCGCGGGCACGCTCTATCTCACTTACTATGGCGTGATCGTGTTCTCTGACGGCTTCGTGCCGGGCGTGAAGGCCTTCACCGCCGCCGTTCTGGGGGGCATCGGTTCCCTGCCGGGTGCGGTTCTGGGCGGCCTCCTGATCGGCCTCATCGAGGCCCTGTGGTCGGCCTACTTCTCCATCGACTACAAGGATGTCGCCGCCTTCAGCATCCTCGCCATCGTCCTCATCTTCATGCCGTCCGGCATTCTCGGACGCCCGGAAGTGGAAAAGGTCTAAGCACACATGACCGCGCAATCCCAGACGCAGGCCCCATCCCAGGGCAACCTGTTCCAGAACGCCATCCGCGATGCCATCTACGCCGGCATCGTCGTGTTCGGGCTCTTCATCCTGCTGATCGGTTTCAAGACCGACCAGAACATCAAGAACGAACTCATCCTGGTGCAGCGCTGGGGCCTGCTGTTCAGCATGGTGGCTGCAGCCATGGCGCTGCGCTTCGTGACGACGGCGTTCATCCAGCCCGCGCTCGCGGCCCGCAAGGCCGCCAAGGCAGCAGCCAAACCGGCTGAAAAACACGGTTGGCTGCGCGACAACTTCGCCAAACTGGCCCTGATTTTCCTGGTCATCTACCCCTTCCTGATGCTGGCTCTCACCGGCGTCAACGGTTCGCTCAAGTGGGTGGACAACTTCGGCATCCAGATCCTGATCTACGTGATGCTGGCCTGGGGACTGAACATCGTTGTTGGCCTCGCAGGACTTCTCGACCTTGGCTACGTCGCGTTCTACGCGGTCGGCGCCTACGCATACGCCCTGCTCTCCTCGTACTTCGGATTGTCGTTCTGGATCCTCCTGCCGCTCGCAGGCATTCTTGCCGCGTTCTGGGGCGTCATCCTCGGCTTCCCGGTGTTGCGCCTTCGGGGTGACTATCTCGCCATCGTGACACTTGCTTTCGGCGAAATCATCCGCCTCGTGCTGATCAACTGGACAGCGGTGACAAAGGGTACCTTCGGCGTATCAGGCATTGCCAAGGCAACCCTGTTCGGCTTCGTCGAGTTCAACGCCAAGCCTGACGGCTTCGCCGCCACGTTCGGCCTGCAGATGTCGACGGTTTGGTACAAGATCTTCCTGTACTATCTCATCCTCGCGCTTTGCCTGCTCACTGCCTATGTGACCATCCGCCTGCGCCGCCTGCCCATCGGGCGCGCATGGGAAGCGCTGCGCGAAGACGAAATCGCGTGCCGCTCGCTCGGAATCAACACGACCACGACGAAGCTCACGGCCTTCGCCATCGGCGCCATGTTCGGCGGTTTTGCCGGTGCCTTCTTCGCGGTGCGCCAGGGCTTCGTGTCGCCGGAAAGCTTTGTGTTCCTCGAGTCGGCGGTGATCCTTGCCATCGTGGTTCTGGGCGGCATGGGTTCGCTGGGCGGCATCGCGATCGCCGCCATCGCCATGATCGGCGGCACGGAACTGCTGCGCCAGATGGATTTCATGAAAGTGATCTTCGGCCCCGATTTCACGCCGGAGCTCTATCGTATGCTGATCTTCGGTTTGGCGATGGTCGTGGTGATGCTTTACAAGCCGCGCGGCTTCGTGGGCACACGCGAACCGTCAGACTTCATGCATGCTGAGCGCAAGGCCATCTCCGGCGAATTCACCAAGGAAGGCCATGGCTGACATGACCGGCAAAGACACCATTCTCTCGGTTGAACACCTCTCGATGATCTTTGGCGGCCTCATCGCCGTCAACGATCTGAGCTTCCAGGCCCACCGGGGCGAGATCACGGCGCTGATCGGCCCCAATGGCGCCGGCAAAACCACGGTCTTTAACTGCATCACGGGTTTTTACAAGCCGACGCAGGGCATGATGAAGCTGACGCGCAAGACGGGCGAGGAATTCCTCCTCGAACGGCTGCCCGACTTCAAGGTCAACCGCGAAGCCAAGGTGGCGCGCACCTTCCAGAACCTGCGGCTGTTCTCCGGCCTCACCCTGCTGGAAAACCTCTTGGTGGCCCAGCACAACGCGCTCAACAAGGCCTCGTACTACACGATCGGCGGCCTGTTTGGCCTCTCGCATTACAAGACCCATGCCGCCGAAGCGAAGGACAAGGCCCGATTCTGGCTGGACCGCATTGGCCTTCTGGCCCGCGCCGATGATCCGGCAGGCGACCTGCCCTATGGCGCCCAGCGCCGCCTGGAAATTGCCCGCGCCATGTGCACGGGACCCGAGCTTCTCTGCCTCGACGAACCGGCGGCCGGCCTGAACCCACGCGAGTCGGACGAACTGAACAAGCTGCTGCTCGCGATCCGCGATGACCACAACATGGCGATCCTGCTGATTGAGCACGACATGAGCGTGGTCATGGGCATTTCCGACCACGTGGTCGTTCTCGACTACGGCAAGAAGATCTCCGACGGCACGCCCAATCACGTGAAGAATGATCCGGCTGTGATCCGCGCCTATCTCGGCGTGGAAGACGTTGAAGAGGAACTCAATGCCCTCGCCGCCGAACCTGCCGCCAAGGCGGCTGCTGCCGCCGCGCCCGCACTCAAGTCCGAACTGCCGAAACTGGCGACGGAGTTCAAGCGTGAGCGCGTCAACATTCCGCCCCCGCCGGTGCTGACGCTGCCGGACGAGGTGCCAGCCGTTGCCGCGAAAACGAAAGCGGTCGCCGAACCGGCAAGGGTTGCCGCCACGGTTGCGGCGAAGAAGGCAGTTGCCCGGCCCGTCAAGACTCCTGCGAAGAAGACCACCAAGACCGCCGCGAAGAAGACGGCGAAAAAGAAGGGAGGCCGGGCATGAGCGAGGCGCTACTCACCGGCAAGGGCGTTGAAACCTTCTATGGCAACATCCAGGCACTCAAGGGCATCGATTTCGAAGTCCGCAAGGGCGAGATCGCGACACTGATCGGCTCCAATGGTGCTGGCAAGTCCACGCTGATGATGACGATCTTCGGCACCCCGCGCGCACGCTCAGGCACCATCATGTTTGATGGCAAGGACATCACCAACCTGCCGACGCACGAGATCGCCCGCCTCGGCATCGCCCAGTCACCCGAGGGACGCCGCATTTTCCCGCGCATGTCGGTGCTGGAAAACCTGCAGATGGGCGCCAACCTCAACGGGTTGCAGTACTTCGACGAGGATTCGGCCGAGGTCTTCAAACTTTTCCCGCGCCTCAAGGAACGCATTTCGCAGCGCGCCGGCACATTGTCGGGCGGCGAGCAGCAGATGCTGGCGATCGGCCGCGCGCTGATGGCGCGTCCCAAGCTGTTGCTGCTGGATGAACCATCACTCGGCCTCGCGCCGATCATCGTGCAGCAGATTTTCGATGCCATCCGGGTCCTGAACCGGGAAAAGGGCCTGACGGTGTTCCTGGTGGAACAGAATGCCTTCGGCGCGCTCAAACTTGCATCGCGGGCCTATGTGATGGTCAACGGCCATATCACCCTTTCGGGCACCGGACGCGAACTCCTGGCCAACCCCGAGGTTCGCGCCGCCTACCTCGAAACCGGACATTGAGGACACACCATGCTTCTGGACATTCTCACCGGCCACATCTTCGAAAACCGCGCCTATGGCGAAGCCGTGTTTCTCCTGCTGTGCGTGGCTGCCGCCTGGATGACAGGCCGCTCCATCGCCAATGACTGGAAACCGGCATGGAACATCCTGGTTTCAGCACTGTTCCTGGGGGCTGGAGCGCGCTTCCTGCATTTCGCCCTTTATGAGGCCCAATTCCTTAGCTTGGGCCGCTACCTGGTTGACACGCTTCTGTTCGCGGCAGTGATCTGGCTGGGCTACCGCTACACCCGCACCAACCAGATGACCCGGCAGTACCACTGGCTCTATGAAAAGTCGTCGCCGCTGGGCTGGCGGAATAAAGGTTAAACCGCGAAATTCGCCTGACAGACCGGAAGGCACTGTTTTGTGGTCTGAAATCAGCGTGACATTTGCCGGGAAATCGGCAAATCTTGGCCTCAAGTGGTGCCCGCAAACGGCACCGCGAAGGGACAATCCAAAAGACCCTCAATCACACACAGGGAGTTGTGAAATGAAGAAAATCCTCATGTCGGGCTTTGCGCTCGCGGCCATGGTGGCTGTCTCCGGCGCTGCCTGGGCCGACATCACAATCGGCGTTGCCGGCCCGATGACGGGCCCGAACGCCGCTTTCGGTGCGCAGCTGCAGAAGGGCGCTGAAGCCGCCGCCGAAGCCATCAATGCCGCTGGCGGCATCAACGGCGAAAAGATCGTCCTCACTTACGGTGACGACGTGTCGGACCCCAAGCAGGGCGTTTCGGTTGCGCAGAAGTTCGTTGCTGACGGCGTGAAGTATGTCATCGGCCACTTCAACTCGGGCGTCACCATTCCGGCTTCGGAAGTCTATGCCGAAAACGGCGTGCTCGTGATCTCGCCCTCCGCCACAAACCCGCAGGTGACCGAACGCGGCCTGTGGAACACCTTCCGCACCTGCGGCCGTGACGACCAGCAGGGCGACGTTGCCG
>ERZ1645187.182-NODE-182-length-60237-cov-138.701638_pt1 | contig 60237 bp, 43 predicted proteins | sample MGYA00575352_ERZ1645187 | MGnify/ENA primary metagenome ERZ1645187 (study PRJEB40837, sample SAMN11349314) | freshwater sediment metagenome | isolation source: river sediment | host: Sediment | place: India: Wazaribad , New Delhi | collected 2017-02-21 ... | reverse complement strand
AGGAAGGCCAGAAGGTGTGGGTCAAGCTGCTCGGCTTCGACGAGCGCGGCAAGGTTCGCCTGTCGATGAAGATCATCGACCAGGAGACCGGCACCGAGATCAAGCAGGAAGACGGCGACAAGCCGGCCGAGTGATTCGCCTCGCGATCGCAGATGTGCGAAGGGCGCCCCTCGGGGCGCCCTTCGTCGTTTCGGTGGGAGAAACCGTCGGCTGCGTGCCGGGCCGGCGACGCCGGACCCGCTCGGGTTCGCCGCGAAGTTCGGTCGGGCCGTGGCGCCGATGCCAATCGGACGGGCCCGAATCGCATCGGCTCGATATCAGAAGTCGACGAAGACGCCCCGGGCGATGCCCGCTTCGATCCGCTCGGCCATGTGCGCCGCCGGCAAGGCCGTGTCGAGCGACGGGACGAACCCTTCCAGGCGGTAGAGGTAGTACTTCAGCAGGCGGGCGACGTGCTCGACCGAGGCCGAGCTCTGCGGTGCGGTGACGCCCCGCGCCAGCGCCTCGGCGATGACGTCGCCGGTCTCCTCCGCCCGCTCGACCCGGTAGTGGCATGCGGCATGGCGCAGTTGATTGTGCCCGAGCATCACCAGCGGTTTGCGGCGGACGAGGCCGACGTAGCTCACCTGCGACAGCACCGTGACCACGCAGTCGGCGAAGTCGACGCAGTCGCTGATGTCCACCCGGCCGAGGACGGCCAGATTGTCGCCTTCCGGCAGGTGCTGGGCACGAGCCGCGAAGGGATGCGGTTTGTAGAGGACGAACCAGCCGCGCTCTCGCGCGATCCGGTCGAGGTCCTGGGCCGCGTGCATCGACGATTCGTAGAGCGGCGAATGATAGCGCCGGGCGTGTTCGTCCCAGGGGACCACGCCCGAGGCGTGGTCGTTGTGGCCGGCGAACAGCACGATCGGCCGTCCGGCGGCGCGCTTGCGCAGCACCGTACCGGTGTGTCCGAGGCCCGGTTGCGGTCGCCGATTGGCCCGCGACGAGCGCAGCAGATCGAGCGTCGCCTCCGCCCGCGTCAGATCCTCCGCCTCGACCGGCAGAGCGGCGAAGGCCTCGGCGTTGCGGGCGACGGCGCTCTCGCCCATCTGACCGAGGAAGTCGAAATTGAGCGTGCCGGGCAACAGTCCGTATTCGATGAAGGCGACGGGAACGCCGTGATTGCGCACCGCGCTCTGCGCCGCCATCGACAGGGGGTGGAACTGGTTCCACACCAGCGCCAGCGCCGGCCGGTGCTCGGCCACCACCCGGGCGGTGAAGTCGTAGGCGTCGACGAGATCGTGCGCCGCCCGCGGCCGCGAGGCGTTCTTGCGCCGCTCGCGATAGATTCGGGTCAGTTGGTCGGTGAGATCCTCGAAATGATCGAGGACGACGCCGGGAAACGGCCGAGCGCGGACGAAGGTGTCGCGCAGGATGCGGCGATGGAACGGTGCCCGTCGTGGCGCCAGACATTCGAGGTCGTCGGGCAGATTCCTCGGCCGCGCCCGCCGCGGACCCTCGACCACGATCAGTCGACGCGGCGCCAGGGCCTCCGCCAGCCGCGCGAGGAAGGCGTACTTGTCGGGAATGCCGCAGTAGTCGACGAACAGGATGGGAGCTTTCTTCTTCATTCTCGTTCGCCGACCGCCCCCGCTTCGGCGCGATCTCGAGATCGCGCCACCCGACGGAGGTCTCTCCGTTCCTGCCGAACCACGTTGTCGCGCTCGCCTTCGGACGGCGTTCGCCGGTCCGGATCGACGCGACCCGCGGTGCGGAGACCATTCGCCGTCGACACCGATACCACGACCCGGGCGTCCTTCAACATTGACGAATCGACGTCCTGGGGTGACGCCCGTGACGGGCTCACGAACGCCTGCCGAAAGGGGCGATCGTGAGGCCGATCGGCGACCGGCCCGTCGTTCGCCGCGACCGAAAGTCGCGACCGGTCGAAACGACGCGGGCCGCACCCCTCCGCGGCGAGATCGGAACCTTCGGATCGATGCCTCACCGGCCGCCGAAGGCACCTCAACGCCGGGCGAAGAGGCGCCCGATCGGCAGAACGAGATTGTGGATCGACCAGGCGAAGGCGTGGCGGACGCCGCGGCCGAGCCGATCGAAGGTCGTCACCGGGCGCGATCGATGGTCGTCGAGCCGGTCGACCACCACTTCGACCGGGCAGGGCAGGCCGGTCTGCGGGTCGACGTAGCGCGGGTAGAGGATCAGCGTCGCCGCCACCAGCTCGTCGAGCCCGAGCCGACGGCCGCGTCGCGGCGTCGCCATGAGATCCTCGGTCAGCCCCCAGCCCGCATAGAACGGCAACCCGTGGGTCGTCACCGGCAGGCCGCGCAACAGCGCCTCGAAACCGGTGAGCGAGGTCATGGTCTCGACCCGGTCGACCTGGGCGAGGAGCGAGGGCATCGATACGTCGGTGACGACGCGATCGGCGAGGCGCGCGAGATCGGCCTCGGCGATGCGGCCCTTGCGGAACCCGGCCTGGACGTCCGGATGCGGCTTGTAGACGACGTGCGCCTCCGGCCACCGCGCCCGCACCCGCCGCAGCAGCTCGAGGTTGCTGCGCACCTCCGGCGAGCCGAGCTGGACCGAGGCGTCGTCCTCGACCTGACCCGGCACCAGAACCCGCATCCGGCCTTCCGGGAAGTCCAGCGGCCGCGCGTCGGCGTCGTTGTACTTCGACAGGCCCCGCTCGACGATCGTCCGCCGCAGCCGCTCCGCCCGCGCCACCAGGGCGGCGTCGAAGGTGGTGGTCCGCGCCAGCGTCTCGAAGCGGCTCGCCCGGCGCGGGTCGTAGTAGATGCCCTCGTCGTCGAAGACCAGCGACGCCGGGGCGACGAAGGCGGCTCCGAGCCCGACGGAGCGCAGGAACCCGTCCTCGGCGCGCACCAGCGGCGCGGCGGCGGGGCGCTCTTCGTCGAAGGCACGGCGTCCCCAGGCGACGATGCGGGCGCCGCGCCGCGCCGCTTCGGCCTCCGCCTGCGGTGCCGTCGCGACGAAGGCCGGCTCGCCGCCGATGCCGTCGAGGAACCGCCGCGCCGCGGCGCGCTTCCACGGCGTGAAGCCGACACACACCGAGGCGGTGTTTTCATGGAACCGATCGCGCAGGAAGGCGAGCCGGTCGATCGCCGACAGGACGTCGATCTCGCGTCCGTCCCACGGGTCGATCCAGCGGTTGTAGTCGAGATAGACCGCTGCCGCCACGGCCTGCGGCGTCGCCACCGCGTTCCGCCGATGGATCGGCTCGACCCGGTCGTCGGTGAGCCCCCAGCCGGCGTAGGCGCCGGCGCCGAAGCAGGTCACCGGCACGCCGGCGAGCGCCGCTTCCATGCCGAACTGGCTGGACACCACGTAGACCCGGCGGGCGATCTCGATCAGCGCCCAGGGATTGACGTCGGTGGTCACCAGGACGACCGGACGATGGCGGGCCACCTCGGCGAGATAGCCCTTCTTCACCCCCGAGATCGCTTCCGGATGGATCTTCACCGCGATGGTCAGGCCGGGATTCTCGGCGATCGCCGCATCGATCATCCGCACGAAGGTGGCGCCGTCGGATCCCGATCCCCCGACCGAGACGTCGCCCAGGGTCTGGTCGACCACCACCACCACGTCGCGACCGCGCGGCAGGCCGAGCGCCTCCGCCCCGAGCATCGGTGCATGGTTGTATTTCGACAGCCTCAGCTCACGGATCGCCCGCAGGACGGCCTCGGCCTCACCCGGGTTCTCCACCGGTTCGCGGGCGCGCCGGATGATGGCCCGTTCGAGATCGCTCGGTCCGTGCGAGTCGTAATAGATGCCGGTCCGGTCGACGATCCAGCCGATCGCCGCTTCCCGCGGTCCCGGTCGCACCGAACGCAGGAACCCGTCCTCGAGCGCCACGTAGGGCAGCCGATGACGCCGCGCCAGGGCTCGTGCCCGCCGGCTGGTCGGCTTGAAGCCCCAGCCGACCACCTCGTCGCAGTCGCCGGACCACGGCCCCCGCAGGCGAACCGCCTGCCCTCCGAGCAACGTCGCCACCGCGGCCCGATGCCGCCACACGCCGCCCGAACAGATGCCGATGCGACGGCCGGGGTGGGCGGCCTCCGGCTCGTCGTCGTCGTCCGTGGCGAGCCCCGCGACGCCGGCACGGTCGTCGCGGACGGCGGAATCCGGCTCGCTCGGCGACAGCGCCGCCTTCAGCCGGGCGGTGACGTCTTCGCAGAGTTTCGGCCAAGTCGAGCAGAGGTAGAAGCTGCCCGGCAGCAGCACGCTCGCCATGGTGTGGGCGCCGAACCGCCAGGCGAGGTCGAGATCGACCGGCGGTGGGGCGTTCCAGAACCGGTCGAGATCCTCCGGCCCCTGGGGCCGCTTGGTCAGCCCGTCGATGTGATAGAGCGCGTCGCCGAAGGCGAGCGTCGGGATCTGGTTGCGCAACGCCGCGATGCCGGCGGTGCTGTTGACCGTCACCAGCCCCTTGGCATGACGCACGATCGGCAGCAGCGGTCCGGACTGGAGATACTCCACCCGATCCTCGAGCCCGTGTTTGCGGATCAGCAGGCGGATGTTCTTGCGGTGATGGCCGTGGCCGACGTCGAGTGGATGCGCCTTGACCACCAACCGTGCCTCCGGCGGCGCGGCGCGACGGAACGACTCGAGCACCATCTCGGTGAAGGTCATGTTCTTCCAGCCGCGGCCGTGACAGCGCAGCTGGAGATCGTCGTGGACCTGCAGGGCGACGATGAAGAAGGGTGGATGCAGCCCCGACAGGATCTCCTTCACCAGAGCGCGGTCGTGGCGTTGTGCCATGATGCGCCGATAGGCCGACCGGATCCAGAACCGGAACTCGTCGCGCAGCCGGCGCTCGCGATGGTGGGTGTAGCCGGGGAAGAGCGGTCGCGTCGACCGATGCGCCACGAAATAGGCCCAGGCGCGCAGGCCCATGGCCACCGTCTGGCCCCGCAGATGGGGCGCCGGCGGGGCCACTGGCGGCACCGCGGAGGGGTCGAACGTGGCGCGCAGCCGCGAATTGGCGTTGTTGCCGCCCGGCTCGAAGGTGACGTGATCCGGCCGGACGTAACCCTCTTCGAAGCTCCACACCGGAATTCCGGCCGATTCGGCCCGCTTGCGCGCCGCCCGATGGATCGGGCGCTCGTCTCCGAGCAAGACGATCGCGTCGGGACGCCAGTCATGGAACATTCGGTCGAAGAATTCCCCGAAATCGCCACTCTCGGCCCGCGCGATCTCGAAATCGGAACCCAATGCGAAGAGAATGTCGCCGCCGTTGAAGACGACTCTCCTGACCTCGAAACCGGCGTCTCGAAGGTATGATTGTAGGTATTTGAAGAACCCGCCGACAGGTCCTTGAAGTAACAATATGCGTTGCTTCATCACACCTTGGAAATATTTCGTCGGGAAACGTACTGGGTGAAGTGGAATAAACCATCGCGTCGTTCTCTGTCAAATCACACGCCTGGACGCGGGCGAATGGAGAGACTTCGAGACGGTGCGCCGACCGACGTCTCCGAAGGCTCCGGAGCGTCGCGGGTGGAGCCGCTCCGGCCCACCGAACGGCGGGGCACGCTGCGGTCTGCGATGTGCCGCCCCCGCAGTGTTCCGCATCGATCCGCGCGGCGTCGATCGGGCTATACTCCCGGTCGTGGCGGGACGCGTCCGCGCAGGGACGCCCCGACCGGCGGGGTCGGAGCATGTCGGAAGAGACCGTCCTCAACCTCTTCGTCTCCTCGCCCGGCGACGTCCAGCGCGAGCGCGAGCGGGTCGACTTCGTCGTCGAGCGTCTCAACGCCGAGCACGCCGGCCGGCTGCGCATCCGCACCATCCGCTGGGAGACGCGCTATTATTCGTCGCACGACACCTTCCAGGCGCAGATCCTGGAAGCGGCCGATTGCGATCTCGTCCTGGCGATCTTCGGCGCCCGTCTCGGCTCGCCGCTGCCCGACGGGTTCCCCGCCATGCCCTCGGGCGAGCGCTATCCCAGCGGCACCGCCTACGAGGTGCTGAGCGCCATGGAGGCGCGGCGGCAGGGCCGGGGCATCCCCGACGTCTTCGTCTTCCGCCGCCCGACCGCCCCGCTGGTCGCCCTCGACGCCGCCGATCGGGCCGAGATCGAGGCGCAGTGGCACCGTCTCGGCGACTTCTTCGAAACCTGGTTCCGCAACCGCAGCGGCCAGTTCCTCGCCGCCTTCCAGGAGTTCGGTTCGACCGACGACTTCGCCGCCAAGGTCGAGGATTGCCTCCGGCAATGGCTGGAGCGTCACGGCTTCCCGCCGCGCGCCGCGTCCTGGGATCGCCGCCGTCTCGGCTCGCCCTATCCCGGCCTCGCCGCCTTCGATGCCGCTCGCCGTTCGGTGTTCTTCGGTCGCTCGGTCGCGGTCGAACAGGCGTTGCGCCGGCTGCGCGAGCTCGAGGCGGATCCCGAGACGGAGGCGCGGCCGCCCTTCCTGCTGCTGATCGGCGCCAGCGGCTCGGGAAAATCGTCGTTGCTGCGCGCCGGTCTCCTCCCGCGGGTGGGAGAACCCGGCGTCCTGCCCGAGGTCGACGCCTGGCGACCGCTGGTGGTCGTGCCCGGTCTCGATCCCTTCGCCTCGATCGCCGAAGCGCTCCTCGATCACGACGTCCTCGGCGACGAATTGGCGGCGACGCCGTTCCGCGATGCCGGCCTCCTCGCCCGCCAACTCGCCGTCGACGCCGCCCTCGCCGTGGCGCCGATCACCGCCGCGCTGGCCGCCGTGGCCGAGACCCGCCGCCGCGACACCGGACGGGAGAGCCTCCGGCCGGCCCGCCTCTTCCTGGCGATCGATCAGGCCGAACGCCTCCTCGACGAGACGCCGCCCGAGCCGCGCGCCCGCTTCGCCGCCCTCCTCGCCGCCCTCTGCCGTCACCGCCTCGCCACCGTGGTGATGGTGTTGCGCTCCGACGCCTATCCGCGCTTCCAGACGCTCGACGATCTCGTCGAGCTCCGGTCGCGCGGCGCCACCCTCGACCTCTTGCCGGCGACGGCGAGCGAGCTCGAGGAGATGGTCACCCGGCCGGCGGCGCAATGCGACCCGCCGCTCGTCTTCGAGCGCCGCGACGGCCGCTCGCTCGCCGCGGTGCTGGTCGCCGAAGCCCACGGCGGCGACGCCCTGCCGCTGTTGCAGACGACCCTCTCCCGGCTCGCCGCGGCCGAAGCAGCCCGCGGTGACGGTGTCCTGCGCTTCGCCGACCATCTCGGTCTCGCCGAAGCCGTCGGCCGCACCGCCGACGAGGTGCTCGCCGATCTCACCCCCGAGGCCCGCGCCCGACTGCCGAACCTGATCGCCGGGCTGGTGCGCGACTTCTCACTCGATCCCGAGACCGGCCGGGCGGTGCCGCTCGTCGGCGCCCTCGACCGCGCCCGCTTCGAGGCCGGCCGCCCGGAGTGCCGGGCGTTGATCGACGGCTTCGTCGCCCGTCGTCTGCTCGTCGCCGAGGGCGACGCCGGCGGCGACCGGGTACGGCCGACGCACGAATCGTTGTTGCGCATCTGGCCGCAGGCGGTGGCGATCCTGGAGGAGGTGTCGCATCTCGTCCGGGCGCGGGCGGCGATCGAACCGATCGCCCGCGAATGGGCCGAGGCGACGCCCGAGGACGCACCGCGTCATCTCGAGATCTCGCCCGCCCTGCTCGAGGCCGCCGTCGCCTGGATCGACCGTTTCGGCGGCGACGCGCCGGCCGAAATCCGTATCTTCGTCGCCGCCGCTGCGGACCTCGCCGCGGCGCGGCGCGACCGGGAACGCCGCGACCAGGAGCGCCGCATCGCCGACGCCGAGGCGATCGCCCGGGCCGATCGCCGCATCGCCCGCACGACCGGCGCAGGGCTGGCGGCGGCGCTGGTGCTCGCGGGGCTGGCCGGTTGGCAGTGGCGTGCCGCCGTCGTCGCCGGGGAGGCGGCGCGGATCGAGCGCGACCGCGCCGAACGCACCCTCGCCGTCGCCGCCGAGACCGCCGACGGGCTGGTGTTCGACCTCGCCCAGAAGTTCCGCAACCTCGCCGGCATCCCCAAGCCGGTGGTCCGCGACATTCTCGATCGCGCCCGTCGCCTGCAGGAGCAGTTGATCGACCTCGGCACCGTCGACCCGAAGCTCGAGGGCGGCCATGCCGCGGCGCTGGGCGAGACGGCGGCGACCGAACTCGCCCTCGGCGACCTGCCCCGCGCCCTCGACCTCGCCACCCGCACCCGCGACGTCTATGCCCGGCTCGCCGCCGCCGCGCCGCAGGAGTTCCGTTGGGTCTTCGACCACGCCCACGCCGAGGGCTTCCTCGGCGGCGTCCTCGCCCGTCAGGGCAGGGCGGACGAGGCGGAGGCGGCGCATCTGCGTGCCGAGGCGATCGCCGAGACCGGCATCGCCCGCGGCCTCTCCGATCCGCGCCTGCGCCAGTTGCTCGCCACCGTGCTCGAGGACCGTGGCGGCCTCGCCCGCAGTCGGGGCGATTCGGCCCGCGCCCTCGACCTCTATCGGCGGAGCCTCGCGGTGACCCGCGACCTCGCCGCCGCACGGCCGGACGACATGGCGATCGCCCATAATCTGGCGGTCGCCCTGCGCAGCGTCGGCGACGTCGAGCTCGACACCGGCGACGTCGCCGCCGCCGACGCCTCCTTCGCCGCCGCCGCCGAGGTGGCGGCGCGGTTGGCGGCCGATCATCCGGAGAATTCGCTGCTGCAACGCGACTTCACCCTCGGTCAGGAGCGCCTCGGCCTCGCCCTGCGCAAGAAGGGCGATCTCACCGGCGCGTTGAAGGCCTTCGAGGACGGCGAGCGCACCGCGCTGGCGATGGTGGCGAGCGATCCCACCAATCTCGAATGGGCCTTCGACGCCGCCATCGGCCACCTCGAGATCGGCGACACCCGGCGCGCCCTCGGCGATCTCGCCGCAGCCCGGCGCGCCTACGGCGAGGCGCGCACCATCGACACCCGGCTCGTCGCCCGCGACCCGTCGAACGAGACCTGGCGGCGCCACCTCGACGACGTCCTCGCCCGCCTCTCCACCGTCCTCGAGGCCGACGGCGACACCGAGGCCGCCGTGGCATCGGAGCGCGATCGGGTCGCCCTGGCCGAGGCGGCGCTCGCCGTGAACCGCGAGGCGAAGGACTGGTCGCGCCGGGCGGTCGAAGCCGAACGCCGGCTCGGCGTGCTCCATGTCGCCCGCGACCGCACCGACGAGGCGCTCGCCGTGCTCGACCGGGCGCTCGCCCGCTCGCGCACCCTCGACGAGACTCGCGGCGATCGGCAGGCGCTGGTCGCCGTGCTCGTCCAGGTCGCCGGGGTCGCGGCGTTCGCCGAGCGGCCGAGCGAGGCGGCGGAGCGCTTCGCCGAAGCCGAGGCTCTCGCCCGCCGGCTTCTCGTCGAGGACCCGAAGGACGCGACGACGCGCGGCCAACTGGCGATGCTGCTGATCGCCTCCGCCTCGACCCGCACCGCCCTGGGCGAGGGTGCCCGCGCCGTCGCCGGGCTGCGCGAAGCGGTCGATCTCGCCGCCGCCCTCGCCGCCGAGACCCCCGGCGAAACGCGGTGGCCGCGGGAGCGGGCGACGGCGCTCGATCGCCTCGGCGACGCGCTCGCCGTCACCGGCGATCCCACCGCCGCGATCGAGGCCTATCGGGCCTCTCTCGCCGCCCTCGCGGCTCTGCCCGACGATCCGCCGACCCGGCGGGCGACCGAGGCCGCCGCGACGATGACCCGCGAGGCTCTGGCGCCGCTGCTCGCCGACGCCGACCGGCCGCGAGAGGCCCTCGCCGTGGTGAGCGAGGCGGTCGCCACCCGTCGCGACCGCCTCGCCGGTCACCCCGAGGCGATCGCCGAACGCCGCCTCCTCGCCGGCGATCTCGCCCTCGCCACCCGCCTCCGCGTCGCCCTCAGTGACCTCGACGGCGCGCGGACGACGCGCCGCGAGAACTTGGCGTTGGCCCGCGAGATCCTGGCCGAGACCGGCGCCGATCCGATCTCGCGGCGCGATCTCGCCGTCGCCCTGCTGGTGGTCGGCACCGAGCCGCCCCGCCCCGGCGACGACCCCGCCGCCGCCCGGGCGGCGCTCGAGGAGGCGCAGGGGCTCGTGGTCGATCTCCTCCGCGCCGCGCCCTCCGACGGCGCGCTCCTGCGCCTCGCCGCTCTCGCCCACCGCAGCCTCGGAACCGCCCGCCTCGGCGCCGGCGATCGGGCCGGCGCGGTCGAGGCCTTCGTCGCCGCCCGCGACGCCGATCGGGCGGCGCTCGACCACGATCCGAAGGATGCCGCCGCCGCCGAGGCGATGAAGCAGGACGTCGCCCGCATCGGCCTCGCCGCCGACGCCCTCCTGCGGGCCCGCGATCCCGCCGGGGCCCTCGCCGCGCTCGACCGGGCGACGCCGGTGGCCCCGGATCAGGCGTGGCTCGATCTCGTCCGCGCCGGATCGCTGATGATGCTCGACCGCACCGACGAGGCGCTGCGGGTGCTCGACCGCCGCCGCGGCGAGCGTTCGGCGAACGGTCGGAGTTGGGAGACGGAGGTGCGCGACGCCGTCGCCCGACTGCGGGCCGAGGGCATCGACCATCCCTTCATGAAGGAAATCGAGGCGCGCTTCGCGCCGACAAGGTGAGCCGGGCTGCGGACGGACACCTCGGAGGTGACGGTGGAGGATATGCGATGAGGGGGGCGTGGACTCGGGCGACCGGGCGGATCGCGGCGGCGGCGGCGGTGACCGGCCGTCATCGACTGGCGCTGCAGGTGGTCGCCGGCGCCGCGGCCTTCGGTCTCGGCTTCTGGGGCTGGCTCCTGAAGAACCCACCGGCCGACGCCAATGGTTGGTTCGACGCGCTGTTCCGCACCATCCAGTTGATCACCCTGCATTTCCCCGACGAGTTCGACGGCACGCTGCCCTGGCAGTTGCAAGTCGGCCGTCTGGCGGTGCCGCTGGTCACCTTCGTCGCCTCCTTCGACGTGGTCCTCGGCGCGATCACCCGGCCGGTGCGCCTCGCCGCCCTGCCGCTGGCGCGCGATCATCTCGTCTTCTTCGGCCAGCCCCGCCTCGCCGACGTCACCATTCGCCGGCTGGTGGCGCGCGGCCATCGGCCGATCTTCGTCCAGCCGGCGCTCCAGGGGCCCCGCCTCGACGTGCTCGAGGGGATCGGCGTCACCGTCGTCGACGCCGACCCCTTTCGCCCCGGCCTTCTCGACGATCTCGGGCTCGCCTCCGCCTGCGCCGTCTTCATCGCCACCGGCAACGACGTCGACGGCGCCAATCTCGCCGTGCTCTGCGCCGAGGCGATGGCCAAGCGCCCCGCCGGCGCCCGCCCGCCCGTCCTCGCCGTCGAGTTCGACCGCGAGGACCTCGCCGCCGAGCTCGCCGCCGTGGTCGACGCTTCGGCCCGCAATCACGCCCTGCGCTTCCATCGCCTGTCGCCGGATCGCGAGAGCCTGTCGATCGAACTCGCCCGCCACGTCGCAGCGATCGCTCCGCCGTGCGACGGCCCCCGCCCCCATGCCCTGGTGATCGGCCTCGTCGGCGGCTGGGAGCAGGTGCTGTCGCGCCTGATCGTCGCCCTGCAGATCCGGCCGGACGAGACGCCGCTCCTCACCCTGGTCCTCGACGAGGGCGAGCGGCAGCGGTTCGCCGGCTGGCGTCGAGGGCGCCCCGATCTTCCGTTGGTCGTCGCGGTCGAGATCCTGCCGCGCGGCGACGGCGGCTTCGGCGAGGCCGACGCCCGCGAGGTGTGGTGCGCGCGCACCCCGCCGCCGCATCTCGTCGTGGTGATGCGCGAGGACGCCGACGGGCTCGCCACCGCGCTGGCGCTGCGCCGTCATCCCGATCGGCTGCGCACCGCGACGGCACCGGTGCTGGTGCGACAGTCGCGCGAGGACCGCATCCTGCCGCGTCTGGCGAGCGACGGCGACGGCCCGGTCGCCGGCGAGCGGGCGCCGATCTCCTTCGGCGCGATGCTGCGCGAGGAGACGATCCTGCGTCTGATCGATCCCGCCTCGGAGAAGCTGCCGATCGCTCTCCACGCCCGCTATCTCGCCGCCGCCGGCACCCTCGGCGTCGGGTCCCAGGCGGCGCTCGCCGCCTGGGAGGCCCTGCCGGAGACCCTGCGCGACGCCGGCCGCGCCGCCGCCGACCATCTCCCCTTCCTGCCCGCCGCTCTCGGCCGCCCGCTTCCGACCGATCTCTCGACCCTCGAGCGGGACGACTGGGACCGCCTCGCCCGCACCGAACACCGCCGCTGGTGCGCCGACCGCATCGATCACGGCTGGTGCCACGGCACCGTCCGCGACGATGCGGCCCGTCGCCACCCCTGCCTCGTGCCCTGGGAGGCGCTGAGCGAGGCCGATCGCCAGAAGGACCGCAACTCGGTCCACACCCTGCTCACCCTCGGCATCGGTACCGCGCGGCCCACTCGGGCCTGAGCCCGCGCCGGGGCGATGCCCATCGCCCTCCGTCGGGTCCGGGGAACAGCGTCCCTCAGAGCGTCGAGGTCGTCGTCCCGTCCGTCCCGACCAGGATCGCCGCGAGGTCCATTCGCCGGGCGAGGTCGAGGCCGCGCGTCGCCCCCGCCACCATCAGCGCCGTCGCCCAGGCGTCGGCGACCATGCAGCTCTCGGCGATCACCGTGACCTGGGCGAGGTCGCCGACGAGCGGCGCGCCGGTGCGCGGATCCATGGTGTGGGAGAGCACCCGCCCGTCGATCTCGTGGACGTGGCGATAGTCGCCGGAAGTGGCGACAGCCGCGTCGGCGAGCTCGATCACCCCGGCGAGCGCGCGGGTCTCGCGGTCGGGCCGCTCCTGGCCGACCACCCAGGCGCTGCCGCCCGGCTTGCGCCCCTGCGCCCGCAATTCCCCGTCGATGCCGACCAGGAACGAGCCGACCCCGTGGGCGCGCGCGGTCTCGGCCATGCGATCGACGCCCCAGCCCTTGGCGATGCCGGAGAGATCGATCGTCGACGGCGCGAGGCGGCGAGCGCGGGCGTTGACCGGATCGAGCTCCAGCGTCTGCGGCGGCTGGAAGCTCGGTCGCCCGGCGGTGGCGGCGATCCGGGCCCGATCGGGGGTGCGCGCGCCGCCGCCGAAGCCGTAGGCGCGGACGAGATCGCCGACGCCGATGTCGAAGGCACCCTCCGACAGTCGGCCGATGGCGAGCGCCGCCTCGAGCACGGTGAGGAGCCCGGCCGGGATCGCCCTCCATTCGCCGATCGGCGTGTGGTTCAGCCGCTCGAGGTCGGAGGTCGGCCGCCAGCTCGACATCTGGGATTCGACCGCCTCGACCGCAGCGGCGAGATCGCGCTCGAGCGCAGCCGTGTCGAAGGCCGCCGGCACATGGACGACCGCCGACCAGCGCGAACCCATCGCCGGGCCGGAGAGGGCGCGGCGGACGAGGCCGGCCGCCGCGCACACGGGTTCAATAGACGTCTTCGACATAGCGGCCTCCGGCCCTCAGCGTGGCGACGTCGGTGCCGAGCGGATGGAGGATCGCCTCCATCGTGTGGGTGACCGCTTGGGCCATGTCGCGACTGCCGCAGACCAGGATCTGGGCGCCGGCGCGGACGAGATCGCGCAGGCGATGGGCGTCGGCGGCGATGCGGTCTTGGACGTAGGCGCTCGACCGCGGATCGCGCGAGAAGGCGGTGGTGAGCGAGGTCAGCCGTTTCTCGGCGAGCGCCCGGGCGAGTTCGTGCTCGTAGAGGAAGTCGGAAGCCGGGTTGCGGCCGCCCCAGTAGAGATGCACCGGCCGCGCGCCATCGTTCGCCCGGACGAAGCCGGCGAGCGGGCCGATGCCGGCGCCGGCGCCGATCAGGATCAGCGACGAGGCCCCGTCCGCCGGGCGGAAGCTCGGATTCGTCCGCACGAAGGCATCGATCGCATCGCCCGGGCGCAGCGCATGGAGGTGCGACGAGCAGACGCCGCCCGGCATCAGCCGCACGCAGATCTCGACGACGCCGTCGGTCGCCGACGAGGCCAGCGAATAGAACCGCGGCATCGCCTCGCCCGGCGGAACGACGCCGAGGAGATCGCCCGCCTCGAAGGTGGGCAGCCGGCCGCGCTTCAGGCTGCGCCGATCGAGCGGCGCGGCGAAACGCAGGATGGCGACCGGAGCACCGACCGCGACGCCGTAGTCCTCGCGCTCGACCAGCTCGAGTGAGGTGGTCGCCGGCCGCTCGGCGACGTGCTCGAGGACGAGGTCGTGGCCGAGCGCGGCGCCGAGGTCGTGGCCCCACTGGGCGAATTCCTGGGCCGAGCGGCGGTCGATGCGCTTGAAGCCGAGGAGGTGCGGGAAGCCCCTGGCGTCGAGCGCCTCGGCGACGGCGCGGCCGTAACCGCAGAAGTCGGGGAAGCTGCGATCGCCGAAGCCGAGGACGGCGACCGAAGTGCGACCCTCGAGCCCGGCGAGGCGGTCGAGGAAGCGCTGGGCCGAGGCCGGCGCGCCGCCGTCGCCCCAGGTGGCGGCGAGGATCAGCAGCCGCTCGGCGGCGAGATGCGCGGCGGCGAGGTCGTTCATGTCGGCGAGATGGACGCGATGGCCGTGGCCGGCGAGGGCGGTGGCGAGCGTCGTGGCGAAGCCGCGGGTCGAGCCGCCGTCGGAACCGACCAGGATCACCGTGTCGGCGGTCTCGGCGGCCACGGAGGCGAAGGCCGGGGTGCGGTTGGCCCGGCGGCGACGCCACATCAGCAGGCCCGAGGCGGCGAAGATCGGCGTCGTCGCGGCGGCGAGGCCGAGGAGGAGGGCGAGCGCCGGCACGCCCCGGCCGGTGTGGAGGACGCGGACGAGATCGTCGATCCGGTCGAGGACGGTCGCCGGGGCGAAGGCCAGGGTCCGACCGGTCGTCGGATCGATCACGGCCGCTCCGCCGGAGGTGGTGAGGCGGAAGGTGTCGCCGGCGACGGTCGGGTCGGCGAAGGTCAGCTCCCGCAGGTCGGCGACGTCGACGCGGGCGAGCGCCTCGAGGCGGCCGAGCGGCAGGGCCGGGCCCTCGGCGGCGGCGAGGCTCGGGGCTTCGGTCGCCTCGGGCAGCAGGCCGAAGGTCGAGGCCGACATCCACAAGCCGGTGAGCGCGGACAGCACCAGGCCGAGGGTGGCGAGCCGCGCCAGATCGCCGTGCAGGCGTTCGGCCCGGGTTCCCCGGATCGGCCGGAAGAGCGCCCGCGCGCCGCCGAGACGGCGGGCGAGCAGGACGACGCCGGAGAGCGACAGCACCAGCATCGCGCCGGCGCTGACCGCCGCGACGATGCGGCCGTCGGAGCCGAGGCCGAAGGCGCGGTGGAGATCGGTGAGAAAACGGACGGCCGACGACGGCGTATAGGCGCCGAGGCCGGCGCCGGTCGCCGGGTCGATGCGCTCGACGCCGCTCGCCTCGCCGTCGGTGTAGGCGGCGGTGACGAGGCCGCTCGCGCGGACGCGGAGCGTGGAGACGCTCTCGTGACGCGCCGCCACCGCTTGCGCCAGCGTGGCGACCGAGGTGCCGCGCTCGATCGTCGGGGTCGCGAACCGGTCGACGACCGGCACCACCGACAGCGCCGCGCCGGTCACGGCGGTGACGACCAGCACGAGACCGAGCGCGAGGCCGAGGAGGGAATGGGCACGACGCAACATGGGAGCGAACCTCCGGTTCAGAACGAGACCTTGAAGGACTTGACGTAGCCCTTGCCGGCGACCGGCTTGCCGTTCTGCGCGGCGGTGAGCGGTGCGACCACCTCGGAGGGGAAGTCGCGGTCGTTCTCGACCGAGGTGTCGACGTGGACGGTGTAGCCGGCGTCGATCAGCGCGTCGGCGAGATCGAGGGTGATCTTCAGCGTCTTGCCGGAACCGATCGAGGCGCCGGTGATGCCGTCGACCTCCGAGGCGCGGCCGCCGGAGGCGCGCTGCCAGTCGGAGAGGTGGCGCCAATACTTGGCGCGGTCGCCGGCCATCCACAGCGTACCTTTGTACTTGCCGGCGGCGTCGGCGACCCAGATCACGGCATAGGCGCCGTTGCCGCCGTAGGGCTTGAGGGTGGTCTCGAAGGTGACCTGCTCGGCCTCGGCCATCGTCGGGACGACGAAGGCGGCGGTGGCGGCGGCGAGGGCGGAGAGTGCGATCTTCATCGGAAATGTCCTGGTTCGTCTCGGGAGGGCGCGTGGCTCAGTTCACTTCGACCTTCGGTCGCGCCTTGCCCTGGAAGAGGCCGTTGTCGGGAACCGGCGCCGCCGGATCGGTCGGGCCGGTCACACCGGGACGCCCGGCCCCGTCCCGTCCGCGATCGCCGCCACGGCGGTCGTGATCGTCGTCGTCGTCATCGTCGTCGTGGTGCTTGCGGCGGTGGTCGCGCGACTCGTGCTTCCGGCGATTGTCGCGATCGGCGACACGGAAGCGCTCACCGGAGGCGGCCGAAGCGCCATCGCCGCGATCGTGATCACCCCATTGGGCGAACCGGTCTTCGAGGAGGTGCGGCGCGGCGAGGGCGGCGCCGGTCGCGGCGGCGCCGAGGAGGAGGGCGGCGGAGAGGAGCAGGGTCTTCTTCATCGGAGGGTCTCCGTTCGGGTTCGATCGGAGCACCCTGGAGTATGGACCTGACGCCCCCCTGAACCGTCCCCGCCGAGGCGTTCAGCTTCGCGTCAGCATCCTGAACGGACCGCCGGCAGCCGCACCCGGGCGAGGAAACCGTCGTCGCGGCTAGGCACCGGCGACAGGAGGTCGAGCGGCGCCCCGGCGCCCCGGCAGATCGCGGCGGCGATGGCGAGGCCGAGGCCGGAGCCCTCGGCCGTGGTGGGGCCGCGCTCGAAGCGCCGGGTCAGTCGCTCGAGCTGCTCGGCGGCCACCGCCGGGCCGTCGTTCTCCACCTCGAAACCGTCGGCCCCGAGCCGCACCGCCACCCGTCCTTCCGGCGTCCCGTGCTTCAGCGCGTTTTCGATCAGGTTGCGGGCGAGGACGGCGAAAGCGTCGGCATCGAGATCGAAGAGCGGCCCGCCGTCGGCCGGCATCGCCACGTCGAGCCGCTCGGCGACGTCGAAACGGCGGTCGATCTCGTCGATCACCAGGGCGAGGACCGGCCCGAGCCGGCCCGGGGTCTCGGCGAGGAGGCCGCCGCCCTCCGCCTTGGCGAGTTGCAGGAGCTTCTCGGCGAGGCCGGACAACCGCCGCAGCGAGGTGGCGATGGCCCGGGCGCGGTCGCGCGCGCCCTCCTCCGGCAGCTCGGCGAGCAGGCGCTGGGTCTGCGCCAGCGCCGCGGCGAGCGGCGTGCGCAGCTCGTGCGCGGCGTTGGCGGTGAAGCTGCGCTCCGCCTCCAGCGCACCGCGCAACCGCTCGAGCAGCGCGTCGACGGCAGTCGCCACCGGGGCGATCTCGCCCGGCAGTCCGGTCTCGCCGAGGGGCGCGAGATTGCCGCGACCACGCGCCTCGATGCGCTCGCGGAAGGCGACGATCGGCCGCAGCGTCGCCCGGCCGAGGAGCAGCACGGCGAGGACGGCGATCGGCACCAGCACGGCGAGCGGCCAGAGCAACGCGACGACGGCAGAACGGACGGTCTGCCGCCGATGGGTCAGCGGTTCGGCGGTGGTGACGCGGACGGTGCCGCGCACCGCCGTCTCGGTGTAGAGGCGCAGGTCGACGGCGGTCGAGAAGCCGTCCGGCACGTTCTTGGGGATCGCCGCCGGATCGGCGTCGCTCGATTGCAGGAGATCGCGGCCGGTTTCGTCGCGCACCACGTAGGTGACGTATTCCCGGTGCGGTCCGATCGGCGCCATGTGCTGCGGCGGGTCGTCGGCCTCTCGTGCCAGCAGTTCGGAATAGGCGAGCGGCAGGATGCGCTGCGCCACCTCCTGGAGGGCGCTGTCGAAGACCTCGTCGATCTCCCGGCGCAGCACCAGACCGGCCACCGCCGCCGCCGCCAGCCACAGCACGGTCATGGCGACGACGAGGCCGAGCGCCAGGCGGCGCCCGAGGCTCCAGCGACGCGGCGGCGTGGGCGGGGCGCTCATGCGCCGCCCCCCGGCGTGCCGAGGCGGTAGCCCATGCCACGCACCGTCTCGATCGTGTCGGCGCCGAGCTTCTTGCGCAGCCGCGCCACATAGACCTCGATGGTGTTGCTCTCCACCTCGGCGCCGAAGGAATAGAGCCGCTCTTCGAGCTGCCCCTTGGACAGGAGCTGATTGGGCCGCTGGACGAAGGCCTCGAACAACGACCATTCGCGGGACGTGAGCGCCACCGGCCGGCCGGCGCGGTGGACCGAGCGGCCGCCGAGGTCGACGTCGAGTTCACCGATCGAGACCAGCGGATTGGGGTTGCCGGAATAGCGCCGCCCGACGGCGCGGATGCGGGCGGAGAGTTCGGCGAGATCGAAGGGCTTCACCAGATAGTCGTCGGCACCGGCGTCGAGCGCGGCGATGCGGTCGGAGATCTGGTCGCGGGCGGTGAGCACGATCACCGGGGTGACGTCGCCGGCCGAGCGCCGCCGCTTGAGGAAGTCGAGACCGCGGCCGTCCGGCAGCATCAGGTCGAGGAGGACGAGGTCGAAGACCCCGGCCCGGATCGCGACGTCGGCGTCGTCGAGCCGCGTCACCCAGTCGGCCGAGTGCCCGTCGGCGACGATCTGGTCGCGGACCGCTTGGCCCAGCAGGGCGTCGTCTTCGATGGCGAGGATGCGCATGGGTCGATCACGTCGGTTCGTCGGTGCGGATCTTCACTCTAGTCTCGCGACGCGACCTCGGGTCGGGTATTTTCGTCGGATCGTTCAGGCTCGCGTCAGGTGGGCGTGGTCCGATGCGTCTCGAACCCTGGGGAGGAATGTTCACGTGATCCTTCGGGCCGCTCTGGCCGTCGCCCTGGCCGTCGCCACCGTCACCGCCGCCGCGGCCGACGACCGCTGCGCCGTGCCGCTCGCCGACTGGCAGCCGAAGGCGGCCCTCCAGAGCCGGCTCGAGGCCGAAGGCTGGACGATCGCGCGCATCCGCTCCGACGACGGCTGTTACGAGGTGCGCGGTCGCGACGCGAGCGGCCGGACCCTCAAGGCGCGGTTCGACCCGGCGACGCTCGAGCGGGTCCCCGGCCACGGTGATCGTCATGGACGTCATGGCCGGGATCACGACGAAGACGAGTGAGCCACGATCCGGACCGATCGCTCACAGCGTGTCTTCGAGGATCAGCAGGAGCAGGAAGCCGACGAAGAAGAGGGCCGTCGCCCATGGCGGTTCGGCGATCTCGTGGGCCTCGACCAGCAGTTCCTCGGTGACGAGATAGAGCAGCGCGACGAGCCCGAAGGCGAAGGCGCCGGTGACCACCATCGGCGGCGCCGCGGCGAGCGGCGCCGAGAGGATCACGCCGACCGGCATCATCAGGGCGAGCAGCGACGTCGTCACCATGTTGCGGATCCGCCGCTCCGGTGCGTCGCCCAACTCGGCGGCGACCGACAACGCCAGGAACAGGACTTCGATCGTCAACGCGATCGTCAGCAGGAGGCCGGCCTTCTCGCCGGCGTCGAAGGCGAGCCCGAGCACGACGCCGTCGATGAGGAGATCGGCGGCGATGAGCGAAATCAGCCCGATCTTGCCCTCGGTACGTTCGCCGATCGTCTTCAGGCCCAACATCGCCCCGACCCCGAGGCCGCCGCCGATGACGATCGGCCACAGCGCACCCTGGTGCTTGAGATGCGGCAGGATCTCGACCGCGGCGGCCGAGAAGACGATGCCCGCCGCGAAATGTTGGATGGCGCTCACCGCGACGTGCGAGGGCCGCCGCAGCAACGTCAGCAAGCCGCCGAGGACGGCGGCCAGGATCGGGATCACGGTGTAGGTGAGGGCGGTGGTCATACGGCGTCCTCCGCGAGCGCATCCGGGCATTTCACGCCCGCCGCGAGACGTCCAGGCGACTCATGGTCCCTACGGCTCGGAGCCGACTCGCGTGCGCGCGCCCCCGGCGCGCGCCGTTCATCGTCGAGGCGAAAAGTTCCCGACCATACCGCCTGCCGGCGATGGAAAGCCGGCTTCCGCATTCCGTAGCAATGCGAACGGCGAGTTGTCACGGTGCAGGCCGTCGGGTGGCGGCGCATACATGAGAACATTAGGAATATCAGATCTGCCCGATCGTTCGAGAGTGTGGCAGACGAGATCCGCCGCCGAGGGACGACGCGCCTGCGCCGCCCGACCGCGGCCGACCCCGCCGCCCCCGCTCAAGAGGCACCGCCTCCAAGATCGGGCCGCCAATGGGGAAACGACATGAAGAAGGCTCTCATCCTCCTCAGCGCCGCGAGTGCCGCGGTCTTCGCCCACGCCACCGCCACCGCCGCCTCCGCCTACGACGCCGACTGGAAGCGCGGGCGGATCTATTATCGCAGTGTCTGCACCTCGTGCCACGCCGCCGAGCCGATCGGCTCGATCGCGCCCTCGACCCGCACCAAGGCGGAGTGGGCCGACTACATGAAGGCCGACGCCCACGCCAAGGGCAAGGACAAGGTCTCGCGCTACCTCTCCAAGACCTACCGGGCCGAGATCAAGGCTTCGAACAAGGCGGCCGAGAAGTTCGCCGAGGTCGCCGACGAGGATCTGACCGCCGACGTCGCCGCCTTCCTGATGCGCGGCGCCAAGGACGGCGACGAACCCGCCTCCTGCAACTGAACCGTTCCGATCCGCTTCCCGTGCGTCGTGGTGCGCGCGGGCGGTTCCGTGCGCGGAGACAGATCATGAATTCCAAAACGTCCACCCGCTTTCCCGGCCTCGCCGAGGACTGGAAGAAGATCTTCGTCGAGGAGTGGTCGCCCTATTTCGGCGCCGTGGTCCTGGTGTTGATCATCCTCGCGCTGATGACCACCGGTCTGTTCTGGGGCGTCTTCGGCGGCGTGAAGTACTGGGGCGACCGGCTCAATGCCGCGATCGGCCTCGCGCCCCTGCTCGGCATCGCCGAAGCCAAGGAGGGCTTCCTCGCCCATCGCATGTCGCTGATGAACATCCTGTTGGTTCTCGGCGCCTTCACCGCGGCGTTGCTCTCCGGTCAGTTCCAGCCCAATCGGGCGCCGAAGCTCGAATACGTCTGGGCGGCGCTCGGCGGCTCGCTGATGGGCATCGGCGCCTCGCTCGCCGGCGGCTGCACCACCGGCGGCTTCTTCAACCCGGTCGTCCATTCCTCGCCCGCCGGCTGGGCCATGTGGGCCGGCCTGCTCGCCGGGGCCTGGGTCGGGTTGAAGGTCCTCCTGTGGACGCTCGACCACGTCGAATGGGGCACCGCCGCGCCGGCGCCGCTGCCGATCCCGGCGGGAGTGAAGCGCCTCTATCCGCTGCTCGGTCTCGCCGTCCTGGTCGGCATCGTCGCCTGGAGCGCGACCTGGTGGGCCTCGCCGGAAAAGCAGGTGGCCTCGCGGGCGATCATCGTCGCCGCCGGCTTCGCCATCGGCTTCGTCATGCACCGCTCGCGCCTGTGCTTCGCCCGCTCGATCCGTGAGCCGTTCATGACGGCGGAAGGCACCATGACCAAGGCGGTGATCCTCGCCATGGCGGTCGGCATGCCGATGGCGGCGCTGCTCTTCCGCGCCAAGGTGATCGACCCCTACGTCGCCATCCCGCCGACCTTCTGGATCGGCTCGCTCGTCGGCGGCGTGATCTTCGGCTTCGGCATGGTCTTCGCCGGCGGCTGCGCCTCCGGCGCCCTGTGGCGGATGGGCGAGGGCCACGCCAAGCTCTGGGTGGCGATGGCCTTCTTCGCCTGGATCGGCTCGATCGCCTCCGCGATCTTCAAGAAGCTCGGTCTCACCGCCATCGACGAGACCAACCTCGAGACCTGGGAAGTGACCGGCATCGGTCGGCAGGCCTTCCTGCCCGACATGCTCGGCGGCTGGGGTCTCGCCCTGGCGATCGGCTTCAGCCTGCTCGCCCTCTGGTACGCGGTCGTCCGCTGGAACGAGACGACCGAGAAACTCACCGTCCTGTGACGTGGACTTCAGGGAGAAGACCCATGAGAACCAAGCATTTCGCCCTGTTCGGCGCGCTGATGATCGGCGGCGCCGGCTTCCTCGTCGCCCTGCCGACCGTTCCGGCCGCCGCCCAGACCGCGGTACAGCCGAAGGAAGGTTGGTTCTCGGTGCTGACCACCTTCGATCAGGTGCGCGCCGAAGCCACCATCCCGCCGAAGAAGGGCGTGGTCATCGTCGACAGCCGCCCGACGGCGCGCCAGTACGATCCCGGCCACATCCCCGGCGCCATCAACATCCCCGACTCCGCCTTCGAGAAGTCGGTCGACAAGCTGCCCGCCGACAAGGCGGTGAAGCTGATCTTCTACTGCGGCGGCGTCGACTGCATGCTCTCCCACGACAGCGCCAAGAAGGCCAAGGCGCTCGGCTATCAGAACATCGTGGTCTATGCCGACGGCATGCCGGACTGGAAGGCCAAGGGCGGCCCGGTCGCGATCTCCGGCGCCTTCATCAAGAAGCTGATGGACGAGAAACAGCCCTACACCCTGATCGACGCGCGGCCGAAGCGCGTCACCGACAAGGGCATCATCCCGACGGCCCTGGCGATCTCCGACACCGACTTCGACAAGAATCTCGACAAGCTGCCGGCCGACAAGGCGAGCCTCGTCATCTACTACTGCGGCGGCCTCGAGTGCGTGCTCTCCGACAGTTCCGCCGACAAGGCGCGCAAGCTCGGCTACACCAACGTCGTCACCTATCCGGAAGGCTATCCGGAGTGGGAGAAGCTCTACGGTGCCGGTCCCGCCGCCGCGCCGGCCGCGCCGGGTGCCGCCGCCGCTCCGGCCAAGGCCGCGCTCGTCCCGGGCAAGGAGAAGGGCTCGGTGACGGTCGCCTCCTTCGAGGCGGCGTGGAAGGCCGATCCCGCCTCGATCCTGCTGGTCGACGTGCGCAATCCCAACGAGTTCGCGAGCGGCACCATCAAGGGCGCGGTCAACGTGCCGATGAACGAGCTCGAGAAGAAGCTCACCACCTTCCCCAAGGACAAGCCGATCGTCTTCATCTGCGGCACCGGCGCCCGCTCGGGCGAGGCCTACGACACCGCCAAGCTCTACGCCGCCGACCTCCAGACCTCGTTCCTCGACGCCACCATCAAGTTCGCCGGTGACGGAACCGCGACCATCACCGAAAAGAAGTGAGGCCCGACCGGGAGCACGCCCGTGCCCCCACGAAACGCGCGCCGCTCGCATCGCCGGCCCCGAACACGGGGCTCGGCTGGTGCGGGCGGCGCCGCCGTTTTCTCGCACCTCCCGTTTCGAGCCCCGTCGAAGTGAACCGTCGGCTCGACCGCCGCGGGGCCGACCGGGTGATGGCGAGCCCTCCGGCGCCTGCGTGCCCCGCGGCGTCGATGCCCGGCGCCGTCAGCGCTTGCGCCGTTCCGGGCCGCTGTAGGACGGGTCCCGCCGCTTGCGTCGATCGAGAGGTCCGGTGCGCAGGGCGAGCAGGAACTTCTGCATCTCTTCTTCGAGACGACCGGATTCCGAGGTGAGCTTCGCCGAGGCCGACGACACGGCTTCGGCCGAGTCGTGGGTCTGGCCGATGGCCCGGTCGACCACCGAGACGCTCGACGCCAGCCGAACCGTACCCGACGCCGCCTGTTGGGCCCCCTGAGAGATCTCGTGCGTCGCCGCACTCTGTTGCTCGACCGCCTGGGCGATCAGCCCGGCCACGGCGCGGATGTCGGACATCGCGTGCGACACGTCCTGGATCGAGCCGACGGCCTTGCTCGTCGACGACTGGATGGCCCCGATCTGGAGCGCGATCTCTTCGGTCGCCTTGGCGGTCTGGGTGGCGAGCGTCTTGACCTCGCTGGCGACGACGGCGAAGCCGCGCCCCGCCTCGCCGGCCCGTGCCGCTTCGATGGTGGCGTTGAGCGCCAGCAGGTTGGTCTGACCGGCGATCGCCTGGATCAGACCGACCACGTCGCCGATCTTCTGTCCCGCCTCGGCGAGGGTCTCGATCTCCCGGGCGGAGCGGAGGGTGATCTCGTCCGCCTTCTCGATCGCCGCCGAGGTGCTCTTCACCTGCCGCGAGATCTCTTCGATGGAGCAGGAGAGTTCTTCGGCGGCGGCGGCCACGGTCTGCACGCTGTCCGACGTCTGCGTCGAGGCCGATGCGGCCGATGCGGCCTGGGTGGCGGCCTCGGCCGCCGCATGGGCCAATCCGTCCGCCGTGTCTTGCAACTGCGTGGCCATCGAATCGACGATCTGGATGACCCTCTCGGCCGAATCGTGGAAGTCCTCGACGGCATGGTCGAAGGAGCGGTTCTGCGTCTCGCGGGCTTCGACCTCGCGGGCGTTCTCCGTCATCAATCGTTGACGCTCGAGCGTCGTGTCGCGGAAGACGCGGACCGCCTGGAGCATCCGGACGATCTCGCCGATCGCGACACCATCCGGCAGCTTGCCGACGCCGCGCCCCTCCGCCAACTCGGTCATACAGCCGGTGAGGTCCGCGAGAGGACGCGCCACCGCCGAGTCGAGACGCCACGCCACGATCAGCCCGAGCAGCAGGACCGAGCCGGAAATGGCGCCGAACAGCCACAGGGTGTGGCTGCGCGTGGCGTCCAGGTCGCTGCGATCGACGCCGATCACCGAGACGCCGACGGTCGTGCCGGAGAAGTCCTTCAACGGCACCAGACGGAGCGCCGTGGCGATGCCACCGGTCGACAGGGTCGGCTCGGTCACCACCGCGGAGCGGGCGGCGGTCAGGCTCTCGGCGGTCGGAGCGAAGTCGGCGACGAAGGTCGAGGCGTGGCGGGCGAGTTGCTTGCCGTCGTCGAGATAGACGGCGACGCGCGCGCCGGTCCGCTCGGTGAAGCGCTTGACGAAGGCGTCGCCGAACGACATGCCGAATTCGACCGTGCCGATCGGGCGCCCCTCGTGGCGAACCGGCGTGACGACACGGATACCGGTGCCGGAGACCCCGGTCTCGAGTCCCTCGGCCGGCCGGCCGCTGCGATCGGCGTCGACGATGGTCTTGCGGATGGCCGAGAGGTCGTCGCCGAACTTGGCCGGCTGGTGCAGTCGGAGGAACGAGGTCGCCGGCGCCGTGTGGAATTGGAACTGATCGATGCCTTCGGCCTTCAATTCTGCGAAGACCGGCGCGTAGAGCGCCACCAGTTTCTCGCGGTCGCGTGCCGCGAAGGCTTGGTTCGACGGCGGAAGCGCCCCCACGAGCTTGAGCAGCGTCCGTCCCCGAGCGACCTCGGTGGCGATCTCGTTCTCGAAGCTCGTCGACGCCGCATCGAGTTGATGTTCGAGGCTCGTCGTGACGATCCGACCGGTGACCCACCAACTCGCTGCGAAGAAGAACAGTGCCGCCGTGGCGAGACTTCCGCAGATGGCGAGAGCGAGCAGGGACCTCAACCGCATGGCGGCAACCCGATGTTGTGTCAGATGAAGACGAGGAGTGCGGCGCACTCGAACGGAACCTTCGACCCGTAGAGTTGACGTCACGTTAATGCGTTGCGCCGGTCTGCGTCCGGATCGCCCGCTCCTCGGGCCCCGCAGGGTGATTCCGGTCTGGCCGGATGCCCGGCGAGCCTGGCCCGGCGCCTCCTGCGGCTGCGACCGGGCGGCCTCTGCGACGGAGGGTCGCGCCTGCGACGAGCCCCGTACGGAGGTCGAGGTCCAGCCTCGGCGGCACGCGGGCCGGCCGGCCCGATCAGGACAACGGGCCGGTGTCCGAGCCGAGCGGCGATGCGCGGGGGAAGATCAGATCGACGCGCAACCCGCCTCCCGGCCGATTGCCGATCGCGATCGTCCCGCCGTGCGCATGGACGATCGAGCGCGCGATCGACAGACCGAGCCCGGTGCCGCCGGTCTCGCGGTTGCGCGAGGGTTCGAGGCGGATGAACGGCTGGAAGGCCTCTTCGATCCGGGCTTCGGGGATCCCGGGGCCGTCGTCGTCCACCCGGACCGTGGCTCTCGCCCGGTCGGCGAAGACCGAGACCCGGGCCCGCCGACCGTATCGGATGGCGTTGTCCACGACGTTGCGGACGGCCCGTTTGAGGGCCACCGGCCGGCCGCCGAAGGTCACCGGCGTGTCGGTGACGATCGTGGCGTCGGCGCCGCTCAAGCGGAACTCCTCGACGATCTCGCGCCCGAGTTCGGTGAGGTCGAGGCTCTCGGTCGCTTCGTGGGACGCTTCGGCGCGGGAGAAGGCGAGGGTCGATTCTGTGATCGCCGTCAGTTCGTCGAGGGTCGTGACGAGATCGTCGCGGACGGCATCGTCGTCGACGAACTCGACCTTCAGCCGCAGGGTGGTGAGCGGCGTCCGCAGATCGTGGCTGACCGCCGCCAACAGGCGCAGCCGGTCGCTGACGAACCGATGCAGCCGGTCGCGCATCGTGTCGAAGGCGCGGATGGCCACTGCGATCTCGCTCGGCCCGTGTGCGACCAGAGGCGGCACGTCCTCGCCGCGACCGAACTTCTCCGCGGCGTCCGCCAATTCGCGCAAGGGGCGGGTCTGGTGGCGCACCGAGACGACCACCACGGCTCCGACCGCGACCGAAGAGATGAAGAACGAGAGCGCCACCACCCAGAAGGGGATGACGGGGGTCTCGATCCGGGTGATGTGGACGAGTGTCCGCCCGTCCTTCAACGGAACGACCGTCTCGGCCGCATATCCGGCGATCTGCGGCGGTGCCCCCCCGTCGTTCCGGCTCCACGCGCCGATCGGCGCCGCCGCGTCGCGACAGGGATCGCCTCCCTCGGCGAACCGGCGCAGGAGGATCGTCGGTTCGCCGACGAAGTCGCCGTGCAGCATGCGCCGCAGCGTCTCGGTCAGACGGGGTTCGACGATGCCCTGCGTCCGCTCCCGCTCGCCCACGGGCGTATCGACGACCCGGGCACAGGTCATGCGGGAGCCGAAGGCCGACGCCAGACGGTCCGCCTCGTCGCGCGGATAGGTCGCCAGCAGTCGCGACAGGGTCACCGCCTGATTGAGCGCCTGACCGTGCGCCATCGTCTCCACCACGCCGCGCTGTTCGTCGTGCAGCACGAACACCACCACGGCCTGGGCCACGGCCAGCGCCGACACCAGCAACACGACGAGACGGGCGGCGAGGCCGCTCGGCCACAGACGCATCAGGTCGTCTCCTCGACACGTCCGGCGAACATGTAGCCGTCGCCCCACACCGTCTTGATCAGGGCCGGTTGCTGGGGATCGCGCTCGATGCGGCGGCGCAGGCGGCTGACCAGATTGTCGATCGATCGATCGAAGATCTGAGCGTTGCGCCCCGCGGTGATGTCGAGGAGCTGATCGCGCGTCAGCACCATCCCCGGGCGGGAGACGAAGGCCTGCAGCAGCCGGAATTCGGCGGTTCCGAGCGCCACCGGTTCACCCGACTCGTCCAGGAGCGCGTGCGACGCGGGGTCGAGCGTCCAGCGGTCGAAGCGATAGAGCGTGCGCGGCGCCGACGGATCGCCGCGCGTCGCCGAGGCCACTCGGCGCAGGATGGCGCGGATGCGGGCGAGGAGTTCTCGCGGGTTGAAGGGCTTGGTGACGTAGTCGTCGGCGCCGAGCTCGAGACCGACGATGCGGTCGGTCTCCTCCGAAACCGCGGTCAGGAGGACGATCGGCACGTCGCTCGTCTGGCGGATCTGCCGGCACAACGTCAGCCCGTCTTCGCCGGGCATCATGATGTCGAGGACCACGACGTCGATCGCCGCGGCGCGCATGATCTGGCGCATGCCGGCGCCGCCGTCGGCGGCCGAGACCCGAAGGCCGTTCTTCTCGAAATATCTGGCGAGCAGTTCGCGGATCTCGCGGTGATCGTCGACCACCAGGATGTGCGGGGTGCGTTCCATCGGTGTCTCGCGCGGGGTTCGAACCGCCCTTTTCCGCAGGATAGCCGATACGCGGAGGCGCACCGGGAAAAAATGTAACGAGATGTCCCCGCGCCGTGCGGCGTGACGTTCCGCGACGAAAAGGCCGTCGCGGCGGGACACGGGTGCGACATCCCGGAGCGAGGACTGCCGACGAAGCCCCGCGCTCCGGCGGCGGCAACGACGGAGTTCCGAGATGTTCTCGCATTCGATCCGACCGTCCCTCACCATTCTCCATCGATGGACGGGACTGATCCTCGCGCCGCTCTTCCTGATCATCGTCCTGTCGGGTGCGGTCCTCGCCTTCCGGCCGATCGTCGGGTCCTTCGCCGAGCCCCAGGCGGCGTCGGCCGTCGATGCGAAGGCGCTGGGCGCGCTCGTCGATCGGCTCTCCGGCCTCGCCACGGTCTCCACCGTCGCGGTCGCGGATGCGGGGCGCGCCATCGACGTCACCGCGTCCGACCCGACGGTCTCGGGTCGGTGGACCATCGCGACCGGTGAGCGGGTGGGGGCGGCTCCCGGTGGCGGCATCGACGTCTTCGCCGTCGCCGAATCGATCCACAAGCAACTGCTCGTCGGGCTCGGCCTCGTCGTCGAGGTGGCGTCCTGGGCGATGGTCGCCATCGTCGTGATCGGGCCGTTCCTCGGCTGGCTCCGCCTGCGCAATACGCTCGTCGGCTGGCACGCGGCCGTCGGCTGGTTCCTGTTTCCGCTCGTCCTCCTCTCGCCCCTGACGGCGGTGTTGATGACCCTCCACGTCGGCGAGGGCGGCACGCCGTTGCCCCGCGCCGCTCGGCCGGTGAGCGTCGCGGAAGCGTTGACGATCGCCGCGCCGACGGTCGATCTGAGCGGGCTCGTCGAAGCACATCCGTTCCGCGGCGGCACGGTCATGCTGCGGACCGCGACCCCGGCACCCGCCGTCTGGGTGGTCACCGACAAGGCGGCGCAGCGCCTCGAAGGCGGCCCGTCGCTGGTCAAGCAGATCCACGAGGGCACCTGGGGCGGCCTCTGGTCGGGTCTTCTGAACCTCGTCGCCTCCATCGCGCTCGGCGCACTCACCGTGACCGGCTTCTGGTCCTGGATGGCGCGCCGCCGCCGCGAGAGGCCGGTGGCGATCGCCGCCGCCGCCGACGTGCTCGTCGCCCACGCCAGCCAGACCGGTACGGCCACCCGCTTCGCCGAAGCGACCGCCGCGGCGCTCGCCGCCGGTGGCGAGAAGGTCGCGGTCGCGCCTCTCGGGACGCTCGATCCGACGACGCTCGCCCGCTTCCGCCACGTGTTGGTTCTGGTGTCTTCGACCGGTGACGGGGACCTCCCCGACACGGCTCGCGGCTTCGTCGACGCCCTCGAGCCGGGGTCGCTCGCCGGTGTCGGGGTCGCAGTGTTCGGGCTCGGCGATCGCACCTATCGTCACTTCTGTGGCGGCGCGGAACGGCTGCGGACCGCGTTGCGCCTCGCCGGAGCGCAGGAGACCCTGCCGCCCGCCTATGCCGACGGCGATCCGACGGCGGCCTGGAAGGTCTGGCTCGGCGACCTCGACCTGCGTCTCGGCCTCGCCGTCGCCGCCGTCGGCGATGTGGCGACGGCCGAACCACGCGTCGACCTCGAACTCGTCGAGCGTCGCCGCCTCGACGATCCGACGCGCGGCGAGACCCAGGAGACCTGGGCCCTCACCTTCGAGAGTGCCGTGGACCTCGCCTTCCGTCCGGGCGACCTCCTGCGGATCGTGCCCGACGTCGGCGCCCGCGAGCGGACCTATTCGGTCGGTACGTCGAGCCGGGTGAACCCCCGCCGCATCGTGCTGACGGTGGCGCTGGCCTCCCGTCGGGACGAAACCGGAGCGATCGCGTTCGGCCTCGCGTCGCAGATGCTGACGCACGACCTGTCGATCGGTTCGACCATCGCCGCCCGCATCACCTCTCATCCCTCGTTCAATCCACCCGAAGATCCGTCGCGGCCGGTGCTGATGGTGGCGGCGGGCTCCGGTGTGGCGCCCTTCGTCGGCTTCCCCGAGGAACGCCTCTCGTCGGGCCGGGCCGGCCCCGCCTGGCTCGTCTTCGGCAACCGTACCGAAGGCGCGGACTTCCTGTGGCAGGCTCATTTCGAAAGAGCGCTCGCATCGGGCGGGCTCACCCGCCTCGACACCGCCTTCTCGCCGTGCGCCGGCGTCGGCGTTCGGGTGCAGGAGCGGCTGGCGGCCGAAGGCGCGGAGGTCTGCCGCTGGCTGACCGAACGCGATGCGCTCCTCTACGTCTGCGGGCGCCGGGCGATGGTCGACGGGGTCCTCGCCGCCGTCGTCGACGTTCTCGCCACCCACGCCGGCCTCGGTGCGGCGGCGGCGAAGACCGAGGTCGATCGGCGCATCGCCGCCGGCCGGATCCGCATCGACGCCTTCGGGTGACGCGGCGATCGAGCGTCGGGCCGTCCGGGTCCGACGCTCACAGCCGGCCGCGCGCCTGGGCCCAGCCGGCGAGCGCGAGGGCGACGAGGTAACTCGCCACGATCATGGCGGCCATCGGCACGGCGGTTCCGTCATGCAGCGCCCCGACCACGGCGATCACGGCACCGGCCACCGAATATTGGATGATGCCGATGAGCGAGGACGCCGTACCGGCGAACGCGCCGGAGCGCGACATGGCGATGACCTGCGCATTGGCGCCGATGATCGGTGCGGTACCGAGGGCGAGAAACAGCGGCACGACGAACAGCGGCCACGGCGCGATCGGCGCCACGCCCAGCGACACCGCACCGGCGACGGCGGCGAAACCCGAGGCGCCGAGGACCACGCGAGCCGGCGCGACGCGGCGCACCAGGAACCGGTTGAGCTGCGCGGCGACGATCATGCACACGGCATTGGCGCCGAAGACCAGGGAATAGGCCTCTCGACCGAACCCGAAGTGCTCCATGAAGACGAAGGCCGAGCCGCCGATGAAGGCGAAGATCGACCCCATCGAAGCCGCCGCCACCGCGGCGGGGAGGACGAAGTCCGGTCGCTTCAGCAGTCCGGCGAAGACGGCGAGGAGGTCGCGCACCGGCGTCGCCCGTCGCGCCTCCGGCGGCAGCGTCTCCGGCAGGCCCCACCACACCATCGCGAACCAGAACGCCCCGCTCGCCGCCAGCAAGACGAAGACCCAGTGCCAGGAGGTGTGGGCGATGATCTGGGCGCCGATGATCGGCGCCAGCACCGGCCCCAGGCCCTGCACCAACATCATCTGGCTCAGCATGGCCGAGGCCGCGCCGATGTCGTAGAGGTCGCGGATGACCGCCCGGGCGATGATCATCCCGGCACATCCACCCATCGCCTCGACGAAGCGCAGGGCGATGAAGGTGTGGATGTCGGGCGCGATCGTCAGCAACGCCGAGGCGACGGCGAAGAGCAGCGTGCCGACGAGCAGCGGCGTCTTCCGGCCCCAGCGATCGATCGCCGGCCCGTAGAAGAACTGGCCGGCCGCCATGCCGGCGAAGAAGGTCGAGATCGTGAGCTGGGCGTTGCCGGCGTCGGTGGCGAAGTCGGTGGCGATGTCGCCGAGCGCACCGAGATACATGTCGATCGCGAAGGGAGCGAAGGCCGTCACCGCGCCGAGCAGAACCGCGAGGCGGAGGCGATGACGTTCGCCGATCGACCGTGGGTCGACCGGCGCGGGAGGGGAAACGGGCATGAGGTCCTTTCTCGGGCGGAGGCGGGGAGGGCCGGTCAACGACCGCGGGGAGCGAGGTGGGGTCCGGTGCCGGCGTCGACGACCTCCGGGGTGTCGGTGTCGATCGGGCGCCGCCAGCCCCCGCCCAACGCCTTGGCGAGCGCGACATGGTCACCGACCAGTGCGACGCGGCTCTGGATGAGCGAGTCTTCGGCGGTGTAGAGCGACCGATCGGCGTCGAGCACGTCGAGGAAGCTCGACGAACCGTTGGCGTAGAGCGATCGCGACAGGCTCGCCGCCCGCCGATAGGCCAAGACCGCCGTCGCCAGTTTGGCGGCGCGGACCTTCTCCTGAGCGCCGGCCACCAGCGCGTTTTCGACGTCCTCGAGCGCGGTGAGCACCGCCGAGCGATGGGCGAGGAGCTGTTCGTCGCGCACGGCGGCGGCTGCGTCGCGGGTGGCGACCAGCCGTCCGCCCTCGAAGATCGGGATCGAGACGCTCGGCCCCACCGACCAGGCGATGGTCGAAGCCTTGGCCAGATCGCCCGCGCGACTCGCCGAGGTCGAGATCGATCCGGTCAGCGAGATCGAGGGATAGAGCGCCGCCTCCGACGCCGCCAGCTTCGCCGTGGACTGCGCCACGCGCCGCTCCGCCGCCCGGACGTCCGGACGGTTCCGCAGGACGTCCGCGGGTACGCCGACCGGCGGGGCCCGCCGCGGCACCGGGATCGCCCCGCCCTTGCGCAACCGGGCATCGAGGGTGCCGGGTTCGCGGCCCGTCAGGACGGACAACCGATGGATCGTCTCCGCCGCGGCCGTCTCGAGCGTCGGGATCGCGGCCTCGGTCGAGGCCGCCGTGGCCTCCGCCTTGGCCGCGTCGACCGCGGAGGCGGAGCCGGCTTCGAACTTGGTCCGCGTCAACGCCGCCGTCTCGCGCTGCGACCGCGCGGTGCGCCGGGCCAGATCGATGCGGGCCTGATGGCCGCGCAGCTCGGCGTAGTCGGTGGTCACGTCGCCGACCAACGTCAGCAGCGTCGAATCGAGGTCCCCCAGGGTCGCTTCGACGTTCGCCTGCGCCGCGTCCGCCGTGCGGGCGTTCGCGCCGAAGAGGTCGATCTCCCAACTCGCGTCCAGACCCGATTGGAAGAGGCTGCCGACCGACGTCGTCCCGGTCGTGCTCGACACCGTCCGTCGCCGAACGCCCGAGCCGGAGCCGTCGAGGCTGGGAAGCAGGCCGCCGGTCGCCTGCCGGTGCAGGGCGCGGGCCTCGCGGATCTTGGCCGCGGCGGTCTTCACGTCGAAATTGCCCTCGACCGCCGCCGCCACGAGCTCGTCGAGCACCGGGTCCTTCAGATCGCGCCACCATTCGCCGAGCACCGCGGCGGTGGTCGGCTTCGTCGCCCCGGCACCGTGCCAGTGGGACGGCAACGCCATGTCGGTCGGCGTCGCATCGGGACCGACGGCACATCCGGTGAGCGCCAGCAGCAGGACGGCCGTCGCGACGGCGAGCGGACGCCCGGGGTGGCGCGATGCGGAGCGGACTTCGCCGAGGGCTGGGGACGTGGCGACGATCATGGGGTGACGACCTCGGATTTCGCGGTGACGCGCGGCCGGCCGGGGAAGAGACGGCGGATCGTCACGAAGAGAAGGGGAACGAAGAAGACGCCGAGCACGGTCGCCGCCAGCATACCGCCGAGCACGCCGATGCCGACGGAATTCTGTGCCCCCGAGCCGGCGCCGGACGCCACGGCCAGGGGCGCGACGCCGAGGATGAAGGCGAGCGAGGTCATCAGGATCGGCCGCAGCCGCTGTCGGGCGGCCTCGAGCGTCGCGGTCACGAGGTCGACGCCGGCGGCCTCGCGCTCGAGCGCGAATTCGACGATCAGGATGGCGTTCTTGGCGGACAGACCGATCGTCGTGAGCAGCCCGACCTTGAAGTAGACGTCGTTCGCCTGACCGAACAGCAGGGCGGCGCCGAGCGCGCCGAGGACGCCGATCGGCACCGACAGCATCACCGCGAAGGGCACCGACCAACTCTCGTAGAGCGCCGCGAGACTGAGGAAGACGACCAGCACCGAGATCCCGTAGAGCGCGCCGGCCTGACTGCCGGAGAGCTTCTCCTGGGCGGAGAGACCCGTCCACTCGTAGGTGAAGCCTTGCGGCAGCGCCGATGCCAGCCGGTCGACGGCGTCCATCGCCGTGCCGGTCGACACGCCCGGCGCGGCGTTGCCCACCACCTCGACCGCCGCCGAGCCGTTGTAGCGCTCGAGACGCGGCGACCCGTAGGTCCAGCGCCCTGATGCGAAGGCCGTGAACGGCACCATCTCGCCGCTCGAATTGCGCACGTGCCAGCGTTCGAGATCGGTCGGCTGGTGACGGAAGGCGGCGGCCGACTGCAGATAGACCGGCTTGACCCGGCCGCGGTCGATGAAGTCGTTGACGTAGTCCGACCCCCAGGCGACCGACAGGGTGGTGTTCACGTCGCCCAGCGCCAACCCGAGCGCGCTGGCTTTTTCCTGGTCGAAGTCGATGGCGTATTGCGGCGTGTCCTCCTGGCCGTTCGGCCGGACCGCCACCAGCGAGGGTTCCTTGGCAGCGGCGGCGAGGAACTGATTGCGGGCCGCCACCAGTTTCTCGTGACCCGCGCCCTCGAGGTCCTTGATGTAGACGTCGAAGCCGTTGGAGTTGCCCATGCCCTGGATCGCCGGGGGGGCCATCGGAAAGATCATCGCATCGGGATTGGAGGCGAAAGCCCGTCGCGCCCGTTCCGCCACGGCCTGGGCCGAGAGGGTCTTGGCCTTGCGTTGATCGAAGGGCTTCAACCGGACGAAGACGCTGCCGACGTTCTGCCCCTCGCCGCCGAAACCGAAGCCGATGACGGCGAGGACGCCTTCGACCGCGTCCTTCTCGTTCTCGAGATACCACTTCGTCACGTCCTGGGCGGCGCGGATGGTCCTCTCCTGGGTCGATCCGACCGGCAGCTGGATCGAGGTCATCAGGGTGCCCTGGTCTTCCTCCGGCAGGAACGATCCGGGCAGACGCGTGAAGGCGAACCCGGCCCCGACCACGATCAGCAGATAGACGCCGAGGAAGGCGATGCGCCGCCGCGTGATCGTCGCGGCCCCGCTCCGATAGGCATCCGCCGTCCGGTCGAAGCCGCGGTTGAACAGCCCGAAGATCCCGCCGCGCCGATGCGCGGCCTCGGGCTTGAGGATCGAGGCGCAGAGCGCCGGCGAGAGGATCAGTGCGACCAGCACCGACAGCACCATCGCCGCGACGATGGTCACGGAGAACTGGCGATAGATCACGCCGACCGAGCCACCGAAGAAGGCCATCGGCACGAAGACCGCCGACAGCACCGTGGCGATGCCGAGCAGCGCACCGGTGATCTCGTTCATCGATTCGATGGTGGCGTCGCGCGGCGAGAGTCCCTTCTCGCTCATGACGCGTTCGACGTTCTCGACCACGACGATGGCGTCGTCGACGAGCAGGCCGATCGCCAGGACCATGGCGAACATCGTCAGCGTGTTGATCGAATAGCCGGCGACCCCCAACACCGCGAAGGTGCCGAGCAGCACCACCGGCACCGCGATGGTCGGGATGAAGGTGGCGCGCAGGTTCTGCAGGAACACCAGCATCACCAGGAAGACCAGTGCCACGGCCTCGACCAGCGTCTTCACCACCTCTTGGATCGACAGCCGCACGAAGGGCGTCGTGTCGTAGGGGTAGACCACCTCGACGTTCTGCGGAAAGGTCGGCCGCAGTCGCTCGATCGCGGCCTGGACCCGCTGCGACGTGGCGATGGCGTTGGCTCCGGTGGCGAGGCTGATGGCGATGCCGGTCGCCGGTTTGCTGTTGTAGAACGAGGCGTTGGTGTAGCTCTTCGCCCCGAGTTCGACCTCGGCCACGTCTTCGAGCCGCACCACCGAACCGTCGGTGGCACTCTTCAGAATGATCGACCGGAATTGCTCGGGCGTCTGAAGGCGCGAGCGCGCCGTCACCGTCACGTTCAGCTGCTGGCCCTTGACGGTCGGCAGACTGCCGATCTGGCCGGCCGAGATCTGGGTGTTCTGCGCCGAGACGGCGGTCGCCACGTCGCCGGGCATCAGGGCGTATTTCGCCAGCTTGTCCGGGTCGAGCCAGATCCGCATGGCGTAGGCCGAGCCGAAGATCCGCGTCTCGCCGACGCCCTCGACGCGCTTCAGCGTGTCGTTGAGCGAGGAATCGACGTAGTCGGCCAGATCGTTCGTCGACATCGCCTCGTCCGTCGAGACGAAGCTCGCCACCATCAGGAAGCCGGACGACGTCTTGTTGACGCTGACGCCGGTCGACTGCACCACCTGCGGCAGCTGCGAGGTGACCAGCTGCAGCTTGTTCTGCACCTGCATCTGCGCCACGTCCGGATCGGCCGCGGCGGTGAAGGTGATGGTGATCGAGGCCGACCCGGTCGAGGTCGACGTCGACGTCATGTAGTCGAGATCGTCGAGGCCGGTCATGCCCTGTTCGATGACCTTGGTCACCGAGTTCTCGACCGTCTGGGCATCGGCGCCGGGATAGGTCGCGGAGATGCGCACGGTCGTCGGCGCGATCTGCGGATATTGGGAGACGGACAGGGTGCGGATCGCCAGGAGACCGGCGAGCATCACCGCGATGGCGAGGACCCAGGCGAAGACCGGGCGATCGATGAAGAACCGGGACATGGGCGATCCTCAATCTGCGACGGTCGTCGGCGTGGCACCGGTGCGGCCGAGGTTCAGCGAGGCTCCGGCACGGCGGGTCACTTCGCCGGTGGCGTCGTCGACCACCACCTCCACCGCGTCGACCGCGGTCCCCGGCCGGGCGCGCTGCGATCCTTCGACGACGACGCGGTCGCCGTCGGTGAGCCCGCCCTCGACCCGCCAGCGATTGCCGATCGGATCGCCGAGGGTCACGACCTTGATCGACACCCTGTCGTCGGCGCCGGCGACGAGAACCGTCGCCTGACCCTTCTGATCGTGGCCGACGGCCCGTTGCGGCACCAGGAAGCTGTTCTCCGCGATGCCCTCCTCGACCACGGCGCGGACATACATGCCCGGCAACAGCAGGCGGTCGGGATTGGGAAACTGGGCCCGCAACGTATAGGTCCCGGTCGTCTGGCTGACGTTCGCCTCGGCGAAGGCGAGGGTACCGGTATGGGCGTAGGTTGTGCCGTTCTCGAGCTTCAGCGTCACGCGCACGTGTTCGCCGGCGAGCCGCAGCCGGCCGGCGGCGATGGCGGCGCGCAGGTCGAGCAGGCGACGCGACGATTGGGTGATGTCGACGTTGATCGGGTCGATGGTCCGGATGGTGGTCAGGACCGTCGACTGGCCCGCGGTCACCAGGGCGCCGGGCGTCACCGCCGCCTTGTCGATGCGACCGGCGATCGGGGCGCGGATGATCGCGTGATCGAGGTCGATGCGGGCCGACTCGAGCGCCGCCTCGGCGACCGAGACCTCGGCCTCGGCCTGGGCGAGGGTGGCGACGGCATCGTCGAGGTCCTGCTTGGCGACGGCGTTCTGCTTCGCCAGCGTCTCGTAGCGCTCGACCTTCGACCGTGCGTTGGGCACGGCGGCGCGCGCCTTGGCGAGGGTGGCCTCGGCGCTGGCGAAGGCGGCGCGAAGGGTCGCCGGATAGATCCGATAGAGCGGATCACCGGCGGCGACGTCGCTTCCGCCCTCGAACAGCTGCGCCTCCAGGATGCCGCCGACCTGCGGCCGCACTTCGGCGGTGAGTGAGGCGGTGGTTCGCCCCGGCAACTCCGCCATCACCGCGACGGACTCGGGGTGGAGCGTGATCACCCCGACCTCGGGCCTCGGCGGTGCGGCGCTCATCGCGGGCTGAGCCGCGACCTCCTGGTTCGATAGGGCGAAGAGGAGAACGATCGTCGGGACGACCGAGTGTCTGGCGGGAGCGGGCAAGGGCGTTGATCCCATGATCGGCGGACCGGGTCCGCCCGGTGGAACGGCTTCGCCCTCGGTGTGACCTGCGAACGTCTCCGAAATACGTCGTCGAACCGCGAGAATGTCCGCGAGTTTGACGATCGGCCGCCTCGAGACATCTCGTTACAAATTTCTCCCGCCCCTCCACCGGGTCGGCCGCTCCGAGCGCGGTGGACGGCGAGGCCGCGCGATCGTCGATCGTACGACCGGCGGTCCGGCCGGTTCTGTCGGGCGCGAACTCGGTCTAGGATCGGCCGGGTCCGGCCGTGAAGCGTCTCGCCGGCAGAGGTCGTCCGATGGTTCAACGTCCGTCCTTCCCGGCCGGCATCCGCGTCCGACTGGTGCTCACCGCGGTGATCAGCCTGTGCGGCCTGGTCGTTCTGGCGGCGGTGGCGCTGCACACCATGCGGCGGCAGATGATCGACGACCGCGTGATGATGGTGCGCAACCTCACCGAACAGGCCCGCCACCTCATCCAGCGCGAATACGACCGTTTCGCCGCCGGCGAGATCGACGAGGCGGCGGCCAAGCGCAACGCCGTCGAGACGCTCCGGGTGATGCGCTGGGCCAACGGCGAATATTTCTTCATCGACGATTTCGACGGCCGTTCGGTACTGCTGCCGATCCGGCCGGAACTCGAGGGGCAGGACGCGCTCGGCCTCGTCGATTCCAAGGGCCAACGCTTCGTCGAGCGCCAGCGTGATCTGGCGCTCGCCGGCGGCGGCATCCTGACCTACGAGTTCAACCGGCCGGACACGCTGATGCCGGGCGAGAAACTGTCGCACGTCCGCCCCTTCGAACCCTGGCGCTGGTTCGTGGCGACCGGCATCTACCTCGACGACGTCGACCGCGAGGTCCGGGTGGCGCTGCTCCAGATGCTCGGCGTGTTGATGGTGGTGGCGCTCGTCACCTGGGTGCTGATCCGCGCCGTCGCGCGCTCGATCACCCGGCCGCTCGGCCGTCTCACCGTGGCGATCGGCCGGCTCAGCCGACGCGACTACGATTTCGAGGTCGCCGACCGTCACCGCCCCGACGAGATCGGCGACATCGCCCGCGCCGTCGACATGGCGAAGACGACGCGGCGCGACTTCGAGGCGCTGCAGGACGAACTGCGGGCCCGCGAGGAGGCTGCCCGCATCGAACGCGAGACCGCGCTCGCCTTCCAGCGCGACAGCGCCCTGCGCTTCGAGAAGACCTCCCGCCTCGTTTCGATGGGCGAGATGGCGACCAGCCTCGCTCACGAGCTCAACCAACCGCTCGCCGCCGTCGCCAACTACTGCATGGGCTCGGTGCGCCGGCTCGAGGCGGGCTCCGCCGACCATGGCGCTCTGCTCACGGCGATGCGCAAGGCCGCCGATCAGGCCAATCGTGCCTCCGCCATCGTCGCTCGGCTGCGTCGCTTCCTGCGCCGCTCCGAACCGACGCTCGAGCCGCTGCCGCTCGCCCTCATCGTCGAGGAGGCGACCTCGATCTCGGCGATCGGCCAGAAGCGGCGCGGCTCGACCATCGCCGTCGACGTGCCGGCGGATCTGCCGGCGGTGCGCGTCGACCGGGTGATGATCGGTCAGGTGCTGTTCAATCTGCTGCGCAACGGCCTCGAGGCGATGGAGGGCAACGAACCCGCCCGACGCCGGTTGGTGGTCACCGCGCGGCGCGCCGAGGACGCGCGCTTCGTCGACGTCGGCGTCACCGATTTCGGCCCCGGCATCCCCGAGGCCGATCGTGACGCGGTCTTCCAACCCTTCTACACTTCCAAGGCCGAAGGGCTCGGGGTCGGCCTCAACATCTGCCGGTCGATCGTCGAGTCCCACGGCGGGCGGTTGTGGATCGAGCCCAATCCGGTCGGCGGAGCGGTCTTCCACTTCACTCTGCCGGTGGCCTGAGAGGATCGTCCGCATGAGAAGCCCGGCCGTGACCCGCGTCGAGGAGGAGACCGTCCACGTCGTCGACGACGACGAAGCCTTCCGCGACTCGCTCGTCTGGCTGATCGAGGCCGCCGATCATCGCGTCCGCGCCCATGCCTCGGCCGAGGACTTCCTCGCCGCATGCCGGCCGGACATGGCCGGCTGCCTGATCGTCGACGTGCGCATGCCCGGCCTCTCCGGCCTCGAACTCAACGACCGGCTGCACGAGATGGGCATCGATCTGCCGACCATCGTCGTCACCGGCCACGGCGACGTGCCGATGGCGGTCGAGGCCTTCCGCAAGGGCGCCGTCGACTTCGTCGAGAAACCGCTCGACGACGCCTACGTCCTGTCGCGCATCGACCTCTGCCTCGCCCGGGATCGCGAGCGGCGCAGGCTCGAGGGGCGCAATCGGACGCTGGAGGCCCGCCTCGCCACGCTGTCGGCGCGGGAGCGCGAGGTGATGGACTGCGTCGTCGCCGGCAAGCTCAACAAGCAGATCGCCGACATCCTCGACATCTCGATCAAGACCGTCGAGGTCCATCGCAGCCGGGTGATGGAGAAGATGCGGGTGACGACCGTCGCCGAACTCGTCCGCATCAGCCTGGAGGTGGGGGCCGCCCATCGTAACGGCGGCTGAGAGCCCGTCCCGAAGCCGAACCGGCCCCGCGCGGCGGACGCCGGCGGGGCCGATCGGAGGCGCGACGATCACGGGGCGTCAGTCGTCGAGCGCCTTGCCGCTGCGGTCTTCGGTGGCGGCGACCGCGACCAGGGAGACGAGACCGCAGGCGAGCAGGAAGACGATGATCGGCACGTAGCTGCCGCCGAAGCCGGCGAGGAGCGCGGTGGCGATCAGCGGCATCGGCCCACCGACCAGAGCGGCGCCGACCTGATAGCCGAGCGACACGCCGGTGTAGCGCACCTCGGGGGGGAAGCTCTCGGCGAAGAAGGTGCCGAGGACCGAACCGTAGGTGGTCCACACCACGCCGAAGCCGAAGACGATCGCCGCGGTGGCCAGCGCCGGCGAGCCCTGGGCGAGCATCCAGAAGAAGGCCGGCACGTAGGCCATCATCGCCAGAGTGCCGGCGATGAACACCTTCTTGCGGCCGATCCGGTCGGAGAGCGAGCCGAAGAACAGCATGAAGGGCACCGCCACCAGGGCCGCGACCAGCACCATGTTGAGGGCGTCGACGCGCTTGAAGCCGAGGCCGACGAGGTAGGAGATGGTGAAGGTGGCGAAGAGGAAGAAGGTCGAGGTCTCGATCACCTTGGCGCCGATGACGATCAGCACCGCCCGCCAGTGATGACGGAAGGTCTCGACGATCGGCACCCGGCGGGTCGTCGACTTGCGGGCGGCGACCGCCTTGAACGACGGGGTCTCGTCGACCTGGTGGCGGATCCACAGGCCGATGAACACCAGCACGATCGAGATGACGAAGGGAATGCGCCAGCCCCAGGCGAGGAAGTCGGCCTCCGAGAAGCTCGAGGCGAGGAAGGCGGTGACGATGTTGCCGAGCGCCAGGCCGAGCAACGCGCCGGTCTGCGGCACCGCGCCGTAGACGCCGCGACGGTTCGCCGGCGAATATTCGACCGCCAGCAGCAGGCCGCCGCCCCATTCGCCGCCGAGCGCGAGGCCCTGGACCAGACGCAGCACGGTGAGCAGGATCGGCGCCCAGATGCCGATCGTCGCATAGGTCGGCATCAGGCCGATCAGCATGGTCGAGACGCCCATCAGCGACAGGGTGACGACCAGCGTCTTCTTGCGGCCGATGAGATCGCCGACATGGGCGAAGACGATGCCGCCGATCGGGCGGATCAGGAAGGCGAGAGCGAAGGAGGCGAGCGCCAGGAGCTGGCTGGTCAGCGCGTCGGTCGCCGGGAAGAACAATTTGGCGAAGACGATCGCCGACATCGTCCCGTAGAGGAAGTAGTCGTACCACTCGATCATCGAGCCGACGGCACTGCCGAACAGCGCCCGTCGGCGGTCGCCGTCCGAGATCAGCGCGGATTTGTCGGTGGCCACGTAGGCATGCGTTTCCCCGATCGACGTCATCGTCGGTCTCCTCCGTTGTCGTTGTGTCTTGCGAGGGAAGGGGCGGGTGCGGCCGTCAGACGGCGGCCGCCTCGCGCGCTTTCAGAATGTCGAGGGCGACATCGATGATCATGTCCTCTTGGCCGCCGACCATGCGGCGACGCCCGAGTTCGGCGAGGATGGCGCGGGTCTCGACGCCGTAGAGCTTCGAGGCGTTCTCGGCATGCCTGAGGAAGCTCGAGTAGACGCCGGCATGGCCGAGCGACAGGCTCTCGCGGTCGACCCGGACCGGGCGGTCCTGCAGCGGCCGGACGAGATCGTCGGCGGCGTCCATCAGGCGATCGAGGTCGCAGCCGGTCTCGATCCCCATGCGGTCGAGCACGGCGACGAGCGCTTCGAGCGGCGCGTTGCCGGCACCCGCCCCCATGCCGGCGAGGCTGGCGTCGACACGGCAGGCGCCCGCCTCGATGCCGGCGACCGCATTGGCGACGCCGAGCGTCAGGTTGTGATGGGTGTGGACGCCGATCTCGGTCTCCGGACGCAGGGCGTCGCGCACCGCCCTCACCCGCGCGGTGTAGCCTTCCGGCAGCAGGGCGCCGGCCGAATCCGTCACATAGACGCATTCGGCGCCGTAGCTCTCCATCAGCTTGGCCTGCTCGACGAGTTTCGCCGGCTCCAGCATGTGCGACATCATCAGGAAGCCGATGGTGTCCATGCCGAGTGCCGCGGCTTCCTCGATGTGTTGCTTGGCGACGTCGGCCTCGGTGCAGTGGGTGGCGACCCGCACCGAGCGCGCGCCCGCGGCGTAGGCCTGCTTGAGGTCGTGAACGGTGCCGATGCCCGGCACCAGGAGCACGGTGACGACGGCGTGCGAACACACCTCCTTCACCGCGGCGATCCAATCGACGTCGTCATGGGTGCCGAAGCCGTAGTTGAAGGTCGAGCCGGCGAGGCCGTCGCCGTGGGTGATCTCGATGGCGTCGACCTTCGCCGCGTCGAGCGCCGCGGCGATCTTCTGCACCGCCTCGATCGAATAGGCGTGACGGATGGAATGCATGCCGTCGCGCAGGGTGACGTCCTGGACGTAGAGCTTGGACTTGTTCGGACGAGCCATCACGCGATCTCCCGGCTGCGCAGCTTCGCGGCCCAATGGTCGGCGGTGACCAGGGCGGCGGAGGTCATGATGTCGAGGTTGCCGGCATAGGCCGGGAGATAGTGGGCGGCGCCTTCGACCTCGAGCATGATCGTGGTCTTGAGGCCCGAGGACGGACCGATGCCGGGGATGCGGACCGGCGCGTTGTCGCCGATCACCTCGAACTGCACCTTCTGCTTCAGCCGATAGCCCGGCACATAGGCCTGGACGGTCTCCACCATGTCGAGGATCGAGGCCTCGATCGCCTCGCGATCACCGCCCTGGGACAGGGTGAAGACGGTGTCGCGCATGATCAGCGGCGGTTCGGCCGGGTTCAGAATGATGATCGCCTTGCCGCGCTCGGCGCCGCCGAGGACCTCGATCGCCTTCGACGTCGTTTCGGTGAACTCGTCGATGTTGGCGCGGGTTCCCGGACCGGCCGACTTGGAGGAGACGGAGGCGACGATCTCGCCGTAGACGAGGCGCTTCACCACGCGCTTCACCGCCCAGACCATCGGGATCGTCGCCTGGCCGCCGCAGGTGACCATGTTGACGTTGGGTTCGTCGATGTTGGCGTCGCCGTTGATGGCGGGGATGGTGAAGGGGCCGATCGCCGCCGGGGTCAGGTCGATGACCTTCTTGCCGTCGGCCTGCAGGAGCGCATCGTTGTGCAGATGCGCCTTGGCCGAGGTGGCGTCGAAGACCACCCCGATGTCGCGGTACTCGGGCATGCGGCGCAGGCCGTCGATGCCTTCGTGGGTCACCGGAACCCCGAGGCGGACGGCCCGGGCCAGACCATCGGAGGTCGGATCGATGCCGACCATCGCCCCCATCTCCAAGTGCTGCGAGGTCCGCATCACCTTGATCATCAGATCGGTGCCGATGTTGCCCGATCCGATGATCGCGCATTTGATTTTGGACATGGCGTCTCCCTCACGCGCGACGAAGCGATCGTCGGCGAGCGATGTGTTCGGATGTTCTCGTTGTTCGTGCGAAAGCAGTCTCCACCTCGATGCAAGTCGAGGTGCAGTGTGAGACGTCTCACTCTTCGGACGGCTTCAGGTTTCCCGACTTCCGGGCATTCGTGGTTTCTCCCCCGACGCATATGATTGTTTTGCGTGGGACCATATGTCGGGGATGGGCGAATATGAATTGGGGTATACCCCAATCGCCGGCAGCGGAATGCCGGCGGGTCGACGAAGCCGCATCGGAAGGGGGTGGCGATCCGGAGGCCGTCCCTGTGCCACGCCGCCGCCGGACGAGGCGCGAGGGATGGTCGGGCGGGCCGGCCGCCGGACCCGGTCCCGCGCTCATGCGCCGGGACGGCGGTCGTCGTGGCCGTTCCGGGCGAGGTCGAGCCCTCGGAGCGACCTCACGCGGCCGCTTCGGCGACCAGGAACAGGTTGACGCCGCTGTCGTCGACGATCACTTCGGCCTTCGCCTCCTCGAACCCCGCCGCGACGGCCAACCGGATCAGGTCCTCGGGAGACCGGTGGATCGGATACCACTCGCCGATCGTCTCCATGTAGGGCCGGGAGACGTGGTCCTCCGCGAAGTTGCCGACGACCACGTGGCCCCGCGGCGCCGTCGTCTCGCGCAACCGCTTCAACAGGAACACGGCCGTCTTGTCGTTGAGATAGTCGAACAGGCCGGACGACCAGATCAGATCGAACCGCCGATCGCTCTTCCACCGAAAGGCGTTGCGGCAGACGAATTCGAGCGTCGTTCCGGGCGCCATCCCGGCGACGATCGAGAGATTGGCGCGAGCCCGGGCGATCGCCTTCTCGTCGTTGTCGAGCAGGGTGACGTGCCGAGGCGGCGTCTCGCCGAGCAGGATGTCCCGCACGTCGAGACCCGGCCCGCAGCCGACGGAGAGCAACGTCGAGGGCCCGAGTTGCGTTTGCAGGCGCGTCAGGATCGCCGCTCGATCTCTCGCTCCCGCCGCGCCTTGCGATGCATGGAAGAACGCGTCCCAGCGCTTCAATTCGTCGTCGTGAGATGTCGATCGATTGTATATGCGCTCGATCAACTCGAAATCCCACGCGTACCCGTGCGGCTTGAGGCGTGTGAAGCCTTGGTTCGAGGCCATCGTTCCGAAAATCTCACCCTGCCCGGAGGGAAGCGTGCCCAATTCGGGGATTTCGTTGGTGCGACGGGCTTCACCCTCTCGGATTTCGTGCCCGAACTCGTGCAAGACCCAGACGGCCTCGTTCAGGAGGCGATGGTCCTCCGGACGGGGGCCACCCTGATCGATCATCCGGCGGAAGACTGCGATGGCGTCGGGTATCTTCATCTCGGCCCCGTCGGCTGGGTGATCATGGCCGATCTGGATCGGGCCGACGGCGAACCTCGGGCCACCGGCTCCGCGCCCCGGGGGTTCGTCGTCGGCCCTTCGCACCGAAGAACGGCCTCTTCCAATCAAATCAAAGGGAAGCGCGATCGTACGTCATCTCCCAAATGGGAGATGACGCGAGGAGTTGTGCTCGCCGAACGTGTCGATGGTCGGTCTGCACGCCGGATTCCCCCCTGCGACGGTGCGGTGGCGACCCGATCGGAGAGGAAACACGGACCGGGCCGAAACGGGTGATCACATCGATCCGTCTCATCTCGCGAACGACGACGGTTCCCCCCTGCCGCCGATCCGGATCGAGGTGGGTGCGCACGGGCCGGCCGTCGATCTCCGACGCGAGGACCTCCGACGGCTGGCCTGTGCCACCGGCGCCTTCTTCCGACGGATCGCAGTGGCGCCGGGCGATCGCGTGGTCACCTTCCTGCCGACCGGACTGCCGCTCCGGCAATCGATCTTCGGCGCCACGCCACGGCCCTGAACTCGGGTCAACGGGGATTCCCCGAGGTGATGGGATCTGATGCGAGCCGTCCGAACGATGGAGGTTCGGATGGAACTCGGGGATCGACCGCGACTGCGGGTGTTGTCGGATCGTTTCACGCCGGCGGCGGGCGATCGGGAACCCTGGCGGGTGGCGCATCCGCTGCCGGAGGTGTTGCTGCTGGTGGTGTGCGGGACGATCGGCGCCTGCGACGATTTCGACGAGATCGTCGAATGGGGCGAAGACAACCTCGATTTCCTGCGCCGCTTCCTGCCCTACCACCACGGCCTGCCGAGTACCCGCTGGCTGCGCATCCTGATGAACCGCATCGACGCGGAGCTCTTCTCGGAGATCTTCGTGTCGTGGGCGACGGCGCTCAGGCCGGAGGCCCCGGCTCTGGTCGCACTCGACGGCAAGACCTCGCGCGGTAGCCTCGATCGCGGCGGCGGACGGGCGGCGCTGCATCTGGTCTCGGCCTTCGCCACCCGCGAACGGCTGGTGATCGGCCAGGAGGCGGTCGCGGACGGCGGCAGCGAGCAGGCGACGATCCTGAGCCTCCTCGACCGTCTCTCCGGCAAGGGCCGGCTCGACGGCGCCCTCGTCACCATCGACGCGGTCGCCTGCAACGCCGCGACCGCCCGGCGGATCCTCGACGCGGAGGCCGACCACCGTCTGGCGGTCAAGCCCAATCAGCCGGGCTTGCTGCGCGAGATAGAGACTTTCCTCGACGATGCGTCGGCCGAGCGTCCGTCGATCGATCATGCGGTCGACAAGGGCCATGGCCGGGTGGAAGAACGGCGTGTCCCGGTCTCCACCGAGGTCGATTGGCTCGACGGCGACCGCCGTTTCCCCGGCGAATACCGCTTCCCCAGGCTCGCCGCGATCGCCCGGGTGGAGACGACGATCTTCGAGAAGGGCCGCGAAAGCCGCCAGACCCGACACTACGTCTCGTCCCGCCCCCTCGACGCCGCCGCGTTCGGCCAAGCCATCCGCGCCCACTGGCAGATCGAGAACGCCCTCCACTGGGTTCTCGACGTCTCCTTCAAGGAGGACGCAACCAAGACCCGCAACCCGAACGGACCGAAAAACGCGGCCGTCGTCCGACACTTCGCCCTCGCCCTCGCCCTCGTCCGCGCCGCCGGAGACGATCGCAGCATCAAACTCAGACGCAGGAAGGCACACCGAGATCCCGGTCATCTCGCTCGAATCCTCAACGCTCGATCGTTGACCCGGATTCAGAGCCGTGGCGACGGATCAGGGAACCCGTTGGTCATGACACGGATCGCTTTCCTCGCCGGAGAGGTGCGACGGGGAGCCCCACCGCCATTTGAGAACTCCGCGAGTCGCGTCCTTCTCGCACGTGCGGTTGCCGACGTGGTGGAAGACCGATGAATCCGGGTCCCACCGGATCGTCGGAACTGCGTCGGCCAGGGGTCTGCCCGAACGCCGTTGCGTTGCTGGGTCTACCCCCGGGTGATACGCTTCCTCTCGAAGCAAGAGGAGGAAGAGATGCGCCTTCCCATCCGCACCCTCGTCGCCGCGACGCTCACGTCGCTTCTCGCGATCGGGTCCGCCCAGGCCATCACCGTCTACTCGAGTGTCGACGAGGAGAACGCCAAACGGCTGCTGGACGCCTTCACCAAGGACACCGGCGTCAAAGTTCAGATGGTGTTCCTGTCCTCCGGGCCGGCGTTGTCACGGATCGAGGCGGAGAAGGCCCGTCCACAGGCCGATGTCTGGTTCGGTGCGCCGAGCGAGAATCACATCATCGCCAAGGAGCGTGGCCTGACCGAGCCCTTCGTGTCGCCGAACGCCGCTGCCCTTTCCGACGCCTTCAAGGACAAGGACGGCTACTGGCACGCCATCTACACCAACCCGCTCGCGGTCGGCGTGCGTACCGACATCCTGCAGCGTCGCAACGCACCGGTCCCCACTTCCTGGGAGGATCTGAAGAACCCGGCCTACAAGGGCCTCATCCAGATGCCGTCGCCGCAGTCGTCGGGCACCGCCTACGCCGTCATCCTGACGCTGATCCGGCAGCGCGGCGAAGACGGCGCCTTCGACTATCTCAAGTCGCTCAACCCCAACATCCAGACCTACACCCAGTCGGGCACCGCGCCCTCCGGCGCGCTCGGTGTCGGCGAGACGCCGATCGCCATCCAGTTCACCCCCGGCTTCTTGAAGCTCGCCGGGGAGGGCTATCCGGTGCAGGTCGTGTTCCCGAGCGAGGGTGTCGGCTACGAAGTGGCGTCGATGTCGATCCTCAAGGGGGCGCAGAACGCCGACGAGGCCAAGAAGCTCGTCGACTGGATGACGTCGAAGGCGGGCCAGGGAGCGCTCGCCGCCGCCAAGACCTACTTCCTGCCGATCCGTGCCGACGTCAGCGGCGGGACCGGCATTCCCTCGCTGGACGAGATCAAGCTGGTTCCCGTCGACGCGGCCTTCGCCGCGGAGAACAAGAAGCGCCTCATCGAACGCTGGACCAAGCAGGTTCTCGGTCAATAAGGACCGCGGTCATGTCCCGCGACACGCGCGCCGAACTGCGGCTGTTGGCTCGGGACCCTCTGTTGGCGGTCCTCTTGGCGGCGATCGCGATCGCGGTCGCCGTCTTCGTCGTCCATCCGCTGATCCGGGTGCTCCTCGCCAGCTTCCAGGTCGACGGGGTGTGGACGCTCCAGGGCTACGTCGACATCGCCGAGCGCCGGCTCTACCGCAACGCTCTGATCAACAGCCTGGGCGTCGGCGCCCTGGTCGGGGTGGCGAGCGTCGTCGTCGGCTATCTCGCCGCCTTCGTCATGACCCGCCTCGACGTGCCGGGCAAGACGATCCTGCACTACGTCACCATCCTGCCGATCGTCTCGCCGCCCTTCGTCAGCGCCGTGGCGATCCTGTTCCTCTTCGGCTTCAACGGTCTCGTCACCCGGCAGTTGCTCGGCGTCGAGGACTTCTCGATCTACGGCTTTCACGGCGTCGTGCTGTCGCAGATCTTCACCTTCGCGCCGATCGCCTATCTGTCGCTGCGCGGCGTCCTGGCCTCGATCAGCCCGACCCTCGAGGACGCGGCGCTCAACGTCGGGGCGACGCGCTGGCAGACCTTCGTCAAGGTCAGCCTGCCGCTGTCGCTGCCGGGCATCGCCGGTGCCTTCCTGATCGTCTTCATCGAGTCGATGGCCGACTTCGGCAATCCGCTGGTTCTGGCCGGCGCCGCCTTCCCGATGCTGGCGCCGCAGGCCTATCTGGAGATCACCGGCTCGTTCAATCTGTCGCGCGGCGCGACACTGGCGATCGTGCTCTTGATCCCGTCGCTCAGCGCCTTCGCCATCCAGCGCTGGTACCTGTCGAAGCGGCAGTACATCACCGTCACCGGCAAGCCGACGGCTTCGTCGAGCAAGATCGTCTCGACGCCGGTCAAATGGCTGCTGTGGGGCCTGGTCGTCGCCTTCGCGCTGCTCGTCGCCGCCTTCTACGCGGTGATCCTGGTCGGGGCGTTCACCCGCGTCTGGGGTTTCGACTACACGCCGACGCTCGCCCATTTCGCCTATGTCTTCGACGTCGGCCTGCAGTCGGTGAAGGACACGCTGATCGTCGCGGTCCTCACCACGCCGATCAGCGGCCTGCTCGGGATGCTGATCGCGTTCCTGGTGGTGCGGCGGTCGTTCCCGGGCCGTGCCACGCTCGAATTCGCCGCCATCCTGCCCTTCGCCGTGCCGGGCACGGTCGTCGGCATCGGCTACATCCTCGCCTTCAACGACCGGCCGCTGCTGCTCACCGGCACGCTCGCCATCCTCGTCCTGGCCTTCGTCTTCCGCTACGTGCCGGTCGGCATCCAGTCGGGCATCGCGGTGTTGCGCCAGATCGATCCGTCGATCGAGGAGGCGGCCCACAATCTCGGCGCCGACGGGTTGACGACGTTCCGCAAAGTGACGCTGCCCTTGATCGCGCCGGCCTTCTTCTCCGGCCTCGTCTACGCCTTCGTTCGCGCCATGACGGCGATCAGCGCCGCCATCTTCCTGGTGTCGGCCAACTGGAACCTGATGACCGTTCAGATCCTCAATCAGGTCGGTTCCGGCCGGCTCGGGGTCTCCGCCGCCTACTCCGTCGTGGTGATCGTCGTCGTGCTGATCGCCATCGGCCTCATCGGTGCCTTCGTCGACCGCTGGAGCCGCCACACCACCATGGTGAGACATCCATGACCGACAGCATCACCATCACCGGCCTCTCCAAGATCTTCGCCGGGCCCGACGGCGGCACCATGGCGGCGGTGAAGGAGGTGTCGCTCGAGATCGGTGCCGGCCGGCTCGTCACCCTGCTCGGCCCCTCGGGCTGCGGCAAGACCACGCTGCTCAGGATGATCGCCGGCTTCGAGGAGCCGACCTCGGGCGACATTCTGTTCGGCGGACGGCGGATGAACGACGTGCCGCCCAATCGGCGCGACACCGCGATGGTGTTCCAGTCCTACGCCATCTTCCCCCATCTCGACGTCTTCGAGAACGTCGCCTTCGGCCTGCGCCTGCGCCGGCTCGCGGCGTCCGAGATCGAAGGGCGGGTCGAACGGGTGCTGGAGCAGACCGGCCTCACCGGCTACGCCCGGCGATCGCCGAACCAGCTCTCCGGTGGCCAGCAGCAACGGGTGGCGCTCGCCCGCTCGATCGTCATGGAGCCGAGGGTGCTGCTCTTCGACGAACCGCTGTCCAACCTCGACGCGAAGTTGCGCGAACAGATGCGCGTCGAGATCCGCGAGTTGCAACAGCGCGTCGGCATCACCTCGATCTACGTGACCCACGACCAGGTCGAGGCGATGAGCATCTCCGACGAGATCGTGGTGATGAAGGCCGGCGCCGTCGAACAACGCGGTACGCCGCACGCGATCTATGCCCGACCGGTGAACCGCTTCGTCGCCGATTTCATCGGCAAGGCGAATTTCGTCGACGCCACCGTTCGCGACGCATCGTCGGTCGAGGTCGCCGGTGCTCGCATCGCCGTCGCGGCGATGCCGGCCCGTCCGGTCGGTTCGGCGGTGACGCTGGTCGTTCGCCCCGAGGCGGTGCATCTGTCGCGCGATTTCGGCGCGTTGGTCGGGACGATCCGACGCGTCGTGTTCCTCGGCAATCTCGCGGAATACCTCGTCTCGGTCGACGGCATCGGCGACTGGTTGGTCGACAGCCCGAACCCGGCGGAGACCGGGCTGCTCGCCGTCGGGGATGTGGTTCGGCTCGCGCCGTCCCCCCCGTCGGTCCACGTCTTGCCCGGGTGAGCCGCCACGCCGCGACGCACCGACGTCCAGCATGTGACACCGTCGACGAGCATCTCTCACCTCGGAACTCGGATACGTGTCCAGCATCGCCGACCGCCTATGACCGGTTGGCCCGGTTCTTCCGCGACGGAACCGCCCCGAGCTTTCTGGAGCGGTTTCCGACCTGCCGGAATCGCGAGGGATTCCCGAATCGGCGTTCTCCTGATTCAAACTGCATGCTGGCGAAGAAGGCCGGCGTGCATGGCCAAGGCTCTTTCTTCGGATCTTCGTTCCCGCGTGGTCGCCGCGATCGACGGTGGCCCGTCCTGTCGGCAAGCCGCCGTGCGCTTCGGCGTCAGCGCGGCGAGCGCGATCCGTTGGGCGGCGTTGCGGCGACGAACGGGCGACGTGACGCCTGCTCTCCAGGGTGGGGATCGCCGTTCCAGGCACATCGAGGCCCACACCGACCTGATCCTCGGCCTCGTCGAGGAAACGCCGGACATCACCTTGATGGAGTTGCGGGCGCGGCTCGGCGAGCAGGGGATCGGCGTCGGTCTGGCCACGCTGTGGCGGTTCTTCGATCGGCGGCGGATCACCGTCAAAAAAAGACGGCACACGCCGCCGAGCAAGATCGGCCCGACATCCTGAAGCGGCGAGAGGAGTGGTTCGACGGACAGCTCGATCTCGACCCGAACCGCCTCGTCTTCATCGACGAAACCTGGGCATCGACCAACATGGCGCGCAAATGCGGCCGTGCCCCGAAAGGGCAACGCCTCCGGGTCGGGATCCCTCACGGTCATTGGAAGACGACGACCTTCGTCGCCGGTCTCCGGCTCACCGGAATGGTCGCGCCGATGGTCATCGACGAGCCGATCAATCGGAGCTCGTTCCAGGCCTATGTCGACCAGGTTCTGGTTCCCTGCCTGGCGCCCGGCGACATCGTCGTCATGGACAACCTCGCCAGCCACAAGGTGCCGGGCGTCCGCGAGGCGATCGAAGCGGTCGGAGCCGAGTTGCTCTACCTGCCGCCCTACAGCCCGGACTTCAACCCGATCGAGAACGCCTTCTCCAAGCTGAAGGCGCTCCTGCGAAAGGCCGCTCGGCGCAGCATCGAGGGGCTGTGGTCGACGATCGGCGACCTGCTCGATGCCTTCACGCCCCAGGAGTGCGCCAACTTCTTCGCCAACGCTGGTTACGATGCAACCTGATCGGAAACCGCTCTAGTCTTTAGTCTATAGTTCGAATGCGTGGTTCAAATCGCTTTGGAACGTTATAGGCTTGAACCGTTATTGATATCTCGCGGTTTGCGTCATCTTTGTGCCCAAATAAATACGTCCAACTGTTCTCTGATCGCTGTTTTACTAATTTTTTGTAGTTCGGATGCGTGGGCGTGCTAGCTGTAATCTTCTCCAACACACCTGTGAAGTCTTTGTTCCTGCTGAACATCAATACAGCGGCTTTTGTATCCCGCCAACTTAGGTACGAGAGAACCTGATCTAAAGTTTCAATATACCCTTTTTCTCCGGTCCAAAATTTGCATTCACCAATAAAGATGTTTTTGCCATCATTCTTAATTAAAATGTCTGTTTTTCCTTCGTAATTAAAAGTTTCCCCTGTCGCATCACCAGAAAATTGTCCGTTTAATTGAACAAGAAAGTGCGTCCTCAAACTTTCCTCATCAATATCGCGAAATGATCCAGGGCTTAACTCCATAACTTTAACCATATTTTCCAATACTTTTAAAATATGTTCATAATCTTCATCTGTCAGCGTTGGCTCAGGCTTGTAAGGCGCTCGCGATGCGACGGGCTTAGGGATCGCTGGACGAAGGTTTCGTCGCGTCAAAGGAGCGGCAAAAGTTTCGGAAGTGCCGGGGCGTTGCTTCATTTTGAAGCCAAGGCCTGCGACTAGTGACCTGTCTTTCAGTAATTTTTCCTTCCGACGATCAATGGCTTGAGTCGCTATAGCCTCTAAGCCTGCGTTATAACTTCTGGCATCATTTTCGAGCCACGCTAGATGCTGACTGATCGAGGTAATCGTCCGATCAATCTCTTGCTTTACGGCATCAGCCGTTAGCCCTGCGCCAGCAACAGAAAACTTCAACACTCTATCGCCGACATGCGCGCGCGGATTATTGAAACTTCTCGTCGAAGGTTGAATACTGAAACCTACTTTGTTGCCGGTGAAGGGTATTTCAACATCAACACTTGTTCCTGAAATATAGAAGGGACGTGAGCGGTCATCGATGAAACGCATCCTATCTTGGCTAACATCAATTTTTGTTTCACGCTGATCAACAACCAAATCATCTGGGAAAATTTTCGGAACATCAAATTGATATTCAGACACCAAGTGCCTTACGAGATCGACCGTTGACGTGTTTAGCAATTCATCGCCATTGATTGAATCGATGGCCGAGGTAAGTTTCTTGGTGCACCCCTCCCGCGTGGCGAACCAATCACCCTTGTGAAAAAGAAAGTCCTCAGGTTCCGAACCATACCCGCGCATTTGCGCCTCATGATTCCAGAGGAACTTATGCGCGGACTCTACTGCGTGAGAGTTCCAATGGGAACCAAAGTTGCCGAAAAGCAGGTTACAATCACCAGAAAAATCAACAGTACATTGTTGGTAGAATTTTCCGAATATAAAATTCTTCAATAAAATCAATATGTAATGGCGGAGAGGGTGGGATTCGAACCCACGGTACGCTTGCACGTACAACGGTTTTCGAGACCGCCCCGATCGACCACTCCGGCACCTCTCCGCGAGAAACTCGGGTCGAACGAGCGTCGTCCCTATACACAGCACCGATCGGGGTGGCAAGCCCACAGGTGCGCGTCGTGTGCATTTCCCGGAGGAAGTTCGCATGGTCCACTGCGGGAGGGCGGGGCGACCGGAGAACATCCGTCGCCGGCGCCGAGCCGACGCGTCGTTCGGGACGGCTCCGGCGGTCGAGGCGGCGGTTCCCGAACGGTCTTCGCGACGGAGGCGATCCGCCGTGGCGCGATCGGACACCCCGCGGCCACCGAGTCCGCGGGCACCGGTGCGGCCGCGACACGCTCCGCCGTGGCTCGAGTGCCGGCACGCCGTCCTGCCGACCCCGCACGCCGGTCCCCGGGGGCGAGGCGGCCTCCCTTCGCCGGGATTTGCATCCGGCGCCGGCGCGCCTACATGAGGACGAACGCGGCCGCGCCGCCCATCCGGAGACCCCGCATGTCCCAATCCCCCACCGCTTCCGGTCCCGAGAGCTGGCACGGCACCACCATCCTCGCGGTGCGCAAGGGCGGCCGCGTCGTCGTCGCCGGCGACGGCCAAGTCACCCTCGGCGCCACCGTCATCAAACATTCGGCCCGCAAGGTCCGCCCGCTCGGCAAGGGCGACGTCGTCGGCGGCTTCGCCGGGGCGACGGCCGATGCCTTCACCCTGTTCGAGCGGCTGGAGAAGAAGCTCGAGCAGTATCCCGGCCAGCTCACCCGCGCCTGCGTCGAACTCGCCAAGGACTGGCGCACCGACCGCTACCTGCGTCGGCTGGAGGCGATGATGATCGTCGCCGACAAGACGACGACCCTGGTTCTCACCGGCAACGGCGACGTGCTGGAGCCCGAGGACGGCGTCGCCGGCATCGGTTCGGGCGGCACCTACGCGCTGGCCGCGGCGAAGGCGCTGATGGATCAGGATCTCGAGGCCGAGGCGATCGCCCGCCGCGCCATGAAGATCGCCGCCGACATCTGCGTCTATACGAACCACAACGTCGTGGTGGAGAGCCTCGGCGGATGAGCGACGCGCCCTTCCCCCGCAGCATCGACGACGAGGACCTCGCCGCGGCGATCGCCGCCGGCGTGCTCCCGGCCGAGACGGCGGAAGCCCTCGTCGCCTTCGTCGACGCGCGGCGGGCTGTGGCGCCGCGCGCCGACGAGGAGGAAGTGCGCTTCGTCACCTCCTTCAACGACGTCTTCGTCACCCTCGGCATCGTCCTGGTCTGCGGCGGCCTGTCGCTGCTCCTCGCCCGCCATTCGGTCGTCGGGGCGTCGCTGGCGGTGGCGCTCGCCGCCTGGGGTCTCGCCGAGATCTTCTCGCGTCGCTGGTTGATGGCCTTCCCCAGCATCGTGCTCACCGGCATCGTCGTCACCGCGACCGGCATCGCCGTCTTCGCCGCGCTCGAACCGACGATCGACGAGAGCTTCGCCGGCCTCGCCGGAGCGGTGGCCGCGGTCGCCGTCGGCTGGGCCCATTGGCGACGCTTCGCCGTGCCGATCTCGATCGCCGCGGCGACCGCGGCGGCGGGCGCCGCCGTCGTCGCCCTGCTCGCCGCCGTCGCACCGACCCTGCTGCGCGATCATGTCGACGCGGTGATCCTGCCGCTCGGGCTCGTCGCCTTCGCCCTCGCCATGCGCTGGGATGCCTCAGATCGTGCGCGCCGCACCCGGCGCACCGACGTCGCCTTCTGGCTGCACGTCCTCGCCGCCCCGGCGATCGTCCATCCGCTGGTGTCGGCCGCGGGCATCCGCCTCGACGCCCTCGGCGTCGGTCAGGCCGCCTTCGTCGTGGTGCTCTTCGTGTTCATCGCCGGCGTGGCCCTGGTGATCGACCGCCGCGCCCTGCTGGTCTCCGGCCTGATCTATCTCGGCGTGTCGATCGCCGTGCTGATCCGGGGGTCGGGCTGGAGCACGGCGAGCGGCGTGCCGGTCACCATCGGCCTCGTCGGCTCGGTCGTCCTGCTTCTCGCCATCGGCTGGCGCCCGCTGCGCGCCGTCGCCCTCAGCCTCACGCCCGACCGGCTGCGCGCCGTCGTTCCCCTTCCCGCTTCCGTCCGAGGACCGCGCCCATGACCGATTTCTCGCCGCGCGAGATCGTCTCCGAACTCGACCGTTACATCGTCGGCCAGAAGGAGGCGAAGCGTGCCGTCGCCATCGCGCTGCGCAACCGTTGGCGCCGCCAGCAGTTGACCGGCCCGCTGCGCGAGGAGGTCCTGCCCAAGAACATCCTGATGATCGGCCCGACCGGCGTCGGCAAGACCGAGATCTCGCGCCGCCTCGCCAAACTCGCCGATGCGCCGTTCCTCAAGGTCGAGGCGACCAAGTTCACCGAGGTCGGCTACGTCGGCCGCGACGTCGACAGCATCGTCCGCGATCTGGTCGAGGTCGGCATCGGCCTGGTCAAGGCGCGGAAGCGCGCCGACGTCAAGGCCAAGGCGGAGCTGGCGGCGGAGGAGCGCGTCCTCGACGCCCTCGTCGGCAAGTCGGCCTCGCCGGCCACCCGCGAGAGCTTCCGTCAGAAGCTCCGCCGCGGCGAACTCGCAGACAAGGAGATCGAAATCGAGGTCACCGCCCAGCCGCAGATGCCGAACTTCGACATCCCCGGCATGCAGGGCGGCATCGGCGTGATGAATCTCGGCGAGATGTTCGGCAAGGCCTTCGGCGGTGCCAAGAAGACCCGCAAGGTGACGATCGCCGACAGCTACGAGCCGCTGATCGCCGAGGAGAGCGACAAGCTGGTCGATCAGGAACAGGTGACGGCGGAAGCGGTGCGCGCCGTCGAGGAGAACGGCATCGTCTTCCTCGACGAGATCGACAAGATCTGCGCCCGCGACGGCCGCGCCGGCGCCGACGTCTCCCGCGAGGGCGTGCAGCGCGACCTGCTGCCCTTGATCGAGGGCACCACCGTCTCGACCAAATACGGGCCGGTGAAGACCGACCACGTCCTGTTCATCGCCTCGGGCGCCTTCCATGTCGCCACCCCGGCCGACCTGCTGCCCGAACTGCAGGGCCGCCTGCCGATCCGCGTCGAGCTGAAGCCGCTGACCAAGGAAGACTTCCAGCGCATCCTCACCGACACCGAGGCGAGCCTGATCAAGCAATACGTGGCCCTGATGGCGACGGAAGGGGTGACGCTCGAGGTCACGCCCGACGCCATCGAGGAGATCGCGTCCGTCGCGGTGGAGATCAACGGCTCGGTCGAGAACATCGGCGCTCGCCGCCTCCAGACGGTGATGGAGCGCATCCTCGACGACATCTCCTTCACCGCCCCGGACCGCTCCGGCGAAACCATCGTCATCGACGCGGCGCACGTGCGCACCAACGTCGGCGAACTGGCCAAGAACGCCGACCTGAGCCGCTTCATCCTGTGAGGGGAGGGGCTCCGCCCCTCTCACCGCCTGAACTTGGGGCTGGCGTCCTCGCGGTCCTGGGGGTCACCGCGCCAGGTGCCGCTCTCCCACAGTTGCGTCAGCCCTTCGCGCCAGGTCGGATGGGTCAAGGCGCCGATCAGGCCCCGGAGCCGGGCGTTGCCCACCCGCTTGCTCTCGCCCCAGAAGGAGCGGGCGAGGGGCGAGAACTCGGCCTCGTCGTAGGGCACCTCGGGCGGCGGTTCGATGCCCATCAGCCGTGCCGCCCATTCGATCGGCAGTTGCGGCGGCGCCGGCTCGTCGTCGGAGACGTTGAGGACGCCGTCGAGACGCATCCGCGCCGCCGCGGCGATCGCCCGGCCGATGTCCTCCACCCGGATGCGGTTGAACATCTGCCCCGGCTTGATGATCCGCCGCGCCGTGCCGCGCTCGAGATTGACGAAGGCGTTGCGGCCCGGGCCGTAGATGCCGGCGAGGCGCAGGATCGCCACCGGCACGCCCGTCTCGCGGCCGAGCGCCGCCCATCCGGTCTCGGCGGCGATGCGCCAGCGGGTGCGCTCCGACGCCGGCTCGGGTACCGTCGTCTCGTCGACGAAACCGCCTTCGGCATTGCCGTAGACGCCGACCGTCGAGAGATAGCCGATCCAGCGCAACGTCCCGGCCGCCGCGGCGGCGCGCAGCGCCGGGGCGAGGCGGGCGAGGAACGGATCGCCGGCCTCGCTCGGTCCGGCCGAGACCAGGACGTGCGACGCCCGCGCCACCGCAGCCCCGAGCCGTGCCTCTGCGTCCGCCGCCCCGAGATCGATCACCTCGAGCCCGCTCGCCGCGAGCCGTTCGGCCTTGGCCGGGTCGCGGGCGGTGGTGACGAGCGAGGCGAGATCGTCCTTCAGGCAGGCGGCACCGTGACGGGCCGAGTAGCCCCAGCCGAGGACGAGGAGATCGAGGCGCGGCGCCGCGGCGTCGGCGATGGGGTCGGTCATGACGGTCTCGCGAGGGACGGGGCCGGCGCCGGTGCGGCATCGCACCCCCGGGCGGATCGAGCGATCCGCCGCACGAGGGCGAGAGCCGCCCCGGCACCGTCGCGGTGATCTCCCGGTTCACCGCGAAGCGACGATCGATCCCGGCTCACAGCTTCCTGAGATCCACCGACTGGATGCGATGGTCCGGTCCCTTGGTCAGGACCAGATCGGCGCGCGGTCGGGTGGGGCGGATGCTGTCGTGCAGGTTGACCAGATTGATGTTGGTCCACAGGTCGTCGGCGGTCTTCTCCGCCTCCTCCCGGGAGATCTGGGCATAGCGATGGAAATAGCTCTGCGGATTGCGGAAGGCAGTCTCGCGCAATTGCAGGAAGCGTTCGACGTACCACTGGTGCAGCAGCGTGTCGTCGGCGTCGAGATAGATCGAGAAGTCGAAGAAGTCGGAGACGAACGGCAGTCCGGCGCCGTTCTTCGGCAGCTTCGAGGTCTGCAGGACGTTGAGCCCCTCGAGGATCAGGATGTCCGGCCGATCGATGGTGACGTATTCGTCCGGCACCACGTCGTAGACGAGATGCGAATAGACCGGCGCCTTCACCGCCCGCCGTCCCGCCTTGATCGCCGCCAGAAAGTCGAGCAGCGCCGGCAGGTCGTAGCTCTCCGGGAAGCCCTTGCGCCGCATCAGCCCTTCGCGGGCGAGCACGGCGTTGGGGTAGAGGAAGCCGTCGGTGGTGACGAGATCGACCTTGGGGCTCGACGCCCAACGCGACAGCAGCGCGCGCAGGATGCGGGCCGTGGTCGACTTGCCCACCGCCACCGACCCGGCGATGCCGATGACGAAGGGCACCTTGGCGTCCTGGACGCCGAGGAAGTTCTTGGTGATGTCGAACAGCCCCTGCGTCGCCTCGACGTAGAGCGACAGGAGGCGCGACAGCGGCAGATAGATCTTCACCACCTCTTCGAGGCTGACCGGATCGTTGAGGCCGCGCAGGCGTTGGAGATCCGCCTCGTCGAGGGTGAGCGGCGTGTCGGCGCGCAGCCGAGCCCATTCTTCGCGTTCGAAGCGACGATAAGGGCTCAACTCGGCGGTCTGAGCCGCGGAGTTCCACGCGCCGTCTCGGCGCAGGGAACAGTCGGAGCGTTGGTCCACCAGTGGGATCTCCTCCCGCGGCCGCCCTGGGGGTGGCCTTCGATCCTCGTCGGGCCGTGCGTCAGTCCTGCGGGCGCGCGGCCTTCTCCTCCAGTCCGGTGCGGCTCGTCCGCCCCCGAAGCTCCGTCATCACCTCGGCGAGCGGCACGTCGGCGACCTTCAGCACCACCAGCAGGTGATAGAGCAGATCCGCCGCCTCGCCCACCAGCTCCGCTCGGGTGCCGGCGACCGCCGCCAGTGCCGTTTCGACGCCCTCCTCGCCCAGCTTCTTGGCGCAGGTATTCATCCCTTTCGCCACCAGCTTGCGCGTATAGGACTTCTCGTCGTCCGAGGTCGAACGCCGCGCGATGATGGTCTCGAGGTCGACGAGAGTGAAGTCGGACATTGTGCGTAACTCGTATTTCGGTTTTTTGACTCACCGCAAGATCGGCGAAGCCCGGATCACGCGTCGAGACGCATCGGAATGCCGGCCCGCGCCATGTGTTCCTTGGCCTCGCGGATGGTGAAGGTACCGAAGTGGAAGATCGAGGCGGCGAGCACCGCGCTCGCCCCGCCCTTGGTCACGCCGTCGACCAGATGATCGAGCGTGCCGACGCCGCCGGATGCGATCACCGGCACGGTGACGGCATCCGACACCATGCGGGTCAGCTCCAGATCGAAGCCGATCTTGGTGCCGTCGCGGTCCATCGAGGTGAGCAGGATCTCGCCGGCGCCGAGAGAGACGACCTCGCGGGCGTAGTCGATGGCGTCGATGCCGGTGCGATTGCGGCCGCCGTGGGTGAAGACCTCGAAGCGTGGCGCCTCGCCCGGCTCGGACACCCGCTTGGCGTCGATGGCGACGACCACCGACTGGCCCCCGACCTGACGCACCGCGTCGGCGACGAACTGCCGGTCCTTCACCGCCGCGGTGTTGATCGACACCTTGTCGGCGCCGGCCTTCATCAGGTTGCGGATGTCGTCCAGCGTCCGGATGCCGCCGCCGACGGTCACCGGCATGAAGCAGACCTCCGCGGTGTGGCGCACCACGTCGAGAATGATGCCGCGATTGTCCGAGGAGGCGGTGATGTCGAGGAAGCACAGCTCGTCGGCACCGGCGGCGTCGTAGGCGGCGGCGGCCGCGACCGGATCGCCGGCGTCGATCAGGTCGACGAAGTTGACGCCCTTGACGACGCGGCCGTCCTTGACGTCGAGACAGGGGATGACGCGAGCCTTGAGCATCACTTCCCTCCGGTCTTGGCGGCGATGAGATCGAGCGCTTCCTTCGGATCCAGTCGCCCGTCATAGAGGGCGCGGCCGGTGATGGCACCCTCGAGGATGCGGGCCTCCGGCGCCAGCATCGCCTCGACGTCGGCGAGCGACGCGAGACCGCCCGAGGCGATCACCGGGATCTTCACCGCGGCGGCGAGTTCCAGCGTCGAGGGCATGTTGAGGCCCTTGAGGATGCCGTCACGGTCGATGTCGGTGTAGACGATGGCGGCCACGCCGGCGTCCTCGAACTTCTTCGCCAGATCGACCGCCGTCAGCTCCGAGCCCT
>ERZ1645187.181-NODE-181-length-60276-cov-97.007057_pt1 | contig 60276 bp, 61 predicted proteins | sample MGYA00575352_ERZ1645187 | MGnify/ENA primary metagenome ERZ1645187 (study PRJEB40837, sample SAMN11349314) | freshwater sediment metagenome | isolation source: river sediment | host: Sediment | place: India: Wazaribad , New Delhi | collected 2017-02-21 ... | reverse complement strand
CTGCGAAGTCCGAAACATCGGACTTCCTATGTCCTGCGAAGTCCGAAACATCGGACTTCTTATGCACGCCTACCGGATCTTTCCGAGCTTGCGCAGGCGGTCGAGCTTGGCCTGCGGGCTGGCGTAAGCTTCCTGCAGGTCCACGTTCCAGTATCGCAGGTCCTCGAGCGGGATCGCCTCGCCGGTCGCCGCGCATCGCACGAAACCGCCGGGCTTGCGCACGCGGAAATCGCCGTCGAGATAGTCGATCTCGGCTTCCTGGCCGGACTGGGGCGGGCGTTCGTAACGGTTCATGGTCGCGCTCCGGCGCGGAAAATGCGGTCGCTCCGATATAGGCGCTTTCGCCCGGTCTGAAAACGGGGGAGCGCGCGGAAGACGCCTAACCCGCGCTCGCCTGCTCCGGCTCCGCCGTCGCGTCCGCCATCTGCGGGGCGCGCACGACCGTCACCGTGCACGGCGCCTCGGCCACCACCTGCGAGGACACCGACCCGAGATAGCGCCGCAGCGTGGAGGAGGCGCGCGCGCCGATGACGATCTGGTCGACCTTGTTGGACCGCGCATAGTCGATGAGCGCCGCCGCCGGGTCGGTCGCCTCCAGAACGTGGAACGTGGTCTGTTCGGCGATCAGGCCGAGCGGGCGCGCCCATTCCTTCAGTTCGACGAGGCGCTGGACGTGAATGTTGCGGCCTTGCTCGTCCAGCGGATAGTTGAGCGCGATCCGGTTCTGGCGCAGCACGTTCACGCAGGCGAGGCGCGCGCCCGGCAGCGTGCGCAGGAGCCGCTCAACCATCTCGCGCAGCGTCTCGGCCAGAACCTCCATACCCTCCGAGAGATCGACCGCCGCCATCACGATCGGCGCCTGCGTCATATGCGCGGCCATCGGCGCGACAGGCTCGGGGTCGGCGGTGGAGACGCGCCACCAGCGCCGGAACCCGCTCAGCCAGCCCGCGCGTTTCGTGCGCTCGCCGCGTATGGTGACGCGCACCTGGTCGGGATTCTGCAAATCGAACGCCAGTTGCGCCGCCGTCGGATAGCGTTTGGCGGGATCGCTTTCCAGACACCGCAGCACGATCTCCTGAAACCATGGCGGTATTTCGGGCGCGAGCGCGCGGGGCGGATCGGGATGGCGCCACAGGCGCTTGCGCAGCGCGCGCTTCGAGCGCGGATAGCCGAAGGGCCGCTTGCCGGTCGCCAGATGATAGAGCAGCACGCCGAGCGAAAAAATGTCCGAGCGCGGATCGGCGCGGTTGCCGCGCACCTGCTCGGGCGAAATGTACGGGCCGGTGCCCATCGGCAGCTTGAATTCCTCCGCCAGCAGGTCCGGCAGCATTTCGTGGCGCGACAGGCCGTAATCGATCAGGACCGCCTCGCCCGTCTCGCGACGCATCATCACGTTCGACGGTTTCACGTCGAGATGGATCACGTGCTGGCGATGCAGGTCGGCGAGCGCCGCGGCTGTCTTCGCGCCGATCTCGCGCACGTCCTCCACCGCGATCGGCATGCGATCGAGCAGCGGCAGCAGCGACTCGCCCTGAACATATTCCATGACGATGTAGGGCTGCGCGGAAAAATCGCCGACCGCGAAACAGCGCGGCGCGTGCGGTCCGGTGAGCAGCGGCAGAATCATCTGCTCCATCTCGAACCCGACGATGGTGGTTGCGTCATCGCCGTCGAGGATCATCGGCACTTTCATGACGATGGGAATGTCGATGTCCGCGCGCGTCACACGCCAGAGAGTCGCCATGCCGCCGGCGTGCAGTTTCTCGCCGACGAGAAATCCGTCGATGGTGGAGCCGGTGACGAGAGCCTGTCGCGCCATGACTCACCGCCCGATGAACAGCCGCGCCGCAAGCAATTGCGGCAGGCCGGCGTTCTTGATCTTCTGCGCCGCGCGCTCGATGTCGTAGGGCGCGCGATGATAGGCGACCGTACGCTTGCGGTCGTCGTAGATGGCGTAGGCGGCGGACGGAATTTCGTCGCGCGGCTGGCCGACCGCGCCCATGACGGCGAGCCAGCGACGGCTCGGCACGAGCGGCGCGGCGACGGGGCCTTTCGGAACGAACAGGCTGGGCGGTTTCAGCGGCGCCATGTTGTAGAGCTGCGGGCGATGCACATGGCCGCAGAAGGTGACGAGACTATCGACCGCGCGCAGGGACCGTTCCGCCTCCGCGGGCCCGGTGACGTAGATCCAGCTCTCGGGCCGCGAAGCCTCCGAATGCACGAACAGCGCATCGCCCTCGCGGTGCGTGTAAGGCAGCTCCTTCAACAGAGATTTCTGCGCGACGTCGAGCTTGTTGCGCGTCCATTCGAGCGCGGCGCGGGCGTATTCGTTCATGCCGGCGAGCGAGCCGGACACGGCCGCATCGTGATTGCCCATGACGACGACGGCGCCGTCCTCGCGCATGCGCGCGACCTTGTCGACGACATAGGACGGATCGGCGCCGTAGCCGACGAGATCGCCGAGCAGCACGAAACGCTCCGCGCCGTGTTTCGACGCATGGGCGATACAGGCGTCGAACGCCTCGCGGTTGGCGTGAATGTCGGCCAGAATCGCGATCAGCATTGCGCTCCCCGTGGCGCGTCGGTCGCGCCGGGCGCCACACTAGACCACCGCGCGCGCGTGCGGAATGAGCAGAAAGGCGGGGTGCGGCGGGTTGGCGCGGGCGCTCAGAACAGCGAGCCCTGCGCGCCGGTCTTCTTCCTCGGCGCGCGGCGTGGCGCCGACTCGGTCCCGCCATCAGCGGTCGCGCCGACGCGGGCGTCGGCGAATTCGATCGACACGTGCTGGCCGGCCGCTACATCGCGCGCGGCGCGCAACGGCTTGTTCCGGTCGTCGCGCACCACGGCGAAGCCGCGCGCCAGCACATTGGTGTAGCCGAGCGAGGCGAGCAGTTGCGCGCGGCCTGCAAGCAGGTCGCGCCGGCGCGCGAGGAGACGTGCGGCCGCCGGCGCGAGACGTACGGCGAGCGATTGGGCCGCCTGCCGGCGCCGCGCCAGTTCGTTGCGTTCGCGCTCGCGACGGTTGGCGAGCGCGAGCGCGAGGCGCTGCGTCACACGCTCCAGATGTTCGCCGCGACGCACGCCGACGCGCGCGAGTGCGGGCGCGAGCCGCCCGTGCAGGATCGTCAGCGCCCGCCGGCGCCCGGCGATGTCGTCGCGGGCGCGCGTCAGCCGATTGGCGAGCGCGCGTTGCAGGCGGCGGTCGAGGTCGGCCAGTGCGCCGTCGCATTTCTCCGCGCGGCGCGCCATCGCCATCTGCAGACCGTTCACGGCGCGTTCGAGCCGATTGCGGGCGCGCGCAAGCTCCACGCCCGGCGCGTGGCGGGCCAGAAGCGTTTCGAGCCGCGACAGCCGCGTCTGGCGACGGGCGAGGGCATCGCGCGCCGTCGCGCGCAACGCATTCGTCACGGCGTCGAGCGACTGGCGCGGAGCCGCCAGCACATCGTCGGCGCGCGGCAGCGCGCGCGCCAATGCGCGAAGGTCGCTCGCGCGCCGGTCGCGCAGGCGGCGTTCGGCGGCCTCCAGCCGGCGCGCGGCCTGCGCCGTCTGCGCCAGAAGGTCGGCCCGCACGGGCACGATTTTCTCGGCCGCTCCGGTCGGCGTCGGTGCGCGCAGATCGGCCGCGAAATCGATCAGCGTCGTGTCCGTCTCGTGGCCGATGGCGGCCACCAGCGGGATCATGCTGGCGGCGGCCGCGCGCACCACGATCTCCTCGTTGAAGGCCCACAAGTCCTCCAGCGAGCCGCCGCCGCGCGCCACGATCAGCACGTCCGGCCGCAGGATGCGTCCGTCCGGCGCGAGCGCGTTGAAACCCTCGATGGCGGCGGCCACCTCGCTCGCCGCCGTCTCGCCCTGAACGCGCACCGGCCACACGATCACCCGGCGCGGAAAGCGGTCGGCGAGACGATGCAGGATGTCGCGGATGACAGCGCCGGTCGGCGAGGTGACGACGCCGACCACTTCCGGAAGGAACGGCGGCAACTGCTTGCGCGCGGGATCGAACAGGCCCTCGGCCGCGAGTTTGCGACGCCGCTCGTCCAGCAGCGCCATCAGCGCGCCGACGCCGGCCGGCTCCAGCGCCTCGATCACGATCTGGTAGGCGGACTTGCCCGGAAACGTGGTGATCTTGCCGGTCGCCACCACCTCCAGCCCTTCCTGCGGGCGGTGCTTCAGGCGGGCGAAGACGCCTTTCCAGACGACCGCATCGAGCCGGGCGTTGTGGTCCTTCAGGCTGAAATAGCAATGGCCGGAAGAATGCGGCCCGCGGTAGTTGGAAATCTCGCCGCGCACCCGCACGAAACCGAACCGGTCCTCCACCGTGCGCTTGAGCGCGGCCGACAGTTCCGAAACGCTCAGCTCGGCGACGTTGGAGGCGGGAGATTCGGCCATGGCCCATTATGCGGGCGGCTCCGGCGGAGGGGCAAATATATTTTTATCCGGGTGAAATTGACAGTCTATTTTCACCCGGATATAAATCCTCATGGTCATACATTCCTCCGACTCCGCGCCCGTCCACGTCGCTTTCCTCGGGCCGCGACTGCTCGCGACGGGATCGCTCGCCGACATCGCCCGCGCCGCCAAGGCGGCCGAGGGCGCGCGCGAACCGCTTCTGGCGTTCGACGCCGCGACCAGCGCGCCGGTCGACCTCGATCTGAGCGGAGACGCGGCCGCCGTCGCCGCGCGCTACGCGCCACGGGCGCCGGCGCGCGGGCGGCCGAAGCTCGGCGTGGCGGCGCGCGAGGTGACGCTGCTGCCGCGCCATTGGGACTGGCTGGCGCGCCAGCCCGGCGGCGCGTCGGTCGCCCTGCGCAAACTGGTCGAGGCGGCCACCCGCGATCCGCGCGCACGCCGGCGCGAGGCGCAGGAGGCGGCCTATCGATTCATGTCCGCCATCGCCGGGGATTTTCCCGGATTCGAAGAGGCGGCGCGCGCGCTGTTCGCCGGCGACGCGGCGGGTTTCGCCGCGCGCATCGGCGCCTGGCCGGGCGACATCGCGGCGCATCTGACCCGGCTCGCCGCCCCCGCGCTGGAGGACGCATCGTGACCCCGCACATCCACATACTCGTTGGCCCGACCGGCGCCGGCAAGACGACCCATGCCCATCGTCTGGCCGAAGGGCGGCGCGCCATCGTCTTTTCCATCGACGAATGGATGCGCACGCTGTTTTCCGCCGATCTCAAGCCGGCGGACGGTTTCGCGGCGGTCGCCCAGCGCACGGCGCGGGCGCGGACGCAGATGACGCTTGTCGCGCGGCAGACGCTGGCGGCCGGCTGCGACGCCATTTTCGACACCGGGCTGCTCACCCGCGCGGACCGCGCGGCAGCGGCCGACATGGCGCGGTCGCTCGGCGCGCCCTTCACGTTCCATGTGATCGACGCGCCGGCCGAGGCGCGCTGGGCGCGCATCGACCGCCGCAACACGGAGCAGGGCGCGACCTTCGCGTTTCCCCTGTCGCGCGCGATGTTCGATCTCGTCGAAACGATCTGGCAGGCGCCGGATGCGCGCGAACTCGCCCAGCCCTTCTATGCCCGTGTCAGCTGAGAGGGGCGCGGACAGTCCATGCCGCGTTGCGGCGCGGCGCGCTCCAAGCTAGAGGGAGTGCGGATTTTCCCAGCCGAAGGGCTCGACATGAACGTTCTTCTCATCGGCTCGGGCGGGCGCGAACACGCGCTCGCCAATGCGATCGTCGCCAGCCCGCGGCTGACGAAACTGTTCGTGGCGCCCGGCAATCCCGGCACCGCGCCAATCGCCGAGAACGTGACGCTCGATGTCGCGAACCACGCGGCCGTGGTCGACTTCTGCCGGCTGATGAAGATCGACCTCGTGGTGGTCGGCCCCGAGCAACCGCTGGTGGACGGGCTGGTGGACGCGCTGGAGGCCGCCGGCGTCTGCGCGTTCGGACCCTCGAAAAAGGCGGCGCAGGTGGAAGGCTCGAAAGCCTTCACCAAAGCGCTGTGCGATCGCGCGCGTATTCCGACCGCCGCCTACGGACGGTTTTCCGACAAGGCTTCCGCCCTCGCATATCTCGACAAGGTCGGCGCGCCGATCGTGGTGAAGGCCGACGGACTCGCCGCCGGCAAGGGCGTCGTGGTGGCCGAGACGCCCGCCGACGCGCGCGCGGCGGTGGAGGCGTGTTTTTCCGGCGCGTTTGGGGCGGCCGGCGCGGAAGTGGTGATCGAGGAAAAGCTCGTGGGCGAGGAGGCCTCTTTCTTCGCGCTGTGCGACGGCCGGCGCGCGGTCGCGCTCGCCAGCGCCCAGGATCACAAGCGCGTCGGCGAAGGCGACACCGGCCCCAACACCGGCGGCATGGGCGCCTATTCGCCGGCGCCGGTGGTGACGGACGCGATCGCCGCCCGCACCATGCGCGAGATCGTCGAACCGGCGATCGCGCAACTCGCCCGGGAAGGAACGCCGTTCAAGGGCGTGCTGTTCGCCGGGCTGATGATCGGCGGGGATGGGCCAAAACTGATCGAGTTCAACGCGCGGTTCGGCGATCCCGAGACGCAGGTGGTTCTGCCGCGCGTGGCCGACGACGTGCTGACGCTGCTCGACGATTGCGCGCGCGGACGGCTTGCGGTCGAGCGCGTGCGGCTGAAGCCGGAGGCGGCGCTGACGGTGGTGCTGGCGGCGCGCGGCTATCCGGGAACGCCCGAGACGGGCACGGAGATCGGCGCGCTCGACAAGGCCGCGGCGCTGCCCGGCGTGATCGTGACCCATGCCGGCACGAAACGCGACGGCGCGCGGCTGGCGGCAAACGGCGGGCGGGTGCTGAACGTGACGGGCGTGGGCGCCGACGTCGCCGAAGCCGCGCGGCGCGCCTATGCGGGCGTGGACGCCATCGACTGGCCGGGCGGTTTCTGCCGGCGCGATATAGGATGGCGCGCGCTGAAAGGCTAAGCTGGCCGCGGCCAAATGCGAGAGACGCCATGCGCCGCCGTATCGCTTCCCTGCTCCCGCTCGCCGCGACGCTCTTCGTCCCTGTCGCGGGCGCGCGCGCGGGCGAACTGCAACCGGGCGACGTCGCGCGTCTCATACTCAACGAGCGCGGCGGCGTTCCGGACGCGGTCGGCTGGGGCGAGGACGTGCTGAACGCGCTCGCTGACAACAAGCTGCCGGTCACGCGCGAGAACGTATGCGCGGTGGTGGCGGTCGTCTCGCAGGAATCGGCGTTCAACGCCAATCCGACCGTGCCGGGGCTGGGCAGGATCGCCGAACGCGCGGTGCGCGAGAAGCTCGCCGCCATTCCGCTCCTGGGCGGCAAGGCGTTCGACTATCTCGACACGATTCCGACGCCGCGCAATTCCTTCGTCAAACGCATCCGTGCGGCTAAGACCGAGCGCGATCTCGATCTCGCCTATCGCGCGCTGGTCGAGCACGCCGCCAGGAGTTCGTCGCTCGACGGTCTGCTGCGGCTCGGCCTGTTCGACAAGACGGTGGAGGAATACAATCAGGTCTCCACCGTCGGCTCGATGCAGGTGTCGGTCGCTTTCGCGCAGGAGACCGAGCGCGGCGAACGGTGGCGCCCGATGACGCATGCCGAAAGCAACGAGGTGCGCGACCGGCTGTATTCGCGGCGGGGCGGCCTCTATTACGGCACGCGCCAGTTGCTGGACTACAAGACCGGCTATGCGCAGAAGATCTTCCGTTTCGCCGACTACAACGCGGGACGTTTCGCCGCGCGCAACGCCGCGTTCCAGGGCGTCGTCGCGCGGCTCTCGGGGGTGAAGCTGGCGACCGACGGCGATCTGCTCGCCTACAACAAGGCGCGCGAGCCGACCGGCGAAATCACCAGGACGGAAAAGGCGCTGCGCACGGCGATCGCGCGCCATTCGCTCGACATCGACGACGCGGCGCTGCGACGCGACCTGTTGCGCGAGAAACAGTTCGATTTCATGCAGACGCGCACGTTCCGCGCGGTGCGCGCCGCCTATCAACGCGCGACGCACGCCGCGCCGCCCTTCGCCGCGCTGCCGGGCATTCAACTGAAGAGCGCGAAAATAAAATCGAGAATGACGACCGGCAGTTTCGCGCAGAGCGTCAATCGTCGCTACGGCAAATGCATGTCGCTGGCGCTGACGATGGACCAGAAGCCCGTGCTGAAAGCGCCGAGCTTCTGGCCGGACTGGTGAGCGACTATTTCTTCACCAGCGGACAGCGCGATTCCGCCAGCGGCAGGAACGGGTCGGGAATGGTGGCGAGCGTCTTGTAGTAATCCCACTTGCCCTTCGACTCGCCCGGCGCCTTCACCTGGAACAGATACATGTCGTGCACCATGCGGCCGTCTTCGCGGATCTTGCCGTTGGTGGCGAAGAAGTCGTTGATGGGCGTCTCCTTCATCTTCTTCATGACGGTTGCGCCATCGGTCGTGCCGGCCGCCTTCACCGCGGCGAGATAGTGCGCCGTCGCCGAATAGACGCCGGCCTGCGCGGCTGTCGGCATGCGCTTGGTGCGCTCGAAGAAGCGCTGCGACCATTTGCGCGTTTCCTCCGTGCGGTCCCAGTAGAACGGCTCGCTCAGCAACAGGCCCTGCGCGGCGTTGAGGCCGAGGCTGTCGACGTCGGAAATGTAGCCGAGCATGATCGCGAGTTTCTGGCCGGATTTCGTGAGACCGAATTCCGACGCCTGTTTCACCGCCGTGATCATGTCCGCGCCCGCATTCGCAAGGCCGACCACCTTGGCTTTCGAATTCTGCGCCTGCAGCAGGAACGACGAGAAATCCGCCGAATTGATCGGATGGCGCGCCGAACCCAAGACCTTGCCGCCCATCGCCTTCACGACATTGGCGGTGTCCTTCTCCAGATCGTGCCCGAAAGCGTAGTCGGCGGTGATGAAGAACCAGGAATCCTCGCCCGCCTTCGACAACGCGGCGCCGACGCCCTTCGACAGCGCATAGGTGTCGTAGGCCCAGTGCACTGTCAGCGGACTGCACGCCTCGTTGGTGATGCGGATGGCGCCGGGGCCCGACAGCAGCACGATCTTGTTGCGCGCCTTGGCGACCTCGATCGCCGCGAGCGCGGTGGCGGAGGCCGCCACATCCATCAGCGCCTCCACGCCCTGATTGTCCATCCATTCGCGCGCCGTGGAGCTGGCGATGTCGGCCTTGTTGAGATGGTCGGCCGACAGCAGCTCGATCTTGCGGCCCAGCACCTCGCCGCCGGCATCCTCGATCGCCATGCGCGTGGCCATCACGCTGCCGGGCCCGGTGATGTCGGCGTAGGGGCCGGACATGTCGAGAATGACGCCGAGTTTGAGCGGCGGGGTTTGCGCCGCGAGCGGCGTCGCCACGAAGCCGGCGAGCGCCGCCCCGAGCATGCATTGCGAAATTGTGCGGCGGATCATCCGTTCCTCCCCGTCTTGCCGCGCCCTGCGTATCGGACGCGATCGTTGCGCCTATGATTGGGGCGCGCCAGAATGAGAGTCAAATCGCGCATAAGGGGGGCGATATGGGTGCGGCCAGCGCTTTGGCGCCCTATGAGGTGAGCGCCTACAACACGGCGGCGACGTCGGAAAACAGGATCCACGACGACAGCGTGGCGCAACGGTTCGGCTTCGTCGGCGCGCTCGTGCCGGGTGTGGAAGTCTACGCCTACATGGCGCATATGCCGGTCGCGCGCTGGGGCCGAGCGTGGCTGGAGCATGGCGGCGCAGAGGCGCGGTTTCTGAAACCCGTCTACGACGGCGCCATCGCGCGCGTGAGCGCGCGTGCGGATGGCGACGCGCTGGCGCTCGACGTGCGCAGCAGGGGCGCGCATTGCGCGACAGGCCGCGCGTTCGCGCCCGCGCCCGCCGCGCCGTTCGAGATTTCCGGCGCGCCCGCGCCGACCGCGACACGCCCGCCGGCCAGCGAGCACAGCCTGGCGCCGGGACTGAAGCTCGGCGTGCGGCCGGTCGCGTTCGATCGCGCGGCGCTGGCGGCGTATCTGGAGGACATCCGCGAAACGCAGACGATCTATCTCGCGGAAGGGCTCGTGCATCCGGGGCAGATTCTGCGGCTCGCCAATCAGGCGCTGGTGCAGAACGTCGTGCTCGGCCCATGGATCCACGTCGGCTCCAGCGTGCGCAACCATTCGCTCGCGCGGCTCGGCGAGCGGCTCACGCTCGACGCGCGCATCGTGTCGAACGCGGTGTCGAAAGGTCACGCGATCGTGGATTTCGACGCCGTGGCGCACGCCGACGGCCGCGCGGTCGCAAGCATCCGGCACACCGCCATCTGGCGCCCGCGACAGGTGGCGTCGGCGCAGTGACACACCGGCGCCGGGCGCGGCGCCTGGATTGTTTCGCTTCGCTCGCAATGACTGTTTTCGGTTCTATGCGATGCGCGCCATCGCCATGTCGCGCAGTTTCGTGCGCTGGATCTTGACGCCGTTGGCGCTTTCGGTGACGGGAAACGCGTCGATGAAGAAGATGCGCGCCGGAATCTTGTAGCCGGCAAGTCGTGCGCGCAACGCCGCGATCAGCGTTTCCTCGGCCGGTTGCGCGCCCGCGCGCGGAATGACGAAGGCCGCGCAGCGCGCCTGACCCGCGATTTCGACCGCCACCACCTGCGCGTCGGCCACACCGTCGAGCGATTTCAGTTCGTCCTCGATCTCGCCGGGCCCCACCAGAAAACCGGCGAGGCGCATCGCGTCGCCGGCGCGCGTTTCGTAGACGAAGGTTCCGTCGCCGCGCAAATGGCCGATGTCGCCGGTGCGGAAGAAATTGTCGCGCGTCGTCGCCGCCGCCGTCGCGGCCGGGTCGCCGTAATAGCCCAGAAAGCGCGACGGAGCGTCGATCTCGATCTCGCCCGACACGCCGGGCGCTGCGAGTTCGCCTGTTTCCAGATCGCGCACGCGCACGCGCGCTTGTGGCGACACCGGGCGGCCGCCGCCTTCGATGCGTTGCTCGAACGGCGCGTCGGACGGCCCAACGGAGAACAGCGCCTGCACCTCGCTCGACCCGTAGAGCCCGTGCAGCGCCATGCCGCGCCGCCCGGCCTGCGCCGCCAACTCGCGCCAGCCGGGCTGAAACGCGGCGAAGCCGAACAGGCGCGCGTGCGGGAATGGTTTCGGCTCGTCCGTCAGCGACAGAATGCGCCGGAACATTTCGTCGGAGCCGAAGCCGAGCGTGATCCTCTCGCGCTGGAGAATGTCGAGCGCAGGCTTGGCGTCGAACGTATCCATCACATGGACCGGCGCGCCGGCGGCGAAGGCGCCGAGCACGTTGACCATGCCGAACGTGCCGCAGAACGGCAGCATCGCCAGCAGACGGTCGCGCGCCGGGTCGATCGCCAGCGCGCGCGCGATGTCGCGCGCGTGGCGGCCGAGCGTCGTCTGCGAATGGGCGACGAGTTTCGGCCCCCTGGTGGTGCCGGAGGTCGTGAACAACAGCAGCGGCGCGTGCGCGTCCTCGCTCAGCGTCGCGGGTCTGGCGCCGTCGTTCAGAAAGTCCGGGCAGGCGACGGTCGGCCAGCGCGTTTCGTCGCCCTGCGCCGCGCCGAGGACGCAGAGCTTTTCCAGTCGCGGCGCCGCGCTCGCCGCCATCTCCCGCAGGATCGCGGGGAAATCGATGCCGCGGAAGCCCGGCTCCATCACCAGCATGCGCGCGCCGGATTTGGCGAGAATGTGCGCAAGATCGGCGCTGCGATAGCGGGTGTTCACGGCGGCGATCACCACGCCGATCTTCGCGGCGCCGAACAGCAGCGCGAGCCATTCGAGGCGGTTGACGAGCCACACGGCGCAGCAATCGCCCTTGCGCAATCCCTGCGCTTCGAGAAAGGCGGCGGCGTTGTCGGCGGCGCGCGCGAAATCGGCGACATCGACGCGCAGTCCGTCGAACACGAAGGCCGCGGCGCCCGGGGCCTTTCCGCGCGCATCGAGAATTTCCGTCAGCCGATCGCCCGTCGCCACGCGCGCCTCCCTGGTGCTTTCGCCCGTTTTGCCCTGCCCTGCGCCGCTGCGCAATCGGGATGCGCCAGACGCATGGCGGCCATTTGCGGGCCTGCATTTACCTTTCGGCCACCGCCCCATGCGAAAAGGGCGCAGGAGCGGAGCCGATCGTGAAAGAGCGTTTCAAGCAGCTTGCGCGCGTTCATGCGCTGTTCGACATCGGGCTGATGTGCGGGCTGATCGCGCTCGTGGCCGCGCCGGGCGTTCTCCTGCGCCTGGTTTGACAGCGCCCGCGCCGCTCGCCCATCATTGTCGCGGGCGTCGCGCCGCGCGAAGCCTTTCACAAAGGTCCGCGACTTGAGACACGCGCCGTGAGGGCCGCATCGTGAAACGCGCGCCGCATCTCGTCGCCCTCGGCGGCATGTGCGCGATGGCCTCGGCGTTCGGGTTCAGCCGGTTCGCCTACACGCCCATTCTGCCGCACATGGTCGCGGGGCTGAATTTCAGCGCCGCGCAGGCGGGGCTGATCGCATCGGCCAACTTCCTCGGCTATCTGCTCGGCGCCTTTCTCAGCGCGACGCCGACGATGCGCCGGCATGCCCACGCATTCTTCTCGCTCGGCCTCATCGCCGGCGCGCTGTCGATGGCCGGCATGGCGCTCGACTACGGCGCGCACACGCTGGCGGCGCTCTGCGTCTGGCGCTTCATTGGGGGGCTGGTCAGCGCCTTCGTCATCGTATGTCTGGCCACGCTCGTGCAGGAGCCGGTCATCCGCGCGGGACGACCCGCGCTCGCCGGCGCACCGTTTGCGGGCGTGGGCCTCGGCATCGCGACATCGTCGGCCATGGTGCTGGGCGCGCTGGCGGCGGGCGGCGACTGGCGCACGCTGTGGCTGGTGGCGTCCGCCGGCGCGCTGGCGCTCGCCATCGCCGCGCTCGGACTGATTCCGCGCCCCGGGCCGACCCCGGTCGCCGCCGTGGCCGCGCAGGGCGAACAGGCGCCGCGCGGCGCGCTCGCGCGGCTGGTGGCGTCCTACGGGCTGTTCGGCTTCGGCTACGTCATCACCGCCACGTTCCTCGTCGTCATCGTGCGCGAGACGCCCGCGCTCGCGCCGATCGAGCCGCTGGCGTGGATCGTCGTGGGCCTCGCCGGGGCGATCTCCATCCCGTTCTGGACCTTCGTCGCGCGCCGCACGGGCGATCACGCGGCCTACGGCTTGGGGCTGATCGCGGAAGCGATCGGCGTGGCGCTCACCGTGCTCGTCCCCTCGCCGTGGGCGGTGCTGACGGGCGGCGCGTTGCTCGGCGGCACCTTCATGGCGGTCACGGCCATCGGCCTCGGGCTCGCGCGCCGCATGTCGCCGCAGGCGCCGCAGAAGGCGCAGGCGATCATGACGGTCGCGTTCGGGCTCGGCCAGATCGTCGGGCCGCTGGTCGCCGGCGTGCTGCGCGAGACCACGGGCAGCTATCTGTGGCCCTCGCTCGCCGCCGCGCTGGCTCTGGCGGTCGGCGCCGTGCTTCCCGAACGGGCTAGGCGCGCCGCCTGACGGCCGCGCCGATCGACAGGCCGAGCGCTTCCACCACGCCGATCAGCGCCAGATCGTGAAGCGTCGGATATGGCGCGACGGGCGGATCGCCGTGCGCGACGCCGATGGTGAAGCCGATGGCGTAGAACAGCGCGGCGTAGACGACCTGCGAGACGAAGGCGACGATCAGCCCCGGCCCCGCCGCGCGCAGCCCGGCGCCGCGGATCATCGCGATCCATTGATCGAAATTGGCCTGCACCTGAAACGAGGCCATCGCCAGGCCGATCAGCGCGATCGTCCAGTAGGAGGCGTGGCCCCAGCCCAGGTAAGCGGCAAGGCCCAGAACGAGCGCGGCGCGCACGACGCGCAGCGCGCGTTCGACGAGGCGCGCGTTCATGGAGGCGCTCATGGGCGCGCCCCGCAACGCGCGATCACAATCTGCGTGTCGCCGTAGTCGCGCCGTTCGAGTCCGGCGAGACCGTCCGGAAGCGTGACCGCCGCATCCTTCGCCTCCTCGATCACGCAGACCGCGCCCTCGTTCAGCCAGCCGCCGTCGACGAGGCTGGCGAGCGCGCGGCCGCTGAGATCGCGGCCATAGGGCGGATCGAGAAAGGCGATGTCGAATTTGTCGCCCGGCGGGGCGAGACCGAGCCTGGTCGCGTCGCGCCGGAAGACGCGGGTGAGGCCGGCGACGCCAAGGCTTTCGATATTGGTGCGCAGCAGCGCGCGCGCCTCGGCGCCATCGTCCACGAACAGCGCGAAGCGCGCGCCGCGCGACAGCGCCTCCAGTCCCAGCCCGCCCGCGCCGGCGAACAGGTCCACGACGCGCGCGTTCGCAACCACATCGCCATAGGAATGGGCGAGGATGTTGAAGATCGCCTCGCGCAGGCGATCCGACGTCGGGCGCACGGACTGCGAGGCGGGGCCCTTCAGCGTGCGGCCGCCCAACCGGCCGGCGACGATTCGCATCGCTCAGCGCCCTCCGCGCGGTCCCTTGGGCGGTCCTTTCGGCGGACCCTTGCGCGGACCTTTCGGCGGACCCTTGGGCGCGCCTTTCGGCGGACCCTTGGGCGCGCCCCCGGAAGGACCCTTGGGCGCGCGCCCGGAAGGACCCTTGGGCGCGCCCCCGGAAGGACCGCGGCGCGGGCGCTCGCCGGGCGCGGCGCGCGCGCCCCTGAACGCGGGCCGCTCGCCTTTGCGCTCGAAATCCGACCTGGCGAAATCGCCCTGGATCGGCGCGGCGCGCGGGCGACGCGGCGGGCGCAGCCCCTCGTCCTCACGCGGGCGCGCGACGGGACTGCGCGGTTTGCCGAATCGTGCTCCGGCTCCCTTGCCCGCGCTCGCGGCGGCGCGTTCGGCGCCGAACCGGCGCGCGTTGCGGGTGTCAAAATCCTGTTTCGGCGCCGCCGGCACGACGCGCTCCACCGCCACGGCGCGTCCCTTGCGGTCGGCGGTCTGCGAATGCTCGCGGCGCACGCGGGGCTCGCCGGCCCTGTCCCGTTCGGCGCGCTCGGCGCGCAGGCGCGAGATGTGTTTGCGCGGGCCGGCCTGCGGCCGGTCGAGGCGCGGGGGCGGCTCCTCCTCGCCGCGCGGGGCGCGGACGGGCGGCGCGCGGCGGGCGAGCGCCGGGCGTGGACGTTCCTCGCGCGCGGGTTCTGCGACCGGCGCGGCGAAATCGGCGCCGGCGGCGGCGATCAACGCCGGGCCGAGCTGGTCGCGCAACACCCGCGTCTTCACTTCCTCCACCGCGCCTTCGTCCATCTCGCCCAGCTGGAACGGGCCGTAGGAGACACGGATGAGCCGGTTGACCTCCAGCCCGATGGCGCCGAGCACGCGCCGCACCTCGCGGTTCTTGCCCTCGCGCAGCGACAGCGTGATCCACGTATTGGCGCCCTGCACGCGGTCGAGCCTGGCCTCGATCGGGGCATAATCCACGCCCTCGACCGTCACGCCCCGCGCGAGCGCATCGAGCGCGGCCTGATCGGTCTGCCCGTGCGCGCGCACGCGGTAGCGGCGCAGCCAGCCGGTCGCCGGCAGCTCCAGCACGCGCGCCAGCCCGCCGTCGTTGGTGAGCAGCAGCAGCCCTTCGGTGTTGATGTCGAGCCGGCCCACCGTCATCAGGCGCGGCAGCTGAGGATGCTCGCGATCGAGAAAATCGAAAATCGTCGCGCGGCCTTCGGGATCGCGGTCGGTGGTGACGAAGCCACGCGGCTTGTGGAACAGGAACAGCCGCGTGCGCTCGCGCGCGGCGAGCGGCTTGCCGTCGATCTCGATGCGGTCCGTAGGCGCGACGTTGAACGCCGGGCTCGTAAGCACGCGGCCGTTGACCGACACGCGGCCTGCGGCGATCCATTCCTCGGCATCCCGCCGCGAACAGGCGCCGGCGCGCGCCATCGCCTTGGCGATGCGCTCCCCCTGATCGGGATGGCGGGGGGCCGTTTCCGGCTGCTCGCGCCCCCCGCGCGGCGCCCTGGCGGGATAGGGATTCTTGCCGAACCGCGGCTTGTCGCCATCGCGTTTCTGGAAGCGCGGCTTGTCGCCGTCGCGTTTCTGGAAGCGTGGCGATGTTTCGCCATCGCGTTTCTGGAAGCGTGGCGATGTTTCGCCATCGCGCTTCTGGAAGCGTGGCGATGTTTCGCCGTCGCGCTTCTGGAAACGCGGCTTGTCGCCGTCGCGCTTCCGAAACGCGGGTTTGCCGCCGCTCTTGCCGCCGCTCTTGCCGCCGTTCCCGGCGCCCGGGCGCGGCGGCCGGTCGCCGCCCTTGCCGCCGCCGGACTTGAAAGGACGGCCGCGTTGTCGTTGATCTCGATCGTTCATGCGTTCTGATAGCTGCAAAGGGTCCGAGCGTGAAGCCGTCCGACGCCACTCCCCCTGCGACCGATCCGCTTTCAGCGGCGTTTGCGGCCGCGCGCGCGGCCGGCGCGGCCGGGGAGACGCCGGTGGGCGCGGCGCTGGTGCGCGACGGGACCATTCTGGCGGTCGCCGGCAACCGCACCATCACGGACCGCGACCCGACCGCCCATGCCGAAATGCTGGTCATCCGGCAGGCGGCGCGGGCGCTCGGCAGCGAGCGGCTCGTCGGCTGCGATCTCTATGTCACGCTCGAACCCTGCGCGATGTGCGCGGGCGCGATCTCGTTCGCGCGCATCCGCCGACTGTATTGGGCGGCCGGAGACGAAAAGGGAGGCGCGGTCGAACACGGGCCGCGCTTTTTCTCGCAGCCCACCTGCCATCATTCGCCGGAGCTTTACGGCGGTTTTCGCGAGAGCGAGGCGGCCGAACTGCTGCGCGATTTCTTCAGGGCGCGTCGCTGAGCGGCGCCGTGTCCCGCCGCACCAGCCAGTCCGAAAACGCCAGATGGCCGAGCGCGAACAGCGCCATCGCGCCGCCGACCACGCCGGTCGCCTCCAGCCCGTAGCGGTCGTAAACATAGCCCGCGATCGCCGCGCCGAGGCCCGAGCCGAGATAGATGCCGGCTGCGTTGAGCGCGAGCATGACGCCCTGCGTCTGCGTATCGATGGCCATCAGTCGCGTCTGCTGTGGGACGGTGAAGCCCCAGCCGACGAGATTCCACAGGAACGCGATGACGAGGCCAAGCGCCAGACCATACGGCGCGAGGGTGAAAGTCGGCAGCAAGACGACTTGCGCCACCAGCACGATGACGAGAAGGCGGCTCGCGCCGAGCCGGTCGGTGAGCCACCCCGACACCAGCGAGGCGGCGAGCGCGCCGAGCCCGCAGGCCGCCAGCATGAGCGCCACGCCGTCGCGCCCCATGCCGAAGCGCAGTTCCGCCAGCGGCGCGGTGAAGGTGATGCCGAGATAACCGGCCGCCGCGATGACGACCGTCAGCAGCACGGCGACGAGATGTTTGGGGCTCGCCAGCGTGCGCCCGAGCGTTTTCAGCGATTGCGGCTGGAAGGGCGTGTCGGCGGGCGTGGCCATCAGCACCCAGGCGAGCGCGAGCGCCGCCAGCGCGCCGACCAGCACGAAAGCCGCCGTCAGGCCGAACGTGTAGCCGACGAAGGCCGCGCCGGGCACGCCGGCGACCTGCGCGAACGTCGTGCCGGAAAAGACGAAGGACAGCGCCGTGCCGCGCGCCTGCGGCGGCGAGGCCGCGACCGCGATGGCCGCGATGACGGGCGAGACCATGCCGCCGCCGAACGCGGCCAGCACGCGCGCGGCGTAGAGCGCGGACGCGGTGGGCGCGAAAGCGGTGGCGAGTGCGGCCAGGATGAACACGCTCATGCCGATCGCCAGCACGGCGCGCCGCTTGAGCGCGCCGGTGAGCGCGATGAGCAACGGCGAAGAAAACGCATAGCCGAGCGCATAGGCGCTCATGATCCAGCCGGCCTGCGTCTTGGAAAGGTCGTGCCGGGCGGCCAGCGGCGCGATGAGCCCGATGACGGCGAAGGCGCCGGCGCCGATGGTGAAATTGGCGACGGCCAGCGGCGCCAGCAATCGCGCCGGCGCTTTTTCGTTATTCATGTTTCCCCGCCGACTTTTCTTTTCGCAGGTCCGCGCCTGCTTGTTGAACGATTATTTCAGGTCCCGCTTGAACCCGACATGCGAATCCGAAAACCCGATCCTCGTATAGAATCGCTGCGCGTCGACGCGCGGTTTCGATGTGGTGAGCTGCACACAGACGCAGCCGCGCGCGCGCGCCGCCGCGCCGAGATGGTCGATCAGCTTCTCGCCGACGCCGCGCGAACGCAGGCGCGCGGCCACGCGCACGCCCTCGACAATGGCGCGCGCGCCGCCCTGCTGCGTGAGACCGGGAATGAACGTCACCTGGCCCGTCGCGACGATCTCGCCATCCATCTCGCCGACGACGAGAAGATTGTTCGCATCCGCATCGATGGCCTCGAACGCGCGCACGTAGGACGGCGCAAGCGGCGCGCCAGGCCGTTCGCGCCAGCCGTTGACCGCATCGTCGGCCAGCAGATCCACGATCCGTTCGAGATCGGCGCGGCGCGCACGGCGAAATACGACGTCGCTCATGCGAGGAATTTCAAAAGAGCGGCGGCCGTTTCCTCCGGCGCCTCCTCGGGCAGGAAATGGCCCGAGCGGACCGATGCGCCCTCGGCGGCCGGGGCGAGTTCGCGCCAGAGGTCGAGCGGGCTCAGCCCTTCGCCCGGAATGCCGGCGTCGCCCCAGAGCGCGAGGAACGGCATGTCGATCGTGCGGCCGGCCGCGCGGTCGGCCTCGTCCAGCGCGCGGTCGATCGTCGCGCCCGCGCGATAGTCCTCGCAGGTCGCCGCGATGCGCGCGGGATCGGAGAAGAACCTGCGATAGTGATCGAGCGCGCGCGGATCGAAACACGTCAGATCGCGTCTGGCGGTCCAGCTTGCCAGCGTGTAGTCGATCCAGGCGCGCGCATCGGCCGCCATCAGCCGCTCGGGCATCGGCGCGGGCTGCGCCATGAACAGCCAGTGATAAACCCGCATGGCGCGCTTGGCGTCCATGTCGCGCCACATGGCGTAGGTCGGCACGATATCGAGCGCGGCCAGACGCGTGAGCCTGTGCGGGTGGTCGAGCGCGAGCCGGTAGCCGACGCGCGCGCCGCGGTCGTGGCCGACAAAGGCAAAGCGCTGGAAGCCGAGCTTCTCCATGACCTCGATCACATCGCCCGCCATCGCGCGTTTGGAATAGGCCTCGCCCTTGTGCGAGGGCGGGATGTCGGAAAAGCCGTAGCCGCGCAGGTCGAGCGCCACCACGCGAAAGCGCGCGGCCAGCGCGGGCGCTATCTTGTGCCATTCCACATGGGTCTGCGGAAATCCGTGAACGAGCGCGAGCGGCGGCCCCGCCCCGCCCGCGCGCGCGAAAATGCGGCCCGCGCGCGTATCGATCCAGTGCGTCTCGAAACCCGGAAAGAGATCGGCAAGGTCGCTCATGGGCTCACGATAGGACGCGCCGGCCCGCGAGGCAAAGCGCCCGAGCGGCGATTTGTCCCTTTGATGGCGGGCCGCGCCAGGCCTAAGACTGGCCGGACGCGTGATGACGGGAGACCGGACATGGCGGACAGAACCTCCACGAAATCGTTCGCCGCGCGCCGGATGCGCGAGATCGCCGATCCGGTCGGCCATTTCCTGACCGAGGCGTTCCACTTTCTCGGCCTGTTCGCCATCGGCGGGGCGACGGTGTGGGCGGCCATCCATGCCTTTCTCGGCATGATCGCCAAGGGCCACGCCTCGATCGAGGACCTGCTGCTGCTGTTCATCTATCTCGAGATCGGCTCGATGGTCGGCATCTATTTCAAGACCAACCACATGCCGGTGCGGTTCCTGATCTATGTCGGCATCACCGCGCTCACACGCCATCTGATCGGATTCGTGCAGCACGAAACGAAGCCGGACATGGGCGTGGTCATCCTCGCTGGCGCGACGTTCATCATGGCCGCCGCGGTGTTCGTCATCCGCCATACGTCGTTCAACTATCCTTCGGAAAGTCGCGACACCGTGCGGACGGACTAGCGCATCGTTCGTTCAAGCGGCATCGCTCGAACGACGGGACGATGCGTTGAAAGGTCAGGGCATCATCGCCAGCGCGTCGGCGAAGAAATCGGGGCCGCCGAAATTGCCGGACTTGAGCGAGAGCGTCATCGCGCCGGCGCCGACCGCGTGCAGAACCGGCACGCCGGGCGCGATTTCCGCGCCGATCAGAAAGGCCGGCAGGCGCAGACCGTCCACCACCGCGCCGGAGGTTTCGCCGCCCGCCACCACCATGCGACGCACGCCGCTGGCGGCGAAAGCCTGCGCCATGTCGCCGAATGCGCGTTCGATGGCCGCGCTGGCGCGCGCGCGTCCGTAGCGCGCCTGCGCGGCGCCGACGCCGGCCGCCGCGTCGCTCGAAGCGATCAGCACCGCGCCGTCGCGCAGTCGTTCGTCGGCGAAGGCGCGCGCGCGCGCGACGGCGCGGCCCTCCATCACGTCTTGCACGCTCAATCGCAGCACGGGCATTTTCTGTTCCGCCACGGCGATCTGCGCGAGCGTCGCCTGCGAACAGGAGCCGGCGAGGCACACGGCCGGGCCGCCGACCGGCGCGGGCGCGGCGGCCTGCGCCAGCCCGCGCGCGCGGCCTGCGGCGACGAGCGCGCGCGCGACCCCCACGCCAAGCCCCGAGGCGCCGACCGAGAGCGCGGTTTGCGCGGCGACCACGCCGATGGTTTCCAGATGCCGGTCGAAGATCGCATCGACGACGACGGCGCCGACGCCGTCGGCCGCGAGCGCGGCGCGGCGCGCGGCGAGCGCGGCGGCGCCCTGCTCCACCACATCGAGATCGGCGAGCGCGACGCGACCCTTCATCTGACGCTGCAACACGCGCACGAGATCGGCGTCGCGCATCGGGTTCAGCGGATGGTCCTTCAGCGGGCTTTCGTCGAGCGGCCGGTCGCCGACGAACAGATGGCCCTGGTAGACGGTGCGGCGCGTTTGCGGAAAGGCGGGCGTGACGAGAACGGCCGTCTCGCCGGCCTCGCGCGCGAGCGCCTCCGTCACCGGGCCGATATTGCCGGCGTCGGTCGAATCGAAGGTCGAGCAGATCTTGAAAATGACATGGCCCGCGCCGCGCGCGCGCAGCCATTGATCGGCGGCGAGCGAGCGCGCCACCGCCTCCCCCGCCGCGATCGAGCGGCTTTTCAGCGCGACGACCACCGCATCCACGTCCGGCAGGCGCAGCGCGTCGTCCGGAACGCCGATGGTCTGCACCGTCGACAGGCCGTTGCGGGTGAGCGCGTTCGCAAGGTCGGAGGCGCCGGTGTAATCGTCGGCGACGACGCCGAGAACGAGGCTCATGTCGCGCTCCGCCAGGGTTCGAACCATGACAACCCCGCCTCGGTCGCGCCGGCGGGGCGATATTCGCAGCCCACGAATCCGTCGTAGCCGAGCCTGTCGAGCGCGGCGAACAGGAATGGGTAGTTCAGTTCGCCGTCGTCCGGCTCGTTGCGCGCGGGCACGGAGGCGATCTGGATATGGCCGATGATCGGCAGATAGTCGCGCAGCGCCGTCGTCACGTCGCCGTGGATGATCTGGCGGTGATAGACGTCGAATTGCAGTTTGAGATTGGGCGCGCCGATTTTTCCGATCACGTCGGCGGCGTAGCGGAAATCGTCGAGGAAATATCCGGGCATGTCGCGCGTGTTGATCGGCTCGATCAGCGCCTCGACCGGCGCCAGACGTTGCGCCACCGCGGCGACCGCGCGTTCGTAGGCCGCTCGCGCCGCGCCGTCGCGCCGGTCGCCAAGGCCCGCCATCAGATGCACGCGCCGGACGCCCGTCGCCGCGATATAGGGGGCCGCCTGTTCGACGCCGCGCATGACCGCATCGAACGCATCCGGCTTGCAGGCGAGCCCGCGTTCGCCCGCCGCCCAGTCGCCCGGCGGCAGATTGAACAGGGCCTGTGCGAGCCCGTTGTCCTGCAACCGCCGCGCGATGTCGGCCGGCTCGAAATCGTACGGAAACAGATATTCGACCGCCGTGAAGCCGGCGGCGCGGGCGCGCGCGAACCGGTCGAGAAAATCGACCTCGCTGAACATCATCGACAGGTTGGCGGCGAAACGCGGCATCGGCGGGCCTCCGAGCGATCGTGGGGCGATTCTGCGGTCCTTTCGCCGTCGTCCGCAAGGTCCGCGACGCGGTTTCGCCCGACTCGTTCATTGGCCGACGCCGGCCGGACGGCGCTTGTTTTTTGCCCGCAAAAATGCGGTCCTGACCGCGCACGGAGAGGCCCATGTCGGAATCGCGGCTGCGCGAGGAAATCTGCGCGTTCGCGCGCTCGCTGTTCGAGCGCGGGCTGACGCCCGGCGCCTCCGGCAATATTTCCGTGCGGCTGGAGGACGGGGGCTTTCTCGTCACGCCGACCAACGCCTCGCTCGGCTTTCTCGATCCCGCGCGACTGACGCGGCTCGATGCGCGCGGAAAGGTCGTCTCCGGCGACGGGCCCACCAAGGAACTGCCGCTGCACGCCGCGCTCTACGAGACGCGTGTGCGCGCACGCGCGGTCGTGCATCTCCATTCCACGCATTCGGTCGCCATTTCGATGCTGCCCGACCTCGATCCGCGCGCCGTGTTGCCGGCGATGACGCCCTACCAGCTCATGCGCTGCGGCGCGACCGCGCTCGTGCCCTACCATCGGCCCGGCGATCCGGCGGTCGCCGACGCCATCCGCGGGCTTGCGGGCCGGCACGCCTCCATCCTGCTCGCCAATCACGGACCGGTCGTCGCCGGCGACAGTCTGGAGGCCGCCGTGTTCGCGATGGAGGAACTGGAGGAAAGCGCGAAACTGCATCTGCTGCTGCGCGGGCTCGCGCCGCGCCTGCTGACGCGCGCGCAGATCGAGGACGTGGCGCGCGCATTCGATCTCGACGGGCCGTTGGATGCGCTCGCGTGCGCCGATCCGCATCGCCACCCCGAGGCGCCGCGATAAAGCGCGTTCGACAAGGCGCGCGGCGAGTGTGTATGAAACGCGCATGACCGATTGGACAGACGCGCGCGCGCGCCGGGCGTTGCGTAAGGTTTTCGATGCGGCGGTCGCGCGCGCGCAGCCCTCGCGCGTGCTCGCGCCCCATCTGCCGGAAAAGCCGAAGGGGCGCTGCGTGGTCGTCGGCGCCGGCAAGGCCTCGGCCGCGATGGCCGCCGCGCTCGACGCGGCCTGGCCCGACGTCGCGCTCAGCGGCCTCGTCGTCACACGCTACGGCTATGCGCGGCCGGCCGGGCGCATCGACATCCTGGAGGCGTCGCACCCCGTGCCCGACGCGCGCAGCGTGCACGCCGCCCACGCCATGCTGGAGACGGTGCGCGGATTGCATGCGGACGATCTGGTGATCGCGCTCGTATCCGGCGGCGGCTCGGCGCTGATGACGCTGCCGGCCGGCGACATGACGCTCGCCGACAAACAGGCCGTCAATCGCGCGCTGCTGGCCAGCGGCGCGACGATCACGGAAATGAACGCGGTGCGCAAACATCTCTCCGCCATCAAGGGCGGCCGGCTCGCGCAGGCGGCGCGGCCCGCGCGCGTCGTCACGCTGCTCGTCAGCGACATACCGGGCGACGATCCGGCGGCCATCGCCTCCGGCCCCACGTTGCCGGATCCGACGACCTGCGAGGAGGCGCGCGCGATCGTGGCGCGTTACGCCATGGATTTGCCGCCGCGCGCGCGCGAAGCGCTCGAGCGGTGCGCCGAGACCCCGAAACCGGGCGCGTTTGCGACCGACGTGCGGATGATCGCGACGCCGGCGATGGCGCTCGCCGCCGCGGCGGACGCGGCGCGCGCGCAAGGGCTCGCGCCGCTCATGCTGGGCGACGCGATCGAGGGCGAGGCGCGCGAGGTCGCCACCGTGATGGCGGGAATCGCGCGCTCGGTCCGCGCGCACGGGCTGCCGGCGGCCGCGCCCGCGCTGCTGCTGTCGGGCGGAGAGACGACGGTCTCCATCGGCAGGGGCAAGGCCGGGCGCGGCGGGCGCAACACGGAGTTTCTCTTGAGCTTCGCGCTGGCGATGAAAGGCGCGGCCGACGTGTGGGCGATCGCCGGCGACAGCGACGGCGTCGACGGCACGGAGGACGCCGCCGGCGCGATCGTCGCGCCCGACACGATGGCGCGCCTCGGCGCGGCGGGTCTGGACGCGCGCGCGCTTCTGGCCGCCCACGACAGCCATACGGCGTTCGACACGCTGGGCGATCTCGTGAAAACCGGGCCGACCTTCACGAATGTCAACGACATTCGCGCGATCCTGATCGCGTGAAGGCGAAAACAAAACAGCCGGCGCGAGGCCGGCTGTTTTCCACAGAACGGGCGAGGCCTCAGTCCTGCGACTTCACCTTCAGAACCTGACGGCCGCGATACATGCCCGTCTTCAGGTCCACATGGTGGGGACGGCGCAGTTCGCCGGAATCCTTGTCCTCGACATAGGTCGGGGCGGCGATCGCGTCGGCGGAGCGGCGGAAGCCGCGTTTCATCGGCGAGGTTTTTCTCTTCGGAACAGCCATGGAAATCTCCGTCGTCCGGCGATCCCGGAACCGATGGTTCAGGCTCAGCGCGGAACTGTTGGCGCGGCTCATACAATGAAAAAGAGGCGAAGGCTACCCCCGCGCGCCTATCGATCCAAACAATCCAGAAGCGGGCCGGCCGTGCCGATGCGCGCCGCCAGCCGCCCTGCGAGCCGCGCATGGCCGGCCGAGGGACGCGCCGGATTGCGCAGGATGGGATTGGGCAAGGCCCTGGCCATCAGCGCGGCCTCGTGGACCGTCAGCGCCCGCGCGCTCTTGCCGAACCGGGCGCGGGACGCCGCCTGCGCCCCGAACACGCCGTCCGGCCCCCATTCGGCGATGTTGAGGTAGATTTCGAGAATCCGACGTTTCGACCAGACGGCGTCGAGCGCCAACGCCAGCGGAATCTCCAGCCCCTTGCGCACGGCCGAGCGCGAGGGCCACAGAAACAGGTTCTTGGCCACCTGCATGGCGATGGTGGAAGCCCCGCGCGCCGGTCCGTTTTCGTCGGCGTCTTCCAGCACTTCGCCCAGCGCCTGCCAGTCCACGCCGCCATGGCGGCAGAAGCCTGCATCCTCCGACAGCACGACGGCGGCGACCAGCGCGGGAGACATCCGGTCGAGCGGGGCGTAGTCGCGCTGGACCGGCTGGAGCGTGACATAGCGGGCCAGCATGAGGGTGGAGACGGGCGGGACGACCGTCCACAAGGCCGTCAGCGCCACGACCAGCGCCACGACGCCCAGAAAAAACAACCATATGCCGCGCACGACACGGGCGAGCGCGCCGCGCCTGCGCCCCGATCCTCTGGCCACGGCGCCTCCGCCCCGAGCCTTGACCCAAACGGGCGAAACGGGCAAGCGGGACCAAACCTCACGAGGACGGACCATGACCGAAAGCGCCCGGCTCTTCCGCCAACGGCTGGACGAGGTCGCCGCCGCCGCCGAATCGACGCTGGATGGGCTGCTGTCGCCCAGGCCGCTGGCAGGCGAGGTGGAGCGGCCGGCGCGGCTGCTGGAGGCGATGCGCTACGCCGCGCTCGGCGGCGGCAAGCGGCTGCGGCCCTTTCTGGTGGTGGAAAGCGCGCGCCTGTTCGACGTGGAGGGCGTGGGCGTTCTGCGGGCCGCCGCCGCGCTCGAAATGGTCCATTGCTATTCGCTGGTCCACGATGACCTGCCGGCCATGGACGACGACGACCTGCGGCGCGGCCGTCCGACCGCCCACAAGGCGTTCGACGAGGCGACCGCCATTCTGGCCGGCGACGGCCTGCTGACCTACGCCTTCGACGTGCTGGCCGACGAGGCGACGCACGCCGACCCGCGCGTGCGGGCGGATCTGGTGCTCGGACTGGCGCGCGGCGCAGGGCTCGGCGGCATGGTGGGCGGCCAGGCGCTCGATCTCGAAGCCGAGACATCCAGAGACCCGCACACGCCCGCCGCGGTCATGACGTTGCAGGCGATGAAAACCGGCGCGCTCCTGCTCTACGCGGTGGAGGCGGGCGCGCGGCTCGGCGAGGCCAAACCCGCCGAGCGCGCCGCGCTCACCGCCTACGGGCGCGCGCTCGGCGCGTGCTTTCAGGTGGCCGACGACATTCTGGACGCCGAAGGCGACGAGGCCGCGCTCGGCAAGCGCGCCGGCAAGGACGCCGGCCGCAACAAGGCGACGCTGGTGGCCGCGCTGGGGCTGGAAGCCGCGCGCGAACGCCGCGACACGCTGGCGATCGAGGCCATAGAAGCGCTGGCGCCGTTCGGCGCGAGGGCCCAGGTGCTGGCGGAAGCCGCGCGCTTCACCGCCGCGCGCCGCAGTTGAGCGCGCCGCGCGACCACGCAGCCCCCGAGCGCGGCGGCCGCAATCCGCCCTGGAGCATGTTGCGCGCGCGCTCGCGGCTGTTGATTGCGAGCGCGGTCGGAGTCGCGGTCGGCCTGATCGCGCCGGCGGAATGGCGCGTGGTGACGCGCGCGCTGGTGGGCTGGGACGCCGCTGTCGTGGTCTATCTCGGGCTTGCGCTCGCTGGCGTCACGCGCGCGGACGTGGCGGACATACGCCGACGCGCGACGATGCTCGACGACGGGCGGTTCGTCGTTCTGGCGCTCACCTCGCTGGCGGCGGTAGTCGCGGTCGGCGCCATCGTCGCGGAACTGGGGCCGCTGAAGGAATCGGGCGGCGTCCTGCGCGCCTGGCGCCTGACGCTGGCGGCGCTCACCATCGTCGCCTCGTGGTTCTTCATCCATTTCGAGTTCGCGCTGCATTACGCGCATGAGTTCTACGGACCCGAGGCGCAAGGGCGCGACACGCGCGGCGGGCTGGTCTTTCCCCACACGAGAGAGCCCGCCTACGTCGATTTCATCTATTTCGCCTATATCATCGGCGTGGCGGCGCAGACCGCGGACGTATCGATCTCGTCTCGGCCGATGCGCGCGGTGTCGGTCGCGCATTCCGTGCTCACGTTCTTCTTCAACACCACGATCCTCGCGCTGACGATCAACATCGCGGCCGGATTGTTCTGAAAGCGCGCCGATGATCGTCACTCTCGCGCCGATCCTGTTTCCGCTGCTGTGGTCCACCGGCTGGATCGTCGCGCGCTATTCGGCCGATTTCGCCGACCCGCTGTTCTTTCTCGCGCTGCGCTACCTGCTGGCGGGGCTCGCGCTCGCGGCCTTCGCCTTCCTGTCGCGCGCGCAATGGCCGCGCACGCGCGTGGAATGGCGCCATGCGCTGGTCTCGGGCGCGCTCCTGCACACGGTCTATCTCGGCGGCGTGTGGTGGGCGATCGCCCATGGACTGCCGGCCTCGCTCTCGGCGCTGATCGCGGCGTTGCAACCGATCCTCACGGCGCTGTTCGCGCCGGCGCTGGTGGGCGAGCGGATCGGGCTCAGGCGCTGGAGCGGCGTGATGGTCGGGTTTCTCGGCATCGCGCTGGTGCTCGCGCCCAAGCTCGCCGCGCTCGAAGGCGCGCAGGTCTCGGCCGCGCTCGCGCCGATCGCGGTCAACGTGATCGCGATGATCGGCGTGACCGCCGGCTCGTTCTACCAGAAGCGCTACATCCATTCCGGCGATCTGCGCACGGTGGCGGTGCTGCAGTATGTCGGCGCCTTCGCCGTCGGCCTGCCGCTCGCCGCCGCGTTCGGCGACATGCATCTCAACTGGTCGTGGACCGCCGTCGCGGTGATGGCCTGGTCGGTGCTGGTTCTGTCGATCGGCGCTGTCGCGCTGCTGCTGCTGCTGATCCGGCGCGGGGAAGTTTCGCGTTCGGCGCAGCTCATCTTTCTCGTGCCGCCGCTGTCGGCGATTCAGGCGCATCTGTTGTTCGGCGAAACGCTGTCGGCGTTGCAGATCTTTGGCATGGCGCTGACGGCCTGCGGCGTGGCGCTCGCGGCGACGCCGGCGAAAGCGCGCGCGTAGTTCTCTCGCAGGCGCGGCGCGCGGCCGCCTAGATGTGGATCGACCGCTTCTCGACGCCGAGGGCTGCTTCCTTCACCGATTCCGACAGTGTCGGGTGGCCGTGGCAGGTGCGCGCGAGGTCTTCGGACGACCCGCCGAACTCCATCAGCACCGCCGCCTCCATGATCAGTTCGCCGGCCGCCGGCCCGATGATGTGGGCGCCGAGCACGCGGTCGGTGGTCGCGTCCGCCAGCACTTTCGCAAACCCCTCGGTGCGGCGCATGGCGCGCGCGCGGCCGTTGGCCGAGAACGGGAACTTGCCGACCTTGTAGGCGATCCCCTTCGCCTTCAGCTCCTCCTCCGTCGCGCCGACGCTCGCGATCTCGGGATTGGTGTAGACGATGCCGGGGATGACCTCGTAGTTCACGTGGCCCGCCTTGCCGGCGAGAATTTCGGCGACGGCGACGCCTTCGTCCTCCGCCTTGTGGGCGAGCATGGGGCCGCGCACAACATCGCCGATGGCGTAGACGCCCGGCACATTCGTCGCGAAATGATCGTCGATGACGACGCGCCCGCGCTCCATAGCGACGCCGGCTTCCTCCAGTCCAAGGCCCGTCGTGAAGGGCGCGCGACCGGTCGCGATCAGCACGCGGTCGGCCTCGATCGTCTGCGCTTCGCCGCCCGCGACCGGCTCGAAGGCCACCTTCGCGCGGTCGCCCTCGACCGCCACCTGCGTCACCTTGCTCGAAAGCTTGAACGCAAAGCCCTGTTTCTGGAGCAGGCGCTGGAACTGCTTCACCACCTCGCCGTCCATGCCGGGCAGGATGCGGTCGAGATATTCGATCACCGTCACCTCCGCGCCGAGGCGACGCCAGACGGAGCCGAGTTCGAGCCCGATGACGCCCGCGCCGACCACGACGAGTTTCTTCGGCACGGCGGAAAGCTCCAGCGCGCCGGTCGACGACAGCACGACCTTTTCGTCGATCGCGATGGGCTGGCCGTTCCTGTCGCGCAGTTGCGCGACGTCCGAACCCGTGGCGATGACGATGGCCTTTGTTTCCAACGTCTGCGTCTTGCCGTCCTCCGCTTTCACCTCGACCTTGCCGGCGCCGGCTATGCGGCCTGCGCCATACACGGCGTCGACCTTGTTCTTCTTCATGAGGAACGCGACGCCCTGCACGTTCGCCGTCACCGTGTCGGCGCGATGCTTCATCATCGCGGGAAGATCGAGTTTCGGCTTGCTGACGATCACGCCGAGCGCGGCCAGGCCGTGGCCCGCCTCCTCGAACATCTCGGAGGCGTGCAGCAGCGCCTTGGAGGGAATGCAGCCGACGTTGAGGCACGTTCCCCCCAGCGTCTTGCGCTTCTCCACGATCGCGACCTTCAGCCCGAGCTGCGCCGCGCGAATGGCGCAGACATAGCCGCCGGGACCGGCGCCGATGACGATGAGGTCGTAAGCCATGATGTGCTCCCCCGACGCGTCTTGCAAACGCGGCGCATCATCGCGATGAGCGGAGCAGAGAAGCGCGCCAGGGTCGCGTCACAGCCCCGGGTTGCTTCGCCACGCTCGCGATGACGGCGCCGTGGACGATCAGAGATCCAGCACGAGACGCGCCGGATCTTCGAGATTTTCCTTCACGCGCACGAGGAAAGTGACGGCCTCCTTGCCGTCGACGATGCGGTGGTCGTAGGAGAGCGCCAGATACATCATCGGGCGGATTTCGATCTTCCCGCCGACGACCATCGGACGATCCTGAATCTTGTGCATGCCGAGAATGCCCGACTGCGGCGCGTTGAGGATGGGCGTCGACATCAGCGAGCCGTAGACGCCGCCGTTGGAGATGGTGAACGTGCCGCCCTGCATCTCGTCGATCGACAGCTTGCCGTCGCGCGCGCGGCGACCGAAATCGCCGATCGTCTTCTCGATGTCGGCGATCGACATGCGGTCGGCGTCGCGCACCACCGGCACGACGAGGCCCTTGTCCGTGCCGACGGCGACGCCGACGTGGCAGAAATTCTTGTAGACGATGTCCTGCCCGTCGATCTCGGCGTTGACGGCCGGAATCTCCTTCAGCGCCTGGCAGCAGGCCTTCACAAAGAAGCCCATGAAGCCGAGCTTCACGCCATGCTTCTTCTCGAACGCATCCTTGTATTGCGCGCGCAGCGCCATCATCGCGCCCATGTCGACCTCGTTGAAGGTCGTGAGCATCGCCGCCGCGCTCTGCGCTTCCTTCAGGCGGCGCGCGATGGTCTGGCGCAGCTTCGTCATGCGCACGCGCTCCTCGCGCGCGGCGTCGGCCGGCGCGGACGGCGCACGCGCGGCGACAGGCGCGGGCGCGGCGGGTCTGGCTTCTGCGGGGCTGGCTGCAGCGCCGGCGGCGATGGCCGCCAGCATGTCGCCCTTCGTCGCGCGGCCGTCCTTGCCGGTGGCGGCGACGGTCGAGGGATCGACGCCGCTCTCCTTCGCGATGCGCGCGACGGCGGGGCCGGATTCGGGTTTTGTCTGGTCCGGTCCGCCGAGCGTCGAGCCGCCCGCCTTGCCGGGCTTGCCTTCGATGGCGTGGGCGCCGGCCGCCTGCGCGATCGACTTGTCGGCGGGCGCTTCCTTGGGCGCTTCCTTGGGCGCTTCCTTGGCGGCGGGTTTGGCCGCGCCCGCGGCGCCCTCCGCGATCTGGCCGAGCAGCGCGCCGGGCGTGACCGTCTCGCCGTCCTTCGCCGCGATCTCCGCCAGCACGCCGGCGGCCGGCGCGTTGACTTCGAGCGTCACCTTGTCGGTCTCCAGTTCGAGCAACGGCTCGTCGACTTTCACGACATCGCCGGCCTTCTTGAACCAGCGGCCGATGGTGGCCTCGGAGACGGATTCGCCGAGGGTCGGAACGCGAATTTCTGTCGCCATGTTTTCCCTCCACGCCTTGCGCGCGGTCCTCTGGATCAGCCTGCATTTCGAGCGGAATAGCTCAAATGCAGAGAAGCTGATCGATTTCAGGTTTCAGAGCGCGCGTCGCCGCGCGCTCCGTCGATCGGTCGCGGTCAGGCCGCGAAGGCCTCGTCCAGAAACGCTTTCAGTTGCGCCAGATGGCGCGACATGGTGCCGGTTGCGGTGGCGGCCGAGGCCGGCCGGCCAACGTAGACGGGGCGTTTCGCTTTCGCGCCCGCCTGCCCCAGCACCCATTCCAGGTAGGGCTCGACGAAGGTCCATGCGCCCATGTTCTTGGGCTCTTCCTGGCACCACACGACATCGGCTTTCTTGAAGCGCGACATTTCCTGCACCAGCGCCTTCAGCGGGAACGGATAGAGCTGTTCGACGCGCATGAGATAGACATCGTCGATCCCGCGCTTCTCGCGCTCCTCGTAGAGGTCGTAGTAGACCTTGCCCGAACACAGGACGACGCGACGGATCTTGTCGTCCTTCACCAGCCTGATCGGCTCGTTCTTCAGCGCCTGCGCGTCGTCCCACAACACACGATGGAACGACGTGTCCTGTCCCAGTTCGTCGAGCCGCGACACGCAGCGCTTGTGGCGCAGCAGCGATTTCGGCGTCATGAGGATGAGCGGCTTGCGGATCTCGCGCTTGAGCTGCCGGCGCAGGATGTGGAAATAGTTCGCCGGCGTCGTGCAGTTTGCGACCTGCAGGTTGTCTTCGGCGCACATTTGCAGGTAGCGCTCGAGACGCGCGGAGGAATGTTCCGGCCCCTGCCCCTCGTAGCCGTGCGGGAGCATGCACACGAGGCCCGACATGCGCAGCCACTTGCGCTCGCCCGACGAGATGAACTGGTCGAACAGCACCTGCGCGCCATTGGCGAAATCGCCGAACTGCGCCTCCCAGATCGTCAGCGCATTGGGTTCGGCCAGCGAGTAGCCATATTCGAACCCGAGCACGGCCTCTTCGGAAAGCATCGAATTGATGACTTCGTACTTGCCCTGCTTGCCTTCGCGAATGTGGTTGAGCGGCGCGTAGCGGTTCTCCGTCTCCTGGTCGATGAGCATGGAATGGCGCTGCGAGAACGTGCCGCGCTCGCAATCCTGCCCCGAAAGGCGCACGCGGTGGCCCTCCACCAGCAACGTGGCGAAGGCGAGCGCTTCGGCCAACGCCCAGTCGACGCCCTCGCCCGTCTCGACCATCTTCTTGCGGTTGTCCATGAACCGCTTGATGGTGCGGTGGACGTTGAAGCCCTGCGGCGGCGTGTTGATGCTGACGCCGAGCGCGCGCAGCGTATCGACAGCCACGCCCGTCCTGCCGCGGCGCTCGTCGTCCATCGTTTCGCTCGCGGGCTTGAGCCCGGCCCAGCGGCCGTCGAGCCAGTCGGCCTTGTTCGGCTTGTAGGCCTGGCCGGCCTCGTATTCGGCCTCCAGGCGATGGCGCCAGTCAGCCATCCATTTCTCGACCTCGCCCTGCGTGACGAGTTTTTCGGCGACGAGTTTCTCGCCGTAGATTTCGAGCGTCGTGCGGTGCGAGCGAATCTTGCGATACATCAGCGGCTGGGTGAAGCCAGGCTCGTCGCCCTCGTTGTGGCCGAATCTGCGGTAGCACCACATGTCGATGACGACCGGCTTCTGGAAGCGCTGACGAAACTCGGTCGCAACCTTCGCCGCGAACACGACCGCTTCCGGGTCGTCGCCGTTGACGTGGAAGATCGGCGCCTCGACCATCTTGGCCACGTCCGAAGGATAGGGCGAGGAGCGCGAGTAGCGCGGATAGGTGGTGAAGCCGATCTGGTTGTTGATGATGAAATGGACCGAACCGCCGGTGCGATGTCCTTTCAAGCCCGAAAGACCGAGACATTCGGCCACCACGCCCTGGCCGGCGAAGGCCGCGTCGCCGTGGATGAGCAGCGGGATGACGGTCAGGCGATCCATCGGCCCGTCGCGGTGCTGGTCCTGCTTGGCGCGCACCTTGCCGAGCACCACCGGATCGACGATCTCGAGATGCGAGGGATTGGCGGTCAGCGAGAGATGGACCTTGTTGTTGTCGAACTCGCGATCGGACGAGGCGCCGAGGTGATATTTCACGTCGCCGGAGCCTTCCACCTCGTCGGGCACGAACGAGCCGCCCTTGAACTCGTGGAACAAGGCGCGGTGCGGCTTGCCCATCACCTGGCAGAGAATGTTCAGGCGGCCGCGATGGGCCATGCCGAACACGATCTCCTTGGCGCCGAGCGCGCCGGCGCGTTTGATGATCTGTTCGAGCGCGGGCACGATCGCCTCGCCGCCGTCGAGGCCGAAGCGCTTGGTGCCGGTGTATTTCACGTCGAGGAACTTCTCGAACCCTTCGGCTTCCACCAGCTTTTGCAGAATGGCGCGCTTGCCCTCGTTGGTGAAGGCGATCTCCTTGTGCGGCCCTTCGATGCGCTCCTGAATCCAGGCCTTTTCGGCAGGATCGGAAATGTGCATGAACTCGTAACCGATGGTCGAACAGTAGGTGCGGCGCAGGATCGCCAGCATCTCGTTGACGGTGGCGTATTCCAGACCGAGCACGTGATCTATGAAGATTCTGCGGTCGAGATCGGTGTCCTCGAACCCGTAGGTGGAAGGATGCAGTTCGCCATGGTCGTGGCGCGCCTCGATTCCCAGCGGATCGAGATTGGCGTGCAGATGGCCGCGCATGCGATAGGCGCGAATCATCATGATGGCGCGCACGCTGTCGCGCGCGGCGCGTTGCAGGTCGTCGTCCGAAATGGTTCTACCGTCGGCGGCCGCCTTCGCCCTGATCTTGTCGGCCGCGGCCTTTTCCGAAAGGCTCCAGTCGCTGTCGAGCGCGGAGACGAGCTCGCCGTTGGCGGCGAGCGGCCAGTTCTTCCGCTTCCAGGAGGCGCCCTGCGCGTTCTTCTCAACGGTCGCCCGGTCGTCGGCGACTTCGCCGAAAAAGGCGCGCCATTCCGGATCGACGGAGGCCGGGTCGGCCTCGTAGGCAGCCTGCAACTGTTCGATATAGGCCGCGTTGCCGCCGTAGAGGAACGATCCGGCCGCGAAGGCCTCGTTCCGTGCGGATCGGCCCGCGCCGTTGGACCCGTCGTTCGCCATGCGAGGTCTCCCATATTCAGCCGGCGCCCATACGGGCGCACGGACGCATCAAGCCGCGCCGGCGCACCCGCCGGGCGAAACGGCCCCCGCGTTTCCCAAAAAGTTCGACATCCGCCGGTTGACCGGCTGTTCGGGCGCGCGCTCGCGGCGCGCTGCAATTCCTAAGCGAGCAACCCTGCCCGGAACGTGAGCCCGAAAGCCCACGTTCCGGAAATTCGCGTCAGCCCTTGAGCAGTTCGGCGAGCGTCGTGCCGAGGCGCGCGGGCGAGGGCGACACGCGGATGCCCGCCGCCTCCATCGCCGCGATCTTGTCCTCCGCGCCGCCCTTGCCGCCGGAGATGATGGCGCCGGCGTGGCCCATGCGACGACCGGGCGGCGCCGTGCGGCCCGCGATGAAGCCGACGACCGGCTTCTTGCGGCCGCGCCTGGCCTCGTCCTTCAGGAACTGGGCGGCGTCCTCTTCGGCCGAGCCGCCGATCTCGCCGATCATGATCAGCGATTTCGTCTCGTCGTCCTTGAGGAACATCTCGAGCACATCGATGAACTCCGTGCCCTTCACCGGATCGCCGCCGATGCCGACGGCCGAGGTCTGGCCGAGGCCGACCTGCGTCGTCTGGAACACCGCCTCGTAGGTCAGCGTGCCGGAGCGCGAGACGATGCCGACCGAGCCGCGCTTGAAGATGTTGCCCGGCATGATGCCGATCTTGCACTCGCCGGCGGTCATCACGCCCGGGCAGTTGGGCCCGATGAGCCGCGACTTCGAGCCGACGAGCGAGCGCTTCACGCGGATCATGTCCTGCACCGGAATGCCTTCCGTGATGCAGACGATGAGTCCGATCTCGGCGTCGATCGCCTCGCAGATCGCGTCGGCCGCGCCCGGCGGCGGAACGTAGATGACGGAAGCGTCGGCGCCCGTCTTTTCTTTCGCTTGCGCGACCGTGTCGAACACCGGCAGGCCGATGTGCGTGGAGCCGCCCTTGCCCGGCGACGTGCCGCCGACCATTTTCGTGCCGTAGGCGATCGCCTGTTCGGAATGGAACGTGCCGTTCTTGCCGGTGAAGCCCTGGCAGATGACCTTGGTGTTCTTGTCGATGAGGACGGACATCAGGCGGCTTCCTTCACGGCTTTCACGATTTTCTGCGCAGCGTCGTCGAGATCGTCGGCGGGGATGACGTTCAGACCCGACTCGCTGATGATCTTCTTGCCGAGATCGACGTTGGTGCCTTCCAGGCGCACGACCAGCGGCACCTTCAGACCCACTTCCTTCACCGCCGCGATCACGCCCTCGGCGATGATGTCGCATTTCATGATGCCGCCGAAGATGTTGATGAGAATGCCCTTCACGTTCGGGTCGGCGGTGATGATCTTGAACGCCGCCGTCACCTTCTCCTTGCTGGCGCCGCCGCCGACATCGAGGAAGTTGGCGGGGCTTTCGCCGTAGAGCTTGATGATGTCCATGGTGGCCATCGCCAGGCCCGCGCCGTTGACCATGCACCCGATGGTTCCGTCGAGCGTGATGTAGTTGAGGTCGTATTTGGAGGCCTCGATCTCCTTCTCGTCCTCCTCCGTCTCGTCGCGCAGCGCGGCGATGTCGGGGTGGCGGAACAGCGCGTTGTTGTCGAACGACACTTTCGCGTCGAGGCACTTCAGCTTGCCGTCGGTGGTGACGATCAGCGGGTTGATCTCGAGCATCTCCATGTCCTTGGCGACGAACGCCGCATAGAGTTTCTCGATGAGCGCGCCGGCCTGTTTGGCGAGGTCGCCGGTCAGTTCGAGCGCCTGCGCCACGCGGCGGCCGTGATGGCCCATGACGCCCGTCGCGGGATCGACCGAGAAGGTGATGATCTTCTCGGGCGCGTCGTGGGCGACCTGCTCGATGTCCATGCCGCCTTCGGTCGAAACGACGAAAGAAATGCGCGAGGTGGAGCGGTCGACGAGCATCGAAAGGTAGAATTCCTTCGCGATGTCGGAGCCTTCCTCGATGTAGAGACGGTTGACCTGCTTGCCGGCCGGGCCGGTCTGCACGGTCACGAGCGTCGCGCCCAGCATCTGCTTGACGTTGGCGACGACATCCTCGACCGATTTGGCGAGGCGGACGCCGCCCTTGTCGCCGGCGGAGGCTTCCTTGAACTTGCCCTTGCCGCGGCCGCCCGCGTGGATCTGCGACTTGACGACCCAGAGCGGACCGCCGAGTTCTTTGGCAGCCTTCTCGGCGTCTTCGGCTTTCAGCACGGCGACGCCGCGCGAGACCGGCGCGCCGAATTCGCGCAGCACGGCTTTGGCCTGATATTCGTGGATGTTCATTTCAACTCCCCGGTCGCGGGCTGTCGCGCCGCTGTGGTTCAGGAACGGCGCGGGCGTGGCCCGCGCCGGGTCGAAAAATCAGGCGTAGGCCGGATCGATCTGCTTGCAGGCGTCGATCAGCGTCTGAACGGCGGCGACCGACCTGGCGAACATCGCCTTCTCGCCGTCGTCGAACGCGATCTCGACGATCTTCTCGACGCCGTTCGCGCCGATGAGCGCCGGCACGCCGACATACATGCCGTTCACGCCGTACTGGCCGTCGAGATGGGCGGCGACGGGCAGGATGCGCTTCTGATCCTTGAGATAGGACTCGGCCATCGCGATGGCCGAGGTCGCCGGCGCATAGAAGGCCGAACCCGTCTTCAGAAGGTTGACGATCTCGGCGCCGCCCTTGCGGGTGCGCTCGACGATGGCGTCCAGCTTGTCCTGCGTGAGCCAGCCCATCTTCACGAGATCGGGCAGTGGCACGCCGCCGACGGTCGAGTGGCGCACGAGCGGCACCATGTCGTCGCCGTGGCCGCCGAGCGTCATGGCGTGAATGTCCTGCACGGACACGCCGGTCGCCTCCGCCAGGAAGTAGCGGAAGCGCGCCGAATCGAGCACGCCGGCCATGCCCACCACCTTGTTCTTCGGCAGGCCGGAGGCCTTCTGCAGAGCCCACACCATCGCGTCCAGCGGGTTGGTGATGCAGATGACGAACGCGTTGGGCGCGTATTGCTTGATGCCCGCGCCGACCGACGTCATGACCTTGAGATTGATTCCCAGCAGATCGTCGCGGCTCATGCCGGGCTTGCGCGGCACGCCGGCCGTCACGATGATCACGTCGGCGCCGGCGATGTCCTTGTAGTCGTTCGCGCCGGAGAGTTTCGCGTCGAACCCTTCGACGGGCGAGGATTCGGCAAGGTCGAGCGCCTTGCCCTGCGGCACGCCCTCGGCGATGTCGAACAGCACGATGTCGCCAAGCTCCTTCAGGCCGGCGAGGTGGGCGAGCGTGCCGCCGATCTGGCCCGCTCCGATCAATGCGATTTTCTTCCGCGCCATTCCTGGCTCCCCTCGAAATTTCCCCGCGCCCGGACGATCCGGGCCATCGCGCCGCCAGTGCGGCCGTTTGGCGGACGCAAACCGCGCGCCGCCGTTTCGCGCGGCTTCTTTGCCTCCGCTCCGGGATTTTCGCAAGGCGACAAAAGACTGAAATGTGCGCACGCGCGGTCCGCGTCCGCGCGCGGGCCGCGCCGTCGCAGATGGAATCATTTCCAGTTCAGGCGGTTGCCGACGCGCGGCCGGTCGCCGCGGCGCAACGCTCGGACGGTTACAAACTACAATTTCTGTAATCTGTCGCCGTCAGCCGCGACCGGCGGCCAGCGCCCGCAACGTCAGCCGCGCAACGCGCGCGGCCCGTCGGTCGACCGAGGCGCGCGGCAGATCGCGGTCCAGCTCCACCGCCACCGGATGGAGGAACCGATGACAGACGTCGAACACCGTCTCCATCGCCCGGCGGACGTCGGTCTGCGGGAACCTTTGCTGCGCCCGCCCCTCCTCCACCACCCGCTGCACGATCGCCTGCAGCCGGGCGCGGTGCTTGCGCGCGACGCCGGAGTTGGCGGCGGCCGCGGCGGCCAGCATGGCGAACAGGCGGGGGTCGGCCTCCAGCTTGTCGCGGTAGGAACGGTGAATGGCGAACAGGAGCCGCTCCAGCTTGTCGGGCGCGGGGTCGGGCCCGTCGGCGATGGCGCGCGCCTCCGCCTCGATCGGGCGCAGCCAGACGGCCGTCACCTCCTCCACCAGCGCGGCCTTCGACGGGAAATAGCGGTAGACATTGGCGTGCGACATGCCGGCCGCTTCGGCGATCTGGACGATGGTCGCGCGCCCCGGCCCCACGCGGCGCAGCAGATCGGCCGCCGCCGCGAGAATGCGCGCGTCCGGCGCGGTCATGTCTCGACCAGCCCGCCGGTGTCGCCGGAGACATCCGAGGGCGAACCGTGCGGCAGGGCCAGGTATTCGGCCGACTGCATCTCGGTCAGGCGCGAGACGGTGCGCTGGAATTCGAACGCCTCCGTGCCGATGCCGTCGACGTAGAGATCGCCCGGGGCGGCGGCGGCCGAGGCCACCAGTTTGACGCGGTGGTCGTAGAGCGCGTCGATCAGCACGATGAACCGTTTGGCCTCGTTGCGCTTCTCGCGGTCGAGGCGCGGCACGCCGGCGAGAATCAGCGTCTGGTAGCTGCGCGCGATCTCCACGAAATCGGACGCGCCGAGCGCGGCCTGGCAGAGATCGGCGTAGGCGAACCGCGCGACCAGATGGGCGGCCTCGGGCACGACCACCGTGCGGCCGAACACGACGACCGTTTCGGGCGCGCCCTTGTCCACGCCCGCCAGCGCGCGGAACATGTCGTCCAGCTTCGCGCGCGCGGCGGCGTCGTCGGGCGTGAACCAGATTTCGGAGGCGGTCAGTTTCTCCAGCCGGAAATCGGTGCGCGATTCGAGTTTCCGCACCTCCATCTTCTCCCCCAGCATGGCGATGAAGGGCAGAAACAGCGCCCGGTTGAGCCCGTCGCGGTAGAGACCGTCCGGCGGGACGTTGGACGTGGCCACCACCACCACGCCGTTGGCGAACAGGGCCTGGAAGAGCCGGCCGAGGATCATGGCGTCGGCGATGTCGGTGACCGCGAATTCGTCGAAACAGAGGAGCCAGGCCTCCTCGGCGAGATCGGCCGCCACGGGGGCGATGGGATCCTCCCCTTTCACCAGCCCGGCCTTCTTCTTCTGTCGCCATTCGAAAATGCGGCCGTGGACGTCCGCCATGAAGGAATGGAAATGGGCGCGCCGCTTGCGGCGGATCTCCACGGTCTCGAAAAACAGGTCCATCAGCATGGTCTTGCCGCGCCCGACATCGCCCCAGAGGTAGAGGCCCGGCGGGCGCTCGACCTTGCGGGCGCCGCCGAACAGCCAGCCGAGCGGGCTGGCCTTGCGGGCCAGGCGCGTCTGCGCCAATTCGGCGCGCAGGCGGTCGAGCCGGGCGACCGCCGCCTTCTGTGCGTCGTCCGGCTCGATCAGACCGCGCCTGATGCGGTCCGCGTACCGCGCTTCGATCGTGCCCGTCACCCGCCTCTCCCGGCCTCGCGCCCGCCCCATTGGCGCGCCATTTACCCTTTTCCTGTGCGATGCGCCACGCGCCGCCACGAAAGCGACACGCTTTCATCCGACAGGAACGCGCGACAGTGGACGGCGCGGCGGTCCGGCTTGCGCCAGCCCCGCGGTGATCCTATGGCTTGAACCAGATCGGAGGCGGGGCGGGATGGCGGTCAGCAAAGGTTCAGTTGTCGCCGTCTGCGCAGGCGCCCTTCTCACCGTTTCAGCCGTATCCGCTTCCGCCCTTTCGTTCGGCGTGGAGGGCCGCAAGACCCTCGAGGATTACGCCCGCGAACGCGGCCTCGACATGAAGACCGCCCGCAAGTTTTACGGCGCCTCGGGTCTGGTGGTCTGCGGCGAGGCGCACGGCGCCGGCCAACTCACCCTTGCGCGCGACGTCATCACCACCGCCGCCCACGTGCTGTTCGACGCCAACGGCGCGCCGCGCGCCGCCCAATGCGCGTTCGAGATCGAGGTCGACGGCGTGGCCGTGCGCACGCCCATCGTGATGGACTCGATCGTCGCCGGCAGCCGCCGGCCCTATGCGCAGCCCGCGGTGCACGACTGGGCGGTCGCCAAGCTGCAACGCCCGCTCGACGGCGTGCAGCCGTATGGCCTTGCTCCGGCGGTCGCGCCCGACAAGCCGGTGGAGCTGGCCGCGCGCGGCCATTTCGACTGGGGTGGCGGCCGCCAGCTGTCGCTGCAATCGTGCAAGCTCTACGGACAGGCCGGCGCCAATGCGCCCGCCCCGCGCGAATTCGCCTGCGACTGCGAGACCGGCGACGGCGCCTCGGGCGGGGCGGTTCTGGCGGAGAACCCGGACGGCGCCCCCACGCGCGACCTCGCCGCCATTTTCGTCGGCTGGCGCTCGAAGAAGCCCGGCGCCGTCGCGCCCTTCTCGCCGACGCATTACAATTTCACCGTAAGCGTGGAAGGCGGGTTCCGCGCCGCCGTGCTCTCGGCCGCGCGGCAGGCCATCGGCCAGCGGTAGACCCCCGGCTCGCCTCACACCCCGCCCATCGCGCAGACGATCTTCCATTCCTCGTCCGTCACCGGCTGCACGGACAGTCGCGAATTGACGACCAGAACCATTTTGCCCAACCGCGGCTCGGCCTTCGCGCGAGCGAGCGTGACGGGCGTTCGAAACGCGGTCCTGGCGCGCACGTCCACCATGCCGAACGGCGGATCGTCGGGCGCGGGATAGAATTCCCGGACGATCTCGACGACGCCGACGACCGCGCGCTCCTCGTTCGAATGATAGAAGAACGCCAGTTCGCCCTTCTTCATCGCCATCATGTTGAGCTTGGCCGAATGATTGCGCACGCCGTCCCAATGCGTGCCCTTCGCGCCGGCCTTCACCTGGTCGTCCCACGACCAGACGGACGGTTCGCTCTTGACGAGCCAATGCGCCATCGCGCCCTCCTGCTGCAATCGTCGTTCAGTTTTCCGCCTTCAGCGGTCGCATCATCAGCGTCTCGATCGCGCCCTGCACGTCGAGCGCGCCGGATACGAGGCGATCGACCACCTCCGCGATCGGCATGTCGATGTTGCGCACGCGCGCCATGTCGACGAGCGCGCGCGCGGTGAATGCGCCTTCGGCGAGCTTGCCGCCGCTGGCCGTATCGAGCGAGGCGCCCCGCCCGAGCGCATGGCCGAAGGCGAAATTGCGCGATTGCAGCGAGCCGCACGACAGCACCAGGTCGCCGAGGCCCGACAGACCCATCAATGTCTGCGGCTGCGCGCCGAACGCCGCGCCGAACCGCGTGAGTTCGGCGAACCCGCGCGCAGTGAGCGCCGCCACCGCGCTCGCGCCGAGTTCGCGCCCCGCCGCCACGCCGCAGGCGATGGCGAGCACGTTCTTGGCCGCGCCGCCGATCTCCACGCCGCGCACATCGGTCGACCGATAGAGGCGGAACGTCGGCGCGCCGATCATGCGGCAGAGCTCGTCGCCGCGCGCCGCATCGCGCGCGGCCAGCGTGACCGCCGTCGGCAGGCCGCGCGAGACGTCTTCCGCAAAGCTCGGACCCGAGAGAACGGCGGGCGCGGCCTGCGGCAGCTCCTGCGCGAGCACTTCCGACATGAACGCGTCCGTCTCGCGCTCGATGCCCTTGGCGCAGACGATCCAGTCGGCGCCGGGCGCGACCACGGCGCGCGCGGCGCGCGCGAGCGCGCGCAGCCCCTGCGCGGGCGCGACCGCCAGCACCACGCGCGCGGCGGCGGCCTGCGCGAAATCGGTCGTCGGTTCGATCGAACCCGCAAGCCGCACGCCGGGCAGGCGCCGCGCGTTCTCGCGCGTGGCGCGCATGTCGGCCACGTGCTGCGCGTCGCGCGCCCACAGGAGCGTCCTGCGGCCCTCGCGCGCGCAGAGATTGGCGAGCGCCGTGCCCCAGGCGCCCGCGCCCAGAACCGAAATTTCCGGCGCGGTCACTTTCGATAATCCTCGTTGTCGGCGCGAGCCCACATCTTCTCGAACAGCGCGCCGAAATTCGCCGCATGCGCGGGGGAATTGAAGATCACCACGTCGTTGTCCTGGAAACGCCCGCCGGAATAGGAGAAATTGGCGGAGCCGGTGCGCAGCAGCCTGTCGTCCACGCTGTAGGACTTCAGATGCATCATGCCCGCCTCACGCGACTTGAAGCGCATCGTCACGTTGGGCGTGGCCGCGAGATCGGCGAAGGCGTCCTCGCTCTTGCTCTGGCCGCGCGTGGTGAACGAGCGGTCGAGATAGAGCCGCACCTTCACGCCGCGCCGCGCGGCCTGCTGCAACGCCGCCATCAACGAACGATCGGTCAGCACATAGGCGGCCATGTCGATCTTCCGACGCGCGCCGCCGATGGTTTCCACGTCCACATGCAACGCCTCGGGCGAGGGCGTGTAGAGGATGCGCACGCCGTCGATTTCCGGCGTACGGGTCGGCGCCGCGCGCAGCGTGAAGAGCAACGCGGCGCCGCCGAGCGCCAGCAACAGCGCGAGCCGCATCGGATTCGTCGTGAACGCGCGCATCGCCTACGCCTTGCCGTGGTGGCGCGCGGAGGCCTGCGCATCGAGCGGCCAGCGCGCGCGCGCCTTCACGTCCAGATCGTCCACCATGCCGCGCTCGATGCGCTCGATGCCCGCCCACGCGATCATCGCGCCGTTGTCCGCGCACAGTTCGGGCGGCGGCAGCACCAGACGCAGCCCGGTTTCCGTGCACAACCGTTGCAGCGCGCGGCGCACGGCGTTGTTGGCGGATACGCCGCCGGCCGCCACCATGGCCGCAGGCGCCGAACCGTTCTGGCGCGCGATGCGCAGGGCCGCGCGAACGCGGTCGACGACCACGTCGACCACCGCCGCCTGAAACGAGGCCGCCATGTCCGCGACGTCGGTCGCCGACATCTCCGGCCGGCGCGCGATCTCGTTGCGCACGGCCGTCTTCAGGCCCGACAGCGAAAAATCGGCGTTGAGCCGCCCGACCATCGGGCGCGGCAGGGAAAAGCGCGTCGAATCGCCGTCCAGCGCCGCCTTCTCCACGTGCGGCCCGCCCGGAAAGGGCAGGCCGAGCATCTTGCCTACCTTGTCGAAGGCCTCCCCCATGGCGTCGTCGATGGTGGAGCCGAGCCGGCGATATTGGCCGACCTCGCGCGCTTCCAGAAGCTGGGTGTGGCCGCCCGAGACGAGCAGCACGATGTAGGGAAACGGCAGATTGTCGGTCATGCGCGCGGTGAGCGCATGGGCCTCCAGATGGTTGACGGCGACGAACGGCTTGTCGAGCGCCCATGCGAGCGCCTTGCCGGCCGCAAGGCCCACCATCACCCCGCCGATGAGGCCGGGCCCGGCCGCGGCCGCCACGCCGTCGAGCTGGCGCGGCGTGACGCCGGCGGCCTTCAGCGCGCGGCGCATGAGCGGGTCGAGATAGTCGATATGGGCGCGAGCGGCGATTTCCGGCACCACGCCGCCATAGGCCGCGTGGCGGGCGATCTGGCTCATGACCTCATTCGACAGAATCTCGCCGCCGCCGTGCGCCAGCCGTCGCACTACGGAGGCCGACGTTTCGTCGCAAGTGGTCTCGATTCCCAGAACCAGCATCAGACTCGGCCCTTGTAGAGGCAAGGCGCAACCTATAGAGCGTTTTCGAGCGAAGTGGATACCGGTTCGCGCGAAGAATGCGCGTCAAACCCCAGTCGCGCTGTCGCTTGCCCCGGCGAACGGACGGACAAATGCCTGAAATCCTGTTGCGCATCGGCACGCGCGGAAGCCCGCTGGCGCTGGCGCAGGCGCACGAAACGCAGCGCCGGCTGGCGGCCGCGCTCGGCGCGCCCGCGCAGGCCTTCGAGATCGTGATCATCAAGACCACCGGCGATTCGATCGTCGACCGGCCGCTGGCGGAGGCCGGCGGAAAGGGCCTGTTCACGAAAGAGATCGACGCCGCCCAGCTCGAAGGCCGCATCGACGTCGCGGTCCATTCCGGCAAGGATCTGCCGACCGTGCTGCCGGACGGGCTGCGCCTTGCGGGCTTTCTGCCGCGCGAGGATGTGCGCGATGTGTTGATTTCCGCGAAAGCCGCCACCATCGCCGGCCTGCCGCAGGGCGCGCGGGTCGGCACGGCCTCGCTGCGCCGTGCGGCCCAGGTCAAGCGGCTGCGGCCCGACGTTTCGACCGAACTTCTGCGCGGCAACGTGCAGCGACGGCTGGACAAGGCGGGCTCCGGCGAAATCGACGCCACGCTGCTCGCGCTCGCCGGCCTGCGGCGCCTCGGCCTCGCCGACCGCGCCACCGCCATTCTGGAGACGGACGAATTCCTGCCGGCCGTCGGACAGGGCGCCATCGCCATCGTCGCGCGCGCGGACGATGCGAAAACGGCCGCCGCGCTCGAGGGCGTTCTCGATCGGCCGACAGGCGTGGCGCTGGCCGCCGAACGCGCGTTCCTGCGCGTGCTCGACGGTTCCTGCCGCACGCCCATCGCCGGCCATGCGCGGCTCGAAGGCGACGCGCTGTTCATGCGCGGCATGGTGCTGCGCACGGACGGTTCGGAATCGTTCGAGGCGCAGGCGCGCGGACCGCAGGCCGATGCCGCCGAACTCGGCATGAAGGTCGCGCACGACATTCTCGCACGCCTGCCGGCCGGCGTGCTCGCCGCGCATTCGTGATCGTTCTTGTCACCCGCGCTGAGGACGACGCGCGGCGCAGCGCGGCGCTTCTCCAGCAACGGGGCCATACATCCATCCTGTCGCCGATCCTTTCCGTGCGCGCCCTGGACGCGCGCGCGCCGCACGGCGATTTCGACGCCGCGCTCGCCACCAGCGCGCATGCGTTCGCAAGCCGCGCGCACGAAAGCCTCACCCGCCTGCCGCTTCACGCGGTGGGCGCGCGCACGGCCCAGGCGGCGCGCGCGGCGGGTTTCGATGTCGCCTTCGTCGCCGAGGACGCCGCGCGACTGGCCGAACATCTGGCGCGCATGCGCGCGTCGCGGTTCGTCTATTTCGCCGGGCGCGCGCGCAAGGCCGATCTGGAACAGGCGCTGGCGCGCGCGGGCCACAGCGTGTCGACCGTCGAAACCTACGATGCGGAGCCGGCGCGCGCGCTGTCGCACGAGGCGCGCGATGCGCTTGCCGCCGGCGCGCTGTCGGCGGCGCTGCACTATTCGCCGCGCAGCGCGGAGATTTTCTGCGCGCTGGTGGACGCGCACGATTTGCGCGCGGCGGCGCTGCGCTTGCGACACGTCGCCATTTCGCAGGACGCCGCGGCGCCGTTGCGCGCGCGCGGCCTGACCGTCATCGTGGCGGAGGCGCCGAAAGAGGAAGCGATGCTCGCCGCATTGGAGCAATCGACATGAAACACGTTCTCGTCACCGGCGGGTCGCGCGGCATCGGTCGCGCGGTCGCGGTTCTTTGCGCTCAGCGTGGGGCGTGTGTGTCCTTTACCTATCTGGGGAACGCCGCGGCGGCGCAGGAAACCGCGCGCCGGGTCGAGGCCGCGGGCGGGCGGGCGCGGGCGATCCGCGCGGACGCCACGCGCGAGGACGAGACCGTGCGCGCGTTCGACGAGGCCGAGCGCGCGTTCGGCGCCATCGACGGGTTCGTGAACAACGCCGGCATCGGCACGAAACTTTCCCCGCTCGCCGACAAGACCGCCGCCGATCTCGAACACCTCGTGCGCGTGAACGTCTACGGCGCGCTCATCGGCGCGCGCGAAGCGGCGCGGCGCATGAGCCGGTCGCGCGGCGGCGCGGGCGGCGCCATCGTGAACGTGTCGTCGGTCGCATCGCGCCTGGGATCGCCGAACGAATTCGTGGACTACGCCGCCACCAAGGGCGCGATCGATACGCTCACCATCGGCCTCGCGCGCGAGCTTGCAAGCGAAGGCGTGCGCGTGAACGCCGTGCGGCCGGGCCTGATCGACACCGAATTTCACGCCAACGTCGGCTGGGCCGATCGCGCAAGCGACATGGGCAAGACGATTTCGTTCGGCCGCGCCGGCACGGCGGAGGAAACCGCCGAGGCCATCGTCTGGCTGCTGAGCGCCAAGGCGTCCTACGTTTCGGGCGCGCTCCTCGACGTGTCGGGCGCGCGCTAGGGTCTTCGCTCGAAAACGCCGCGATCAGACCTGCGGCTTGCCGGCGGCCGCGCGCGGCTTGGGCGCCGCCTTCGGCTCGGTCACGGGCGGCGAGAGTTCGTTCGATTTCGCGGCTTCAGCCTTCGGCTCGTCCTTCGCGCCGCCGCCCATCAGGCGGCTGAACATCGAGCGGGTCATGGACAGCGCCGACGTTTCCGCTCTCGCGGGCTCGGACTTCGAGCCATCCGTCTTGACCGCGTCCTGTTCGGCGGCGGGCTTCGAGGCATCGGCGCGCGCGATATCGGTCTTGCCGGCGGGTCTGGCGGGCGGCGTATTGCCCACAGGCGTGCGGTCGGACGGCCTGAGCGGCGCGAGAGCGAGCGCGCCTGCCGGCGACGGCTGTTCCTTCGTTGCGGCTTTCGCCGCTTCCTTGGCCGCTTCCTTGGCCGCGGCCACCTGCACCAGCTTGGACTTCGGCGCGCGCGGATCCTTCAACTCGATCTCGCTCGGGGCGGCGGCGAGCGCCTCCGGCCGGCTGACCGCGTGCGCGTGCGAGGCGAATTCGGGATGCTGGCCGCCGTCGGAATAGACGAGCCTGATCGCCTTCACGCCCTCGCCCGCCAGCTGGGCGACGCGCGTGTTGTCCTGCCGGTCCTTCTCGGCCACCTGCGTGCGGGTTTCGGGGTCGGTCGCCGGCGCGCAGCCGCCGTCCGCGCCGCCCGTGCCGAACGCATACCGTCCGCCGCAGACCGCGACCGCCGGCTCCTGCCTGGCGACATCGAAAATGTCGGCGCCCTTCTTCAGGTCGCGCCAGAAGGGCATGTTCGGATCGAGCCGGTGCTTGGCGAGGTTTTCCGCCGTCATGCGGAACGGCAGCGACTGCATCTGGATCGCGCGCTGGCCGCCGCCGAAACTCTCGCGGGCGACGGCGTAGATTTCCGCGATCTGCGCGTCGGTCATCGAGAAACAGCCGGCCGACGAACAGGCGCCGTGCACCATGATCGCGCCGCCGGTGCGGCCGTGCGCGCGGTCGTAGGCGTTGGGATAGCCGACGTTGAACGACAGGTAGTAGGCCGAATTGGGGTTCATCTGGCCGGGCGTGATCGAATAGAACCCTTCCGGCACCTGCCGGTCGCCCTCGCGCGTCTTGGGGCCGAGCTGACCGGACCAGCGGCACATGGGATAGGTTTTCAGAAGCGCGTATCTGCCGTCGCTCTTCATCTTCCAGATTTCGAGCTCGGCCTCTTTCTTGTAGGCGCGGATCAGCATGGGGGCATGTTTGCTCGTGCCCTTCTGCTCCATGAGGGCCACCGTCTCGGCGGGAATCGGTTGCCAGGCGCGCATGTTGCCCATGCGGCTCGCATCGTTGCACCCCACAAGGCCCGCCGCGGCGAGGCCGACGAGCGCGAGACGTGCGGAAACTCTGATTTCTGGCCGGAAATCCATCGCGATCTGGCGTCCCTGTTCAGCGACCTTCCGGCCGCGCCGCCCTCCCGGCCCCGCATGGAGCCGCCCCCGTCATGGTTACGCGCGTTATCCTTACACGGACATTACCGCGAGGCGAATCCAACTCGAACCCTCCCCGCAACATCTTGTTAAGGTGTACGATTTGTTAATCTATGCGCCAACGGGCTTTCGCCCCATCCTCAGGAATTTCTCCGCCCGCTCCGTGCGCACGTCCTCGCGCGACATGCCGGCGAACCGCGCGAACGCCTGATCGATCGCATTGCCGGTCCCCGCGATCGCGGCCTGCGGGTCGCGATGGGCCCCGCCGACCGGCTCGGGAACGATGGCGTCGATAATGCCGAATTTGAGCAGATCCTGGGCGGTGATCTTCATCGAGGTGGCCGCATCCTGCGCCTTGCCGGAATCGCGCCACAGGATGGAGGCGGAGGCCTCGGGCGAGGCGACCGTGTAAATGGCGTGCTCCAGCATCAGCACGCGGTTGCAACTGGCGATGGCGACCGCCCCGCCCGAACCGCCCTCGCCCACCACGACCGCCACGTTCGGCACGCCGAGCGCGAGCGCCGCGTCGGTCGAACGGGCGATGGCCTCGGCCTGGCCGCGCTCCTCCGCGTCGATGCCCGGAAAGGCGCCGGCCGTGTCGACCAGGCTGAGGACGGGAATGTCGAACCGGTCGGCAAGCTCCATCAGCCGCACCGCCTTGCGATAGCCCTCCGGCCGCGCCATGCCGAAATTGTGCTCCAGCCGCGACTTGGTGTCCGACCCCTTCTCCTGTCCGATGACGCAGATCGACTGGCCGCGAAACCGCCCGAAGCCGGCGACGATGGCCGCGTCCTCGGCGAATTTGCGGTCGCCGGCGAGCGGCGTGAAATCCTCGATCAGGCCCGCGACATAGTCCTCGAAATGCGGGCGCTGCGGATGTCGGGCCACCAGCGTCTTTTGCCAGGGCGTGAGATCCTTGTAGAGATCGGCCAGCGCCCTGGCGGCCTTCACCTCCAGCCGGGTCAGTTCCTCGCCGATGGAGACAGGGCCGCCGCGCGCGGCAAGCGCCTGCAACTCCTCGACTTTCGCCTCGAGTTCGGCGACCGGCTTTTCGAAATCGAGATAGGAGCGCATCGACCCTTCGGGGTGTGGCGCGACGGAGCCGCGCGGGCGGGCGGAAACTGGCGGCAGGGTGAGGGGAAGTCAAGCCGCACGGCCCCCTCCCCGTCCCGCTCTTGCGCAACAGGGCCGCCGCGCCTCAGGCCTCCGCGTCCCCCAGCGGATGGAGGTCGCGGACCATGGCCCGCATGCGTTCGTCGAGCACATGGGTGTAGATCTGCGTGGTGGAGATGTCGGCGTGGCCCAGCAGCTCCTGCACCACGCGCAGGTCGGCGCCGTTCTGCAACAGGTGGCTGGCGAAGGCGTGGCGCAGCACGTGCGGGCTGATCCCGGCCGCGCCGATGCCGACGCTGGCCGCCAGCGTCTTGAGGTCGCGGGCGAAAGCCTGGCGGGTGAGGTGGCCGCTTTCGGCCTCGGCCGGAAACAGCCAGCGCGATTCCGCCTGTCCCGGCGCGACGGTCTTGAGCGCGGCGCGATAGTCGGCCATCGCCGCGCGGGCGGCCTCCGTCAGCGGCGCGATCCGCTCCCGCCCGCCCTTGCCGCGCACGGTGAGGAAGGGTTCGCGCGTGCGGGCCGCGGTTTTCGGCAGGCCGACCAGTTCCGAAACGCGCAGGCCGGTGGCGTAGATCAGCTCCACCAGCGCGTGGAGCCTGAGCGCGCGCAGGCGCTGGAAATCGGTCGCGCCTTCGCGCGTCGTCGCCGCGCGGGCGGCGCCGATCAGCCGGTCGACGTCCGCCACCGACAGGATTTTCGGGGCCGCCGCCCGCCGGCGCGGGCCTTCGAGAATGGCGGCCGGATCGTCGCCGCGCAGCCCTTCCGTCACCATGAACCTGTGCAGTTGCCGGATGGCCGACAGGCGCCTGGCGGCGGACGAGGGCTCGAACCCCCGCGCGGCCAGGCTCGCCAGATAGGCGCGGATGTCGTCGGTCGCCGCATCGGCCGGCGTGCGCCCCAGACGTTTCAGGTCGGCCGCGTAGTCGGCGAGATCGCGGCGGTAGGCGTCCAGCGTATTGCCGGCGGCGCCGCGTTCGGCCGCCATCATGTCGAGAAAGCCGCCGACCGGATCGGCGCGGGTCATTTGCCGGCGCCGAGGCGGCTGGCCGGCAGCGTCTGGCTGATTTCGCGCTGCTCGGGCTCGACGTAGGTCGCGAGCGCCCACATGCCGCCATAGACGATGGCGCCGAGCACGCCCACGACGAACAGAAAACGAAAAAGGCTCGGCACGGCGCGATTCAATCCTCTCTGCCGCCGCACTATGCCGCAACGCCCGCGCGTTGCAACGCCGACTTTTTCGCAAACGGCGCGCCATGCTACAGCAACGGCATGACCGAAGCCCAGAACGTCGCGGCGCCCGCGCCGCCACAGCCGCCCGCCCCCGCCGGCGCGCGCGAACGCGCCATCGTCGCCGCGCTCGCCGGCCGCTCGATCGTGCTCGTGGGCATGATGGGCTGCGGCAAGACCTCGGCCGGGCGCCGGCTCGCCGCGCGGCTCGGCCTGCCGTTCGTGGACGCGGACGCCGAGATCGAGGAAGCGCACAAGCTGACGGTGTCCGAGATCTTCGCCCGCTACGGCGAACCCTATTTTCGCGACGGCGAGCGGCGCGTCGTGGCGCGCCTGATGGCGGAGGGGCCGAAAGTGGTGGCGACCGGCGGCGGCGCCTTCATGAACGAAAAGACGCGCGATGCGATCCGCGCCAACGGCCTGTCGATCTGGCTGGACGCGGATTTCGATCTGCTGATGCGCCGCGTGCGCCGGCGTCCGACGCGACCGCTGCTGCAGAACGACGATCCTGAAGGCGTGATGCGCCGGCTGCTGTGCGAACGCAATCCCGTCTACGCGCTCGCCGACATGCGCGTGCAATCGCACGACGCGCATTTCGACGTGGTGGTGCAGGCGCTGGTGGATGCGCTCGCCGACCGGCTGGTGGCCGCGCCGCGCAGGGTGCGGGTGGAGCTTGGCGCACGCGGCTACGACATTCTCATCGGCGCCGATCTCATTGGCCGCGCGGGGCGCGAGATCGCCGCGCTGAAACCGGGCGCGGCCTGCGCCATCGTCACCGATGCGCATGTCGGGCCGCTCTATCTCAAACCGCTGACCGACAGTCTCGCGGCGGCCGGGCTGCGCAGCGCGCATGTGAGCGTGCCGGCGGGCGAGGCCTCGAAATCCTACGAACAATTCGCGCGCGTGTGCGACGCCATTCTGGCGGCGAAGATCGAGCGCGGCGATTTCGTGATCGCGCTGGGCGGCGGCGTCGTCGGCGATCTGGCGGGCTTCGCGGCCGCGAGCGTGCGGCGCGGCGTGGGCTTCGTGCAAATTCCGACCAGTCTGCTGGCGCAGGTCGATTCCTCGGTCGGCGGCAAGACGGGAATCAATTCGGCGCTCGGCAAGAATCTCGTCGGCGCCTTCCACCAGCCTTCGCTGGTGCTGGCGGATTCGCAGGCGTTGACGAGCCTGCCGGCGCGCGAGTTTCGCGCTGGCTACGCGGAAGTGGTGAAATACGGCCTGATCGACGATTTCCCGTTCTTCGAATGGCTGGAGCAGAACCGTCAGGCCGTGTTCGCCGGGGGGCCCGCGCGCGACGAGGCGATCGCCCGCTCCTGCGCGGCCAAGGCGGCCGTGGTGGCGCGCGACGAAACCGAACAGGGCGACCGCGCGCTGCTCAACCTCGGCCACACGTTCGGCCACGCGTTCGAGCGCATCTGCGCCTACGACAGCGCGCGGCTGGTGCACGGCGAGGGCGTGGCGATCGGCATGGCGTGCGCGTTCCGCTTTTCGGCGCAACGCGGCCTGTGCCCGGGACAGGACGTGGCGCGCGTGGAAGCGCATCTGAAAGACGCGGGCCTGCCGACGCGCATTCGCGAGATCGCCGGCTGGCGCGCGGACGCCGACGCCATTCTCGAAGCCATGTATCAGGACAAGAAGGTGCAGCGCGGCGCGCTGACCTTCATCCTGGCGCGCGGCATCGGCCGGTCGTTCATCGCCAGAGGCGTGCCGGGCGACGAGGTGCGCGGCTTTCTCGTGGGCGAGCTGGAGACTTAAGGCATGCACGGCGGTCCCGCCGAACCCCTCTCCGTGGACATCTGGGTCGCGGTCGGCATCGTTCTGTTCAGCATTCTCATGTCGGCCTTCTTCTCCGGGTCGGAGACCGCGCTCACCGCGGCCTCGCGCGCGCGGATGCATGCGCTTGAGAAGGCGGGAGATGCGCGCGCCGGCGTGGTCAATCGACTCCTGCAATCGCGCGACCGGCTGATCGGCGCCATGCTGCTCGGCAACACGCTGGTCAACATCGGCTCGTCGGCGGTCGCCACCAGCCTCATGATCGCGCTGTTCGGCGAGAAGGGCGCGATCTACGCGACGCTCATGATGACGGCGCTGCTGCTCATCTTCGCCGAGGTGATGCCCAAGACGGTCGCCATCACCTATCCGGACCGCATGTCGCTCATGGTCTCGCGCGCGGCGTCGTTTTTCGTCATGCTGTTCGGCCCGCTGCTGGTGGCGGTGGAGGCGATCGTGCGCGCCGTGCTGCGCGCCGCCGGCATGCGACAGGCCGAGACCGCGCCGCTGCTCGCCGCGCACGAGGAACTGCGCTCGACCGTCGACCTGCTGCACCGCGAAGGCGGCGTGGAGCGCGCCGACCGCGACATGTTCGGCGGCCTGCTGGAACTGAAGGAACTGACCGTCTCCGACGTGATGATCCATCGCACCAAGATGACGGCCATCGACATCGACCAGCCGACGGAGACGATCGTGCGCGAGGCGCTCTCCGCGCCCTATACCCGCCTGCCGCTTTGGCGCGGGGAGCCCGAAAACATCGTCGGCGTGCTGCACGCCAAGGACCTGTTGCGCGCGCTGCAGGCGGCCGGCGATCCGGCGAAGGTCGACATCGGCGCGGTCGCCGCCGATCCATGGTTCGTGCCCGACACGACCTCGGTGATCGACCAGATGCAGGCGTTCCGCAAGCGCAAGACGCATTTCGCGCTGGTGGTGGACGAATACGGCGTGGTGCTCGGACTGGTGACGCTCGAAGACATCATCGAGGAAATCGTCGGCGATATTTCCGACGAGCACGATATCGCCATCCAGGGCGTGCGGCAGACGGCGGACGGCGCCGTCGTCGTCGACGGCGCGGTGCCGATCCGCGATCTCAACCGCATCATGGACTGGCGCCTGCCGGACGCGGAGGCGACCACCATCGCCGGCCTCGTCATTCACGAGGCGCAGGCCATCCCGGAATCGGGACAGGTGTTCACGTTCCACGGATTCCGGTTCGAGGTTCTGCGCAAGACGCGCAACCGCATCACCTCGTTGCGCGTGGGCCGCTCGCAGGGCTAACGATTTGCGCCGCCCGCGCCGCGCGAAAGCGCTTCAGCAGCCCGCGGCCGACTGTGTTTGCGGCGCGGCGGGCGCCGGCGCCATGAACTGCGCGCGCGCCAGATCGGCGAAACGCCCGTTGCGCGCGACAAGCTCCTCGAACGACCCGCTCTCGACGATCCTGCCCTTGTCGAACAGCAGAATGCGGTCGGCGTTGCGGATGGTGGCGAGCCGGTGGGCGATGACGAACGTGGTGCGGCCCTTGGTGGCCGCGTCGAGCGCCGATTGAATCTGGCGCTCGGTCATGGCGTCGAGCGCGCTCGTCGCCTCGTCGAAAATCATGATCGGCGGGTCTTTGAGGAGCGCGCGCGCGATGGCGAGGCGCTGACGCTCGCCGCCCGACAGCGAGCGCCCGCGTTCGCCGACGGTGGTGTCGATGCCGCTCGTCTGGCGCGCGATGAAATCCTTCGCCTGCGCGCGCTCGAGCGCGATATCGAGATCCTCGGCGCTGGCGTCCGGCTTGCCGACGCGCAAATTCTCCTCGATCGAGCGGGCGAACAGCATCGGCTCCTGAAACACCACGCCGATGTTGCGCCGAAGCGAGGCGAGCGTCATCGTTCTGATGTCGCGCCCGTCGACGGTCACGCGGCCCTGCGTGGGGTCGAACACGCGATGGAGCAGCGACAGCGCCGTCGACTTGCCCGAGCCGGTCGAGCCCACGAGCGCGATGGTCTCGCCCGGCCTGGCCTCGAAACTCGCGTCCTGCACGGCCATGCGCTTGCCGTCGTACGAGTAGGAAACGTTCTCGAACACCACATGGCCCTCAAGGCGTCCCGCGTCGACGGCGCCGGGCGCGTCCGCGACGCCGGGCGCCGTGTCGAGCACCTCGAAAAAGTCGGCGATGCGCGGCGCCTGCATGAACAGCGAATTGATGAACCCGACCATCTGTTCGAGCCGGCCGATCAGCATCGTCGCGAAATTCATGAAGGCGACGATCTCGCCGATGGTGGCGAGGTTCTGCAAATGCAGCCACGTGCCGAGAAGGAAGATGGTGAGGATCGACAGCGTGGCGGAGGCGCGCGTCGCCACCGCCGCCAGCGCCCACCACGACAGCACCGGCATCTGCGCGGCCAGCAGATTGTCGATGATGCTGCGCATGGCGCGCGATTCGCTCTCGATGCGCGTGAAGCTCTGGATGACCGGCACGTTGCCGAGCGCGTCGGAGGCGTGTTCGGCGAGATCGGCGGCGTAGCGTTCGACCGCGCCCTGCATCTTTTCCGTACGGCGCAGAACAAACGCGGTCAGCAGGCCGAACACGCACACGAGCGCGATCAGCACCACGCCCAGCCGCCAGTTGAGCAGCACGGTCATGGGCAGCAGCACGAACAGCGCGGTGGCCGAGGCCAGATTCTCGCGGAAGAACGACAGCCACAGGCCGAACATCGCCTGCGCGCCGTCGAGCATGACTTTCAGCAGACGGCCGGAATGAATGGAGGTGTGGAAACTGAGCGGCAGGCTCAGCACGTGGTCGAAATAGCGCCCCATCATGCCCAGGCGCTGGCGATGCGCGAGGCGATCGGCGTGCAGCGCCACCAGCACGGATCCGAGAATGGAAAAGAGGCCGAAACCGACCCAGGCGCCGAGCAGCGGCGCGAGGTCGATCATCTTGAGCGCGACCTTGTCGGACTGCGCCGTCGTCAGCCGGTCGATGATGCGGCCGAACAGCATCGGCTCGGCGAACTGCGCGGCCGCAACCGCCAGGTTGGCGAACACGAGCACAATGGCGACCGGCGCCTCGGAGGCGAGCTGGGCGAGGACGCGTCCGTAGAGTCGCAGAATGCGCATTCCGCCCCGAATCCCTTTCCGACCGCCGCGCGCGCGGTTACGGCTCAAGCTGCTGTAACTTCGGCCGCGCGGGCTGACAAGGGCGCGGCCGGCCTGAAAAAAACGCGGCCGCGTCACGAGACACGGCCGCGCCTGAACCTGCGGTGAATGGGAGCGATCAGTCCTTCAGATCGTCCGGGAGCTTGCCGCCGTTGGCGGCGATCTTGGCCATGACCTGCTTGTGCAGCCAGATGTTCATGCTGGCCGAATCGCTGGTGTCGCCGGTGTAGCCGAGTTCCTTGGCCAGCTCCTTGCGCGCGGCCAGGCTCGAATCCATGCCGACGAGCTTCATCAGATCGACGATCGACTGGCGCCAGTTGAGCTTCTGGGGCTGGCTGGCGTTCATGCCGTCGAGAATCTGGGCGACGTCCACAGAGCCGGCGGCGGCCGCTGCCGCGCCGGCGGCGGAAGCAGCGGTGGAGGCGGCGGACGGCGCGGCGCCGGGCTGGGCCGTCTCGGCCTGAGCGGGCGTCGTTCCAAAAATCTTGCTCATAATCGTGCCGAAGAGGCTCATATCCAACTCCTGAAAAATCCTGGCGTTCGCCGCCCGTTGCGCGCCGCCGTTCCTGAAAGGGCCAGGTTCCGCCGGCCTGCGGAAGGTGGCGCGGGCTTCGCCGCATTGCAAGACGCGCCGGCGCAATTCGCCGTCATTTGTCGCATGCGGCCGGCGTTTCAGGCGAGCGCCGCCCAAGCGAGCGCCACGCGACGTCCGCCGAACGCCACGACGACACTTCGGGCGAACGCAGGCTCGGCCGTCGCGGCGGCGTCGCGGACGGCGAAACCCTGCGCGCCGACGGGACGGATTTCAATGCGCGCCGGCTCGCGCGCAAGGCCGGTCCCGCATGCCTTCAGCCAGGCTTCCTTCGCGGTCCATACGCGCAGAAACGCTTCGTGCGGATCGGCGCTGGCGGCGATTCGCGCCCGCTCGGCCGGGTGCAGCACGTTCATCGGCGGCTCGAACGGTTCGTCGATCGGTTCGAGATCGACGCCGACACGCGCGTCGCCGAGCGCGATGGCGCAGATGTTCGCGCGCGCGGCGAGCGAGATGTGCGGCGGCCTCGCGCCATCCGGGGCGAGAATGCGCGGCGCGCCATGGGCGTCGCGCGCGATGTCGATGTCGGACGGCGGGCGCCCCAGCCGGCGCGCCGCCAGCATGCGCGCAGCCGCCCGGCGCGCGAGAAAAAGCGTGCGCGAAGGCTCGCGCGGCGGCGCATCGGCCAGATCGCGCGGCGAGGGCGCACCGGCGGGCGCGAGGGCTGTCGCGTACGCCAGATCGAACAACGCGACCTCGACCGGCGCCGCGGCGATCGACATGCAGGGCGCCTTCATCGCGCGCCCTCCTCTATTTCGCCAGCATGGCCTTGATGCGCGTCGACAGAGAATCGCGCACCTGCCGGTATGCGTCCAGCATCTGTTCGCGCGAGCCCTGCACGGCCGTGGCGTCGAAGGTCGGCCAGTAAACGACGTCGCAGGCGAGCGTGCGGGTGAATTCGAGCGCTTTGTGATGCGCCTCGGGCGAAAGGGTGACGATGAGGTCGAAACTCGCGTCCTCGAGATCCTCGAACGAATGCGGCTTGTGTTTCGACATGTCGATGCCGATTTCCTCCATCGCCGCGACGGCGAAGGGATCGAGCTCGCCGCGTTTGACGCCGGCGGAGGCGAAATAGATCTCGCGCCCGAAATAGGCGCCCCCGAGCGCTTCGGCCATCGGCGAGCGTGCGGCGTTGAGCGTGCAGGCGAACAGCACCGCCTGCGGGCGGGCGCCGCTCATCCCTTCCAGTGCAGCGCGGTGACGAGGGTGAACAGGCGGCGCGAAGTGTCGAGATCGGTCTCGATCTTGCCCTTCAGCCGTTCGGTCAGAAGCTGCGCGCCTTCGTTGTGCAGGCCGCGCCGACCCATGTCGATGGCCTCGATCTGCGCGGGCGTGGCGGTGCGGATGGCTGCGTAATAGCTTTCGCAGATCATGAAATAATCTTTCAGTATCCTGCGGAACGGCGTGAGCGACAGGATATGGGCGACCACCTGCGCGCCGGTCTCCTCGCGGATGTCGAACACAAGTTTGGCTTCGTGCAGCGCCAGCGTCAGCATGTAGGGGCCGCCGTTATGTCCCGGCAGCGCGAACACGTTCTCCTCGACGAGATCGTAGATGGCGATCTCGCGCTCGTGCTCCTGATCGGCCGTGCCGCGGCCGATGGATTTTTCGTCGAGCGTGACGGCGATCAGCCGCTTGGTGTCGCCGCCGCTCATGCCCCGCGCCCCATGTTCAGCCGGATCGCCACCGACCGCGCGTGCGCGTCGAGCCGCTCTGCGTGGCCGAGCGCGATCGCCGCCGGCCCGAGCGCGTGCAGCGCGTCGGCGTCGCATTTGAGGATCGATGTGCGCTTCATGAAATCGAGCACGCCGAGACCGGATGAAAACCGCGCCGACCGCGCGGTCGGCAGAACGTGGTTGGAGCCGCCGACATAGTCGCCGATCGCCTCCGGCGTGTGGCTTCCGATAAAGATCGCGCCGGCGTTGCGGATGCGGGCGGCGAGACGCTCGGCGTCCGCGCTCATGATTTCCAGATGTTCGGGCGCGAGCCGATCGACCAGCGCGACCGCGTCCGACAACGCGCGCACGAGCACGATCGCGCCGAATTCGTTCCAGCTCGCGCGCGCGATCTTTTCGCGCGGCAGCGTGGACAACTGGCTCTCCACCGCGCGCGTCACGTCGTCGGCGAGCCGCACGCTGTCGGTGACGAGGATGGATTGGGCGGCCGTATCGTGCTCCGCCTGGGCGAGCAGATCGGCGGCGATCCATTCGGCGTTGGCGCTGTCGTCGGCCAGCACCAGCACCTCGGACGGGCCCGCGATCATGTCGATGCCGACGGTTCCGAACACGCGCCGCTTGGCGGCCGCCACATAGGCGTTGCCCGGCCCCACGATCTTGTCGACCGGTCGGATGGTTTCGGTTCCATAAGCGAGCGCGGCCACCGCCTGCGCGCCGCCGATGCAATAGATTTCATCCACACCCGCAAGTCGCGCGGCGGCGAGCACCAGCGGGTCGATCGCGCCGTCTGGCGTGGGCACGACCATCACGACGCGCCCGACGCCCGCCACTTTCGCCGGCGCGGCGTTCATGAGCACCGAAGACGGATAGGAGGCCGTGCCGCCCGGCACGTAGAGGCCCACCGCGCCGACCGCCGTCCAGCGCCAGCCGAGCTCCACGCCGAGCGCGTCCTTGAACCGCACGTCCTGCGGGCGCTGGCGTTCGTGAAAGGCGACGATGCGGCGGTGGGCGAGTTCGAGCGCGTCCAGCGCCTCCTTCGGGCAGGCGGCGACGGCCGCCTCGATCTCGGCCGCGCCGATCGCAAGCCCCCGCTGCGCGAGATCCACGCGGTCGAAGCGGCGCGAATAGTCGACGAGCGCCGCGTCGCCGCGCGCGCGCACGTCGTCGATGATGGCGCGGACAGCGGCGTCCACGTCCTCCGAGACCTCGCGCTTCATGGCGAGCAGTTCGGCGAAACGCGCGTCGAACCCGGCGGCTGTCGAATCGAGCCGCATTGTCATCGTCTCGTCTCCGGACGGAAAAATCCCGCGCGGACATGGCCTGCCCGAAGGGGCGCCGTCAAGTTCGGTGGCCGGGGCGGAACCGGGGCGTCCAGCGCGGACCCAGATCGCGCAGCGCCGCCTCCAGGCATTCGACGTCGAGCCGGATGGCCGCGCCGCCCGAGAAATCGAGCCGGACGAAGCCGGAGGGGGCGTCCGCCGGCTCGAACGAGACGGCGAGCAGATTGAGCACGGTGTCGGGGGTCGTCTGCGGCACGCCGTGCTGGCGCACGTCGCGCACCCGGTCGAAATGGAGCGCGGCGCGGCTGCGAATCTTCCGGCCGGTCTCCCAGTCGAATCGCGCGAGAAAGAGCCCAAACCGGCGCTGCTCGGGCAGCCAGGCCATGTCGCCGACCCGCACGCTGGCGTCCTGCACCAGCGCGGAGACGGTCTCCAGATCGTCCGCGTCGAAGGCGATCAGCCGGAGATCCTGCGGCGGCCGGTCGGACATGGCCGTCTCCCGATCACCCGGCGGCGACGATGCGCTCGATCTCGGCGCCGCAGCGGGACAATTTGCTTTCCAGCCGCTCGAACCCGCGGTCGAGATGGTAGACGCGGTTGACCATGGTCTCGCCCTCGGCCGCCAGCGCCGCGATGACGAGCGAGACGGAGGCCCGCAGGTCCGTCGCCATGACGGGCGCGCCCTTGAGCGTCTTCACGCCCTCAATGATGGCGCTGTCGCCGTCGAGCCGGATATGCGCGCCGAACCGCGACAGTTCCGACACGTGCATGAAGCGGTTCTCGAAAATCGTCTCGGTGATTCGCGACGTTCCCTCCGCGCGCGTGACCAGCGCCATGAGCTGGGCCTGCAGGTCCGTCGGGAAACCGGGGAACGGCGCGGTGGTCACATCCACCGGCGCGATGCCGGCGCCGTTGCGATAGACGCGCAGGCCCTCGTTGGTCTCGGTGACGCTGGCGCCCGTCTGGCGGACGGTTTCGAGCGCGGCCTCCAGCAGGTCCGCGCGCGCGCCCTGCAACAGAACGTCGCCGCCGGTCATGGCGACCGCCATGGCGTAGGTGCCGGTCTCGATGCGATCGGGCAGCACCGCGTGGCGCGCCCCGCCGAGGCGCGGCACGCCGTCGATCTCGATCACCGACGTTCCCGCGCCGCGAATGCGCGCGCCCATCTTGCCGAGGCATTCGGCGAGGTCGACGATCTCGGGCTCGCGCGCGGCGTTGTGAATGACGGTGGTTCCGTTGGCGAGGCTCGCTGCCATCAAGGCGGTGTGGGTGCCGCCGACCGTGACCTTGGGAAAGGCGATCTCCGCCCCCTTGAGGCCCTTGGGCGCCCTGGCGACGGCATAGCCGTTCTCGATGTCGATCTGCGCGCCCAGCCGCTCCATGGCCATGATGAGCAGGTCGACCGGCCGCGTGCCGATGGCGCAGCCGCCGGGCAGCGACACTTTCGCCACCCCCATGCGCGCCACGAGCGGCGCGAGCACCCAGAAGGAGGCGCGCATGCGCGACACGAGGTCGTAGGGCGCGGTCGTGTCGACGATCTGGCGGGCGGCCAGGTGGACGGTCTGGCCGGTTTCGAGCGAATCGCCCGCGCGCTTGCCCTCGATCGTGTAGTCGACGCCGTGGTTGCCGAGAATGCGCACGAGCAGCGACACATCGGCCAGCCGCGGCAGGTTTTCGAGCGTGAGCGTGCCGTCGGTCAGCAACGAGGCGATCATGAGCGGCAGGGCCGCGTTCTTGGCGCCGGAAATCGGGATGATCCCGTTCAGCCGGTTTCCGCCGACAATGCGAATGCGATCCATCCGTTCCCGCCTCAGCAATAAAGAGTGGGGCCAAGAGCCCGGCCAATGTGGCGCAAAAGCGGCGCGCCTACGCCTTTTCGCCGTTTTCGCCTTCCCTTCCGGGCTTGCGGTCCGCCGCATCGTCCGGAACATGGGCCGCCTTGCGTCGCCGCAGATTGGCCCGCAGCGCGTCCGACAGCCGCTTTTCGCGGCTGGGCCGGGTCTCGCCCGACCGGCCTGCGGGGCGGGAATTGTCCGTCGCCACAGTCGACCCCCGAAACATGCAAACGATCTGGCGTCTGTTTAGCAGGCGCACTTGCGCTGGCAAGGCCGGCTGTGGCAAAAGCCGCACGTCCGCCGCCCGCTCCCGCGCGCGCGGAAACGCTGCGGTAGCTCAGTGGTAGAGCACTCCCTTGGTAAGGGAGAGGTCGAGAGTTCAATCCTCTCTCGCAGCACCAGC
>ERZ1645187.180-NODE-180-length-60622-cov-7.106477_pt1 | contig 60622 bp, 54 predicted proteins | sample MGYA00575352_ERZ1645187 | MGnify/ENA primary metagenome ERZ1645187 (study PRJEB40837, sample SAMN11349314) | freshwater sediment metagenome | isolation source: river sediment | host: Sediment | place: India: Wazaribad , New Delhi | collected 2017-02-21 ... | reverse complement strand
TTTTCCCGGAAATAATTCTTGACGATCCGGTCCTCCAGCGAGTGGAACGTGATCACACAGATCCGTCCGCCGTCTCTGAGATGAGACAGAGCGCCGTCAAAACTCCTGTCGATGACGATAAGCTCCCGGTTCACTTCGATCCGTATAGCCTGAAAGCTTTTTCTGGCCGGATGCTTTCCGGCGCGATCCTTCGGAGGATAGGCTTTTTTGATGATTTCCGCGAGTCTCGCCGTCGTTGTGATCGGAGATTCTTCACGTTCTCTGATAATCGCGTTCGCGATCCTTCCCGCGTGACGTTCCTCTCCGTACGTCCGCAGGACCCGTACGAGCTCTTCCTTCGAATAGGTATTGACAAGATCGGCGGCCGTAAACGGCGCCTGCTCGTCCATGCGCATGTCCAGCGGTCCGTCGTGATGATACGAAAAACCGCGCTCGTCGTCGTCCAGCTGGAACGACGAGACACCGAGATCGTACATGATCCCGTCGATTTCGGGAATTTCGAGCTCGTCGAGCACCTCTCCGACCCGCTCGAAATTGCTTTTGACCAGTATCTTTCTGCAGTCGAATTTTTCGAGACGTTCGCCTGCATACTTCAGCGCGAAATCATCCTGATCGATCCCGATGAGAGTTCCGTCTGCACCGAGCCTGCTGCAGATCAGCTCCGAATGACCGCCTCCGCCGAGCGTCGCGTCGACATAGACGCCGTCCGGCCTGATATTGAGTCCGTCCACACTTTCTTCAAGGAGGACAGTTATATGTTTCATTTCCATTATCGTACCTGCAAGAATGCGCTGATTCACAGCGCGTTATAAATAATAAACCCGGTAAAATTAAAATTCATTCTATTTTACCATATGCAGCCGGACTCAGGAAGAATTCCCGCGCACCTGCTGCCTGTGCATCACTATTCGCGAAGCGGCGCGCCGGAAAGCGTGCAATGAGTCTGATTTTCGGATACACTTAAACTAAATATACTATGTCTTCATGAAAGGAACTTGAGCATGAACGCCGTCGTAACGGTTATCGGTAAAGATAAAACGGGAATCATTTATAATATTTCCAAAATACTCGCAGAAAACAACGCAAACATCCTGGATCTGTCCCAGACAGTTATGCAGGACCTATTTACAATGGTCATGATGGTGGACATTTCCGACATCTCCTGCGATTTCCAGACACTGAAGGAAGAACTCGATAAGGTCGGGGCCGGACTCGGACTTTCCGTCAGAATCCAGCAGGAAGCCATCTTCAACGCGATGCATTCGATTTAAGGGCAGGCGGATTATGGCATATACGAAAAACGTACTCGAAACGGTACGGATGATCGAGGAAGAAAAGCTCGATATCCGCACCGTCACGATGGGCATCTCGCTGCTCGACTGCGCCGACTCCGACGGAGAACGCGCCAGAAAAAAAATCTACGACAAGATTACACACCTTGCGGATCAGCTCGTCCCGCAGGCGGAACGCGTTTCCACCGAATACGGGATCGATATCGTCAACAAGCGTATCTCGGTAACCCCCATCAGTCTCGTCGCAGGCGCCTGTTCTGACAGCGACTACGTCGAATTTGCGAAGACGCTGGACAAGGCGGCGGCTGCAGTCGGCGTCAATTTCATCGGCGGCTTCTCAGCGCTCGTGCCGAAGGGCTTTACCCGGGCGGATCTGACTCTGATCAATTCCATTCCGGAAGCCCTGGCTCAGACCGAATGCGTCTGTTCGAGCGTGAACATCGGCAGCTCGAAGCTCGGTATCAATATGGACGCCGTGCAGATCATGGGTGAAGTGATCCGCGAAACGGCACAGCTCACGAAGGATCAGGATTCTCTCGGATGCGCGAAGCTGGTCGTATTCTGCAACGCCGTCGAAGACAATCCGTTTATGGCGGGCGCCTTCCACGGTATCTCGCAGCCGGATTCCGTTCTGCATGTCGGTGTTTCCGGACCCGGCGTCGTCAAGAACGCCGTCGCCCGCTATCCGGACGCAAGCTTCGGGGAGCTTGCGGAAGTAATTAAAAAAACTGCCTTTAAAATTACCCGCGCAGGCCAGCTCGTCGGTACCACCGTCGCTCAGCGTCTGAACGTTCCCTTCGGGATTCTCGACCTGTCCCTGGCGCCGACGCCGGAGATCGGAGATTCCGTAGGCCGGATTCTCGAATCCATGGGACTCGAGCATACCGGCGGAGCCGGTACGACCTGTGCACTCGCGCTGCTCAACGACGCCGTCAAAAAGGGCGGCATCATGGCCAGCTCCTCCGTCGGGGGCCTGTCCGGCGCGTTTATACCGGTCAGCGAAGACGAAGGGATGATCGAAGCGGCCGAACTCGGCTCGCTTACTCTCGAAAAGCTCGAAGCGATGACCTGCGTCTGTTCCGTGGGCCTCGACATGATCGCGATTCCCGGCAGCACGCCGGCTTCGACGATCTCCGGCATCATCGCGGACGAAGCGGCTATCGGTATGGTCAACAATAAAACAACCGCGGTCCGCCTGATTCCCGTTATCGGGAAAGAGCTCGGCGAACGCGCCGAATTCGGCGGTCTTCTGGGCTCAGCCCCTGTGATGAAAGTAAATCCGTCGGACTGCTCGCAGTTTGTCAATCGCGGCGGACAGATCCCGGCGCCGATTCACAGCTTTAAAAATTAGCGCTGCAGATTCTGCAGAACCGTTCTATTTTGTTTATAAGTGCCGGAGCACTTTAAATTCGGCGGAAACGCCGATTTATCAGTTTGTCAGGGTAAAAGAATACTGATACTCTGCGGCATGGTCGGCAGGCTTTCTGTCCGCAGCTCCGGAAGCGGACAGGTCAAATTATTAAGGTATCGAGGAGATCAGCAATGGAACCACTGGAAGTAAAAATCTGTATGAACACACAATGCATGATGAAGGGCGCAATGGACATTATGGATCAGATCGAAAGTCTTAACGACATTGTCGGCGACCTCAATCTTACGCGCGGAATCAATATCGAAGCGGTCCCGGAACTGGAAGGTTCGTCGGACCCGGATATGTGTCCGGTCGTCCAGATCGGAGATCTGGTTGTGAAACAGGCGACTACGGAGAATGTTATGTCGGTCATTCTTGACGCGACTGAAGGAGGTCTTTATAAGTGAGAGGAATCTACACACCGGTTACGGAGCTTAGGCGCAAGGTCTACGCCGCAGTCGCAAAAATGGCCTGGGAATGCGAAGAGAACGAATACGCGTCCCGGATGGAACAGATCCCGTATGAAATTATCCCGGGCGAGGATGCCCGCTACAGAGATTCGGTTTTCAAGGAACGGGCGATCCTCGGCGAACGTCTGCGTCTGGCGATGGGCCTGAGCCTGTATCCTGTGGACCGTCCGTCCCCGATATCCAAGGATATCGAAAAGACGGCGATCGACGAAATCTATTACGAACCGGAGCTGATTAACGTCATTCCCTTCGCATGCGATAAATGTCCGACGAAAACCGTCGAAGTCACCGCAAACTGCCGCGGCTGTCTCGCCCATCCGTGCTGGTCAGTCTGCCCGAAAAACGCAATTTCCTTCGTTGACGGAAAGTCCCATATCGATCAGTCCAAATGCATCAAGTGCGGCCGCTGCATCGAAGCCTGCCCGTACAACGCGATCATCGAATATGACCGTCCCTGCGCATCCGCTTGCGGCGTTAAAGCCATCGGCTCTGACGAAAAAGGACGCGCAAAGATCGACTATTCCAAATGCGTCTCCTGCGGGCTGTGCATGGTAAACTGTCCCTTCGGCGCCATCACCGACAAGTCGCAGATCTTCCAGCTTGTACACGCCCTCAAAGGCGGCGAAGAAGTCTACGGAGCCATCGCACCGGCGTTTGTCGGTCAGTTCGGTCCCCTGGCCTCACCTGAAGTCGTCATCGAAGCGATCAAGAGTCTGGGCATCAAAGACGTCTTTGAAGTCGCCATCGGCGCGGATCTCGGCTCCGTTGAGGAAGCCCATCACTATGTGGAAAAGGTAGCCGGCGGAGACGACAAGTTCCTCGGAACCTCCTGCTGTCCGTCATGGTCCGTCATGGCCAAGCGCGATTTCCCGGACCTTGCGGAATGCATTTCCGGCGAACTGACCCCGATGGTCGGAACGGCCAGAATTATCAAAAAAGAACACCCCGACGCGAAGATCGTCTTTATCGGACCCTGCGCGGCTAAAAAGCTTGAAGCGATGCGCAGAAGCGTACGCAGCGACGTGGACTTCGTCATTACCTTCGAAGAACTGATGGGCATGTTCGCTGCTAAAAACGTCGAATTCTCCGACTTCAAAGCAGACGGAACTGTCGAACAGGCGACGACAGCCGGACGCAGCTATCCGGTGGCCGGGAATGTCGCAAAGGCGATCGCGGCAAATATCGCGAAGACAAATCCGGAAATCGACGTCAAGATCGACTCCGCGATGGGTCTTGCGGAATGCAAGAAGATGCTTATGCTTGCCAAAGCAGGAAAACGCGACGGATACCTGCTCGAAGGCATGGCCTGCCCGGGCGGCTGCATCGGCGGCGCAGGTACGCTCCTGCCGCTTAAGAAGGCGGAAATCTCTGTCAATAAATTCATGAAGGCGGCGAAGGAACCCCTCGGTCTCGATTCCGAGTACCTCGACGATCTTCCGCTGATGAAGGATATCAAATAATCATGCGCTACGAATTATGGGATACCGCGGAAAAGCTGAACAGCTGCCGCACAGTCGAACTGTCCCATCCTCTCGACAATACGAGCCCGTACTGGGACGGAATGCCTAAAGGCGTCGTCGAGCTGGCCGAAACGCTCATCGACTACGATGAAATGGATCTGAGGATCCAGACCTTTAAATTCCCCGGACAGTTCGGGACCCATATCGATTATCCGGCCCACTTTATCCGCGACGCGCGTCTGGCCGGCGGCTTTTCGATCGACGAAACGACGATGCTTCCGCTGTGTGTCATCGACGTATCGGAAAAGGTCGCACAGAATCCGGATTACGAGATTACGAAGGACGATATCCTCGAATTCGAAGAAAAGTACGGACGCATCCCGGAAGGCTCTTTCGTCGCGATGCGTACCGACTGGAGCCTGCGCTGGCCGGATCCGGTCCTGCTCGCCAACGCGGACGAGGATGGAAACGAGCATTTTCCGGGCTGGACTGTTCCCGTCCTGAAATTCCTGTACGAGGAACGGGGCGTAGCAGGAACCGGTCATGAAACGCTGGATACCGATTCGGCTGTCGGATGCGCGAAGGCCGGAGATCTGATCGCGGAACGCTACGTCCTCGGACGCGACGCCTTCCAGGTGGAGGTCATGACCAATCTTGACAAGCTGCCGCCTGCGGGATCGCTGATCTTTATCGCCGCTCCCCGCTTCTCGGAAGCCAACGGACTTCCGGCGAGAGTCTGGGCGCTGGTACCGCAGGAATAAGTTATAAATTTCATAATTAGATAATAAAAGCCGGGACAGAACCGCTTCTAAGAAGTGGAACTGCCCCGGCTTTTATTTCTCTTCGTTTTTTTTCGTTCCGGTTCGTGCCGAGGACGGACGAACCGTCCTGATCCCCCTGGCCTTTCGCCGTTTTCCGCGCAGCAGCAGATAGGTTTTGATTACCTGAATACAGCCGTCCTCGCCGAGATCGTCGCTGTTTAGCGTCAGATCGTATTCGCGGGAATCCCCCCAGCGGCGGCCGGAATGATATTTGACGCGGGCCTCCCGCATTCCGTCTATCCGTTTAATCTCCGCTCTGGCCCGTTCGGGTGACAGGTTATTCAGCTTCTCAATCTGATTAACCCGGTTGTCAAAAGGCCGGGTGATAAAAATCCGGATATAATCGAGATCCGAATCCTTCAGCGCATCCTGAGCGAGACGCCCGATAAAAACGGCCGGTCTGGCCTGAGCCCGGCTTCGGATGAGCTCCGCCTGAATCTCGTACAGATAATCCGCCTCAGGATCGATTCCGGGTATAACCTGGAAAGCTCCCGAAATAAAACGTGAGAGCGGCGCCGCCGACTGTTCCTCAAGCCGGTACGCCTCTCTGGGCGTGATTCCGGCCATCACCGCGGCCTCCTCGAGCAGATCGACACCATAGCACGGGATATCCAGCGTTCTGGCGAGCCGCCTTCCGACCGCTCCCCCTCCGCTTCCGTATTCTCTTTCGATGGTGATCGCAGGTAAAAGTGTCATTTTTTCCGTGTAGCCCGGTAATACGCGTAGGTCATCGGAGTTCCGTCGCTGTGCTTCGTACCGCCGACGATCCTTCCGATAAACATCGTGTGGGTTCCGAGATCAATTTCCTTTTCGATTTCAAGCGCGACCGTCGCCAGCGTGTTGTCGAGTTCGGGGCATCCGTTTACCGGAGCCGGAACATAATCCAGGGTCTCAAATTTGTTTACGACGTGACCCGAGAAACCGCCGAAATGAGTAACCAGGTCGTGGTTGTCCTGTCCGAGAATATTGACGCAGCAGGCCTTCGTCGCCTTGATCATCTGGCAGGTCTTTCCGCCCTTGTTCAGGCACAGGCTCGCGCGCAGCGGAGAATCTGTAACCTGCATGAACGTATTGCAGACCATACCGTTTACAAATTCGTCTTCGCGGGCCGTCACGACGTACAGACCGTAGCTGCAGTCGAACATCAGCGACTGGAGACGGTCTTTTTCTTCCGGATCCATCGCCGCGGCGGGAGCTTCTTCGACCAGCTCGAACATATCCGCGGGAACGCCGCAGATCGGGCATACTTCCGGCGGTTCGTCGCCTTCGTAAATCTATCCGCAGACCGTGCAGCGCCATTTTTTCGTCATCGGCGCTTCGACGACTTCTTCCTCTACCAGTTCGAACATATCCGCGGGAACACCGCAGATCGGACAGGTTTCAGGCGGATTTTCACCTTCATAGATATATCCGCAGACCGTGCAGCGCCACTTTTTCACTTCAACCGGATGATCCGGAACAAATTCTGTCTTATTATCCTGCATGTCTCTTCTCCTGTTTGATTTAACTTTATTTTAGCAGTTTTTCAACTGCTCTGCAGAAAGGCGTCATTATTTTACAAAGCTGATACAACCCTGCCCTTCAAGGTTAAGGTTCTGTAATAACAGCATACCATAATGATTTACCCTTATCGGCGATATAGTTCTCAAATCGTATACCGGAACTGCCGAAGCGGTATCATCGGGAGTATCCCGATTATCGTTAACTCCGGTTTCGCATGGGAAGAGGAAAGAGCTGCGGCAGCAAAAAAGAAAACGGGCGGAGGATAAGCCTCCGCCCGTTCTGTATGATCTGATTAATAAATTTTATTCGTAATAAAGCTCGTCGATCGGATTTCCCGCAGGAACCATCGGATAGACGCCTTCGTCGTGATCGATGACGCAGCGCACGAGCATCGGTTCGCGTACCCCGGCCGTCTTGTCGAGAACATCGTCCAGTTCCTCGAGACTTGTGACCGTATACGCGCTGATTCCACAGGCTTCCGCCAGCTTCTCGTAGTTCACTTCGTGCTTTTTGTTCAGATCCGTCTGAGCGTAGCGCTTGTCCTGGAACAGCTTCTGCCATTGTCTGACCATGCCCAGAGCCCCGTTGTCAAACAGGAAGATCCTGATCGGGAGATCGTAGCGGCGTACCGTGATGAGCTCGTTGCAGTTCATCCGGAAGCTGCCGTCCCCTGCGAACAGCAGGACATCGCGGTCCGGATCCGCCAGCTGCGCGCCGATTGAGGCGCCCATGCCGAAGCCCATCGTGCCCAGGCCGCCGGAAGTGATGAACTGTCCCGGATAGTGAAAACGCCAGGACTGGCCGATCCACATCTGGTGCTGGCCGACTTCCGTCACGACTCTCGCGTCCTCATACCGTTTATTGATATGTTCGATGATATTCTTCGGACAGTATTCGTCAGAACTGCGTTCCGGCAGCGGCCATTCCCGGATCTGCCTGAGCCAGTCCGAGTGATCCGCTTCATCGACGAGATTCGTCAGCTGCGTGAGCACGTCCTTCGCGTCCGCCATCAGATGGACGTTGGTTGCGACGTTCTTTTCAAATTCCGTCGGGTCGATATCGATATGGATAATCTTCTTATCCCGCATAAATTCGTTGATATTGCCCGTCACGCGGTCGGAAAAGCGCGTACCCACTGCGATAAGGGTATCCGAGTTTATCACCGCCAGATTGCATTCCTGGCTGCCGTGCATGCCAACGAGACCGAGAGAGAGCGGATCGTCCCTGTCGATGGATCCGAGACCCATCAGCGAATTCGCCACCGGAATTCCGGTTTTCTTCGCGAATTCCGTAAGCTCCTTCGCGGCGTCGGACTTGATCACGCCGCCGCCCGCATAGATCACGGGCTTCTTCGCGTTGTTGATAAATTCCGCGGCGCGGACCAGCGCGTCTCTGCGTGCCTTCGGCTTGTGATCGAAGTTATTGCTCATATCCTTCGGATGATAGACGATTTCCGACGCGAATATATCCTTCGGAATATCGACGACCACCGGACCCGGCCGTCCGGATCTCGCGATGCGGAACGCTTCGCGGATCGTCGCGGACAGCATCGACGGATCGGTGACGAGAAAATTATGCTTGGAGATCTGGGACGTGACGCTGGTCACGTCAACTTCCTGAAACGAGTCCTTCCCAAGCAGCGAGCGTACGACCTGTCCTGTGATGACGACCAGCGGAACGGAGTCCAGATATGCGTTGGCAATGCCTGTAACGGCGTTTGTCGCGCCGGGACCGGACGTTGTGATCGCGACGCCCACCTTGCCGGACGCTCTGGCATAACCGTCGGCGGCATGTACGCCGCCCTGTTCATGACAGGGTTCGATTTGGGTGATGTCGTGATCGAGCCGGTAAAAAGCGTCGAACAGCGGTATGACGACGCCCCCCGGATAGGAGAAGACGTGTTTAACGCCCTGCTCCTCCAGCAGACGGACCGTCATTTCAGAACCGGTCATTCTGATGGATTCTTCTTCGTTAACCATATTCCTCTTCCTTCCTTCCTGAAGTACTGTATGTCTCCTATTCGAGAACTGCTCCTCTGCAGGAAGGCGCGACCTGCTTCGCATAGCGTCTCAGATAACCGGTGTTGATCGCGGGTTCCTTCGGAACAAAGTTCTTTCTGCGTTCTTCAAGCACTTCCTCCGGAACGAGCAGATCGAGCTTCAGATTCGGAATGTCGACGAGGATTCTGTCTCCGTCTTCGACGAGGCCGATAGGTCCGCCGGCCGCCGCTTCAGGGCAGACATGGCCGACGCACGCGCCGCGGGTGGCGCCCGAGAAACGGCCGTCTGTGATCAGCGCAACCGAATCTCCGAGCCCCATGCCCATGATCGCCGACGTCGGATGAAGCATTTCGGGCATGCCCGGTCCGCCCTTCGGTCCGACGTAGCGGATGACGACGACGTCGCCCGGTTCGATCCTGCCGTCGTTGATGGCGGCCTGAGCTTCTTCTTCAGAATCGAACACCTTCGCAGGTCCTTCGTGAACGCGCATCTTTTCAGATACGGCGGACTGCTTGACGATCCCGGTATCGGGCGCCAGCGTTCCGCGCAGAACCGCGATCCCGCCTGTGGCGCTGTAGGGATTGTCGACCGTTCTGATAACTTCCGGGTTCGTGTTTTCGGCGTCCGCGATGTTTTCAGCGACCGTCCTTCCCGTCACGGTGATCAGATCGGTGTCCAGCAGACCCAGCTTGTCAATTTCCTTCATAACCGCATAGATGCCGCCCGCGGCGTTCAGGTCTTCCATGTAGGTGGGGCCTGCCGGCGCGAGATGACACAGATTCGGTGTCTTTGCGGAGATTTCGTTGGCGATGCTCGTATCGAGGACGACGTCGCATTCGTGGGCGATAGCCGGGAGATGAAGCATGCTGTTCGTCGAGCAGCCCAGCGCCATATCCATTGTCATCGCGTTGCGGAACGCCTTTTCAGTCATGATGTCGCGGGGACGGATGTCCTTTTCGATGAGATCCATGACGGCCATCCCCGCATGCTTGGCAAGCCGGATTCGTTCCGAATAGACCGCAGGAACCGTGCCGTTTCCGCGAAGTCCCATGCCCAGCACTTCCGTCAGGCAGTTCATGCTGTTGGCAGTGTACATGCCCGAGCAGGAGCCGCAGGTGGGACAGGTCATGCATTCATATTCGTACAGCTTGTCTTCGGAGATGCGCCCGGCGTTATATGCGCCGACAGCTTCGAACATTGAGGACAGGCTTGTCTTTTTTCCTTCGACACGTCCCGCGAGCATCGGGCCGCCGGAGACGACCACCGTCGGTACGTTTACGCGCGCAGCCGCCATCAGAAGACCCGGAACATTCTTGTCGCAGTTGGGGATCATGACGAGTCCGTCGAACGCGTGGGCGATGGCCATCGCTTCCGTCGAATCGGCGATCAGATCGCGTGTGACGAGGGAATATTTCATTCCGTTGTGCCCCATCGCGATTCCGTCGCAGACTGCGATCGCCGGGAACATAAACGGCGTGCCGCCTGCTTCCCGGATCCCCGCCTTAACTGCGTCGGTGATCTTGTCCAGGTTCATATGCCCCGGTACGATTTCGTTGTAGGAACTGACGACGCCGATAAGGGGTCGTTCCATTTCTTCGTCCGTCATGCCCAGCGCGCGGAACAGGGAACGGGCAGGCGCAGCCTGCGTCCCCTGCGTCACGCAGTTTGATTTCAGTTTCGGGTCTCTCATCTTCTTCTCCGTATATTCAGGCGTCAGGCCTTCAGAGCCGCCGCCGTCTTTTCTCCCATTTCAACACAGCCGATCACGGTCTTTCCGGGACTCGCGATATCCGCCGTTCTCCAGCCGTCCTTCAGGACCTGCTGAACAGCCGCTTCGACTGCGTTCGCCGCTTCTTCTTCGCCGAGCGAATAGCGCATCAGCATTGCCGTAGACAGGATCGTCGCAAGCGGGTTCGCCTTGTCGGTGCCCGCGATATCAGGCGCCGAGCCGTGGATCGGTTCGTACATCCCCAGCGTGCCTTCGCCGAGCGAAGCGGACGGCAGCATTCCGATGGAACCAGTGATCATCGAGGCTTCGTCCGACAGGATATCGCCGAACAGATTGCCTGTCAGGATCGTGTCGAACTGCTGCGGGTTGATAACCAGCTGCATCGCGGCGTTGTCGACGTACAGATCGTTGAGCTCCACATCCGGATATTCTTCCGCAACCTTGTGAACGATGCTTCTCCAGAAGCGTGATACTTCCAGTACGTTGGCCTTGTCCACCGAGGTAACCTTGCCGGAGCGCTTTCTCGCCGCTTCGAAGGCGGTGCGGGCGATCCGTTCGATTTCCGGACGGGTGTACTTCATTTCGTCCCAGACAGCGTCGTCGCCTTCGCGGTGCTTCGCGCCGAAGTAGACGTCGCCTGTCAGTTCTCTGACGACGAGAACGTCGAGACCGTCTCCGATAATTTCGCTCTTGAGCGGGCTCGCGTCGCGCAGCTCGTCAAAGAGCATTGCAGGACGCAGGTTCGCGTACAGCCCCAGCGCCTTGCGGATGCCGAGAAGGCCCGCTTCCGGACGCTGATCACCGGGAAGATTGTCCCATTTCGGGCCGCCCATCGCGCCGAGAAGTACGGCGTCGGAATCCTTGCAGATATCGACGGTCTTCTGAGGCAGCGGAACGCCTTCCGCGTCGATGGCACAGCCGCCCGCGAGGACGTCCGTGTAGTCGAACTTCATGCCGAATTTTTCGCCGGCCGCATCCATGACCCCGATCGCCGCATTGACGATTTCCGGGCCGATCCCGTCTCCCTTGATTACCGCTATTTTATATGTTTTCATCAGTCCTGTTTTCCCGCGTTTTCGATGTCTCTGTTGATATAGTTGACCAGACCGCCCGCGGCGATCAGTTCCTGCATGAATTCCGGGAAAGCGCCAGCCTGGAAACTTTCACCGGTCGTAACATCCGTGATTTTACCCGAGTCGAAATCGACCTCGACGGTGTCGCCCGCCTTGATGGCGCTGACGGCTTCGGGGCATTCGAGGATGGGCAGTCCGATATTGATCGAATTGCGGTAGAAGATCCGCGCGAAGCTGTTGGCGATAACGCAGGATACGCCGGATTCCTTGATGGCGATCGGCGCGTGTTCTCTTGAGGAGCCGCAGCCGAAATTGTCGTCCGCGACGATAATATCGCCGTCCCTGACGTTTTTAACGAAATCCTTGTCGATATCTTCCATGCAGTGCGACGCGAGCTCCTTCGGATCTGAAGTGTTCAGGTAGCGCGCGGGAATGATGACGTCCGTATCGACGTCGTCTCCATAACGAAATACTGTTCCTTTTGCGTTCATCTTTTCTCCTTATTCAGTCCTAGAGTTCGTCCGGGGAAGCGATGCGTCCCAGGATCGCCGAAGCGGCCGCAGTTTCCGGGCTCGCCAGATAGACCTCCGAATCCACGTGGCCCATGCGGCCTACGAAGTTCCGGTTGGTCGTCGATACGCAGCGTTCACCCGCCGCGAGAATTCCCATATGTCCGCCGAGACACGGACCGCAGGTCGGTGTCGAAACGGCGGCGCCGGCGTCGATGAAGTCCTTTAAGAGTCCCGCTTCCATGCAGTCCAGGTAGATCTGCTGAGTCGCCGGGATAATCAGGACGCGCAGTCCCTTCTTCACGTGCTTTCCGCGCATGATATCCGCGGCTTTTTTGAAGTCCGAGAAACGGCCGTTGGTGCAGCTTCCGATAACGACCTGATCGATGACGACAGGTTCTTCGATTTCGTCAACGGTCTTCGTGTTTTCAGGCAGATGCGGGAACGCGACAGTCGGTTTGAGCTGAGACAGATCGATATCGATCGTCTGAACATACTGGGCATCCGGATCCGCTTCGTAAATCGTATATTCTTTCCCCGGAGCGTGTTCTTCCATGTACGCGATCGTCTGATCGTCCACCGGGAAGATCCCGTTCTTGCCGCCGGCTTCGATAGCCATGTTCGCGACCGTAAAGCGGTCGTCCATCGTCAGCGATGCGACGCCGGGGCCTGCGAATTCCATCGATTCGTACAGGGCGCCGTCGACTCCGATGAGCCCGATGATATGAAGGATCAGATCCTTGCCGGAAACGTGTTCCGGAAATTCCCCTGTCAGGTTAAAGCGGACCGCTGCCGGAACCTTGAACCATGCTTTGCCTGTGGCCATGCCCACCGCCATATCGGTTGAGCCGACACCGGTCGAAAACGCGCCCAGCGCGCCGTAGGTGCAGGTGTGGCTGTCAGCTCCGATTACGACGTCTCCGGCCGTCACAAGGCCTTTTTCGGGCAGCAGAGCGTGTTCGACGCCCATTTCCCCGATTTCAAAATAGTTTTCGATTTCCTGGTCGCATGCGAAGCAGCGTACCTGCTTGCACTGTTCGGCCGCCTTGATGTCCTTGTTCGGCGCGAAATGGTCGGGTACCAGAGCAACCTTCGACTTGTCGAACACCTTGTCCGCGTCGATGCCCTTGAACACGTTGATAGCGACCGGCGCCGTGATGTCATTGCCGAGTACCAGATCGAGGTTCGCCATGATCAGGTCGCCCGCTTTTACCTCGGGAAGTCCCGCGTGAGCCGCGAGGATCTTCTGCGTCATCGTCATTCCCATAATTTTCTCCTGTATTTATCTGTAATGCTTTATGTCGTTTAACTGCGGAATATCCGGTATTCCCTGAGCTGGCGCTCCATGTCGAGCAGCAGCTTGTATTCGATCGAGTCGATCAGGGCGATCAGACTCGCTTCGACGACGTCGCAGCTGACGCCGACATTGCTCCACAGTTCGTTTCCGTCTGTCGATTCCATCAGGACTCTGACCTTCGATGCGGTGGCACCCTTGTCGATGACACGTACCTTGAAGTCCGTAAGCCTGACCTCCGCGATCTGCGGATAGAAAGCCGTCAGCGCCCGTCTCATCGCCTTGTCCAGCGCGTTGACCGGACCGTCGCCTTCGGCGGCCGATACGATGGATTCGCCGTTGACGCTTACCTTGACAATCGCGGAAGCCGAAAGCGTTTCGTCTCCCTTCGGCTTCTCTCCGATCACTTTGAAATCTTCGACACGGAAGAACGGCTTGTAGTAGCCCAGCTCCTTCCGGATCAGAAGACGTACGGAGCTTTCCGCACCCTCGAACTGATAGCCTTCGTATTCGAGCTCCTTGATCTTGTCCATCACCTTGGATGTTTCCGCGGATTTCTTTGTGAGTGTCGGGTCGATTTCGTTGATCATCCGGATAATCGTTCCCCGTCCGGAGACCTCGCTCATCAGGATGCGCCGTGAATTTCCGACCAGCTCCGGATCCATGTGCTCGAATGAGCGCGGATTTTTCATGACAGCATCGATATGCATGCCGCCTTTGTGCGCAAACGCCGATTTCCCGACGAAGGGTTCCCGTCCCGAAAGGACGAAATTAGAGATCTCAGCAATACGGATCGCCGATTCTGTGAGCCGTGAGAGTGATTCCTCCGGCACGCAGTCATAGCCCATCCGCAGCTGAAGATTCGGGACAATCGCCGAGAGATTCGCGTTTCCGCATCGTTCGCCGTAGCCCAGGAACGTCCCCTGGACCTGCCTGGCTCCGGCCTGAACTGCGGCCAGCGAATTGGCCGTTCCGAGTCCGCTGTCATTGTGCGCGTGAATCCCCACCGGAATACCGCAGCGTTCGATCGCGGCCTTCGTCGCGTCGTACACTTCGTCCGGCATCGAGCCGCCGTTCGTATCACAGAGAGCAAGACAGGATGCGCCGCCGCGTTTTGCCGCTTCCAGCGAACTCAGGGCGTATTCCGGATCTTCCTTGTATCCGTCGAAAAAATGTTCGGCGTCGAAGATCACTTCGATCCCCTGATTTGTCAGATAGGCGACCGAATCCTCGATCATCGCAAGATTTTCTTCCGGCGTAGTCCGGAGAATCTTTTCAACGTGGAATTTAGAGCTTTTGCCGAAGATCGCCGCAACCGGTGTCCTGGCCTGAATAATTCGCTCGAGATTCGCGTCGTTTTCCGGGATAATCCCCGGCCTGCGTGTAGAACCGAACGCACAGAGTCTCGCGTGCGTAAGCGGAACCGACTGCAGTCTGTCAAAAAACTCGATATCCTTCGGATTGCTCCCGGGATTGCCGGCTTCGATAATATCGATGCCCGCCTGATCCAGGGACTTTAGGACACGCAGCTTGTCTTCAACAGAAAACGAAATGCCTTCCGCCTGTGCGCCGTCTCTGAGCGTCGAATCAAATATAAGGACTTTCTGCGCCATGTGCTTCTCCTGAACTCTCTGATTTAAAAAGAAAGGCGGTTATAAGCCGCCTTTCTGAAATGAATGCGATCAGCCTTTCCAGGTCATCTTTTCGCGGAGTTCCGCGCCGACCTTTTCGAGCTGCTGGTCTGCTTCGATTCTGCGCTTCGCGTTGAAGTACGGACGTCCGGCCTTGTTTTCAAGGATCCAGTCGCGGGCGAATTTGCCTTCCTGGATATCCGTGAGAACCTGCTTCATCGCTGCCTTGCTTTCCTTCGTGATGATCTTGTCACCGGTGATGTAGTCGCCGTATTCCGCAGTATCGGAGATCGAATAACGCATCGCCGCGAAGCCGCCCTTGTAGATCAGGTCTACGATGAGCTTCATTTCGTGGATGCATTCGAAGTACGCGCTTTCAGGTTCGTATCCTGCTTCGACGAGCGTTTCGAAACCGGCCTTCATCAGGGCGCATACGCCGCCGCACAGGACAGCCTGTTCGCCGAAGAGGTCCGTTTCAGTTTCTTCTCTGAACGTCGTTTCGAGAACGCCTGCTCTCGCTCCGCCGATTCCGAGTGCATACGCAAGTCCGATATCGTGAGTGTTTCCGGACGGGTCATGTTCGACAGCGATCAGGCACGGTACTCCGCCGCCTTCCGTGTATACCTGACGGACCATGTGACCCGGTCCCTTAGGAGCGATCATGAAGACATTGACGCCTTCCGGAGGAACGATCTGCTTGAAGTGGATATTGAAGCCGTGCGCGAACGCAAGGTAATTGCCCGGTTCAAGACCCGGTTCGATTTCCGTTTTGTAGATTTCAGCCTGTTTTTCATCAGGAACGAGCATCATGACGATGTCCGCCTGCTTTGCCGCTTCGGCAGTAGGCAGAACGGTCAGACCCGCTTCTTCGGCGACTTTCCATGATTTGCTGCCCGGATAAAGTCCTACGACTACGTCCACGCCTGATTCCTTCAGATTGTTCGCGTGGGCATGTCCCTGACTTCCGTATCCGATAACGGCGACCTTCTTGCCGTCGAGCAGATTCAGATCACAGTCTTCTTTGTAAAATAAAGTAGCCATTTTTTCCTCCGTCTTTTTTCTCAGCGATTATCAACAGCCAGATCAAGGGCATCGATATAAAAAAAGCCTCTCACGCAAAGCGTGAGAGGCGTCATTTACGCGGTACCACTCTCATTCAGACCGATTCCGGTCCCTCTGTTCAGGTCTATTAACCCTAAGCCGTATAACGTCGGCAGCTCCGGCTGACCCTACTGATAGTTCGGGCAGCAGTTCACAAGTGATATATTACATATCCCGCTGCTGCCGGAATCACACCCTCGCCGGCTCTCTGAAACAGTTGTCGGATATCTTTGCTCTTGATCATGACTGTTATTTATAATGCTTAACAAGAGTATAGACTTGGGATTCGGCTTTGTCAAGACGGAAGGCGCGAATTGTATACAATATTCTTTTTGAAAAAATCACTTGCGATTCCGGTCAAAAAAGCGTCTGAGCAGACTGCGGCACTCCTCTTCCCGGACACCCGAGTAAATTTCCGCCTTCTCCGGCATCATCGGATGGGCGCCGAGCTCCGCGGTGGTTTCGACCGCGCCGTAGCGCGGTTCATTCGTCCCGTAGACGATCTTTCCGATTCTCGCCTGCATGACCGCCCCGAGACACATCGGGCACGGCTCCGCCGTCACATACAGCTCGCAGTCGCCGAGACGGTAGCGTCCCAGCTTTTCAGCCGCCCTGCGGATCGCGAGCATTTCCGCGTGAGCCGTCGGATCCTGCCGGCCTTCCTTTTCGTTATGACCGCGCGCGATAATCTGCCCGTCCCGAACGATCACCGCGCCGACAGGAACCTCTCCGTCCGCTTCCGCAAGCTTCGCTTCGGCGATGGCGGCGCTCATGTACTCGTTCATTTTAGGGGCGAAGCCGGAAGACTCTTCAGAATCTCCGTCTCCGCCCTCCGGCTCTCCGTCTTCGTCCGAATCGTCGCCGATTTCATCCCGGCTCTGAGCCTGTGTCGGAATATTTTCGATCACTTCCAGCGGCGGTTTTCCGGGATTTTCAACGGTCACGACTTCCTGCGGGCCCGGGTTCGGGCATGTTCCCTTCTTGTCGTCCATCAGCTCCTGCGGCTCCTTTCCGGTTTCATACAGGATCCGTCCGGAAAAAGCTTCCAGCGGAAGGTCCCCGTCCAGTTTCAGGACCTCTCCGGTCAGGACGTCGGTATAAGAACCATGCAGTCCTGCCGGCGCCGAGCAGGACTCTCCGCTCATGTTCAGAGCGACAAAGACCTTTTCTCCGCCGGCTTCCCGATAGAAACCGTATTGTTCGGGACGGATAAAACCCTCCGCGTAGGCTCCCGAACGAAGCGCGTCCGACGCGGCGCGTACCTTCGCAAGCTTCGCGATAGTCCGGTACAGCGCGCACTTGTCGTCGAAATGCATCGCTTCTGCAGGCGGGCGCAGCGGAGCGTCCGTTCCGTTCGCTTTCTTTCCTTTAGTACCCTGTTCGCTTCCGTAATAAATGGTCGGGAAACCGGGCATCGTGTACAGCAGCGTGTACAGCGGCGTGAGCAGATTTTCGTCCCGCAGCGTCGAAGCGACCCTGTTTACGTCATGGTTGTCGACGAAATTTGCCGGCGGAAAACCGTCGCAGATTCCGCCCGGCGCCATCAGCCGGCGAATCGAATGGGCGATCTCGAAATAGTTTTTATCATTGAGCGCAGAGTACATGCCCTTATAGCATTCGTAATTGGTACATGAATCAAGATGACCGTCCCTGACAAAACGGCCGTAATCGCCTCCGACGATTTCCCCGAACAGGAAAAAGCCCGGCTTGATGCTGCGCGCGTAATCCGAAAGCTCCGCAAGGAATCCCGGATCCATAACGTTGGCCGCATCGAGCCGCACGCCGTCTATGCCGTAATCTGTGATCCATGAGGCGAGCGTCTGTTTCAGATAGTCTCTGACCTCCGGATTCCACAGGTTGAGCTTGACGAGATTCGCGCATCCCGCCCAGTCCGCGTACCAGAGTCCGTCGTTGTAGGCGTTGTTCCCCTGAAAATTGACATTGACGAACCAGTCCTTATACCGGCTGTTTTCGCGGTTTTTCAGAAGATCCAGGACGGCGAAATGGCCGCGGCCCACGTGGTTGAAAACACAGTCGAGAACGACTTCGATTCCGGCTTCATGAAACGCCGCCGTAAGTTCGGCAAGATCCTCGTTCGTACCGAGACGGGGATCCACCGTTTCGTAATCGATCGTATCGTATCCGTGTGAAACAGAGCTGAACAGCGGCCCGAACAGCACGGTATTCGTACCCAGTTCCGTCAGATACGGGATGAGCGCTGCAGCCTTGTCCAGTCTGTGCTGAATCTGTCTGCACTGCGCCTGTTCCGCTTCCGCTCCGCAGAAGCCCATGGTAAAGATGTGGTAGATATTTCTGTCCTGTGTTTTCATGTCATTAATCCGAATATTCACCGGATCCGTTAATCTGCGACAGCGGGACGATCCTCGAGCATAACGCCTCGAGCTCACCCTGCTGGTGGCTGACGACGACGGCGGTGATTCCGTTTTCCTTTACGATAGTTTTGATATCCGCGATCAGAGCCGCGGTCAGTTCCGGATCGAGACCCGTGAAGGGCTCGTCCATAAGCAGTATTTCAGGCTTCGAGACCAGCGCCCGTGCCAGCGCGACGCGGCGCTTCATGCCCCCGGAGAGTTCGTCCGGAAGGCTGTCCGCCTTTTCCGTCAGTCCCGTCATTCTCAGGACCTCGTCGATGCGCCCCCGGTCGGGCTTCTCCTGCACGAATTCGAGATTTCTGCGCACGCTCACGGCCGGAAGCAGACGGTCCTCCTGAAAAACATAGCCGATTTTCTTTCCGTCGGTATCCGCAGTGCCTGAATCGGGTTTCTCAAGCCCCGCCAGAATTCGAAGCAGCGTCGTCTTTCCCGTTCCGGAGGGTCCCGTAAGTCCCGTGATCCCGGGACCCGCGTCAAACGACAGATCGCTGAGAACCCTGCAGTTTCCGGCAGCCGTCTGATAATTCTTGTAAATATGCCGGGCTTTCATATGGCGGGACGTTCCTTTCCGATAATCAGCCTGAGGATCTTCTCGACGATCATGCTGCACAGAATGAGTGCGACGGTCCATGCGAACAGCTCCGGTGTGTTCAGATACAGCTTCGCATAATACAGATTCATACCTGCAGAAGGTCTCGCGGCCGCAAGCACCTCCGCGGTTACCGTCGATTTCCATCCCATCCCGACCGCATTCATCAGGGACGCGTTCAGATACGGGCGCAGCGCCGGAAAATACAGATCTCTGAGTCTTCGTCCTGCCGGCACCCTGTACAGATCCGCCATCTCGACGAGCAGCGGATCGGTGCTCAGGATTCCCTCGGTCACGTTGGTCCACGTAATCGGAAAGCAGACGAAGAACGTCACCGCCAGCGGAACGACACCGGACTTGAGCCACAGATTGAGCAGGATAATCACCGATACCACAGGCAGACTTCGAACGGTCGAAACTGCAGGCGCGAGAATCGTCCGTACGGGCTCATAGAAGCCCGACAGGATCCCGAAGACGATCCCGAGTCCCACCGACAGAAAAACGCCTCCGAACACCCGCAGCATCGTCCAGCCCACCGACGTATAAAACTCCGATGTCCCGAGCAGACCGATCAGCGCAGCAAGCGTCCGGACAGGTCCGGGAAAGATGAGCTCGCTTCCGACGGACAGCGATACGCATTCCCAGAGAATGAGCCAGAAAAGAGCCGCAGAGATGACCACTGCGGCTCTTCCGTGAGCTTTTTTCATATTAATAAGACAGCGAGAAGAAGCTGCTGTCTTCAGCCGGAACGCTTCCTCCGACCGAATCAGGATTATAATCGTACAGCGTGGTCAGGAAGCCGTTCAGATCCTTCTTCGCATCCTGGGCGCTGATAAAGGTGATCGCGCAGTTCGGAATCGCTTTCTTCGCGAGCTCCGCGCTCTTGATGATGCCGGCGTCGACGACATACTGCGCCGCCTCGTCGGTGTCGCTGTTGATCGTTTCGACGGAAGCCTTGTACTCTGCCATAAATTTCTTGACGAGAGCCGGGTTGTTGTCCGCCCATTCCTTGTTCACGATGATGCAGCCCATTTCCATCTGCTGTCCGTCGTTCGCGTCGCTCCAGGCAGTATTCAGATCGATCGATTTGGTCAGATTCGAATTCTGTGCGAGCGTCGTGGTCGCGAAGGGTTCCGGAAGCATTGCGATTGTGATTTCTCCGGCTGCAAGAGCGGCCGCCGCCTGTGCGTGTTCCGAATACCACTGGATGGTCACGTCGGTGTCCGGATCGATCCCGTTGGACTTGAGCAGCGATTTGAGCACGTATTCCGGAACAGATCCCTGTCCCGTCGCCCCGATGGTCTGTCCCTTCAGATCGGATATCGAATTGATATTCGCGCCGGAGTCAGAGACGATCGAAAGGGTTCCGAGGGTATTGACCGCTCCGAGAATTACTTTCCCGTCCGTTTTGTTGTACAGCGTCGCGGCCAGATTCGTCGGTACCGCGGCGATCTGATACGTTCCGTTAATAATGTCGGCGGTGATCTGGTCGGCGGACGTCGCAACCGTAAAATCGAGTTCGACTCCGTCTGCAAGCGTGGGCTTGTCCACGATCATCGGTGCCATCCCCATTCCGGTCGGACCGGCCAGTGCGGCGATCTTCACAGTCTGGGGTTCGATCTTCTCTTCTCCGCATCCTGTCAGAATACACATCAGCCCGAGTATCAGTGCGAGCAGAATGGTCAGCTTTTTCTTCATAGAGGCTCCTCCATCATTTGAATTGAGCAATGAAAACGTATTGCTTTTTAAAGTTTACCACAGTTATACCCATCTGTCCCCGCTTCGTACAATTGTTTCAAAACCAAATAAAAAGGCGCCGGAAAAACCTTTCGGTTTCTCCGGCGCCCGTAAGCGTCAGCGGTTAACTGTGCTGTCTGTACTGTCTGATAATCAGAGGATCATCGACGGGATTTCCACATCCTTCTTCGGCTGGTTAAGCAGCAGGTGGAAGCTTTCACGCTGCTGGGGAACTTTTACACCGAGGGCCGCTTCGAGAACTTCGTCGATGGTGGACATCAGCTTGAAGGTAAGCTGGCTGCGGACTTCTTCCGGGATATCCTCGATGTCCTTTTCGTTTTCCTTCGGAAGCAGGATGGTCTTAATGCCCGCGCGCTGCGCCGCCATGACCTTTTCCTTGATCCCGCCTACCGGAAGAACCTTGCCGGACAGGGAGATTTCACCGGTCATCGACAGCTTCGCGTCGACCGGAATTCCGAGAATCAGGCTTGCCAGCGCCGTCGTAAGCGTTACGCCTGCCGACGGACCGTCCTTCGGCGTCGCTCCTGCAGGAACGTGGATATGGATGTCATGCTTGAAGAAATCGAAGCCCGTCTGAGCCGCGCCGAGTCTCGAGCGGACGAGGCTGGCCGCGATTTCCGCAGATTCCTTCATCACATCGCCGAGCTGGCCTGTGGTCGTGATCTTGCCGTTTCCGGGCATGAACACCGCTTCGGTAAACAGGATTTCGCCTCCGACCGGCGTCCAGGCCATGCCTGTGACGACGCCCGGTTCGTTGCGGTCGCCCGCCTTTTCGTGGGTTCGCGTCTTGTTTCCGAGGTAATCCGCGATATCTTCCATATTGATCTGGACCGATTCCTTTTCGCCGGACACGATCTGGGCAGTCGCTGCGCGCGCCGCCTTTGAAAGCGCCTTGGTCAGTCCTCGGACACCTGCTTCCGCAGTATAGTCCGTGATGATCTTCTGGAGAGCTTCATCCGTAATGCTGAACTGTTCCGGCGTCAGGCCGTGGTCGTCGAGCACTCTGCGGATCAGATGTTCCTTCGCGATATGCATCTTTTCGTTTTCCGTATAGGAAGACAGTTCGATAATTTCCGCTCTGTCCAGCAGCGGACCCGGGATCGTGCTCAGGTCGTTGGCTGTTCCGATAAAGAAGACGTCCGACAGATCGTAGGGTACTTCGAGATAGTGGTCCGCGAAGGTATTGTTCTGTTCGGGGTCGAGGACTTCGAGCAGCGCCGCCGACGGGTCTCCGTTGGCCGATGCGCCCAGCTTGTCCACTTCGTCGAGGATAAACACAGGATTCTTCGTTCCCGCGCTCTTGATGCCCTTGATGATGCGTCCCGGCATCGCGCCGACGTAGGTTCTGCGATGACCGCGGATTTCGGATTCGTCGTGAACGCCGCCCAGGCTTACGCGGACGTATTCACGGTTGAGCGCTCTCGCGATGCTCTTCCCGAGGCTTGTCTTCCCGGTTCCGGGAGGGCCTGCGAGGATCAGGATAGAGCCCTGACGGCTCTGTTTGAGCTTCATGACCGCGAGATGTTCGATAATGCGCTTCTTGACGTCCGTGATACCGTAGTGATCGGAATCGAGGATTTCTCTTGCTTTCGCGATGTCGATGTCCTTGATTTCAGATTTCCACGGCAGTTCCAGCAGCAGGTCCAGGTAATTGACCATTACGTTGTATTCGCTGCTCTGGGGATTGGTCTGTTCCAGCTTCTTCGCTTCGCGGATCCCGATCTTCTTGACATCGTCCGGCATGTCGGATTCCCTGACGCGTTCGAGATAGCTCTTTTCTTCGCCTTCTTCGTCAAGTTCGTTCAGCTCGCTCTGGATGTTTTTCATCTGTTCGCGAAGCATCGCTTCTTTATACTGCTTTTCCCGTTCCTGCCCGTATTTCTTCGAAATTTCAAGCTGCAGATGAACGGAATCCTTCTGTTTGATCACCGCGTCCATGAAAGCGAGAGCGCGTTCGCGCTTCGAATCCATGTCGAGCAGCGCCTGTTTTTCTTCGAGGGTAGCGCCCATCATCGGAACCGTGTAGCCGATGAGTTCGTCCAGTGACGTCATGTTGTCGAGAACCTTCAGGAACTGGTCGATGCTTCTGAAATTCTTTCCGATATCGCGGATCATGCCCTTGATATAGTCGATCATTTCCGCTTCTTCCGTCGCGGTAAGATCGTCCTTCAGGTCCGCCTGTTCATATTCGCAGACCAGACCGTCGGGTCCGTTTGAAACCGACGTGACGACTGCGCGTCCGACGGTGAAAATGTCGATGATAAAACCGTTATCTGACTTCTGAATATTATCTAACTTGAGCAGTACGCCAGTTCTATAAAAGTCTTCTTCTGTCAGGAGGTCGTATGCATGGTACACTTTGGTAGTCAGTCCGACTGCCAGCGTCTGGTTCTGGGCGATCAGCTTTCTGATATTCTGTCCGATAACTTCATTGACAAATATCCGGTTGGTTGTGCCCGGAAAGATGACTGTTTCTGTGATCGGAACGACTGGTGCTTTATTCATTTCGGTACTCATTCTTTCCTCCTTAAATGATGCGTGACAAATGATGCTAGACAAGCTTGTCAAGCAGGGCGATCAGCAGGTCTATTTCGTCCGGCGTCAGCTTTGTGCTGATATACTGGACGACGTCGTGCCTGGCGTCGCTGTCCGCTCTCGCAATGCGTCTGCCTTTCGGCGTGAGCATGATATAGCAGATGCGTCTGTCTCTGTTCGACGGTTCTTTGTAGATACAGTCGGAATCGACGAAGCGCGCGATAAGCTGCGATACCGTGGGTTTCGATACCTGCATGATATTCGCAAACTGAGATGACGTGAGCCGTTCGTGACTGTCGATGAGCTTCAGATACCGTATCTGACACGGTGTGAAGCAGTCCCCGTTGTCCTCGCGGCTGCGTGTTTCTCTCGTTTTCTGATCCATATCGACGAGTCCGCTGTACAGTCTGAACAGCTGCTGTTCATAATCTTTCATCGTTCTCCTCGCAAGCAGGCCTGAAGGCTGTCTATTTAGTTAGTATTTACCTAACTAGCGTCAATATTATACATGGATATAAAAATTTTGTCAATTATTTCTCTGTTCTTTTTAATACCCTCAAAAACACGATTCTTCGTCGGATTTTAAGTGTATCTGCGTTAAAAAAAGACGCCGCGGGTGTCCGCGGCGTCTCTGCCTGAAGCCCTGAGGCTTCGATTATTCTATGATTTTGTGTCGGTGACGGGGAAAACCCGGCCACAGCTGAAGACGAGTCCTGTTTAACTGCAGGATTTAGAACAGTCCGAGATTCATTTCGACAGGATATTTTTCCTTGAGCTCGTCCACATGCTTCAGGAATTCCTTGTTCTGCTTCTGTCCCAGCAGATGATTGCGGATTTCTTCCTTCGCAACGTCGTAGGGCATCGGCTGTTCCGGCTGACGGTCGGTAACCTTGATAATATGGTAGCCGAAATCGCTCTTGACAGGTTCGTCGGACATTTCGCCCGGCTGCATTGCGAACGCAGCGTCTTCAAACGCCGGGACCATACGGCCCTTCTGGAAATAGTTCAGATCTCCGCCGTTGTCCTTTGACGGGCAGACCGAATAGTCGTGTGCCGCCTGTTCGAAGCTCTTCTTGCCGTCCTTGATTTCCTTGATGATATCCTTCGCCTGCTGTTCTGCCGGAAGCAGGATATGGCTTGCGCGTACGGATTCCGGGACGATAAAGAGTTCCGGATGTTCGTTGAAATACGCTTCGCATTCCGCGTCGGTTACCGCGACATCCTTCATGAAGTTCGCGATGGCCGAAGTCTTGAGCATCTTTTCTTCGGTATCCTTCATCAGATCCTTGAATTCCTGCGTTTCGTCGTATTTCGCTTCCTTGGCTTCGAAATAGAACAGATCCTGGGCGATGAGTTCGTCCAGCAGCGTACGTCTGCCTTCCCGGGTCTTGAACTGCTGCTGCTGTTCCGGCGGCAGCGAATTGATCAGATTGTCCAGATTCGACGCGTAGATATTTTTGCCGTTAACCGTGGCAAGTGGTTTTTGTTCCATATATTTCTCCTTCCGGCAGTTAGCCTTACCTGCTATGTACCCGTGGCCGAATACAAATATGACTCGAGTATAACAAAAAGAGACGCGAACTGAAAGCCGTCTTCTTTTGCCTCAGTGACGGATATGAGAAAATGAAGCTGCCGGCGCAGCCGGACATCTTCTGTAAGGAGACGACATGGAAAATGAAACAAGGCCCGTACGGGCGGTAATCTACGATATGGACGGTGTGATCATCGATTCGGAGCCTGTCTATAAAGCCATCGAAATGGGCTTCTATAACGAACTCGGCATCACTCTGACTCAGGAGCGTCTGATCGGATCCATCGGACGCTCGGCCCTCGAGTGGTGGACGGAGATCGGGGAGGAATTCGCTCTCGATATTGATCCGCAGGAACTGACAGACCGTGAAAATCAGGCATACCAGGACTTTCTCGACGATCCCGAGCGGATCAAGCCCCTTATCCCGGATTTTCCGGAAACCGTAAGGAAGCTGTCAGATCGGAATATAAAAATCGGAGTGGCTTCCGGTTCCGCTAAAAATTCAATCGGCAAGGTGCTGCGTCTGGCGGACCCCGACGGAATCGTCGACGCCTGGATCAGCGCGGAGGACGAGATCGTCGAAAACGGAAAGCCCGCTCCGGATGTCTTTCTCCATGCCGCGGCGCTTCTCGGTGTCGCGCCTGAAGACTGCGTCGTCGTCGAGGACTCTGCCAACGGGATTCTCGCGGCCCGGAATGCCGGAATGCGAACAGTGGGCTTTCACGGAGCTTCCGACACCGGACAGGACACCTCGGCTGCCGACTACGTTGTCTCCAGTCATCTGGAACTGGCCGCTCTGCCTCTGTTTACGCAGGCGCAATAGAAAGTAAATGATCGATCATGCTTTAATCGGACACCGGCGGCTTCCGGTGTCTTTTTTTCTTTGAATCGTATTCGAATGAATACCAATCGAAAAAAGGGGCATAAAAAAACCGGCGGTTAAACCGCCGGTTAAAATTCAAATGGAGCGGAAGACGAGATTTGAACTCGCGACCCTCGCCTTGGCAAGGCGATGCTCTACCACTGAGCCACTTCCGCGGTATAAATGGTGCCCAGAGGCGGAATTGAACCACCGACACGAGGATTTTCAGTCCTCTGCTCTACCGACTGAGCTATCTGGGCATGTCCTTTGAGCCGGACACGAATGTTATTATACGGTATTGTCGAAGCGAACGCAAGTACTTTTTCAAAAGAATCTGCAGTCGTTTCAGACAGAAAAAAAGAGACCGTACACCGGTCTCGTGGTGTTTGATTGGAGGTGACAGCCGGATTTGAACCGGCGAATCAAGGTGTTGCAGACCTACGCCTTACCACTTGGCTATGTCACCTTATAAATGGAGCGGAAGACGAGATTTGAACTCGCGACCCTCGCCTTGGCAAGGCGATGCTCTACCACTGAGCCACTTCCGCGGTATAAATGGTGCCCAGAGGCGGAATTGAACCACCGACACGAGGATTTTCAGTCCTCTGCTCTACCGACTGAGCTATCTGGGCAAATGGCGACCTGAACGAGACTCGAACTCGTGACCTCCAGCGTGACAGGCTGGCATTCTAACCAACTGAACTACCAGGCCGCATGTGCTCATCGCTGAGCACGAAACTTATTATAACGGACACGGGCGGACCGTGTCAACATAAAAATTTCACAGATGAAACCGTCTTTTTTCTAAGGCCTGACTGCAGAAAACTGTACCCTGTCCGATTCGTTGCTCCCTGCAAGAAACGTTCCGAAGGTATAAGCCTTGATATCCTTAAATCCGCAGTCTTTCAGGATATGATAGATACTTTCCACTGTGTAGAGATACTGGGTCTGCTGCTCTTCGGAGCGCACATAAAGGCCGTCTTCGTCCGGTACGAAAAACGTCAGTTCGTAATTCATTCTGCCGTTGTCGAAATCCGGTTCGCTTTCCCAGACGCAGTACACATCGTCGAGATCATAAATAAACGTCTTGTCCGAAATGGTCTGTTTAAACTTTTCCGTCGTATTGATATCGAAGAGCAGCAGTCCTTCCGGTTCCAGCGTATCGAAGGCGCCTTCGATAAATCCCCTGACGGCTTCAAGCGACGGCAGATAGTTCACGCTGTCACAGGCGGCGATCACCGCGTCGTACTTTTCTCCGATGGTAAAATCGGACATATCGCCGATATAGAAACGGACGGGCAGATTGTCTTTCGAAGCTTTTTCATCAGCCTCCGTCAGCATTTCCTCCGACAGATCGACCCCTGTCATCGCGTAGCCTTTTTTAGCCAGCCGGGTCGTGATACTGCCGGTGCCGCAGCCGAACTCGAGGATCTTCTTCGTATCCCGTTTTCCGTTGAGCAGATGACGGAACAGGTAATCCGCCCACTGGTCGTAATCAACTTCCGTCATCAGGCTGTCATAGATCTTAGCAAATTCGTCGTACATAATTTCTCCTGTCTGCTGTCAGTTATTCTCTTCCTCTGTTCCGGGTCCTGCCGATGCGAGGATCTTCAGATACAGATCGACTCCTCTGAGGAGCACCTTCTCGTCGAAATTAAAGCCGCAGGTATGCAGGTTCTCGGTAAATCCCTTCTCGTCGTTCCGGCATCCGAGTCCGATAAACAGTCCCGGCAGATGCTGCTGATACATCGCGAAATCCTCCGCCAGCATCACCTTCTTAAACCGCCGCCTCGGACCTATAACAAGGGGCCATACGGCGTCGTACAGGGCCTCGTCGTTGGTGACGGGGGGATACATATCGACGATATTCAGCTCGCTCCGGGTCCCGAACGCCAGATCCGTTCCGGCGAGAACCTCCCGCATTCTGCTTCGCATCGTTTCCTGCACATCCTGATTGTAGGAACGCATCGTACCTGAGATCTTCACTTCCCCCGGTACAATGTTCATCCGCTCGCCGCCGTTAAACGTACCGATATTGATGAGCGTCGTCTCGTCACGGGCGATATTTCGCGTCAGTACCGTCTGGATCGCCTGAACGAAGGACGCGCCCGCGACAATCGCGTCTATCCCCTTTTCGGGATCTCCCGCGTGGCTGCTCTTGCCGCGAATCGTGATGTAAAACTCCGACGTCATCGCCATCATCGGCCCCGGCGTCGTACTGACGGTCCCTTCGTCAAGGAACGGAAACAGATGGTACGCGTATATGGATTGTATCCCGCAGCGCTTGAAAATACCGCTTTCCGAGACAGGACCGGCGCCGCCCGGTCCTTCCTCCGCAGGCTGAAAGATGAACAGGACGGGACCGTGGACGTATTCGGGATGCTCGGCTATATAGCGGATCGTGATCAGGAGCATCGTCATATGACCGTCGTGACCGCAGGCATGCATCATGCCGGGATGCTCCGACGCCCAGTCCGCCTCCGACGCTTCGGTTACGCCCAGTCCGTCCATGTCTCCGCGTATCGCACGGGGCGGAAGCTTCCCGCCGTCGTTCCCGGGAATAAACAGGGCGACGCCGGTATCGACAATCGTTTCCGGCTCATATCCGAGTTTCTTCAGGTAATCCTGAATAAACGCCTGTGTCCGCGTCTCGTTAAATCCCGTTTCCGGTATTTTGTGAAGCTCCCGCCGAAGCCGGACGGTCTCGTCCATATAGGCTTTTAAGCCCTCGGGGAGCTTCTGATAATAATCCGCTGTCATCGTATCGTTTTCTCCTGACAGGCGATTCTGACACGTCAGGCACGCCTGTAAAATAGTATTTGACTGATTCTCTTAACTTCCAGATAAAAAAAGAAGGAAGGCTTTCGCCTTCCTTCAAGAATATCAGAAACTGCCGGTAAATACCGGTTTATTTGTCGGTGACTTCGACAATGTCTTCGTCCGGCTTGACATCGCCCTTCTTCAGGATTACGACTTTCTTCGAATCCGGAAGTGCGGTGAAGATCATCGGTACGGCTGTCGACGGAGCGTTGGCTTCGAGGAACGGAAGATCCAGTTCGAGGAGCAGATCGCCCTGCTTGACAGTGTCGCCCTGTTTGATTTTAGGCGTGAAGCCCTTGCCTTCGAGATTGACTGTATCGACACCGATGTGGATAAGCAGTTCGGTGCCCTCCGCAGACTTCATGCCGATCGCATGATTCGTCGGGAAGAGTACTTCGATGGAGCCGTCGCACGGAGCGTAAACTTTGTTCCCTGTCGGGAAGATTACGATACCGTCGCCGAGCATCTTCTGGCTGAACGCGTCGTCAGGTGTTTCTTCGATGCCCGCGCAGCGTCCTTCGATCGGAGTCTGGAAGTATTCGGTACCGACTGCGGCAGCCGCTGCTTCTTTGACTTCTTCGTTAGCCTGGATGTTTCCGCCCGCAAGCAGTTCGTCCACTTTTTCAGATTCCGGCGTTTCAAGGAACAGTTCAAGAGCGTTCTTGATGTTCGGAACAGTCGGACCGTAGATAACCTGGAGACCTTTGCCCTTGGAGACAACGCCTACGGCGCCTGTCTGCTTGAGCAGCGCTTCGTCTACCTTTTCAGGATCGATAACATTCAGACGCAGACGGGTGATGCAGCAGTCGACGTCGCCGTCGATATTGTGCTTGCCGCCCAGGCCCTTTGTGATCGCAGCCGAACGCATGTCGACTTCGCCTGCTTCACCGGCCTTCTTGGCCTTGTAGTCAGCTTTCGTGTAAAGCTTGGTTTCCTGTCCTTCTCTTTCACGTCCGGGTGTCTGGAGATCCCATTTGACGATAATCCACTTGAACAGAATCCAGTAGATAAAGAAGTATACAACACCGACGACGACAACCCAGATCCAGTGAGTCTTGTCGTTGCCCTGCATGATACCGAACAGGGTAAGGTCGATGAGGCCGCCGGAGAAGGTCATCCCTACGCCGACGTTAAAGATATGCATGAGCATGAACGACAGACCTGCGAGTACGCAGTGTACGCCGTAGTAGAGGCCCGGTGCAACGAAGATAAATGTGAATTCGATAGGTTCCGTGATCCCTGTGAGCATCGCGGTAATCGCAGCCGACAGAAGAAGACCACCGGCAACTTCCTTCTTTTCCGGATAAGCCGTCTGATACATCGCGAGCGCTGCGCCCGGAAGACCGAAGATCATGAACGGGAATTTTCCTGCCATGAAGCGTGTCGCTTCAACGTTGAACTCTGTGCAGGACGGGTCTGCGAGCTGTGCGAAGAAGATATTCTGGGCGCCGTAAATCATCTTGCCCTGAATCATCATTTCGCCGCCGACCTGAGTCTGCCAGAACGGGAGATAGAACACGTGGTGCAGGCCGAACGGAATGAGCGCACGTTCGATGTACCCGTAAACGAATGTTCCGATATAACCGGAAGAGATAACCAGATTGCCGAGGGCATTCATGCCGATCTGAACATACGGCCACAGCCAGAACAGGATAAAGCCTGCCAGGATGGATTCGAGAGCCGTAATGATCGGTACGAAACGTGTGCCTGCGAAGAATGAAAGGACAGCCGGAAGCTGCTGATCGTGGAACTTGTTATTGCAGTGTGCCGCAATAAGCCCCATGATGATCCCGCCGAATACACCGGTTGCCAGCGTCGTAAAGCCCAGCAGCGTCGTGATAGCTCCGGAAGGCAGCATTCTGACATTTTCCTCCAGCAGAGGCGTATAGGTCGTGCCGTTCTGGACTGCTTCAAGCTGTCTCGCGTCGTTGGCGACAGCCAGCGTGGACGGATCGTAGGTGCCTGTGATCGCGATAAGCTGTGAGATAACGGCGTTCATGATCAGGAAGCCGAGAACGGCTGCGATCGCGCCTGTCGCTTTTTCACGGTCGGACATCCCGATCGCTACCGCTACCGCGAACAGCAGTGATAAGTTGCTGAATACAACACTGCCCGAGGCATTCAGGATAGATAGAAAATTGTACGCCATCGTGCCTTCGCCCATGACAGACGTCAGCCCGTAGGAAGCGAGCATCGTTGCGTTAGTGAACGAGCCCCCTATACCAAGGAACAGACCTGCAATAGGAAGAATGGCGATCGGAAGCATAAAGGAACGACCGATCTTCTGGAGTACACCGAAAATCTTGTCTCTCATTAAGATTTCCCCCTTCTTAATATGAAATAGATTTCAGCCGGACAGAAAGCGCGGAGAGAAACTCGTAATGCTTGTATGTATGAATAAGATAACGTTTAAACGCGTCTCGGAATCACGCGAATCAGGCTATCTGTGAGGTTCTCCGCCGGCATCTCGCCGCGGCTCCAATAATGAATACGACTTAATTATACGTTAAATTGGTCATACGACAAGGGTAATATTTTAAGAAATTCCCAAGCTCAGCTGACGTATTTCGCATTAAACGGCGTTTGGCAAAACTTTCTTAAAATTTAAAAATTATTTATTATGTAGGACCAATTTACGAATCTGCGGATGTGCTCGAAACGAGACTGTGTGTAAAACTTTAAATAGAAACTGCATAATAATTTATACCGTTTCGAGCATAGTTTAAGCATCATTTAAGATTATTTGCATCCAACTCGTCCTTGCAGGCTATTTCTTCTATGTATATAATATAAGAACGAGATAGAGGCGCGTCTCTTATGAGTAGCCTGTCAGACCCGGGTACACGGGGATGAAGACAGGAAAAAGGATCGGACGCCGAAGTGAGCCGCCGTACCTGCGGACTGCTGGGACTGCCGCAAACAGCGTCAGTACTGTCGCCGAAAGGCGGAGGGCTATCGGTAAAATGCCGGCGCCTGCCGGTTTTTTTTATTGAAAACCAGACTCGAATGAACCCCGTGCTTAAATCACGGACAGGAGGAAAAATGAAACGCTACAACGTCGCCGTCGTCGGTGCGACCGGTATGGTCGGTCAGAAAATGCTGCAGGTTCTCGAAGAAATGAAGTTCCCGGTGGATAACCTATATCCGATGGCTTCCGCCCGGTCTGCAGGAAAAACGGTCAAATTTGACGGCAGAGATTATACCGTTGAAGAGCTGACCGAACATTCCTTTGACAAGCCCATCGATATCGCGCTGTTCTCAGCCGGCGCAGGCACGAGTAAAAAATTTGCTCCGATCGCAGCCGAACACGGCGTCATCGTCATCGACAACAGCTCGTGCTGGAGAATGGACGAAAACGTCCCGCTGGTGGTTCCGGAGGTCAATCCGGAGGATCTGAAAGATCACAAAAACATTATCGCGAACCCGAACTGCTCGACCATTCAGGCTGTCGCGGCATTAAAGCCTATTTACGACAATTACGGGATCGGCAGAATCATCTATTCGACGTATCAGGCGGTTTCCGGCTCCGGCGTCAAGGGCTACAAGGATCTCGAAGAAGGCTCGAAGGGCGAAGACAATCACTTCTACCCCCATCAGATCGCTTACAACTGTCTGCCCCATATCGACGATTTCCTGGATTCCGGCTACACCAAAGAAGAAATGAAAATGGTGAACGAAACGCGCAAGATCCTTCATGACGACAGTATCGGGATTACCGCGACCACCGTTCGCGTACCCGTCTACTACGGTCATTCAGAATCGATCAACGTCGAAACGAAAAAGCCCTTCGAAATTGAAGACGTCAAGGACCTGTTCAATCATACGCCGGGCTGCGTGCTGCGCGACGATCCGAAAAACAACGTCTATCCCCTCGCCCGGGACGCGGAAGGAACCAACGACGTCTATGTCGGCCGGATCCGCCGGGACGATTCCGCGGAAAACGCGCTCAATCTGTGGTGCGTCGCGGACAATATCCGTAAAGGCGCGGCTGCAAACGCCGTCCAGATCGCCTTCTCGCTCATCGACCAGGGAATTCTCTGATCGTATTCAAAACGGAGAACAACAATGAGTACACCTGTATTTGAAGGAAGCTGCGTAGCTCTCGTCACGCCGTTCAGAAACGGCCATGTGGACTGGGATAAGTTCCGTGAACTGATCGACTGGCATATCGAAAAAGGAACGGACGCTCTGCTGATCGCAGGAACGACCGGCGAAACCTCTACCCTGACGGACAGCGAGCATCTCGAACTGCTCAGAACGGCCGGCATGTACATCGACCGCCGCGTCCCGTTTATCGCGGGTACCGGCTCCAACGACACCGCCTATTCGATCATGCTCTCCCAGTATGCGGAAAAGCACGGCGCGGACGCCGTCCTGATCATCAATCCGTATTACAACAAGTCGACCCAGAAGGGCATTATCGCCCATGTCAAAGCGATCGCGGAATCTATCGATATTCCGGTCATCGTCTATAACGTTCCGAGCCGTACCGGCGCGAATATTACAGTCGATACCCTTGTCGAGCTCTCTAAGATCCCGAACGTATCCGGAGTCAAGGAAGCCAGCGGCAATATCTCGCAGGTCGCGGAAATTATCCGTCTGGCCGGCGACGACATCACCGTCTACAGCGGAAACGACGACCAGGCGCTGCCCATCATGGCGCTGGGCGGAAAGGGCGTGATCTCCGTATCCGCAAACATCATTCCGACCGACGTCCACGATATGGCTCAGGCAGCTCTCGACGGCGATTATAATAAGGCCCGCGAGCTGCAGCTGCGCCAGAACGCGCTGAACGGCCCGCTGTTTTACGAAACCAACCCGATCCCCGTCAAAAAGGCGATGGAGCTGCTGGGTATGGATACCGGAGAAATGCGTCTGCCGCTTATCGAAATGAGCGAAGAAAAAGCCGCCCTGCTCGAACAGGCGATGAAGGACTACGGTATTTTATGAGCCTGAAACTGATAATCTCCGGCGCGCTGGGCGCGATGGGAAAGGTCATTGCGGACGCCGCGGCTGCGGATCCGGACTTTGACGTAATCGCAGGAATCGACCGGGAGGACCGCATGGACGGTCCCTTCCCGGTTTACGAAGATCCGTCCAATATTACGGAAAAAGCGGATGTGATCATCGATTTTTCGCATTTCTCCGCTTTCCCGAAGGTTTTCGGATACGCGCTTAAAACACAGACTCCGATTGTCGTCGCGACGACGGGACTTTCGGAAGACGATCAGGCACAGATTGAAGCCGGATCTGAAAAGATTCCGGTCTTCAAGTCCGCAAACATGTCTCTGGGCATCAACGTGCTGATCCGCGCCCTCCAGGCTGCGGCTCCGGCCCTCGAAGACGGCTTTGACATCGAAATTTCCGAACGCCACCACCGCCTGAAAAAGGACGCGCCGTCCGGAACCGCTCTGCTGCTGGCGGATGCGGTCAACGACAGCCTTCAGAACAAAAAGGTCTACAACTGCGCGCGCGAGGGGCGCAACGTCCCGCGCCAGGACAACGAGATCGGCATTACCGCAATGCGCGGCGGCACCATCGCCGGGGAACATACGGTGCTCTTCGCGGGAGAAGACGAACTGATCGAGTTCAAGCACACGGCGCTTTCTAAAAAGATATTCTCGACAGGCGCGCTTAAGGCCGCCAGATGGCTTTCCGGCAGAGAGCCGGGACTTTATGACATGCAGGATCTGCTGGATTCGCAGACAGGAGACGAATGAACGAAGAACTAAAAGCGAAATACGATCTGACCGATCCGTATCAGATCGCGAAATATATCAAAGAAGTTGAAAAATCCACCCCGGTCAAGGCTTATCTGCGCGGTCAGATCACCGCAGCGGATCTTGAAGGCTGTGAATATTACGGAAATCCGGAAGCGTGCATCGTTCTCGGAGAAGCTCCGGAAATCGCGGCTCTGGTCGAACGTCTCGGTTCGAAAGCTGAAACCGTCCGTATCGAAAACGACCGCCGCAATTCGGCGATCCCGATGATGGATCTGACCGGCATCGACGCGCGTATCGAACCGGGCGCGATGATCCGCGAAGGCGTCGCGATCGGAAAAAACGCAGTGATCATGATGGGCGCTGTCATCAATATCGGTTCCGATATCGGCGAAGGCTCGATGATCGACATGAACGCGGTTCTCGGGGCGAGAGCCCATGTCGGCAGAAACTGCCATATCGGCGCGGGGACCGTGCTTGCCGGCGTTCTCGAACCGCCGTCGGCTGCTCCGGTAATCATCGAAGACGACGTCGTGATCGGCGGGAACGTTGTGGTTCTCGAAGGCGTTCGGATCGGAGCCGGCGCCGTGATCGCGGCAGGTTCCGTCGTCACCGCCGACGTACCGTCCGGCGCAGTCGCAGCAGGCTCCCCTGCCCGCATCGTCAAGCAGAAGGACGAAAAGACCGAAAGCAAGACGGAGATCCTCGGCGATCTCAGAGGCTGATATGTCCGTAGTTGTACAGAAATACGGCGGAACCTCCGTCGGTGATGTCGAACGCATCAAAAACGTCGCCAACCGTATCATCCGCAGAAAAGAAGCGGGAAACGAACTCGTCGTCGTCGTCTCGGCGATGGGCAAATCCACCGACGAGCTCATGCAGATGGCCCACAGCATCACCGATACCCCCAAGGTCAGAGAGCTCGATATGCTTCTGGCTACCGGAGAACAGGTATCGATCTCGATGCTGTCGATGGCGCTGCAGAGCAAGGGCTGTGACGCGATTTCCTTTACCGGAGCCCAGATCGGCATGCGGACCATCGGCAAACACGGAAAATCCCGCATCCTCGATATCGACACAAAGCGCATTCAAAGCGCGCTGGACGAAGGCAAGGTCGTTATCGTCGCGGGCTTCCAGGGCGTGAACGAAAACGACGATATCACGACTCTCGGACGCGGCGGCTCTGATACCAGCGCCGTCGCGCTGGCGGCGGCGCTCGGCTGCCCATGCGAGATCTATACGGACGTCGACGGGATTTACGGAATCGACCCGAGACGCTATCCGGACGCGAGAAAGCTCAGCTCCGTCAGCTGCGACGAGATGCTTGAAATGGCCTCTCTCGGCGCCGGCGTCATGCACGCCCGCGCGATCGAGCTCGGAAGCAAATACGGGATCGAAATCCGCGTCGCCTCATCGATGGACGAGATCCCCGGAACCGCGATCAAAAAGGACATGCCGGATTCGGAACGTCCGGTGACGGGACTTGCCGTCGACGAAGACGAATCGATTGTCACGCTGAACGGCGTGCCGTATACGACCCAGACGACTGCCCGTCTGTTCTCGGCAGTCGCAGCCGAAGGGATCAATATCGACATGATCTCCCAGACGCCCCAGCGCGAAGGAACGGTAAACCTGTCGTTCTCCGCTCCGACCGCCGAAATCCCCGATCTCAGAGAGGTCCTGAGCCGCTACCGCGAAGAATTCCCCTATAAGAATTCACACATCGACGAGAACATCGTCAAGCTGTCCGTCGTAGGCTCCGGTATGCGCAATCAGTCCGGGGTCGCTCTCCAGTTCTTCAGGAACTTCCGCGAGGCGAAGATTCCTGTCCTGATGATCACCACCTCCGATATCCGGATATCCTGCGTTATCCCGAAGGAAGACGCGGACAAAGCGGTGGAGCTGGTTTCCCGTTCATTCGGTCTGTAAGCGGAAAGGAGTTCAAGATGAATGTATCGCCCGAAAACTATATGGAAGGCCACAGCATCGATCTGCTCCAGATCGACCCGGATTCGATCCTGCTGTCAATCCAGAACGTCCTTTACGAAACGGACCTGCTCGAACGAATCCTTACCTATTTCGACGAGGAAGATGTCAACGTCGACGTGCTGACCCAGACTGCGCCTGACGGGCAGCGCTCCGACTACGCGTTTATTATCGACGGTTCCGACTACGAGGTCGCGCAGCGCATCGCGGAACGCGTAACCGCCAGCGACCCTCACTATATCGCGAAGGCCGATAAAAATATCACGCGTCTGTCCCTCACGGGAATCGGAATGCGTACCCAGTCCGGTGTCGCGGCGAAGTTCTTTCAGGTTCTCGCGGACGCAGAAGTCCCGGTCAGAATGATCACGACCTCGGAAATCCGCATCGCCGTCGTCATCGCCGACGAATACGTACCCCAGGCAGTCAGGGCCGTTAAAGCGGCATTTGATCTGTAAATACGGCAGGACAGCGTTTTAAAGCGTAATCTTACCCTGATATGGTAAAATATAAAGATAAGCGAATGCTTATCTTTTTTTATTGTGTCATTCCTAACACTTTGGTTTTCTTCACAAATGTCAGGAGGTTTTATTTGAGAGAAAATTTTTCCGTTCAGGGAACCATACCGCAGTGGCTGCGAATCTCACAGGAAGCGTTCCGGAATATCGGAGCGTCAGAGATCGTACAGGACCCGAAATACGCTAGGATAGCGGCACGGATGCCGGACGGCTCGCGTGTGATCCTGAATATGCGGCGAAGAGATAACGGAAGGCTGCTGCTCGAATTCGACGCGACGGGGTCTGATCTGATCGGAACCTTCAAGTCCGCGGCCGCAGCCGTATACAGACAGTCGCTCAAGACGGCGAAAAGCTCGGCGCCCAACGCCAGAACACCGGCTCAGCAGGCCGCCAGAGACCGTCAGCTGGCCCAGCAGACGAAGCTCGAGGCACAGGAAGCCCTTGCGGCCCGCGCCCGTCAGGAAGAGGAAATCGAACGCACCAGGCAGGAAGAAGTCGCCCGTCTTAACGGACAGGCGCAGCAGTACGCGGACATGAATTCCGATTACGAAGCGAAGCTCGATTCCGATACTGATTACACTTCTGATTCGGATTACACTTCTGATCCTAATCCGGAGTATAATGACGGCACGGCTGCCGCAGGCGATGATACGATGAGCTTTACGCAGGCCTATACGCCTGACGAATACGATTTTATCGAACAGACGCAGTATATTCCGCAGGCGGATGTGAGCAGAATCGAAAAGAGCGGCCAGTCCTCCGACGAGGTCACCGACTCCTTTGTTTCGAAATTCAACAAATACGGGAATCAGATGTGGCTCATCTGGGTCCTGCTGTTCGTATTCCCGCCTCTGGGACTGTTTATGCTGTGGTACTTCAAGAGACAGAAGCTGGTCACGAGGATCATCACGAGCATCCTGATCTTTCTGTACATGCTCCTGGTCTGGATCTCGTTTTTCGGTGTCGATACGGGACTGAACAAGACGACCATCCAGCAGTGGTACAACGACGTCCAGTACAGCATCACCCGCACGTTTAAGGGCGGCAAGACCGACGAGAGCACGACCACCGTATCGCCGACAGAACGCAGCGATACGACCACCACCGCCGATACGACCAGTACGGACACGACGACCAGTACAGATACTACGACCGATACGTCCGGCTCCTCTTCGTCGGGCGTCGACCTCTCGGGACTGCAGAGCCTCGGGGAGGATATCGCCACAAGCGTCGGCACTGCCGCCTCGGACGCTCTCAATCAGTTGAGCGGACTTTTCAGCGGCAGTCAATAACACATTATTTTTGGGTATACGTATATTTAAAGGCTTATGTAATTTAAAGGGCTGATTGACAGAGAGGTGAAAGTATGAGACGGGAATATAACCGACTGGTCAGGGACAAGGTCCCCGATATCATCACGCACAGCGGACGCAGATGCGAATACCGCATCCTGTCCGAATCAGAGGTGATCCTTGCGCTGCAGGATAAGCTTATCGAAAAAGCCGACAAGTTCTCGAAGCGCCCGAGCGAAGAGGAAGTCAGTGATATTTTCGAGCTCCTCGACGCGATCATCAGTAAATTCGGATATGAACAGATGCATATCGATTATCTGAAACTGAAGAACCGGGAAGAAAAGGGCGGCTACGACGGCAATACGTATCTTGTCTATATTGAAGACGACACTGAAGCGAAATAATGCGGAGCTGCCGCTGATTAAAAAATTAAGCCTGTCTGAAATGTACAGTCAGGAAAACAAAAAGACGAAAGAGCTGTTCGGCTCTTTCGTCTTTTTGTTTCTGCTGTTATCTCTGCTGTGGTTATCTCAAAATGCCGGATATCGAATATCGTCAGTATCCGCAGTAGTCAAAGGCGTTTCTGATCCGTCTCGCCTTCAGAGCGCCGGGGCCGCCGGTCACCTCGATGACGTCGAAGCGGACAGGACGATGGGTCAGTCCCCTGGTTCCGACATAATGGAGGGCCGCAGAGCAGATCTTCTTCTGCTTTCTTCCGTCTACCGCCGCTGCGGGCGTACCGCGAACTGCGGACGAGCGGTACTTGACTTCGGTAAAAACGAGCGTCTGCCCTTCTTCCGATACGATATCGATCTCCGCGCCGCGCAGACGGTAATTGCGCTCGAGAACCCGGATTCCGCCTTTCTCGAGGCACGAGACCGCGAAGTCCTCCGCAAGCCGGCCGAGCTCGACGTTATTCACAGGGATCCCATTCCGGTGTGACAAACTTCGTACAGAACGTCTTCCTGTGAATCGGAGTCAGACCGTAGGTCCGAATAGCTTCGATATGCTCTTCGGTTCCGTAGCCCATATTCCGGTCAAAACCGTACTGAGGGTACTTTACCGCCATTTTCCGCATATAGTCGTCACGATATTCCTTCGCGAGGATGCTGGCAGCGGCGATGCTGTAGCACAGCGCGTCCCCGTGGATCACCGCCCGTACCGGAATTTCCGTCTTCAGGCTCACCGCGTCGACGAGCAGCAGATCCGGTCTCGGGTCGAGCCGCCCCGCCGCGGATACCATCGCGTGCTTCGTCGCGTTCAGAATATTCATCTCGTCGATATGTTCGGGACTCATCACGCCGAAGGCGTAGTCCGTCTCGTTCTTAAGCAGCTCCGCCAGCATAGCGCGCTTCTTATGAGACAGCTTTTTCGAATCGTCGATGCCGGGAATATTCGACTGCGCCGGCAGCACCGCCGCGCACGTGACGACCGGGCCGGCCAGCGGCCCCCGTCCGACCTCGTCGATCCCGCAAATCCGCTCGAAACCCTGATTTCTGAGCTCGTTCTCAAAGGCCTTCATATCGGCGAGACGGTCCTGTTCCCGCGCTTCTGCCACGAGTTTCCTGCGAACCGCAGCCGCCTGGTCCCGGACGCCTCTTCGGCTGTCCTGTTCCAGAAGCTCCAGAAAAGCTTCCATGTCCGAATCTTCCGGAAGCGCCAGCTTTCTGATCTGACCGACGGTAAGCGCGGACAGTTCTTCGGCTGTGATCATTCGGTTTCTCCGGTCTTGTCATCCGCCCGGTCTATCGTAATACGGCCGATACGGCCGTTCTTAAAATCGTTAAGCAGCATTTCAGAGGTTCTCAGGTAGTCGAACTCGCCGCCCTTTCGGAGAAGACCCCGTTTTTCGGCGACGGCGTCGAAGACCGTCCAGGCCGGCTGGTCCGGATCGACGGTAATACCGTACAGCTCTTCGAGCCTGCCGGGATAGTTTTCGATCAGGAAATTCATCAGGTCGCCCGCGATATTTTCCTTCTCGAACAGCGTATCCTTGATCGAGCCGATCCATGCCAGATGTATCGCCGCTTCCTGATCCTCGAACTTCGGCCATAAAATCCCCGGCGTGTCGAGCAGAGCCAGCTGATCCGGCGCCTGAAGCCACTGCTGTCCCTTGGTAACGCCCGGCTTGTTGCCGATCTGCGTCTTTTTCTTTCCGACGAGGGAATTGATGATCGTGCTCTTGCCTGCGTTCGGAATCCCGACGATCAGGCATCTGAGCTCGTTCTTTCCCTTCGGATTGCAGGAGCGGATCGTTTCCGTAAGCTTCTTCCGCTGTCCGGCATCGACCGCCGTATAGGCCACGACTGCGTCGGCGCCTTCCTTCAGAAAGCGCTCCGTCCAGGCCCGGGTCTGTTCAGGATCCGCCAGATCCGACTTGTTCAGCACGACCACATGCTGCTTTCCTCTGCAGTAATCCGCGATTTCCGGATTTCTGCCGGCATAGGGTACGCGCGCATCGAGGACCTCGACAACGACATCGATAAGCTTGAGCTTTTCGCGTATCTGTCTGTCGGCCTTCTTCATATGACCCGGATACCACTGTATAAGCTGTTCCTGCATTTTATCCCTCCTGCCGGTCAGGAAACCGATCCGAATTCGGAAAACGGCCAGAACCGGAAGACGACCTTGCCGTCAATCTGATCCCTGTCAACAAATCCGAGATCCGCGAAGCGGCTGTCGGAGCTGTGAGCCCGGTTGTCCCCCATGACGAAGTACTCTCCGTCCGGAACCGTTACCTCGGCGAAATCAGGATAACTCTCATCGGATATATAGCTCTCCGTAAGAGCGACCCCGTTGCGGTACACGACATTGTTGCTGATGGAGATCGTATCTCCGCCCTTGCCGATCACGCGCTTGACGTATTCCGTATTCTGATCGTAGGCCAGAATTACGATGTCTCCGTAATCCGGATCTCCGAATGTATAGCCTATTTTATTGACCACCACCCGATTGCCGTTCTGAAGCGTCGGGTACATCGAAGAGCCGTCCACCCGGACAAAATCCACGATGAAGAATTTGAGAACCAGTGCGATAATCACCGCGATGATAATCGACTGTACCCATTCTTTCGCTTCCATGGTATCGCTGTTTTTTTCTTTCATCCGACCTCTCGCTGAATGTTCGAAGGTATTGCTGTTATCTTCTTTCATATACTTTTATTTGTTCTGCCGCTGTCCGCTCCCAGCCGGGCCGTTCCCGGACTGCTCAGAAGCCTGCTGCGGACAATCATTAAATTTTATTATACCGCGTTCTGACAAAACATGCCTGTTAATCAGGCACAATGTAAAGGATACCCTCCCGCGGACAATAAAAAAGAGGATCCTGCGATCCTCAATTTATCGATGGGAAAGACTTATGCCTTTCTCTTTTCCTTAACCTTTGCAGCCTTGCCGACTCTGTCTCTGAGGTAGTTGAGCTTCGCGCGGCGAACCTTACCCCTGCGGACTACTGTGATGTTTTCGATCTTGGGTGAATGGATCGGGAATGTACGTTCGACGCCGACGCCGGACGAGATCTTTCTGACAGTGAAGGTCTTTCTGTTTCCCGCGCCCTGTTCCTTAAGAACGGTACCTTCGAAAACCTGGATACGTTCGCGCTTTCCTTCGATTACGCGTACGTCTACTTTGACTGTATCCCCGACGTGAAATTCCGGGATCTGAGCTTTCATGTTCTTCTGCTCGATTTTTTTAATTGCTTCGTTCATGTTTGTCTCCTCGTATATTTGCGTTCAGACATTCATGAATCTCGGCTCTCGCCCGCTCAGAGGAACATCCGTTCGCGAATTCTCTCGCGAAAATTCGCACTAAATTATTTTACCTTAACCGGACGCCCGGTACAAGTGTTATTTTTGTTTTTCGTACTCTGCCCACAGATCGGGACGTCGTTCCCGCGTCCGCGCCTCTGCCTGTGCTGTCCGCCACTCCGCGATGTTTTTATGATGGCCCGACAGCAGAACGTCCGGAACCCGGTCTCCCTCGAATTCCTCGGGGCGGGTATACTGGGGATACTCCAGGAGATCCCCTGAAAAGCTTTCTTCATCGAGACTGTCCGCGTTGCCCAGTACCCCCGGAATATGGCGGGCTGCAGCATCGGCGATGATCAGCGCAGGCAGCTCCCCGCCAGTCAGAACATAGTCGCCGGCGGAATATTCCTTCGTCACGAACCTGTCCAGGATCCGCTGATCGATGCCTTCGTAGTGGCCGCAGATAAAGATGATATCGCGTCCGGCCTGTGCCAGCTGTTTTCCCTCAGGCTGAGAAAACGGCGTTCCGCCCGGTGTCAGGTGGATAATCTCGCAGTTTTCCCAGTCCGGAATGCTGCGAATCGCGTCTGCCAGCGGCTGGGGCGTCATGACGAGACCCGCGCCGCCTCCATAGGGATAATCGTCCGTGCGGCGGTGTCTGTCCTTCGTATAATCGCGGATATCGCGGACATCGACTGCGATCAGTCCTGCCTCGACAGCCCGTTTCATCATCGACTCCTCGAAATAAGCGCTGATGATATTCGGAAACAGCGTCAGAAAATGATAGGTCACAGCTCCCAGTACTCCCCGGGCACATCGACGGTGATACGTCCGCCCGCAGCGTCGATCTCAACGAAGAATTCGCTCCTGAAGGGCAGGAACAGCGGCCGCATGGCCTGCTTTTCTTCCTTCGCATCCGGTCTGAACTGCGCGCTTTCAACTGTAATCTCCGCCGTATCGTTCCCTCCGGTCGTCTGCAGAACGTCCCTGAGCCGTCCGATGCGCTCTCCGTCCGAACCGAAAACCGATGCGCCGATCAGATCGGCAATATAGAATTCGTCTTCGTCAAGGGGCTGAGCTTCGTCCCGCGGGATCTCCACCGTCTGACCGCGCAGTTTTTCAGCGGCGGTACGGTCCGCGATGCCCGTCAGCCGGAGCAGAACCTTTCCCTGATGGAGGCGGGCGCCTGTCACTTCGTATTCCTTCGGTCCGATAAAGACAGTCTCAAACTCCGCAAAACGGTCCGGGGCATCCGTCAGGGGCGTAACCCTGACCTCTCCCGCGATCCCGTGGGCGCCCGTTACCCTGCCCACCTGCATTTTTTCTCGTTCCATCTGATCCTCCGGTCCGCAGCTGCGGACGAAAAAGAAAGGACCCGCCTGAGCGGGTCCTAATCTACGATCTCCAGGACAACGTGCTTATCGTGCTTCGTGGCGTCAGCCTTGACGAGCGTTCGGATCGCTTTCGCAATTCTTCCCTGCTTGCCGATGACCTTGCCCATGTCCTTGTCGGCCACGCGAAGTTCGATTACGGTCTGGCCGTCTTTTTCAGTTTCCGTTACCTGTACGGCATCCGGATCTTCGACCAGCGCTTTTGCAATGACCTCTACTAAACGAGTCATAGCGTTCTCCTATTCGACGATATTTGTCTTTTTGAGTAAGGTAGTCACTGTTCCGGTAGGTTTCGCACCGTTGGCAAGCCATTTCTTAACAGCTTCTTCATTCAGTTCGATAACCGGAGGTTCAACCAGCGGATTGTAAATCCCGACTTCTTCAATGCTCTTGCCATCGCGCGGCGAACGTTCGTCTGCGACAACTACTCTATAAAAAGGCTTCTTCTTTCTGCCCATTCTCTTCAGTCTGATCTTTACTGCCATTATCTGTCTCCTTTCAAAAACTACATAAAGGGAAATCTCATTTTCCCTTTTCTGCCTTTCTTAGCCGCTCCGCCCATCTGCTTCATCATTTTCCTGGTCTGTTCGTAGCCCTTGAGGAGCCTGTTAACATCCTGGACCTGAAGTCCGCAGCCTTTCGCGATCCTGCGTTTGCGGGATCCGTCGAGGATTGACGGGCGCGCGCGTTCTTCCGGCGTCATCGAGAGAACGATCGCCTCCGTGCGTCTGGTCTGAAGATCCGCGGCGTCGTCGTCGAAATTCTTCAGCGCTTTTTTATTGGCGCCCGGAATCATTTCGAGGAGTCCGCCAAGACTTCCCATGTTCTTAAGCTGATTAAGCTGTTCGAGGAAGTCGTTCAGGTCGAACTCCGCGTTTCTCAGACGCTTTTCGAGCTCCCTGGCCTTCTCTTCATCCATCATATTCTGGGCTTTGTCGATAAGCGTAAGGACATCGCCCATTCCGAGTATCCGGTTCGCCATACGATCCGGATAAAACGGTTCGATATCGCTGAGCTTTTCACCGGTACCGATATATTTGATAGGCTTACCCGTCGTATAGGCGATGGACAATGCAGCCCCGCCTCGGGTATCCCCGTCAAGCTTTGTTAAAATGACCCCGCTGATGCCGAGCCGTTTGTCAAATTCTTCCGCGACTCTGACGGATTCCTGACCGGTCATGCCGTCCACTGTAAGCAGGATCTCCGTGGGCTTCACGATTCCTCTGATATCCTCGAGTTCTTTCATCAGCGCGTCATCGACATGAAGACGTCCCGCCGTATCGAAGATGACCAGATCGTTGCCGTTTGATTTCGCGTAGGCGATTCCCTGTTTCGCGATGATTCTCGGATTGATGTTTCCGTCAACCGCGTATACGGGAATATCCAGCTGTTCGCCCAGCACCTGCAGCTGCTTGACAGCGGCCGGACGGTAAACGTCGCAGGCCACCAGCAGCGGCTTGAATTTCTTTTCCTTGCGAAGCAGGTTCGCAAGCTTTCCGGCCGTCGTCGTTTTGCCGGCGCCCTGAAGACCCACCATCATAAAGATGTTCGGCTCTCCGTTTTTTGCGAATTCCATCTTTGAAATTTCGCCCCCCAGCAGACGTGTCAGTTCGTCGTTGACGATTTTAACGTACTGCTGTCCGGGAGTCAGAGACTTCATGACTTCTTCGCCGTTTGCCCGCTCCGAAATAGTCTTCGTAAAGGATTTGACAACTTTAAAGTTGACGTCAGCCTCGAGAAGTGCGAGCTTAATCTGACGGTTTGCGGCTTTGATGTCCGCTTCGGTCAGTTTTCCTTTTTTCCTGATTCCGGAAAATATATCCTGGAATTTTTCGTTAAGGCCTTCGAAAACCATAATTTCTCCATTCAGGCTAACTGTTTTCTTCGATTTCCGTGAGCTGCTCGAGGATACGGGTCAGTTCCGCACGCATCGCTTCCGGCTCTGTCCGATCGCATTCGCGGATCAGCCCGGTAAGCTCCGTCCGGACCTCGCCGACTTTTTTTCTGTTCTCCAGGAAGCGTCTGAGCAGACCGAGACGCGATTCGTACTCGTTCATGATCTTTCGTCCCCGCTTGACAGTATCGTACACACTCTGCCGGCTTCTGCCGGTGACCGAAGCGATTTCCGCCAGTCCCAGGTCGTCCTCGTAATAGCTGTGCAGGATCTCACGCTGATTTTCCGTGAGCAGATCTCCGTAAAAATCGAAGAGCAGCTGTTCTTCTACCTTCTTTTCCATACGTGTCCGTTCCTGACTGCAAACTTGTAAAGGCGTTAAGCTTTACGTACTTGTCCTATTTTACGAAGTCCGGGGAGATTTGTCAAGAATTTTCTTGTTCTTCTCCACCCGTCAGAATATCGACGAAGTCCCGGGGACTGAAATCGATCAAATCGTCCGCTTTTTCGCCGATGCCGATGTATTCGATCGGAATCTGAAGCTCTTCGAGTATGGACAGCGCGACGCCGCCCTTGGACGTTCCGTCCATCTTCGTCATGACGATGCCCTGGAGCGGCAGCGCCTGGCTGAAGATGCGCGCCTGATTGAGCGCGTTCTGTCCCGTCGTCGCGTCTACGATAAGAAGATTGTGCTTCGAGAAGCCTTCTCCTTCGCGTTCGACGACGCGGTTGATTTTGTCCAGCTCCTTCATCAGGTTCACTTTATTGTGAAGTCGTCCCGCCGTATCGACGATCAGGACCTCGGTCCCCCGCGCCTTCGCCGCGTTGATCGCGTCGTAGACAACCGACGACGGATCGGCTCCGTTTTTCCCCTTGATGATCGGGACGTCGACGCGGTCCGCCCAGGTTTCGAGCTGTTCGGTTGCCGCGGCTCTGAACGTATCGGCGGCGGCGACCATGACGTTGAGTCCGGATTCATGGTACTTCTGCGCGAGCTTCGCGATGGTCGTCGTCTTTCCGACGCCGTTGACACCGACGACGATCATCACCGACGGAATATGAAGCAGTGAATTCGGAACGTCGGAGGCCTTGTACAGGATCTCTCTGAGCTCGGCCATAACGCGGTCCTTGTCGGTGATCGCGTAGTCGACGATCTGCTTTCTCAGAGCCTCCGTGATGCGTACCGCCGTATCGACGCCGAGATCCGCAAGGATCAGATTTTCCTCGAGTTCTTCGAAGAAATCATCGTCGAGATCGCTGTAGTAGATCAGATTGTCAATCTTTTCGTTGAAGCTGCCCGCGGTCTTTGCGAGCCCCTGCTTCATACGCTGAAATAACGAGCCTTCTGCCATTTTTTCTCCTTATGCAGTCGTCTGACCGCTTTCACTCTCTTCCGTATAGTCGGATACTTCCACCGCCACGAGACGGGAAATTCCGTCGCGGTTCATCGAAACGCCGTAGATCCGTTCGCAGATCCGAAGTGTCGTTTTTCTGTGTGTGATGATGATAAACTGATTCTCTTCACGGATCTCGTCAAGATAATTCGTGAAGCGCATGATATTGCTGTCGTCAAGCGCCGCGTCGATTTCGTCGATAATACAGAACGGCGCCGGGTTGATCTGAATAAAGGCAAGCAGCAGCGAAATCGCCGTCATCGCCTTTTCACCGCCTGACAGCAGCGAAATGTGCCGCAGATTTTTCCCCGGCGGCTGAGCCGTAAGCTCGATGCCGCTGCCCAGAATATCCTCCGGGTTCGTGTACGCAAGTCTCGCGGTTCCGCCTTCGAACAGTCTCGTAAAGATCCTGGAAAACGCGCTCTGAAGCAGCGCGAAGCGTTCGCTGAAACGTTCCTCCATGGATGCTGACAGATCGGCGATCACTTCCAGGATCTCCGATTCCGCTTCGGTCAGATCGTCGAGACGGTCTTTAAGCTCCGTACGCCTGGCTGAGGTCTCTTCGTAATCCTGGATCGCAGACGCGTTGACGCTTCCGAGTGCCCGGATTTTCAGACTCAGCTCCCGCTGATTCTCCTTCGTGATCTCTTCGCCTCTGCTTCTCAGCGATTCAAGCTCCCGGAGGACCATCGGGTAATTCATTTCGTACTGTTCGTAAATCCGTTCTTCGCGGTTCTGGCTTTTGAATTTAAGCCGTTCAAGCTCCTGCTCGAGCTTGTTTGCAGCTTCGGATTCGAGCATGTAATTCTGGTTGTAGCGCTTCATCTCCGCTTCCGCCGACTCGAGACGTTTCTCGAGATCGCGGATCGTCTGAGCAGCCAGGGCCGTTTCCTGTCTGCGGGCGGCCAGCTCTTCGGCAAGACGCTTCGTCTCAAGCTCCGCATCCCCGGCCGCCTGTGAGGATGTCCGGATCAGCAGCTCTGCCTGGGAGAGCTGACCGGCAAGGGTTTCGTTTTTCGATTCCAGCGCTTCTGCGCGCTGGGTCAGCGTACGGGACTGGCTGTCAAGAGCCGCCAGCTCCTGTTCGAACCTCGCCTGTTCGATTTTAAGACGCGTGCGTTCTTCACCGAGTGCGCTTATCCTGCTCCTGAGCTGTTCCTCTTCCCGGGCCGACTCTTCAGAATCCTGCGGCAGCACCGCTCTGGCCAGTACGTCGATCTCTTCAGATATCTGCGTGACAGCCGAACGCTTTTCCGCAAGCTCCGCTTCTGTCAGACTGCATTCCTGAAGAATCCCGTCCAGTGCCTTCCTGGCGTCCTCACGCTGTTTTCTGAACTGCTCGAGATCGTTCCGTGCCTGCCAGGCGGCCTTGCGCAGCCGGCTTCCATCCTCGCGGACATTCTCCGACTCTTTCTGGCAGGACGCGATCTCCGTCTGCAGCTTTTTATATTCCGCGGCCAGACCCGCCGCTTTCTTCTTCTGTTTTTCAAGCTCCGCTTCATACCCGCGCAGCTTTTCCCCGCTGAAAAAGACATTCTGACGGGAACCGCCCTGGGAGCCGCCGACGACCGCTCCGCCCGGATAGAAGATTTCTCCGCCGAGGGTAACCACCGTAAGTCCGGGGGAAATTCGCCGGAAACGGCGTCCCGCTTCAAAGTCGCTGACAACGAGGGTTCTCGCCAGCAGGTTTTCAACAGCCGGACGTATCCGTGCGTCGGACTTTACAAGATCAGACGCAACCCCCTCGAATCCGGGCTCGCGTCTGAGCCTGTCAAGCTCTCCCGCTGCCAGTCTCCTGACACGCAGCACGTCCAGCGGCAGAAATGCAGCCCGTCCGGCTTTGGCGCGCTTGAGCATTTCGATCATGCGTCCGGCCGTACGTTCCGTATCGACGACGATATTCTGAACCTTTCCGCCGAGGGCCGTCTGAACGGCAAGCTCATATCGGGCCGGTATCTCGATAAGCCGTGCGACGGGGCCGTAAACCCCCTCCGCCGCCTGTTTCATGACAAATTTGACAGACTGATTATACGGACTGTAGCTGCGTTTCAGATTCTCTTCGTATTCGATCTTCGATTCCGCAAGCTTCGCTTCCGCTCTGCACTGCTGATAGGATTCGTAGACCTCGGCCGCACGGCTCCTGAGCGGAGCCGCTCTGCCTTCTCTCGACTCGTCCGCCTCTTTGGCTGCGGCATAGGCGCTCTGCGCCTTCTCTGCAGCCTGCTCGAGCTCCGCCGCCCGGGTCTCGTCAGCCAGAGCCGCCTGAGTTTCATCTCTGTCCGCCTGCAGTGCGTCGAGTCTGACCGTAAGGGCCGACTCATCGCTCTTCAGCTCGACAAGCTGTGCCGTAAGCCTGTCCTTTCTGGCCCGGCCGCTGCGTCTGCCGCTGACTCGTTCCTCCCGCCGTGCAAGAAGCTCTTCCAGCTGTCCCTGAAGGCGGTCAAGCTCTGCAGCCACTTTACCTTCGGCTTCCGCCGTCTGTGCCGCCTGTGTACGGAGTCCTTCTGCTTTCTGCAGATCCGCATCCTTCTGCTTACGGAGTCCGGCCAGCGCCGCTTTTCCGGATTCGATCTCTTCACAGATGCGCTTCCTGTCGTCCTCCGCGTGTTCCCCGTCCGCTGCGTAGCGGACTTTTTTCTGTTCGAGCGCAGATACGGCTTCCGTAAGCTCGGCGATCTTCGTCTCCGTTTCACCGGAGCCGCTTCTCAAAGCCGCGATCTCGTCGCGCAGCTTCACATAATGGCGGTCCTGCTCTTCCGCACGTTTCTGAGCGTCGAGCATGGAAAACCGTGCCTGCTTGAGCTTCTCTTCGAGATCCTTCTCCGCATCCGCCGATACCGACTGTTCCTGCGCGAATATCAGCAGATCCACCGTTCTCAGACGTTCGTACAGCTCAAGATAGACCTTCGCCTTGTCCGCCTGAACCTTCAGCGGCTTCAGCTGCTTCTCAATCTCTCCGAGGATATCACGCAGTCTTTCGATATTCTCGCGGGTGTTCGCGAGCTTCTTTTCAGTCTCCGCCTTTTTCGCCTTGTAGCCGGCGATACCGGCAGCTTCTTCAACGATTGCGCGAAGCTCTGCCGGACCCGCGCTGACAATGCTTTCGATCCCCCCCTGGGAGACCATCGAATATCCGTTCTTCCCGAGCCCCGTATCGCGGAAGCTCTCCTGGATATCGCGAAGCCTGACTGTCCGCCCGTTTATCCGGTACTGGGATTCTCCGGTGCGGAACAGCTTGCGGGAAATGACCCGTTCGCTCTCACCGTCCTCTCCCGAAAGGACAAGCGTTACCTCGCAGGCGCCCTTCTGGCGCACTTTGTCCGTTCCGGAGAAGATGATGTCGTCCATGCGGTGACTTCGCATGGATTTTGTGCTCTGTTCGCCCAGAACGAAGCGGATCGCGTCTGTTATGTTGCTCTTCCCGCTGCCGTTAGGCCCGACAATCGCAGAGATGCCGGGCGTAAACTCGAGCTGTACGGGAGATGCAAAGGATTTGAACCCGTTTATTCCAAGCTTTTTCAGATACATGGAAAATCTTTCTTTACACTAAGCAGACTGCGGCAGAGACGTCTGCCCTCTGCACGGATGCAGTTACTGCCGTTTTTCAGTCTGATCCTGTCTGAGCCAGGATTTCGCAGCTTCCTGCTCCGCTTCCTTCTTCGTCTTTCCGCTGCCCTGAGTGACCTTCTCTCCGTCGATGAGCAGCTCCGTATGGAAGACGCGGTTGTGATCGGGGCCTGTCGCTTCAAGATCTCTGTACTCGATGGTACGCCCCGGATGCTTCTGGATCTGTTCCTGAAGCTCGGTCTTATAATCCTTCACCAGCTTTCCTGCCAGCGCGAGCTCGATGTTTTCACTGAGCAGTCGCAGGATCACTTCCCGTGCCGTTTCGTAGTCGGAATCGAGGAAAACCGCTCCGATTACGGCTTCGAACACGTTGGCCAGATTCGAGCGGCGTCTGCTGCCGCCCGTGATGCGTTCTCCCTTGCCCAGTCTGAGCTGATCGCCGAGTCCGAGGCCCTGGGCCGCTGAAGACAGCGATTCTGAACAGACGATGTTCGCCCGAAGCTTGGTCATCTTGCCTTCCGCCAGATTCAGGTTTTTATACAGGTATTCGCTGATGACAAGTTCTAGAACCGCGTCCCCGAGAAATTCGAGACGCTCGTTGTTCTCCCCGTGCTGCGAGTATGAGCTGTGTGTCAGCGCGGTCGTAAGCAGACCGCGGTTTTTAAAACAGTATCTGATCCGTTCTTCTGTATCGTTCATTTGTTTTCCGCCTGTCCGGCTTGTCCGGACTGTTCAGCCCCCTTTTGAAAACCGCCTGTTTTCAATATAGAAGCTGTTTTCAGTATAAATGAAAAAAAGTCCGCAAGGGACTTTTTTTACAGCTTCTCGAGAGCGTCGACAATATCGCCGACCGTCTTGATCTTTTCAAGCTCTTCGTCGGGAATCTGAATGCCGAATTCATCTTCAAAAGACATGACCAGTTCGATCACGCTCAGTGAATCCGCTCCAAGATCTTCCACCAGACGCGCTTCCCGGACGATCTTTTCCGGAGACGCATCGAGTTCGTCCGCAATGATCTGCTGAATTTTCTGAAATTTATCCATTATTCTTCTCCGCTATCACGCATTTTCTCGAGCCGCGCCGTGATCTTGCCGACCACGTCGTTTTCCGAGAACAGAATCGCCTGACGGACCGCGCACCGGACCGCACCGGACTTGCTGCTTCCGTGGATCTTGATCACGCCGCCCTTAACGCCGAGGAATGGACTGCCGCCGTACTCTTCGGCATCGAACTGCTTTTTGAATTCCTTCAGATCGTCTTTGATCATAAGTCCGCCGATTTTGCCCTTGAACGAGCTCATCATCGACTTTTTCAGTTCGCTCATGATAAAGCTCATCAGACCTTCGGTAAGCTTTAGAACGATATTGCCGGTAAAACCGTCGCAGACAAGAACATCCGCCCTGGCGGTCGGAATATCCTTCGCTTCGATATTGCCGTAAAAATTGAGTCCGCTTGCCTTGAGCATCTGATGGGCGTCCTTGACGACCATGCTGCCCTTCTCTTCCTCGCTGCCGATATTGAGAAGGCCCACCGACGGATTGGGAATTCCCATGACCGCTTCGCAGTAAACCGCACCAAGCTGTCCGTACTGCAGCAGGTATTCGGCCTTTGCATCCGATGTCGCTCCGACATCGATCGCAAAGAGCGAATGTTCTCCCTGCGGGATCGAGACCCCGAGACCCGGACGTTTAATTCCCCGGATACGTCCGAGTATAAACTGTGCGCCGACCAGCAGCGCTCCGGTGCTTCCCGCCGAAATAAAGACATCTTCCGGATTTTCTTTGACGGCCTGAAGGCCGACGACAATCGAAGAATCCTTCTTGTGACGGACCGCTTTTACAGGTTCTTCGTCGAAGCCGATCACCGATTCCGCGTGAAGGATCTCGATCGGAAGGCCCTGGGTATCATAACGGTCGAGCGCGTCTCGGACCGCTTTTTCCTGTCCGACCAGAACGATCGGGACAGAATATTCGCGCGCCGCTTCGACCGCCCCTTTGACGATCTCCGCGGGCGCGTTGTCTCCGCCCATGGCGTCGATATAAATCTTCATAATCGCTGAAACTCCGCTCTGCCGGCGCTGCCGGCTGAAATTCCCCTGAATAAGGAAAAAAACAGAGTCGAAACTCTGTTTAGTCCTGTTTGATCACTTCTGCGTCTTTATATGTTCCGCAGGATCTGCATACACGATGCGGAAGCTTAACTTCTCCGCATTTCGGGCAAACGCTCATTCCCGGAACGCTGAGTTTGTAATGTGTTCTTCTTTTATCACGTCTTGCTTTAGACGTTTTTCTTTTCGGTACTGCCATTCTTTACACCTCCCTGAGTGGATTTACAGCAGTGATTTCAGCGCCTCCATACGCGGATCGATCTCCGCTTCGGCGTCACAGCTGCATGTTTCATAATTTAGATTTGCCCCGCAGTGCTGACACAAACCTCTGCAGTCCTCACGACAGAGGATCTTGCTCGGTTCGTTTATGAACAGACAGTCTTCGATGAACGGAAGCAGATCAAACTCTGTTTCGGCTCCGCTTTCCACGATATCTTCGAAATCGTACTCTGCCTGAGTCTCGACAGGATCGAGACATCTGGAACACGGATAAATAAGCGTTCCGCCTAAGTGGAACACAAGCTCGTACTTCTGTTCCGGAAGACGCCTGAGCGTTCCGGCGATGGTCAGTCCGTCAGGCCCCGGCGTGCCCGAAAGCTCCCCGGAAACCGGCAGATCGTCGTCACCGAGCTTCGTATCGAATTCAAATCTTTTCTTAGTCTGATCTGAAATGTCTATTTTCATTTTTAACTCCAAAAGGGCAACCTTAATTATAAAGAAATAACAGAGCCGCTGTCAAGAGTTTTCACTACAGGACTTAACTGAAGAGAAGCCGGAACGGAAATTCCGGCTTCTCTGACGAACTGCGGAAACAGTTTTCCGCCGCGTCTGTTATTTCTTTTCAGTCAGTTCGACGGTATCGCGCGCGATCATCAGTTCTTCGTTAGTCGGGATAACCAGAACCTTCGTGCGCGAGTCGGGCGTCGTGATGATCTGCGCCTTGCCGCGTTCGCGGTTCTTATCCTTATCGAGCGTAATACCCAGATATTTCATGTTCGAGCAGATCTTCGCACGGTCGGTTACGGAATTTTCGCCGATGCCGCCGGTAAAGATAATCGCATCCACGCCGTCCATCGCCGCTACGTAGGCGCCGATGGTTGTACGGATCCGGTAGCAGAAGATGTCGAGCGCGAGGATCGCGCGCTTGTTGCCCTTGTTGGCTTCTTCTTCGATATCGCGGAAGTCGGAGCTTACGCCGGATACGCCGAGAGCGCCGGACTTATTGTTGATCATATCGCCGACTTCTTCGACTGTGTAGCCGTTATTTTCGAGATAGATCAGAATGGACGGGTCGACGTCGCCGCTGCGGGTGCCCATTTCAAGACCGGCCAGCGGTGTGAAGCCCATGGACGTATCGACGGACTTGCCGTACTGGATGGCGTCGATGCTCGAACCGTTGCCGAGATGGCAGGTGATGAGCTTGAGCTCGTCAAGCGGCTTGCCGAGGATCTTTGCGGCTTCGATCGCGACGAAATGATGGGAAGTACCGTGGAAGCCGTACTTGCGGATATGCTTGTCCGTATACAGTTCGTACGGCAGCGCATAAACATACGCGTAGTCAGGCATCGTCTGATGGAACGCCGTATCAAAGACCGCAACCTCCGGAACACCCGGCAGAAGCTCCTGCATGGCACGGATACCGGTAAGATTGGCCGGATTGTGAAGCGGCGCCAGGTCGGAAACGTCTTCCATCTTTTTGACGACGTTGTCGTCAACGACGACAGATTTCGTAAACGTTTCTCCGCCGTGTACCGTCCTGTGTCCGACTGCATCGATATCCTTGATCGAATCGATAACGCCTACCTTCGGGTCCGCGATTTCCTTGATGATGATATCCAGGGCATCCTTATGATCCTTCAGCGGTTCCGTGATCGTGATCTTATCGCCGTCTGCCGGCTGATAGGTTACGTTCGAACCGTCAATTCCGATACGTTCCGCAAGACCTTTTGCGAGAACCTTTTCGGTGTCCATATCCAGAAGCTGGTATTTAAGCGAAGAGCTGCCGGCGTTAATAACGAGTACTTTCATCTGATCTCCTTTGAATCTGCACGAGTCGTTATGATTTTCTTACTATTCTTTTATATAATAGCAGTTAAACAGTAAGCAGGCTGTGTGTTTTTTACTTATTTAAGTGGAGAATTATTGTTTTTTTCAGTATTCAGGACAAACGGAAGCTTTTCGGGGCAGTTCCCTTCTTGCAGTCCGCGGCTCCGATGACGGAAAGCTATGAGAACAGTCGGAATTACGGCGGAATATAATCCGCTTCATACAGGACATCGCTACCATATCGAAGAATCGAAGCGCCTTGCCGGAGCTGACGGAGCTGTCGTCGTCATGAGCGGCGCCTGTGTTCAGCGGGGCGGCTGGGCCTCCTTCGGAAAACGTTTCCGGGCAGCCTCCGCGGTCACGGCAGGGGCGGATCTCGTGCTCGAGCTCCCCTATCCCTATTCGGGACAGAGCGCGGAAACATTTGCGGACGGTGCGGTCCGCACGCTTGTCCGCGCCGGCGTCGATGCGATATCCTTCGGCTCTGAATCCGGCGACATCGCGGGATTATCAGAAGCTGCGAAGATTCTAACCGACGAGCCGGCCTCCTTCAGACAGGCACTGGCATCCGGCCTGAAAAACGGTCTGTCGTTTCCGGCAGCGCGTGAAGCGGCGCTTTACGAGGTGGATCCCGACGCATCGGCTCTGCTTTCCTCACCGAACAATATTCTCGGTGTCGAGTACCTGAAAGCAGTCCTGCGCGGAGGCTTCTCTGTCGATGCCGTCACAGTCCGGCGTGCCGGCGCAGGCTATCACGATCTCGACACCCAGCGCTCCTTCGCCAGCGCCAGCGCAATCCGGAAAATGATTGCCTCCGGAGATTCAGGACCGATTTCAGAATTTATTCCGCTTGATGCGCTGTCCGGCGGGACGGATACAGGAAAACTTCTGAGGAGTGAATATCTCGCTCCGAAGCACGGAGCTGCAGAGGCGGCGGTCTTATCCAGACTTCTCGCTTCGACTCCGGAGAGTCTCGCCGCTTATCCCGGTATGACGGGCGGCCTTCCGGAACGGCTTATCAGGGAAGCCGGTCGTATCGCTGTCAGCGGAGAAAGTCTGAGCGAGCTGATCCGGGCGGTCAAATCCCGCGGTCTGACATGGACCGCGATCGAACGAAGCCTGACGGCGCTGCTGATGGATGCGGAACGGGATATGCTTGCGCCCTTTGTCAAGGAGGATTACGTACCTTATCTGAGAGCACTCGCCTTCAATGATACCGGACGGAAGATCCTCCGCGATCTTAAAGAACGGGAAATCCCCGTGATCGGCACGCCGAGTACGGATCTGAAGCTTCTGAACGAAACTCAGCAGAAATGCTGGGCTCTCGAATCGCGGGCATGCGATCTTCAGGGCCTTTTCTATAAAGCTCCCCGGGAGCAGCTTTATCCGAACGACTTCGGACCGGGCAGTATGAACCGCAGTGTTCCGCTGTATTTCCCAGGAGACGGGTGTCCCGGATAAGAATCGAACCAGCGGGTATGTAACCTGTTATCGCCTCAGAATTCGAATAAACCGTTTTTAACGGCTATATTTTGAATCGGTATAGTATTGACTACACAGCAAACAGATAAAGCGGTTCCCCTGAAATCAGGAACTGCGGAAAGCAGAATCATGAACAAGTATCAGAATAATCTGGCGCGTACTGCCGTCGAGATCGGTGTGAATATTCAGCCGGGACAGAAGCTTTTTATCAACAGTCCGATTGAAACTGCGGAATTTGCGAGAACACTTGCCGGAGCGGCTTTCGAGGCCGGAGCCGGAGACGTTTTCGTTCATTATACGGACGAGAATCTGACAAAAATCCGTTATGAAAAAGCGGAAAAAGACGTCCTGTGCCATATACCCGAATGGGTAATCACAAAATACAACGAGATCCTTAAGGACGGCGGCGCGGTTATCTCAATTTCCGCCGCAGAGCCGGGCCTGTTTGCCGGTATCAACGGTGAAAAGCTCAAGGCAGTCTCTAAAGCAAAACAGGCAGCGGCGGCAGCCTACAATTCCGCAATAATGGCCAATAAGAACCGATGGTGCGTGATCTCCGTTCCGTCCGCAGCATGGGCGGTAAAGGTCTTCCCTCAGGCCAGGACCCGCGATCAGGCGCTCGAGCTTCTGTGGAGCGCGATTATCCGTGCGACTCACAGCTCCGAACACGACGCTGTCGCCTACTGGCGCCGCCAGGATAATACGTTCAAACGGCGTTCTGCGATCCTCAATGAGAAGCAGTACGACAGACTGCATTATAAAAATTCGCTGGGAACAGATCTGACTGTCGGGCTTCCGAAAAACCATAACTGGAGCGGAGGCAGCGAGGTCGCCCAGGACGGCGTTGTCTTCTTCCCGAATCTGCCGACGGAAGAAATCTTCTCGGCGCCTGATAAAGAGCGCGTGGACGGCCACCTCGTCAGCTCCTATCCCCTGATTTACCAGGGGCGCATGATCGACCACTTCCATCTGGATTTCAGGAAGGGCAAGGTCGTCGGTTATTCTGCGAAAACCGGACAGGATGTCCTTGAGGAACTGATCACCTCTGATGACGGAGCCGAACAGCTCGGCGAAATCGCCCTCGTTCCGAATGACTCCCCGATTTCTAAAATGGATCTGCTGTTTTACAACACGCTGTTCGACGAAAACGCATCGTGCCACTTCGCATTCGGAGCAGCCTATCCCGGCTGCGTCAAGGGCGGCGAACAGATGAGCGAGGAAGAGCTTTCGAAAGCCGGCTTAAACCAGAGCCGGACCCACGTCGACTTTATGGTGGGAACAGACGATCTTGAAATTACCGGAATTCTTCCCGACGGTACCGAAGAACTCGTATTTAAAGACGGCAACTTCGTATTTTAACGCGGCAGCATGAAGCTTCCGCCGCTGACCAGAAAACCTGCAGCATACGGAAAAAAGCCCTGAGACGAACTGTCCCGGGGCTTTTCTGCAGTCTTATTTAATTAAATTAGTCATCAGATTTCGTTTAAACGAAGTAATCCGATTTCTTTTCCTTACGCTTCCTGACAATCAGGATGGTTCCGGCAATGATGATTCCGCCGAAAGCAAGGATGACGATTCCGAGTTCCCTGTTCGTGAACTTCTGGCCGGTTACAGGATTCGTAACGGCCGACGCGCTGTTCGCGCTGTTCGAAGAATCGAGAGCCGCGGTCTTTGTGGTACCTGTGCCGGTCGTTCCTGTCGAAGTGCTGTCCGAAGCTTTGTCTGTGCTCGTTCCGGTCGTATCGGCAGTCTTATTCTGATCAGCGGTACCTGTGGTCTGAACAGTCGTATCCGTAGTCTTGTCGGTCGTGCTCGTTGTGTTATCAGTCACAGCCGTCGTGTCTGATAATGTGCTGGTCGTCGTATCGACAGAACCGGTATCGGTTGTATCCGAGTCCGTTGTCCCTGCTGCCGCAGCTGTCAGAACATTGAAGCTGACGTTCTTCGCGCCGAGAGTAACGGTCTGTGTTTCTTCTGCAGCTGTGGTTTCATCAGCGGCTGTTTCATCAGTTTCATCAAGTGAAAGCGTTGAGATCGTATCTTCAGCTTCGCTGTCCTGTACGATTTCAGGATACTCTACCTGAAGCGCAACGTTCACGATGCCCTTGACGGCAGGTGCAAATGTAAATTCCGCCTGATCTGAGGTCGCGATCGTGTTGCCCTTGCTGTCTGTGGCTGTCCACTTGTAAACAAGTCCGTCTGTCTGATCCGCGCCTGCCGGCGAGAATTCCGCATTAAAGGTAACATCTGTGCCGGCATCAACGCCGTTATCAATATCCGTTACCGGATTGATCGTGACACTTTCAATAGTCGGAGCGTCCATCGTAAGCGTGATGCTCTTGCTCGTGACTGCATCCGCGCCTTCAGGTGTAACACTCAGGTCGACTGTGATATCACCGACCTTGTCGGGCGAGAATACGAAATCTGAGAGATTTGAGCTTTCGGCGATCTTTTCGCCGTTCTGAGTCGCAGTCCAGACAACCGCCGCCCCCTTCAGATTTGAAACTTCGGCAGGTGTCGTCTTATAGCTTACCGTTACGGTATCTCCGGGAAGGATTCCTTCGGTCTTGTCCGCAGTAATCTTCAGTCCGGTCAGAGCGACAGCTTCATCGGTGATCTTCACAGAAATCGGAGAAGCGTTGTAGGTCTTGCCGTTGAGTTCAAGGACGCAGCTTAACGTAAGCGTTCCTGCGCCGGCAGGCTTGACGACGATCGTTCCGTCCGTATCATTCTGGCTGACTATATCGAGTGAGTCGCTGCCGAGTTTCGCGCTCCATGTGAACGTACCGTCTGTCATATCGACGGACGTTTCCTTACCGGTATCCGCATCCGTCTTTGTCAGAACGGCGGAGAAGCCGATATTGTTATCCTTAACGTATGCTGTGTTCGCGTCCTGCTGGTGAATCGTCAGAACTGAATTATCGACTGCCGGCGTTTCATCGACCGTTTCGTCTTCACTGGTATCCGGAACGCTCGCTACAAAACTGACGCTGCTTTCCTTGTTATCGCTTGTTTTCGCGTAAACAATACCCTTGGTCGAGTTGATCGTGAATTCCGTTGTCGCCGTGTAGCTGCCGTCGTCATTCTTGACTGCGTCCACTGTTACGGTATCCGCGCCGTCAAAATCGGATGCGCTGTCGGTTGATGAGAACGTGACTGTGATCGTATCGGCTGCAGACGTCGTATCTTCTGACGTTGTATCCGTCGCACTACTTTCAGTCGTGTCGGAAGACGTCGTATCGGCTGTTGTGTCGCTGCTGTCGCTCTGTTCTGATGTATCCGTACTTTCGTCGGTTTTATCCGACTCTGAATCTGCTGTGTCCGTCGCTGTCTCGTCTGTTTTCTGATCAGGCGTGAAAACAGCGGTAATCACCGCTTTGCTGCCTACAGTCAGAGAATCACCGGATGTTTCCGCATCTTTCACGCTTAACGTGACCGGATTTTCCGCAAATGCGACCGGCAGAAAGAATAATGCGGCTGCGAGAACTGCGATCAGGACTACCTTGACCGTTTTACTCATACATTTCCTCCTTGTGGCCAGATTCGCTTAATTAGTTCTTAAACCTGGCTGTCGTTTCTGTATTTGTATTACCATATTAAGCTATTTGACCCAAAAACACAAGTTTTATTCGTTTTTACATCACTATCGCTTAAGAATTTGCCGCTGATTTAATTCCCGCAAAAGATTAAATTAAGTTTTAATTAAGCATATTTTTCAACCTGCTCTCCGGTTTCAGAAAAGTACGCGTCATTTGAATAAACTGAAGGTGATAATATTAAACAATGTGGTATATAAAGCTAAAAGACCGTATTGAAAATAATCATGGAGGATGCTATGCGCAGAAAAGATATTAAGGATGAAATTAACTCCATTATCGACGAACCTTCCTACTCGCCGCATAAATTTCAGGATTTTGCCAACGAATTAGGACTTAAGAAAAAGAAAGACAAGAAAATTCTCGGAGAAATCCTGGACCGGCTCGTCGAAAAGGACGTTCTGATCAAGAATTACGAGAAGAAATTCGAACATCCGGCATACAAGACCATTACCGGTAAGCTGCAGGGCAATACCCGGGGCTTCGGCTTTGTGATTCCCGACGACGATCTGTTCCAGAAGGACATTTTTATCGCGCCGAAAAATCTCGGCGGCGCCTTCGACTCGGATATCGTCAAGGTGGATGTCTTTACGAACCCTGAAGACGACAGGCCTGAAGGACGTATCGTAGACGTCATCGAACGAGGACGAAATAACGTTGTCGGACAGTTCCAGCGCAGCAAGGACTACGGCTTTGTCGTCGCGGACAACGACAAGCTTAACAAGGATATCTTCGTCGGCTCCGGCAATTTTATGAACGCGTCAAACGGCGACAAGGTGGTCGTCGAAGTGACCAAATGGCCGGAAGACGGACGCAACCCCGAAGGTAAAATTGTCGAAGTACTGGGCAAGCCTGACGATCCGGGCGTCGACATTATTTCAGTATTTAAGGAAAACGACGTTCCGATCGCCTTCCCCGCCGAAGTGACCGACGAAGCGGATGCGATCGTAGAAGAAATCACGGACGACGATCTGGAAGGCCGCCTCGATCTGCGCGATCAGACCATCTTCACGATTGACGGCGACAGCTCGAAGGACTTCGACGACGCCGTATCTATTGAAAAGATCAGCGACGATGTCTATCGTCTCGGCGTGCATATCGCGGA
>ERZ1645187.179-NODE-179-length-60676-cov-35.183930_pt1 | contig 60676 bp, 62 predicted proteins | sample MGYA00575352_ERZ1645187 | MGnify/ENA primary metagenome ERZ1645187 (study PRJEB40837, sample SAMN11349314) | freshwater sediment metagenome | isolation source: river sediment | host: Sediment | place: India: Wazaribad , New Delhi | collected 2017-02-21 ... | reverse complement strand
CAACGGCCAAACCTATCGATCAGTTTCCTTGTTTTTTGGGGGAGTCCATATATGAAAGGTTAGGTTGCAATCTTTTGAAGTGAAATAACCTTTGTCAAACCATCAGTGCGATCTTTAAGCACACAGAAAAAGCCATGTCCTTGAATTGAAATTACATGATTGGAAATGAAGTTGGACAGCTTAACCACGTGACCAAGCATGGTTTGAAAATTTTTATTCAAGTGCTCGTGCCTGTTGTAAACAACATATGGGTTTAACTCATGCGCCCAACCATTTAGGTGTTTGTAAATATCAATTAATTGCTCGTGCGTAAGTCGATGGGATGCAATTCCCTCAATAACTATCTTGGCGTTTTGCTGAAATATCTCTACTTCAGTGGCCTCTCGCATCTCACTTGGGCTAGGTAGAACGCTTAGCCCCTTTTTCTTTAGGGTCTTAAATATTGCTTCGGCGTTGTATTGACCTTTTGCATCTCGTGGCACTGAATTCAAACTGTTTTCAATAGCGACCAAGCAACCAAATGCAATCCCCTCTACTATTTTTCTGGCGTTATACGCGACAATTTCCGCGCCGCTATACGTGATTTGCGTGTTTCTAGTAAATTGATCCATGAGATCAAAGCGCTCTCGAATCATTCGCATTAGTGATGTGTAGTTCTCGAGAGGGGTTGTCATTGCAACCTAATTTCCTAGATAACCGGTTACCAGAGTGCACAGCTTGTTGGCAGTTCGGTTGACGGGCGGGTTATGGGGCGGTATTGGCAGGTATTGGGAACAGAGCACGGTTTTGCATCATTCGCTCGACAAGGGAAAGCCATCAAATGTCCCCTTTGTTTTCGAACTCTCCATGAATGTATTTGTTTTGCATGGCATTTACCAGAGAGCTATGGCGGTTTTTGACAAAGTTCGCGTGTCGACATATGCCGCCGGATTACCAACTTAGGTGCCGGAGCCTACCGAACCCAATGCAAGCACTGCCGCTTGAAGTGCTTTGGTGACTTCGATCAACTCGGCAATCAAAGGCTCGTCTTCGGCGTAGTCGCCGTCGTAAAGCGCGGCGTTGCGCTTTTGGTGGCAGTTGTCGAGAAAGCGCCATTGGGCGGTGGGCAGCGAGGTGGTGCTGCCGAGTACCTGAAACACGATGTAGCGGTTTTCTGCGCGAAAGCCATGCCAGCGCAGCGCTGCCACGGCCAGGGAGTGCGCGGCATCGTAGGCGAGGATAAAACGGCTGTCGGGCGAGAGCGCGCTGTTCTCGGCATCCGGCAGCTTGCGCCCGGCGGAGCGAATTAGGCCGTCGAATTCCGCCTGGTCGGGCGGTTCAGTTTTGAGCTTGCCGATCTTCGCCAGATTCAGCAGGGTTTCCCGAGGGGAGGTCATCTTCGTTACCGATCAGCATGATTTTGGGTTGATCGAGCACGCGGGTGACGAAGTGGTTGTCACCGTTTCGCTTGCTCAGAAAGTTTTCCGTCGTATAAAGCGTCGGGTTCACCTTGCGCCCCAGCGTGGCTTCTGCCTCGGCGAGGATTTCAAAAAGCTGGCTGTAGCTCAGTCCGTCGGCAACGATCATCACGTCAATGTCGCTGTTCGCGGTGTCGCTGCCTTTGGCTACCGAGCCGTAAATGAAGGCGCAGCGCACCGATGGCGCCTGTGCGAGCAGTGCCGCGCGCAGGACATCGGCCAGCCCGAAAGTCTTGAGGACGATCCCCCGGAGTTCCTGAAAAATCGGTGAATTGCGGTTGGCCTGATAATGCTTCTGGCGGCCGATCTGGGTCATCGTCACCAGGCCGGAAGCTGTCATGCGTTCAAGCTCGCGTTGCAGCGCGCCCCGGCCGGTCGCGCCCAGCTTGGCAATTTCGTTGCCATAGAAAGAGCGGTCGGGCTGACCGAACAGCAAGCCCAGCACCCGTTGCTGCACGCCCGAGAACAGGACATCCGAAATCGACATGGCTTAATTAATCCCCATAGTGGGTACTATGGTACCTGTTTTGGGGATTTGATCCAATGGGGGCGAGCGCTGATCGACGCCTGCTGAAATTTGAAATTTGCCCCTTTTTGGCCGTCGACCGCAACAGGCTTCGCTTTGGCTCAGGAGCCAGCCGGATGAATCATCTCCGCCGGCACGACCCAGCGTTCGTATTCGTCGGCTGTGACATAGCCCAGCGCCAGCGCTGCATCCTTCAGCGTCGCGCCTTCATGGTGGGCGCGTTTGGCGATTTCGGCGGCTTTGTCGTAGCCGATGTGCGGGGTGAGGGCGGTGACGAGCATCAGCGAGCGGTCGAGCAGTTCGGCGATGCGTTCGCGGTTGGCGGTGATGCCTTGCACGCAGTGATGCTCGAAGCTGTGCATGCCGTCGGCGAGCAGGCGGATGCTTTGCAGCAAGTTGTGGGCGAGCAGCGGCTTGTAGACGTTGAGCTCGAAATTGCCCGAGGCGCCGCCGATGCCGATGGCGACGTCGTTGCCCATGACCTGCGCGCAGAACATGGTGAGCGCTTCGCACTGGGTCGGGTTGACCTTGCCGGGCATGATCGAGCTGCCGGGTTCGTTTTCCGGGATGTCGATTTCGCCGAGGCCGGAACGCGGGCCGGACGCCAGCCAGCGGATGTCGTTGGCGATCTTGAACAGTGCCACGGCCAGCGTTTTCAGCGCGCCGTGGGCGGCGACCAGGCCGTCGTGGGCGGCCAGCGCGGCGAATTTGTTGGCGGCGCTGTTGAAGGGAATGGCGGTCTGGTCGGCCAGCTTGGCGGCGACGCGCAGGCCGAATTCCGGATGCGTGTTGAGGCCGGTGCCGACCGCTGTCCCGCCAACGGCCAGCGGGTAGAGCGAGGGCTGGCTGGCGAGGATGATGGATTCGGCGTGCTGCAACTGGGCGACGTAGCCGGAAAACTCCTGCCCGAGCGAGAGCGGCGTGGCGTCTTGTAGGTGGGTGCGGCCGATTTTGACGATGCCGGCGAAGGCGGCGGATTTTTCGTCGAAGGTGACGATCAGCTGGCGCAGCGCGGGCAGCACGCGGCGGACGATGCCGGTGGCGGCGGCGAGATGGATGGCGGTGGGGAAAATGTCGTTGGACGATTGGCCGAGATTGACCTCGTCGTTGGGATGAACGAGCCGGCCACTGCCGCGTTCGCCGCCCAGCAGTTCGGAGGCGCGGTTGGCGAGCACCTCGTTGATGTTCATGTTGGTTTGGGTGCCGGAGCCGGTCTGCCAGACGGCGAGCGGGAATTGGTCGGCGTGCAGGCCGGCGGCCACTTCGTCGGCGGCGCTCATGATTGCCGCTGCCTTGTCGTTAGGCAGCAGGCCGAGTTCGCGGTTGGTTTGCGCGCCGGCGTGTTTGACGACGGCCAGCGCGTGGATCAACTCGGGTGGCATGCGTTCGCTGGAAATGGCGAAGTGTTCGAGCGAACGCTGCGTTTGCGCCCCCCACAGGCGGTCGGCCGCAACCGCGATGCTGCCGAAGGAATCTTTCTCCAGCCGGGTCATGGCAGGTATTGAAACCTAATGCCGGGGAGCGCGCAGTTTGGCGTTGAGTTCGTCGGCGACTTCAGCCCAGTCGGCATCCTGAAGAATCGATTCGCACAGGAAGCAGGCCTGCGATTCGCTCCAGAACGCGGCTTCATGGAGCCGGAGGCCTTCGGCCAGCGGGCGATGAGTTTCGATGAAGCGAGCAATGGCGGCCTCGTCGTTGGGCTGGCCGAGTTGGGCGAACAGGTTGCTCATGTTATGTACGGGGCGTTCCATGATGTCCTCCGCGTTATTGCCGCTGGCAACGGCGTTGCCAGGCGGGCTTGCTGGTTGGAGTCCGATCCGGATGCCAAGTTCGATAATACGGTCGAATTTGTCCGTTTGACCTGCTTGGAGAAGCTTTTGTCCCTATCCTCGCCGGGCAATTCAATCAATGAGCGTGATGCCCGTGCCCATCGCATCCGGAATGGCAGCCGGCCGGCAATTGTTCTAGCCGCGCCTCGAGGAATGCGGTCACTGCAGTGTCAGGATCTTCTTCCGGGGTAACAATGGCAAGAATGCCGCTTTGCCTGAGTCGATGCTGCAAGCCACTGCCGACGCTGCCGGTGATCAGGACATTGATGCCGGCGAGCGGCCCGGCTAATTCGTGATGATTGGCATGGAGGCTTTGTTCGATCGGAAGTTCGAGCAACTGTTTTCCTGCGACCTGACCTTGTTCGACTTGGTAGATCCAGAATTTCCGGCACTTTCCGGCATGTTCGGTAATGTTTTTGCGATTCTGGCTGGTGACGGCGATCTGCATGAGGTTTCCTTGAGTTTGTTCGGTGCTACGAGAGCCAGCCTTGTCGATGCAGCCAGAGCATGCGAAGCCCGGCGAGTATCAACGCGATGCAGCAGGCAAGACCGGAAAAGAGCTGGCGGGGAACGGGGTGGTGGGGTATGAAGCCGACCCCTCGGACGAAGCCGGCACTCATTGCCCAGAAAGTGAGCACGGCAAGCAAATGATCGGCTTGCCCATCGAGCTTGGTTGCCAGCCGGGGCAGTACGGTCATCGCCACCATCAGCACCGAGCCGACGGTCAGCGGCAGCAGGGCGATGCCGGGGTTGCCCCGTACGCTGTCGTTAACGGAATCGTTGGGTCGTTTCGTGGCCATGGCTAAGCTTGATGCGAATCCGGGTCGTCGCGCAGCGAAGCCAGGCGAGCCGCCTTGTGTTCATACCAGAGGGCAGCGAGGATGGATAACAGGACGGCAAAGCCGATACCGAGAGCCCAGGTGAAATACCACATGGCTAGTCTCCTTTGAATGGTGCGAGCACAGTTTGTCTATGGCTCGGGTTGTCGCCGCGCGATAGTTCGCGATGCCCCGAGACGGATGTGTCGTTACAGTCTGACGATTCGGTCTGAAGTCTGCTGAAGCTCATGGCGTTTCCTTAATAGGCGGCGTGTTCGTTTTCGCGGATGTAAGCGGCGGTCACTTTGCCGGCCATTACCTTGTAGGCCCATCCGGTGTACAGAATGATCATCGGCATGAATATCAGGGTTGCCCAGAACATGATCGACAGCGTGAGCTGGCTCGAAACGCTATCCCAGACAGTCAGACTGGAACGCGGGTCGGACGAGGAGGGCATGATGAAAGGAAAGAGAGAAATGCCGGCTGTGCCGATGACGCCGACGATGCTCAGCGAAGACGAGACAAAAGCGAGCAGGGTGCGCCGCTGGAGCGTAAGGAACATGGCGACCAGCGTGCCGACATAGACCATGATCGGCAAGGCGATGGTGGCCGGATATTTGTCGTAGTTGGCGAGCCATGCGCCGGCTGCCCTGACGACGGTCTTGCCCAGCGGGTTGGGCAATGCGGCAGGGTCGATCGGCGAACTGATGACATAGCCGACGATCCCTTGCCAGACCCACAATCCGGCGAGCGAGAAAGTGAGCAGTAGCAGGCTGCCGAATATCAGTGCAGCCAGGCCGGATCGACGCTGGATATCCCCCTCCGTCCGGTGCATCAGATAGATGGCACCATGAAAAGTGATCATTGCCGTGGAAACCACGCCGCAGAGTAGGGCGAATGGATTGAGCAATGCCCAGAAAGTACCGGTATAGGTGGATACCAGATGGTCGTCGAACTGGAAGGGAACGCCAAGCAGCAAATTGCCGAAGGCGACGCCGAAAATCAGCGGCGGTACGGCGCCACCGACGAACAGACCCCAGTCCCAGATGCTGCGCCAGCCCGGGCTGTCGATCTTGCTGCGGTAATCGAAGCCAACGGGGCGAAAAAACAGCGCCCAGAGAACTGCCAGCATGGCCCAGTAAAACCCGGAGAAGGCGGTGGCATAGACCAGTGGCCAGGCGGCGAAGATGGCGCCGCCGCCTGTGATGAACCAGACCTGGTTACCGTCCCAGTGCGGGCCGACGGTGTTGATGATGATGCGGCGTTCGACATCGTTCTTGCCGACGAAGGGGAGCAGGGTGCCAACCCCCATGTCGTGGCCGTCCATGATGGCGAAGCCAACGAGCAGGACGCCGACCAGCAGCCACCAGATTACTTTGAGCGTTGGGTAATCAAGCACGAAAATCTCCTTTGGAACTTAGGCATGGGCGGGTTCATTGTCGTAGCGGCCGGTGCCGAGGCTGCCCGGGCCTTGTCGGGCAAACTTGGTCATCAGATACATTTCAACGGCGAGCAGAACGGTATAGAAACCGATAAAGCCGGCCAGTGAGCCATAGAGGCTGCCGACCGAGAGGGTGGAGGTCGACAGATGGGTGGGCAGCACGCCGAAGATTGTCCAGGGTTGCCGACCGTATTCGGCGACGAACCATCCCAATTCACAGGCTATCCAGGGTACCGGCAGCATGAAGAAGGCCCAGCGCAGAAGCCATGTCTTGTCGGCAAACGTGTCGTTGACCGCATGCCACATGGCGATGCCGAAGAGCGCAAACATCAGGAAACCGAAGCCGACCATCAGGCGGAAACTCCAGAACATCGGGGTCACTCGCGGCACGGTATCGTCGACAGCTTTCTGGATGATTTCCGGGGTGACCTGGTCGAACGAGCTGACGTATTTTCTCAACAACAGGCCGAAGCCGAGATCCGCCTTGTGGGCTTCAAACTGTGCCTTCATCCGGGTGTCGTCCGGGTTCTTGAGCAGGGCGTCGAGCGCGATGACGGCAAGCATGCCGGTCTCGATACGTTCGCGGTTTTTCTCCTTGATTTCCCTGATGCCGGGAATCTCCTTGTGCAACGAGCGCGTGCCGATCAGCCCCATGACCCAGGGAATCTGGATGGCAAAGTCGTTTCTCATTTCCCTTTCGTTGGGCACCGCGATCAGATTGAATCCCGCCGGGGCCGGTTCGGTTTCCCACATCGCTTCCATCGCCGCCAGCTTGGTTTGCTGGGCTTCGCCGACCATGTAGCCGGATTCGTCGCCGAGGACAATGACCGAGCTGATCGAGGCAAAGCCGAAAGTGGCGGCGATGATGAAGCTGCGCTTGGCGAATTCGATATTCTGCCCACGTAGCAGGTACCAGGCGGAGATCGAGAGAACGAACATGGCGCCGGTGGTATAGCCGGCCGATACGGTATGGACGAATTTGGCCTGGGCATCCGGGTTGAAGACAACGGCCCAGAAGTCGACCATTTCCATACGCATCGTGACGTAGCTGAACTCGGCACCGACCGGGTTCTGCATCCAGCCGTTGGCGATCAGAATCCATAGCGCCGAGAGATTGGTACCGATTGCCATGAGAACGGTGACCAGCAAATGCTGCTTGCGCGAGAGGCGATCCCAGCCAAAAAAGAACAGGCCGATGAAGGTCGATTCCAGGAAGAAGGCCATCAGACCTTCGATGGCCAGCGGGGCACCGAAAATGTCGCCTACGTAGTGCGAGTAGTAGGCCCAGTTGGTGCCGAACTGGAATTCCATCGTAATGCCGGTGGTCACGCCAAGGGCGAAGTTGATGCCGAACAACTTGCCCCAGAAACGGGTCATGTCCTTGTAGATGCTTTTGCCGGTGATTACATAGACCGATTCCATGATGACCAGAATCCAGGTCATGCCGATAGTCAGCGGGACAAAGAGGAAGTGGTACATCGCCGTCGCGGCAAATTGCAGACGGGAAAGGTTGACGAGATGTTCACTGATCATTGGGGTGTTCTCGCAAGGTTGGACTCCTGATGGGCGGCGCCGAGATGGCGGGCGGTTTCCGTGGTATCGACGGCGACCGTCCTCTCATGCACGAAGCACCACCACAAAAGGAGAATGGCGATGATCTTGACGACCAGAACCAGAAATATTTCCCGGCCGAGTCGTCGGTCGCGCGGGTTCATGAGCGGCTCCGATGATTATTGACTATGTCTCTAATTCAAGAGCCGTGCCAGCCTGCGAGGTTGTCTTATGTGATTATTAATCAATGACTTGGATTGCTTGCCGATGAGTTGTGCCAACGGCTTTGACTGGCAGCTGCCAAATGTGGCAGTATCGTGGCAGTAAAAAGTGGCATAAATGGAGGGGCTGTGGCAGTCGAAGCAAGCGCGTTGTCCGAACTGGTTTCTTTTCTCGAATCGCTGGCCGAGCCGCACATCCTTTGCGATCGCGACTACAAGATCATTGCGGCCAACGAGGCCTATCGTGCCAATTGGGTCGATCAGCAGGAAGTCGTCGGGCGCAAATGCTTCGAAGTTTCGCACCGCTATGCCGTTCCTTGCGATCAGGCCGGCGAGTCATGTCCTTTGCAGCGCAGCCTGAAGTCCGGGCAGCGGGAGCGGGTCGTCCATTTGCATCACACATCAATCGGCGACAGCTTTGAAAATATCGAGCTTTCGCCGATTCGCGACGCCAGCGGCGAAATCGTCTATTACATTGAAAAGCTGGAGCCGCTCCAGGGGATGCGGACGTTGATGCATATCCAGGGGCTGATCGGCCGCTCCCCGGCTTTTATCGGCATGCTGGAGCTGATTGCCCGGGTTGCGCCATCGGATGCTGCGGTGCTGTTGCAAGGCGAGTCGGGTACCGGCAAGGAGCTGGTTGCCAATGCCATCCACCAGATGAGCCGTCGCGCCAGCAAGCCATTCGTTGCGGTCGACTGCTCGGGGTTGGCCGAAACCCTTTTCGAGAGCGAGCTTTTTGGCCACGAGCGCGGGGCCTTTACCGGTGCCGTGGCGCGCAAGACGGGGCTGATCGAGGCTGCTTCGGGAGGTACCTTGTTTCTCGACGAGGTCGGCGACATTCCGCTGAGCATTCAGGTCAAGCTGCTGCGCCTTCTGGAAACCGGAACCTTCCGCCGCGTCGGCTCGCCCGAACTGCGGCAGGCCGAAGTGCGTATCGTGTCTGCAACCCATCGCCCGCTAACCGAAATGGTGGCCGACGGGCGTTTCCGGCAGGATCTGTTTTATCGCCTGAACATCTTTCCGATCGAGTTGCCGCCTTTGCGTCAGCGCGGCGAAGACATCGTCCTGCTCGCCAATTCGCTGCTGGAGCGGGTCTCCAGTGGGCGAACGCTAAGCATTTCTCCGGAAGCGCTCAACTGGCTGTTGCATTACCATTTTCCTGGAAATGTCCGCGAACTGAGGAACCTGCTGGAGCGTGCCTGCCTGATGTGCGACGGCGACGAAATCGGTCTGCAACATCTGCCGGTCGGCCTCGTTGCGCTGCCGGCCACCGCCAGCCTTGGTGCGCCGCCAGGTTTGCCAGCGAATACTGGTGTCGATTTGCAGGCGACGGGTAATGCGTCGCTTGTCGAGCAGGTGCTTCGTTTCAAAGGCAATCGCAAGGCTTTGGCCGAGCATCTCGGCCTGTCTGAACGGACGCTTTACCGGCGCCTCAAGACGCTCGGATTGAGCGGAAAGCTTTGATGCCCGGCAGGTGACGGCAGGCGCGGAGATGCGTCCCGCTGCAATGCACTGCACCAGCGGGAGCGCAAATTCGTCCAGGCCATTTTTGCCGTTTTTCAGGCGTCGACCGCAACCGGCCGGGTTTTGGCGTATTCGGCGAGCAGTTGTTGGTGCATTTCGCAGCCGGCCAGGTCGAGGCCGGGCGAGGGGATGCCGAAGAAGCGGATTTCGCCGTCGATCAGGTCGCTCGCCAGATCGAGCGTGTCGTCACCGTAGAGGGCGACCAGCGCGGCTTCGTAGATGTCCGGGTCGTCCATTTCGAGCAGCGTGGCGATGCACTGGTAGACGCGGCGGCGGGCGGCGTCGAGTTGCTCGAACTGGCGCACCCATTCGCAACCTTCGATAGTTGCTTCGGTGTCGCCGACGGCCAGCGCCAGCATCGTCTTCAGTTCACCAACCCGCAGGTCGGCCCACAGCGTGCCGGCATCCGGCGCCAGGCCGATCAAGGCGGCGACCGGGCGTTCGTCGGCGATGTTCAGTTCATTGAGCAAGTCGAGCAGTTGGCCGGCCTGACTGTCGTCGAGTTCGGCGAGATTGAGGATGGCGGGGCGGACGGCGGCGCCGTTGCTGTTGTTTTCCCATTCCAGGTCGTCGAGTGGGTAGATCTCCGACATGCCGGGAACCAGAATGCGGCAGGCGTACACGCCGAGGTGGTCGAAATCGGCCACGTAGATGTCGTGGCCGTCGGCCTGGATGCGCTCGGCCAGCCAGGCGTAGTCGTCGGCGGTCTTGCCGGTTTCGAGGTCGTTGAAGTTCCAGTCGACGAAGTCGAAATCGGCGGTTTCGCCGAAGAAGTTCCAGTGCACGATACCGCTGGAGTCGACGAAATGGATTTCGATATTGGGCGCGCTGGCGACTTCGTCGAGATCGAAGCCGGGCGGCGGGAAGCCGTCGAGGGCTTCCAAAGCGCGGCCTTGCAATAGCTCGGTCAGGGCGCGTTCCAGCGCGATTTCAAAGCGCGGGTGGGCGCCGAAGCTGGCGAAAACGCCCTGGTCGTGCGGGTTGAGCATGGTCACGCACATCACCGGGTAGTTGCCGCCGAGCGAGGCGTCCTTGACCAGAATCCCGAAGCCGGCTTCGCGCAGGCCGGCAATGCCGGCGGCGATGGTCGGGTAGCGGGCGATGACGTCTTCCGGCACGTCCGGCAGGCAGATGCCTTCGGCGATGACCTTGAATTTGACGTGGCGCTCGAGAATTTCCGCCAGCGCTTGCGCGCGCGCTTCGGCGGGCGTGTTGCCGGCCGACATGCCGTTGCTGACATACAGGTTGCTGATGATGTTGACCGGGAAGAACACCTCGGCGCCGTCGCGCTGGCGCACATAGGGAATGGCGCAGATGCCGCGCTCGTAGTGGCCGGTGTTCATGTCGATCAGCGCTTCCGCCGGGATGTTGCCTTCCGGGTTGTAGAAGGCTTGCAGCTCCGGCGTCAGCAGCTCGCCCGGCCAGTCGGTGCCTTCCACGGGGAACCAGCGTTCGCGCGGGTAATGCGCGAATTCGGCGTTGGCATTGGCGTCGCCGAGGTAGTAATGATTCCAGAAATAATTGCAGGACAGGCGCTCGAAATACTCGCCCAGCGCACTGGCGTGGGCGGCCAGCCGGGTGGCGCCCTTGCCGTTGGTGAACATCAGCGGGCAGGCGCGATTGCGCACATGTACCGACCAGACGTTATCGACCGGGTTGAGCCACGAGCATTCCTCGATGTCGAAGCCACGCGCGGCCAGCTTGGCCTGCATGCTGGCGATGGAATGTTCGAGTGAGGCATCCTTGCCCGGTATGAAATGTTCGTTTTGCATCGGGCGTCCTGTCTGAGAAGTTGTAGGGCGGTGGCGTCGGCCAGTTGCGGTCGACCGCGAAAAAAGGGCAAATTTGCCCGCTCAGTCCTTGCGGCGGCGGGCCGGCATCGGTTTGCGCTGGCGCTGGCCGGGGCGCGCGGTCGGTTCGACCGGCTTGGGCTTGGGCACCAGCAGGTTCTTGGCGCCGCTTTCGGCAGCGGCGCGATGGGCGAGCATGGCGGCGCGCAGGGTTTCCGGCGCGATCACGATGGCAGCACATTCGCCCTGCGGCGCGTAGGCGGCCAGCTCGCCGCGCAAGGCGAACAGCTTTTCTTCCGGCTCGGCTTTGCGGGGCAGCGTTTCGATCATTTTCTGGGCGTCCGCTGTCAGCAGGTAGCGACCGTCGGCTTCGCCGATCAGGCCATGCACGGCCAGGCGTGCGAAGGCTTCGCTCAGCTTGGCCTCGGCCGGAATGTTGCCCTGGATCAGGTCGATGGCCGCGACGATCTCCAGCGGCTCGGCCGGGCGCCGCTTGGAGGCGAGGCCGGTGGCGAGCAAAAGGAGGGCGTCTACGTCGTGGATGGGGTGCATGTCTGGCCTTTGTCAGCGGATGAAAATGCCGGGCGGGCAGCGCGGCTTTTCGTGAGGCTGGCAGTGTAAGGCCAGACCGGGAAAATCATGCCGATTTTGCTTTCGGCAGCCAAATTTTCCCGGGCAGTGGCGGCTCAGAATTCCAGCGACAGCCCCGTCGGGTGAAAGGCCACGTAGCCGCGAGCGGACTGATCGGCCGGCTTGCTCCATGCTTCCGTCGAGGTGACCAGATAATTGAAGTGCAACCGGGGTTTGCCCTGAGCCGCATGCGTCTTGAGCAGCAACTCGACGCAGCGGGCATGCGGATGACCGAAGATCGCGCCGTTGGTCGAAATCAGGTAATTCGAGCACTTCAACCGCTCGAGCAAGGCTTCGCTGATATTGGCGACGCTGCCGTGGTGCGGTAGTTTGAAGCCATTGAGGGAAAGGCGCGCACCCGGTTTGAGCACACTGGCGAGCGAGGTTTCGAGCACCGAAGCCCAGGCATCCCCGGCGAGCAGCAGGCGAACCTCCGGCTTGGTTGCCGGGTATTCGAGCAGCAGTGCGATGCTGCTGCCGTTGGCGTGGCTGGTGTCGCCGCCGAACGGGGCGTCGGCGCCGGGTTCGCCGGTTCCCCGGCCGAGCGTGTCGTCGAGGTCGCTGTCGATATCGTCGCTGGCGGGGGCCTCAAGGTCGAAATCGTCTTCGGCGCCAAGCACGTCGCCGAGTGGACGCAGGCTGCGACTATCGGCGAGCCGCTCGCGCAGCTGCGCGATATTGCCCGAGCGCAAGCCAGCGGCTTTCAGTTCCTTGGCCCAGTTGTCCTTCAGGTCGAGCAGGCGCTCGTGGTCGGGGGAGAGCAGCGTGAGCCGGCAGTCGCCGGGCAGCTCGACCACCGGCAGGGTGCCTTCCTTGCGGTCGATGACGGCCAGTTCTTTGGCAAAACCGAGATTCCACACTTGCGTGCCGGTACGTTGCTCGTAGTCGGCGATCAGCATGCCGAGATATTCGCCCTGGACGCCGCCGAGCGCTTCGCCGGCCGGGTCGGGAACGGCGTTGAGCTGGTCGCGGCCGTTGAACCAGATGCGGTCGAAATGGCAGTCGAGGGCTTCGGCATCGAGCAGCAGGCGGATGATGCCCTCGATGTGGTCGGCGTCGATGTGGGTGATGACCAGCAGGTCGAAGCGACGCTCGCCCGCCGGCAGGTGCAGGATGCGCTCGCGCAGGGATGGGTAGGCATGCGCGGGGCCGCCGTCGATCAGGATGCGATGCACTTCGCGGCCGCTGCCATATTCGATCCACAGGCAGTCACCGTGGGCGGCGGGGAGCATCTCGATGCGGAACATGGGAATCCTTTCAGGTTGGCGTGGCCGGGATGTTCGCCCGGGGTAGCGGCGTCAGTCGCCATTCCGCATCGCCGAGGGCGACGAGGCAGAGGGCGAGGAGATAGCCCCGACCCAGCATGCGGCGGCGGACACGGCGCATCAGGGTGCCGAAATCGGCATTGGCGTCTTCTACGGCAGCAAGTTGCGTCACCAGCTCGCGGGCGAGCGGTGCGGCGTGGCGGCCCAGAATCTGGGAAAGCGTACCGAGGACGATGGACGTCTTCAGCCTCTGGAACTCGCGCACGATCTGGACGTAGCCAAGTTCGGATTCGGCACCGGTTTCGCATCCGAGCAGTAACAGGATCGGCCCCGGCTCGCGGCCGCCGGGATTGACGTATTCCGGGCGAATCTGACCGCGTCGCAGACGAGCAAGGTCGAGGCCGAGGCTTTCATCGCCGATTTCAAGAAAATCCTCCAGATTCTCTTCGTCATGGTGCGGCAGCGCGATCAGCAGGCGCGGGTGGTTCTGTACCGCGTCGAACCATTCGTCCCAGTGGTGGGCGAGCGTGGTCTTGGGGAACTGGCCTTGAATCGTTGTCCAGGTGGCTGTCCGTTCGTCTTCCGGCACCTTGTTGCTGCTGGCGAAAACGGCCGAGTCGATGGCCGGCAGGCGGCGACGGTCGGCTGAGGGCGCCGAGGCGCTGGCGGCACCATCAGGACTCAGACGTTCGATGACCTTGCGCAGCGACCAGAAACCTTGCGGGCAGATGGTTTTTGCGTGGCTGCGTTCCTTGGGCGTCAATGGGGCGTTGCCGCAGGCCGGGCAAACGCCGGCATCGGCCTCCTGTAAGGTTTTCCAGCCATCGCACAGCGGTGCTGCATCGATCGGGTAGCCCCGGTCATAGACGAATTCGAGCGGCAGCACGACGTCGGGGTCGAAACTCAGGAACTGGATGCGGTCGCCGGGATCGCGGAAACCTTGCAGGTCGAGCTGATTGAAAAGGCTGGCGCCGAAACGTGCCATGTTGAGCAGCAGCACGCGAACCTCTTCGTCGTTGACGTCCAGCGTTGCCTCCTTGCCGGCCGGCGCAGCCTGACGGCGAACCAGGGATTTTTCGGTCGCGAACAGCACGGTATTCAGATTTTCGATGGCCTGCCCGGGCGATTTGAGCGCGAAGTCGCGCCCGCCAGTGCCGTCGAAAACGCGCAGACTGGCTTGGCCGAAGGCTGTCGTTCCCGGCACCTGACCGAAGACCACGGTCGCATTGCACGGCTTGGCGTCGTCGATGGCGATGACCTCGCGCCGGCTGAGCTGGGTGCGGACGCGCAGCGCATCGCGTGGCCTGGCCTGTTCGCCGAGGGCGAGCACCGCAGCTTCGATCAGAACCGACTCGAAGCAACGGCCGCCATAGCGGAACATGATTTCGGCACTGACGAAGGATTCATCGTCCGGAACCTCGATGCGCAGGTCGCAATCGCCGCTGCGTGCAGTGCGCGAGGCAGGCAAGAGCAGCGTGGTGCTGTCGCCCTGTCCTTTCCAACTGAGTTCGACGGTCAGCTCCAGACCCTTGGCGGGGATCGCGACAGTCGGGATCGCGGTATCGGAACTTGCTGCGCCATCGGCTTCGGGCAGGCCGATCCAGCAGCGGATGGTGTTTGCGGCACCGGCGACGAAAGTGTCGCGCACCTGGCCGGCATGGAGAATCCGGGCACGGACGCGGCGCTCGTCGGCGTCAGGCGGCGCAGCTTGAACGGGGGGCGGGGGTGGGGCGCTACTGCTGGCAGTTTCGTATTCGACGTTTCGGGTGTCGATGGTGATGCGGCGTGGATGTTGTGGCGTTGCGCTCGGGGCCGGTGGGGGCGCCGCCGCCGGGGCCGAGCGGCTGGCGGAAACGAGATCGATATCCGGGATGTCGAAGGCGATATCTGGCACGCTTCCCGCAGCAGGGGCCGGTTCAGGTACTGGCGGGGGCGATGGTCGGGGTGGCCGGGCGCTGCTGCGCGTCCGGTCGTCGATCATGGCGCGGGGAATGGCGCCTGCGGGGCCGCCGCTTCCGGTGCCACGGAAGGGTGAGGGCGCACGGCCGGCCTGACAATCGGCGGCCTGGCCGAGGATGTCGAGCAGATGCAGGCGGTCGCCTGTGTAGTCAGCCTGATGGACAAGCCCGACGACTTCGGCGATCAGCGCTTCGGTCGGCGTGTCGGCGATCATCCAGGCAATTTGGCCGTCGTCGAATGTCCGCCGGTTCGTGGCGAGGTGTTCGCGGAGGAGCGCCGTGGCGCCCCTGTCGCTGCGGAAAGGTTCGGGTGCCTGGATCGGGCCGAAGGTGCGCGGGGGCGCCAGGGGTGAGCCTTCGGCATCGGCGATGCCGGTGGCTGCCCAGACTGTTAGTCGCAGGGCACGGACGAGGTCGTAATCCTCCGAAACACGGGTTTCGTCGATGCGGGCGAGCATGTTCAGCAGCGCGCTGTGCAGCTTTTCGGGAACGGGGCGAATCGCCGCGATGCGCTCGTAGGCTGTCCACGGGCTGCCCCAGAACAATGTCGAGAGCGGAGCACCCGGCGCGAACGCTTCTTCCAGCCTGGCGTAATTGTCGAGCCGGCCAACGGCCAGCGCCAGCCAAAATCTGGCGTCGGTATCGAGACTGCGGGCGTAGTTCAGTATGTCGTGGTAGTCGAGCCCGGATTGCTCCAGCGGTGCCATCGCCAGTCGTCGCCAGAGCTCAGGGTCACCTTTTTCGGCACGTTTCAGCAAGGCGTGAATACGCGACGGGTCGCCCACAGACTCCAGTGCATCGACGATGGCGTCGCGGTCGGGTTCCTGCGGGTCGTCGGCCAGGTGGCACAGTTCGTCGCGGACGGTGCGCAACGGCACGCCGGCTGCGAAGGCCAGCGTCCGGCGGCGCAGCGGCGAACCGGGCGGCAGCCTCATGATGAGTTCCCAGCCCGGGCCGATCATCTTTTGCCATGCGACACGTCCAATCGGGAAGCGGGCTGCCGCCGTCATCGCGGCAAGCCGGACTTCGGGCGACGGCGCATTTTCGGCGAGATCGAGCAGCGGCCGAAGCCAGAGGTCGGTGAAGGGTTCGGTGCGGCCGCGATTCATGTTGATGTCTCGCCGTTTAGCCGCTCAGCCGCCCAGGATTTCTGGAACGTAGGTTTGCAGCCGGTGGTTCAGCAGGGCGCCGGCATGGCGGCCGAGCACGGTCATTTCGGGCGCCGAGAGCCGGGTCAGGTTGGTTTTGATCGCCGAAGCGAAGGCGGCGTCGCCCTCGCGCTCCTCGCCGATTTCGCTGTCTATCGAGAACCAGACGGGCTTGGCGCCACCTGCCGCTGCATTCAGTTCGAGCCGCTTGAACTGCAATCCGCGAACCTGTTCCATCAGGATGTCGATAGCTGCAAGCAGCACGGCCGAGCCGGACTCGGTCGGCCGCTCGTGGATGGAAAACGGCTTGCCGCCGTCGCTGACGATCAGGAAGTCGAGCGCATTGCGCTTGCGCAGCAAGGGATTGACGCCGAGATTGTCATAGACGCCGCCGTCGGTCAGGGTGACATAGTCAACGCTCGCTGCCGGGTACTGGGCCTGGTCGACCCGTAATGGCGGAAAGACCGGCGGGAAGGCCGACGAGGCGGCTACGGCGCGGCTGACCGGAAAGCCGGCAGCATCGTTGGTGCCAAGCTCCCATTCGCCCATTTCGGCCTGGCCGGCACTGCCCCCGCCCGCGACGAAGAAGAACATGTTGCCGGTGGCCAGGTTGGTGGAATTGAGATACAGGCGTGGGCCGTTCTGTAGCGAACCCAGCGTGCGTTTTCCGTAGAGGTCGCGTTCGTAGGTGGCTGCCAGCTTGTCGAGGCGGCTGTGGAAGGGGTCGAGCGCGCCGCCGAGTACCGACGAGACGGCGATGGAACTGGTGCGCAGGTAGTTGTCCAGCTTGTCCAGTGCATCGTCTTCGCCCCAGTGGCTGGCCAGGAAGGCGCCGGCGATGCTCCCGCCGCTGACGCAGGTGAGCAGGTCGAGCTTCCAGAGCAGGCCGAGTTGATGAAGTTTGCGGAAGGCGCCGAGATGGAAGGCTGCGGCGCGGAAGCCGCCGCCCGATAGCGCCAAGCCGATGCGCTTTTCCGTACCGCCGACGAGGATGGTCATGATGTTCTCCTGGGTTGGTAAGAAAGGTTTTCCTGTTGAAACCAGGGAAATGATGCACCGGTCATGCGCCGATGGGGTTTTTATACTATAGGCAGGGTTCTCGGAAACGCAAGTTGTCAGGGCAACGGCATGAGCGCCGAAGACCTCATTTTCCCCTCTTCAAGCGTATTAAAGGCCAGCCTGTTGAAGGGAGGAGGCCGGATTCATGCGATTGTCCTCGCACGTTGGCTTCTCGGAGGATGAGGCTGGCATCTTTGCGGCATAATGGCGAACTGCATTCCATCCGGATGCTGGCAGGTCGCGGGTTTCAGGTGCTTCCTGTTTTACGTCCCGCTTTTTCTCGCCCTCGTCGAACCATGAAACTCTTTTCATTCCTGTCGCTGCGCCAGTGGCTGACCCTGCCCTACATCGTGATTGTGTTCGGCGTGGCAGGCCTGATCGGCACGCTTTCGTATCGCACGGGCAGCCAGGCCGTCGATACGGTTGCCAATCACCTGTTGAAGGAGACGGTGGCGCGCATCGGCCAGGCGGTGGATCGGCATATCGTCGGCTCGGGGGCGGCGCTTGAAGCGGCATTTCCGAGCGGCATGCCGGCACCGAAGTCGGTTGCCGCCGAGATCGACGCCTTGCGAACGCGCTTCTGGATCGCCACTTCGCTGCATATCGACCCCAACAACTACGTCTATTACGGCAACCGGCACGGGGAATTCTTCGGCCTCTGGCGCTTCAATTTGCAGGATGCCGAATTGCGTCTGCGCCCGCCGGCCGATCCGCCGCAGTTGCGCGGCCTTTATCGTTTCAGCGGCATCAATGGCGCGCTTTCCGAGCCGGTCTTCGAGGAACGCATGTACGAGCCGCGTTCGCGTCCCTGGTACAAGGCTGGCGAGACCAACGATTCGCATACCTGGACATCGATTTACATCGATTTCCGCAAGACCGATCTGGTGGCCACCCGGGCACGCCGGGTGCTCGATGCAAACGGTCAGTTTGCCGGCGTGGTGGCGACCGACATCTCACTCAAGCGCCTCAACGACTTTGTGCGCCGTCTGGCGGTCAGCGAAAATGCCGTGGCCTTCATTATTGAAGCCGATGGCAAGCTGATTGCCTCGTCGCGCGGCAATAATCTGAGCGCCAAACCCGATGGCAGTAATGAGCGCATTTCGGCCGGCGACAGCGAGGATGCGCTGCAACGCGCGGCCTATGCGCAGGTCAAGGAATATCTCGCCGACGGCAAAAAACTCAATGCCGCCACGACCACCCGTTTTGCCGGGCCGAACGGCGAAGCCATCGAGCTGGCTTTCGACCGTGTGCGCGACGACGCCGGCCTCGACTGGATCATCGCCGTGGCCATGCCGCGCAGCGACTTCATGCAGGGCGTCACCGCTAGCATCAAGCGTTCCGTCATCATCGGCCTGCTCGGGGCGATTCTTGCCGTCGTCCTCGGGTTGGGCGTGCTGGAATGGGTCGGCCGCGATCTGCGCCGCCTGACCCAGGCCGCCCGCGAAGTCGGCGAGGGCAAGCTGGAAACCCCGCTCGACATCCATCGCAACGACGAAATCGGCGTCCTGGCATCGACCTTCCGGCAGATGCAGGGGCGTTTGCGCACCGACGCGCTGACCGGCCTCGATAACCGCGACGCGATGCTCAGGCACATCCAGTCGCGCATCGAACAGGTGCGCAGCGCCGAGGGCGGCAAACCATTCTGCGTGCTGTTTGTCGACCTCAACAAATTCAAGGCGATCAACGACAATTTCGGCCACGATGCCGGCGACCGCGTCCTGCTCGAAATCAGCCGCCGCCTGCGCTGCGCCGTGCGCGGCGACGACCGGGTGGGGCGCTACGCGGGCGACGAGTTTGTGTTGATGGTCGGCAACGTGCCGAACCGTGAGGTTGGCGAACGCATCCGCCGCGAAATCGAAGCGGTGCTGGCGGCACCCTTCGAGCTGGGCGACGACGGCGAAAGCGCTTCGGCCGGTGGCGCGGTAGGCCTGGCGATGTACCCGGAGAACGGTGAAAATGCCGACGAACTGATCAAGTTCAGCGACCGCGACATGTATCGGCGCAAGGACATGACGCCAAGGTGAGGCGGCCAACCCCGGCCCGCCGCCAATCGATGCGGCACGGCCCGGCCATCGCGCTGGCCTTGCTTTTTGGCCTGGTGCCGGCCACTGGCCGTGCCGACGTCTACGGCTATATCGACACCCAGGGCGTCGCGCATTTCTCGGCTGAAAAGCTCGACGAACGCTACCAGTTGCTGAGCAAGGGAAACCGCTTCGGGATGCTGGCATTGGGCGCCGACGGCACCGCCCGCGCGGCGCTCAAGGAACGCCTGCTCGCGCACCCGAACCTGAAACTCTACGAACCCCTGCTCAAGGCTGCCAGCGTCGAGTTCGCCGTCGACCTTGCGCTGCTCAAGGCCGTGGCTGCGGCGGAATCCGGCTTCGATCCGGATGTTGTCTCGCCCAAAGGCGCCATCGGGCTGATGCAGATCATGCCAGGCACGGCCGAACGCTACGGACTGGCTGGCGACGGCAAACGCCAGCTCGCCGAAAAATTGCGCGACCCCAAGCTCAACATCCGCATCGGTGCCCGTTACCTTGCCGACCTGCACAAACTCTACCCGCGCCAGCAGCATCTCGTTCTGGCCTCCTACAACGCGGGCGAAGGCGCAGTGCAGCAGTACGGCAACACCGTGCCACCCTACGACGAAACCCGTGCCTACGTGGACTGGGTCAAGGATCTTCATCAGGCCTTCCGTACGCAGGCGCTGATCGCCGCGCGCGGCGTCAAGATCGAGCGGGCAGCGGGGCGCTGAAGGGCGCTATTTGTGCCTGTTGCGGTCGACGGCCAAAAAGGGGCAAAAATCGAATGCTGCGGGATGCCTGATTATTCCTGGATTCCACTATTTGCCGGAATGACGATTCTGGAGTAGATCAGCACTCCCTAGTTCTTCTCGGCCCATTTGAACCGGACGGGGTCTTCAGTAAGCAGGAATGCTCTGATTTCCTGTCGCTGAACTTGGTTGGCCCGCGAGAAAATACCTCGCAGATCATAATCAACATCGCGCTCTTTGGCCCCTCTCTCCATCGCCTTGCAATACCAGGCGTGCCCCTCTGCGTAATTTCCGAGTTCAAAATTAACGGCGCCGAGGAGTGTGCAAGGGCGGAAATCGCCTGGTGTGATTTCGTGAGCTTTTGTGCCAAGGCTCAATGCCTCATCCAAGCAGCCCAAATCCCTCTTGACACCACCGTGTGTAGTGGCAAGGGCTGACTTGAGCTTGGCAGTCTTTTTTCGTTGTGTCGGGATGGCGTTGAGTAACAGGTCGGCCTCGCGAGGTTTTTTGCACTTCCGGTAGTGCGAGCTGGCATTGACTGCATGCCACTGGTCTCCAGTTCGCTTGTACTCCTCGCTAAAATATTCGGCTTCGCGTTGATGAAACGCAATCTGAAGCTCTTCGGAAAAATATTCCTGGCCAGAGATTTTGAGCCAAAGCGAATCGTCATCCGTGAGTCGTTGTCCACGATCAAGATTGCGAAGGATCGCCATGACTCGGGGAAAGTCGTCAGCCTCGATAAACTGGTCGAGACCGAATCGGGAGCGAAGCTCCTGATTCTTTATTTTGGCGATATGTTTCGGGTCGGATTCACGCGCTAAGCGTTCAGATTTACGCTGTGCCCAGTAGGCAGCCTGGCGTTTTTCATCTTCCGCAGCTTGAGTTCGACGGGCTGCTAGCTCTGCTTCACGAAGTGCATTTAATGCAAACAGGCGCCTGGATCGCTCCGCCCTCGCTTGAATGGCGAATGTTTCGTAGGGCTGTGCGGATTGAGCAAATTGGCTGAGTGCATTGAGTCCTTGGCCTTCCAGAAAATGCAAACTTTGGCTGGAAAGTTGCTGAGCGCGTTGCAGGTTTTCAAGGATATTCCGCAGACGGCTAGACGGAATCGCTGAGCCGGGAAGGTCGTCAACAAAAAAATATTGGGCAAGGTCGGCATTGTTCTGCATATCTGTGCGTATTGATAACTACCGCTTTACCATAGTGTCGAGAAAGTTTCCTGGCCAGGAAAATGGCTGTATAAGCCAGCTATTGGGCAAAGCGTTGTCAGCGGCGTGGAACCTTGGCGATGCGGTTGCCCTGGAGCCCGAGACCGGCCATCAGTCCGCGCTGGGAGAAGGCGAAGGCGTAGATGTCGCTGCGCGCGGTCGTGGTCGTGAGGTTTGCGGCGGCGCCTTGATCGACGACAACGACAGTGGGGCCGACACCGATTTCCATGCCGGAGGCGCTGGACAGCGAGTCGATTGCTTCATCGGTCATCAGGAACATGGCATAGCCGAACTGCTGTGCGCCGGCCTGCAATCCCCAAGAGGCACCGAGGATGCTGTAGTAGTAATCGGAAGCATGACCGTTGCGGAACAGCACGCCTTCGCCGTGCTGGCCGCCGAAGACTAGGCCGACGCGGGTGATGCGGGGGAAGACGAGGATCGCCTTCGCGTCGTTGGCTAGCGCGCGGGCCGCCGGCACTTCGGTCGTGAGCCTGTTGAGCGCTTTGCGGGCGCGGGCTTCGAGGTCGCTGACCGTTTCTGCCAGCGCCGGTTGAGCCGTTAGTCCGGTGGCGGCGGCCACTACCAGCGGCAGCGCGCATTTTAGCAGCGTTCGTCTGTGCATTGTCGTCATCTCCAATGATCGTTGGCACCGCGAGGCGCGATGGGCAGGTGCAGAAACCCTTCCCATGCTAGCACGCCGGCATGGGCCGCGCGTGGCCCGGCCGGCGGTGCCTGCCGAATTGGAGCTGCGCGTCGCTCAGTGCCGGCTCTGGATTTCCTCTATGTAGCCGAGCATGCCGGTCTGGATGTTGCCGGCGTTGCCTTCGTCGGTGTCGATGTGCATCGCGAGGCGGAAAGCCGGATTCACGCGCACCACGACGTCGCCGAAGATGAGTTCGCGTTCGCCTTCGATGCGGACGCGGACGACGTAGTTGTCGCGCACGCGGAAGCGCATGGCGTCTTCCGGCGACATGTGGATGTGACGCTGGGCGCAGACGACGCCGCGCTCGATGACGGTGCTGCCGTAGGGGCCTTCGAGGGTGATGCCGGGGGTGCCGGCGAGATCGCCGGACTGGCGGATCGGCGGCTGGACGCCGAGCTTGAATTGCTCGGTCATGGCGATTTCGACCTGGGTTTCCTTGCGGGTGGGGCCGAGCACGCGAACGTTGGCGATGCGTCCCTTGGGGCCGACCAGGTGCACTTTTTCTTCGCAGGCAAACTGGCCGGGCTGCGAGAGTTCGTGCATCGGCGTGAGCTGGTGGCCGGGGCCGAAGAGGGCTTCGACATCGGCTTGCGAGAGGTGCAGGTGGTGGGCAGAGATTTCGACCGGGATGGCGGGCGGTTCGTCGGCCCTGGCTTCGAGCAGCAACTGGTTGCGTTCGATGGCGCGCAGGGATTCCCAGGCGACCAGGCGCTCGTCGTCGTTGGCGACGACGAGGATGGTGACCGGCGAATCGTCGGTGGAAATGACTGCGTGCGTGGTGAGTTGGCTGAGGTTGCGGTTCTTTTCCTCGTCGAGCTTGATGCCCATGTAGCCGAGGCCCTGGCAGGCGAGGCTGCGCACCGTGGCGCTGGTTTCGCCGATGTCGCCGGTGAAGGCCAGTACGTCAATGCCGCCCATCGCCGCCACGTAGGCGCCGATGTTCTTGCGCACCTGGTAGCAGAAGGCCTTGTGCGCCAGCAGGGCGCGGTGGTGGCCGTCGGCGGCGGCGGCCTCGATCTCGTGGATGTCGCTGGAGATGCCGGAAATACCTTTGAGGCCGCTTTCGGAATTGATGACGGTCGACAGTTGTTCGGGCGTCATCTTGTGCTGCTCGATCAGGTGCAGTATGACGGCCGGGTCAATGCTGCCGGAGCGGCTGGGCATGATAAGGCCATCGGTCGGCGTCATGCCCATCGTGGTGTCCACTGAGCGGCCGTGGTCGATGGCGCACAGCGAGGCGCCGATGCCGAGGTGGCAGGAGACGATTTCGAGTTCGCCGAGCGGGCGCTTCATGACTTCGGCGGCCTTCAGCGAGACGTAGCGGTGCGAGGTGCCGTGGAAGCCGTAGCGGCGGATGCCATCCTTCTTGTAGAGGTCGTAGGGCAGGCCGTAGAGGTAGGCGTAGGGCGGCAGGGTCTGGTGGAAAGCAGTGTCGAAGACGGCGACATGCGGCACGTTGGGGAAAGCTTTCATGGCGACGCGGATGCCGGCGACATTGACCGGGTTGTGCAGCGGCGCGTAGACGGAGAGTTCCTCGATGTCGGCGATGACGGCCGGGGTGATGACGGCGGAGCTGTGGAACTTGCTGCCGCCATGCACGACGCGATGGCCAACGGCGGTCACGTCTTCCGGATGGAAGGTGAAGGCTTCGCCGAGCAGCGCGGTGGCTTCCTGCATCACCTTGAACAGGTCGGAGAGCTTGAACGGCGCGTGCTCAAGTTCCTGGCGCTGCGGCCCGACCATGACGGTGATGTGGGCCGATTGCTTGTCGGCGTGGTCGATGATGCCGTGGACGTCGGCGCCGCTGTCCTGGGTGTCGTAGATGCCGAAATGAATCTGGCTGACGCCGACATTGAGCACCAGCACCTTGCCCGGCTCTTCGGCGTGCAGCGACAGCGCGTAGGGGTCGTCGGACTTGCTGACGGCGCGGGCCTGGGCGGTGACGATGTCGACCGACATGGCGCGCGTGCGGTCGGCGAGCAGACGGGAAAGGTAGCCGACGGCCTTGGGATTGGTCAGGATGTGGCTGTTGAAGACCTGCTGCGGAATCATCAGCACGAAGCAGCGGTTGCCGGCGATGACGTCGGCAACGATGCGGTCGCCGGTAAGCAGCGACATGACGCCGAACACGTCGCCGGCTTCGAGCTGGCTGATGACGGTGCGCGTGCCGGTGTTGTCGGTCATCGAGATTTCGGCATGGCCGCTGACGACGACGCCGATGAACTTGCCTTCGTCGCCGGTTTCGAGGATGGCCTCGTTGCCTTCGTAGGTTGCGAGGCGCGATTTGATGACGATTTCCTCGACCTTGTCGGCCGGGAAGTTCTCGAACAGGCGCACCTGCTCAAGGAAAAACTGTTTGAGGTCGATCTCGCTCATGCTGGTTCTCACTTGAATTGGGTCTTCTTATAAGTGAGAGACTACCACTTTGCTGCATCGCAGCAAAGTGCCTGCCTGCCGAATTCACGAAACTGTCATCAACACGAGTCGTGCGTTCCTTGGTGCGCTTTCGTTCAATTGTCACGGTTTTCTGCCAGAATTCGTTTCTCGAACAACGCAACGATTCCGGATTCCAGATGACCTACAAAGTTTTTGTCGATGGCCAGGAAGGCACCACCGGCCTGCAAATCAACGAATACCTCGGCAAGCGCGCCGATATCGAGCTGCTGAAGATCGCCAGCGACAAGCGCAAGGATCTCGCCGAGCGCAAGCGTCTGATCAACGCTTCCGACGTCACTTTCCTCTGCCTGCCCGACGATGCCGCCAAGGAATCGGTAGCGCTGGTCGATAACCCGAACACCTGCATCATCGACGCCTCCACCGCGCACCGCGTCAATCCGGCCTGGACGTTCGGCCTGCCGGAACTCGGCCCGGAGCAGCGCGCCAGAATCAAGGCCAGCAAGCGCATCGCCAACCCCGGCTGCCATGCTTCCGCCTTCATCCTGGCACTCAAGCCGCTGGTCGCCGCCGGGTTGGTTGCGGTCGACAGCCAAATTGCGGCCAATTCCATTACCGGCTATTCCGGCGGCGGCAAGTCGATGATCGCGCACTACGAAAGCCCGGCCCGTATAAATGCCCCGCGCCCCTATTCGCTCGGCCTGGCGCACAAGCATTTGCCGGAAATGCAGGCCTATACCGGCCTGACGGTGGCGCCGATCTTCCAGCCCATCGTCGGCCCGTTCTATAAAGGTCTGGCGGTCACCGCTTATTTGCACCCGCAGCAATTCACCCGCAAGGCCAGCCCGGCCGACGTGCAGAAGATCATCGCCGACTACTACGTCGGCGAAGCCTTCATCCGCGTCGCACCGCTCGATCTGGAAGCCAACACCGACGGCGGTTTCTTCAATGTCGAGGCCAACAACGACAGCAATCGCGTCGATATCTTCGTCTTCGGAAACGACGAGCGCATGCTGCTGATCGCCCGCCTCGACAACCTCGGCAAGGGTGCTTCCGGCGCCGCCGTGCAGGCGATGAACGTGCATCTGGGCGTCGAGGAAAGCCTCGGGCTGGTTTGATTTCACCGGGGATTCACCCGGGTGAATCCCTTTCTTGTCGTTTCCCCAGGGAGTTTGCGTAATGAAAAAGAAGATTCTGCTTGTTTGCATCCTGGCCATGCCCTTCGTGGCCCAGGCCCAATTCACCGGCCCGCGCGCATCGGGCGCTGGGCAGACGAATTCTGCTGTCGTTACCACCGTGGCTGCCGCCAACAAGGCTGCGGTCGACACGCCGGTGCTGCTGGAAGGCAAGATCATCCGCCAGGTCGCCCGTGAGCGTTACGAATTCGCCGATGCCACCGGCACCATCGTCGTCGAGATCGATGACGAAGACCTGCCGCGCGAGCAGTTCGACGACAGCACCCCGCTACGCATCAAAGGTGAAGTCGACCGCCGCTGGAACCAGCGTCAGCGTTATATCGACGTCAAGTCGGTGCAAATCGTCCGCTGATTGGACCGGGCCTAGCGGAACATCCGGGGGACGCTTGATCGTCCCCCATTTTTTAGCTTCTTCGCGCTTTTCCGTGGAAGGTAGCCTTGATCTTCAGAAAGAAATAAGCGTGAGGTGAGGGTGACGGGGCAGAGGTTGGTAGGTTGGCAACTGTCGACGCCCCTGTCGTGCTGAAGGGGCGAATCAAGCGCCAGTTGGCCTAAGCTCGTTATGAGTTTGCCGATGCGACCGGTGCCATCATTGTCGAAATCGATGACGAATACCTGCCCCTGGAACAATTCAATATGTTTGTGAATCCTTGGCATACGCTCAAGCAAGTCGCCAAGGCCCGGCCAGTATTGGTTATGCCGTTGGCGGTATTGACCTGACATTGATCTGGTCGGAAAATGCCCAATCTTCATAAGTACAAGTCAGGGCGATGCAAACTTCAGAGGGCAGGCTGAAGTCTCAGGAAGTCCTCTGGCAGGTCGGCAGTCTGGGTGGCATTTGCCGCACCCCCTTCGACCCCAATCTATTCCCGCCGCCCCGCATCCTGGATAACCGCCACGAAGCCGCGAACCAGTGCGAACCGCAACTGATCCTCCTCGCCAGCCTCTCCATCCAGCTCGTCGCCCTCGCCACCCCGCTGTTCACCCAGGTCATCATCGACAAGGTCGTCGTCCACCAGACCCACAGCACCCTGATCGTCCTCGGTGTCGCCCTGATCCTGTTCATGGTGTTCACCAGCGTCATGACCTGGCTGCGCCAGTACCTGATCCTGCATACCGGCAACCGCATCGACGCCGTTCTCGGCAGTCAGGTCTTCCGCCACCTGTTGCGCCTGCCCCTGCCGTACTTCGAGTTCCGCCCCACCGGCACCCTGGTCGCCCGCCTGCACGGCGTCGAGACCATCCGCGAATTCGTCTCCGGCGCCGCCGTCACGCTGATCCTCGATCTCCCCTTCCTGCTCATCTTCCTGGCGGTCATGTTTGCCTACAGCTGGCAGCTCTCGCTGATTGCCGTCGGCCTGCTCGGGCTGATCTCGATCCTCAGCTTCCTCGTCGCCCCGGTCTTCCGCGACCGGCTCAACCAGCAGTTCATGCTCGGTGCCCGCAACCAATCCTTTCTCACCGAGTACGTCTCGGGTATGGCGACGGTGAAATCCCTGCAGATGGAACCCGACATCGACCGCAAGTACGGCGACTTCCTCGCCCAGTACCTCGCCGCCGGTTTCTCCACCAAGCAGGTCGGCAACACCTACAACGTCATCGCCAACGGGTTGGAACAGGTCATGACCTTGTCCATCCTGATCGTCGGTGCGTTACTGGTCATGCAGAACGATGGTTTCACCGTCGGCATGCTGGTCGCCTTCCAGATGTTCGCCAGCCGCATGAGCCAGCCGCTGCTCAGACTCGTCGGCCTGTGGCAGGAATTCCAGCAAGCCAACATCGCCGTCAAGCGCCTCGGCGACATTCTCGACATGCCGCAGGAACCGCATACCCTGACCCCGAGCCGGGAGAATGCCGGCCAGGGACGGATCGATCTGCAGCATCTGGCCTTCCGCTACTCGGAACATCATCCCTGGCTCTACCGCAATCTCAGCCTGACGCTGAAACCCGGCCACCTGACGGTGCTAATGGGCCCCTCCGGCTGTGGCAAGAGCACCCTGGCCAAACTGCTGCTCGGCTTCTACCAGCCGAACGAAGGGCAGATCAATCTGGACGGGAAGGACATCCGGCATCTGGCGGCCAATGAACTGCGCACCACCTTCGGCGTGGTGCCGCAGGAAACCGTGCTCTTCTCCGGGACGCTCTACGACAATCTGGTCATGGCGCATCCGCATGCCAGTTTCGAGGATGTGATCCAGGCGTGCAAGGCAGCGGAGATTCATGAGGTGATTGAGAAACTCAATGACGGGTATCAGACGGAGATTGGGGAACGAGGCACTGGGCTGTCGGGTGGGCAGAAGCAACGGATTGCCATCGCACGGGCTCTTCTAAAACGGCCCAAGATTCTGGTCTTCGATGAGGCGGTGTCCAATCTCGATCAGCAGACGGCGGAGTATTTCGCCAGGACGATCAACAAGCTGAAAGGCAAAGTCACCATGCTGTTCATTACGCATCAGATTCCACGGGGGCTGGCGGTGGATGAGGTGATTGAACTTGGAACAAACACGAACCGGCAGATGGAAGTGGTGGAGGAGGAGAAATGAAGGAGATAAATGTGAGCCATGAAGAGAAATGGTGTCTGTTGCGGTCGACCGGGAAAAATGGCCAAAAACGAAATCTTGTATCTTTATCGCAATTCGCCCAAGCCGCGAATGACGCCAACCGGAGGCAGGCCGCATGAAACCCACTATCAAAACCCGCCTTGCCGCCATTCTGTTCGCCAGCTTGTGGGCGACGACGGCCTGGAGCTATAACCCGCTTAACCGCGAGGAATACCAGGCCAAGATCAAGGAAGCGAAAGCACTCTACGAAGACCGCTGCAAGAACGTGGCCGGCATCAAGATCTACAAGACCGTACCGGACGTGGAAGGCGTGCTTCTCCTCAAAATTCGCCCCAACCGGACTGACCGCGAACTGGCCGATCCTAATTGGCCGGGGGCAGCGTTTGGGCGGGAAGCGCGGGGAAATGGCTACATCGAATCTTTCCTGGCGAGCGAACATCGCGTGGTGGAGAAAGATGGCAGCTTGCACCGAGAGCGAGGTTATATCTCTCCTCCATCGACCCCCCCGAATTTCAAATACATTCCAGGCACACGAGTCGACCTCCCCGGCTACCGCTGGGTCGAAGTCCCCGACCCCAAGGACGGCCAGCGGTATCGCTACACCGGTTCGGTAAAGGTTGTTGGGCAAAAAGATCCGACAGCCTACAACGTTCAGCTATCGTTGAAAAAAGACCCCAACTACGACATGAACGTCTACCGCTGGTCTCTCGACAAAACCCCCAGCCCCAGTAAAACCCCCCCGCGCTACGCTGTTACCTTCGAGGATCACGTCATTCCCGAGGAGCGCGCCCTGTGGGTGGCGAGCAGCACGGTCAAGGTGCTCGACCTCAAGACTAACGAGGTGCTGGGCGAAATGACCATTTACGCAATGAGCTACATCCATGCCCCGCGCCATTCCATGCCTTGGCTGAACCATTCCGTCTGTCCCGTGGTGCCAGGTACAGATAGTCAAGATACCCGCAAATTTGTTGACCAAATTCTGATTCCGAAGAAGGAGCAATAATCATGACCACGCCCAAATAATAGGGGACAGACCACGGTTTATACTAGGCTTCTAGCCAGTCAACCTCCACTCACCCCATGCCCCGCCGCCCCCGCCTTTCTCTGCCAAATACCCCGCTGCACCTGATTCAGCGAGGTAACAACCGTCAAGCCTGCTTTATCGCCGACGAGGATTATCGTTTCTATCTCGAGTGGCTGGCTGAGTATGCCGGCAAGGCCGGTTGCCGCATTCATGCTTACGTGTTGATGACCAACCATGTTCATCTGCTGGTGTCATCGGCACGCGGCGCAGCGTCGGGGGAGATGATGAAGGGGTTGGGACAGCGTTATGTGCAATACGTGAATCGCACTTACCGGCGTAGCGGCACGCTCTGGGAGGGACGCTATCGCTCTTGCCCGACGCAGGCGGAAGATTATTTGCTGGCTTGCCAGCGCTATATTGAGTTGAACCCGGTACGCGCGGGGATGGTGGAACATCCGGCGGAGTATCGTTGGTCGAGTTACCGGGCAAATGCGCAGGGAGAGAACGATGCTCTGATCCAGACGCATGCGGTGTATGACGCACTCGGCCTGGATGCGACAGGTCGGCAGGCGGCATATCGGGAACTGTTTCGTTACGAATTGGAGCCGGGGTTGGTAGATAAGATACGACAGGCGACCAACGGTAATTACGCCTTGGGCAGCGATCTGTTTACGGAGCAATAATAGGGGACAGACCACAGTTTATACTAAGCTTTTAGCCAGTCAACCTCCACTCACCCCATGCCCCGCCGCCCCCGCCTTTCTCTGCCAAATACCCCGCTGCACCTGATTCAGCGAGGTAACAACCGTCAAGCCTGCTTTATCGCCGACGAGGATTATCGTTTCTATCTCGAGTGGCTGGCTGAGTATGCCGGCAAGGCCGGTTGCCGCATTCATGCTTACGTGTTGATGACCAACCATGTTCATCTGCTGGTGTCATCGGCACGCGGCGCAGCGTCGGGGGAGATGATGAAGGGGTTGGGACAGCGTTATGTGCAATACGTGAATCGCACTTACCGGCGTAGCGGCACGCTCTGGGAGGGACGCTATCGCTCTTGCCCGACGCAGGCGGAAGATTATTTGCTGGCTTGCCAGCGCTATATTGAGTTGAACCCGGTACGCGCGGGGATGGTGGAACATCCGGCGGAGTATCGTTGGTCGAGTTACCGGGCAAATGCGCAGGGAGAGAACGATGCTCTGATCCAGACGCATGCGGTGTATGACGCACTCGGCCTGGATGCGACAGGTCGGCAGGCGGCATATCGGGAACTGTTTCGTTACGAATTGGAGCCGGGGTTGGTAGATAAGATACGACAGGCGACCAACGGTAATTACGCCTTGGGCAGCGATCTGTTTACGGAGCAGATTGCTGCGGCACTGGGGCGGCGGGTGACGCCGGGAAGGTCGGGGCGACCGAGCAAGGTGGCTGATCTGGAATCGGCGGGTAGATAAAACCGTGGTCTGTCCCCTATTTACGCGGACTGGCCTCTCAGACAGAAAACCCGCCGAGAGGCGGGTTTTTTCTGGCTGGCGTCAGTCCTTGACGTGCAGGCCACATTCCTTGGATTCCGGGTTCTCCCACCACCACCGTCCAGCCCGCACATCTTCACCCATCGCTACGGCGCGGGTACACGGGGCGCAGCCGATGCTGGGGTAGAACTTGTCGTGCAGGGCGTTGTAGGGCACGTTGTTTTGCTTGATGTAGGCCCAGACTTCCTTTTCGCTCCAGTCGGAGAGCGGGTTGAATTTTTCCAGGCCGTTGCTTTCGTCGTATTCGCGGAAGGGCAGGCCGGTACGCGTGGCGGCCTGCTGGGCGCGCAGGCCGGTGATCCAGGCGCGTTTGCCGGCCAGCGCGCGGCGTAGCGGCTCGACTTTGCGGGCGTAGCAGCAGGCCTTGCGCAGGGTGATCGACTCATAGAAGGCGTTGATGCCATGCTGGTGCACGTAGGCTTCGACTTCCTCGGGCTGCGGGAAAAAGACTTTCAATTTGAGGCCGTAGTGCTTGTCGACCGCAGCCATCAGGTCATAGGTTTCCAGCGGCAGGCGGCCGGTATCGAGGCTGAAGATTTCTATCGGCAGCTTTGTCTTGACGATGAGGTCGGTGAGCACCATGTCTTCGGCGCCCAGGCTATTGGCGAAGGTGGCGGGCGACCAGAGGCTGGCGATGTCGGCGAGCAGTGCCTTGACGGCGGCGCTCTTGGTGGCAACGCTGGCAGAGAGTTCCGGGGTGACGTTGAGCAGGCTGGGATTCATGGCGAAATCAGGCGCGGCGGCGGAAGTGGGGTTGCGGCTGGCTGGTGGATGCCTGATAGGCATCGCCGAACGGGCTGAAGCCGGCTTCTATGGCGTAGGCGGCGCTCTTGCCGTCTTTCAGTTCATAGCTGTCGAAGCCGACGCGCTGCATGAAGAAAAGCTGGTCGTGCAACACGTCGCCGACGGCGCGCAGTTCGCCCTGATAGTGGTAGCGCTGGCGCAGCAGGCTGGCGCTGGAGTAGCCGCGACCATCCACGAATTTGGGGAAGTCGATGGCGATGACGACAAAGTAGTCGAGATCGGCGGCGATGTCTTCGACACGATCATCGGGTTGCAGCAGCAATCCGATGCGCTTGTGGCACGAGACGATCTCGGCCTTGCGTGCCTGCCAGACGGCGAGCGGGAAGAGTATGTCGCCCTCGGGCAGCGCGATGGTCGCTGGCGTTTCGCCTTCGTTGATTTTGAGCACTTTCCAGGGGTCGACCGCAACAGCCCCGTTTTTGATGAGTTGAGCCATTATGCAGCCTCCTTTTGTGCAGCCTTGGCCTTGCCGTGGGCGCGGCCTTCGTAAACGCGGTTCTTGAAGGGGTCGATGCCGATGCGGTCGAAGGTGTCAAGGAAACGCTCGTCGTCGTGCCGGTTTTCCAGATAGACCTTGACGATCTTTTCGACGACATCCGGCATTTCTTCGGCGGCGAACGAGGGTCCAATCACTTTGCCAAGCCTGGCATCGTTGCCCTGGCGCCCGCCGAGGGTGACCTGATAGAACTCGTCGTTGTTCTTGTCCACCCCGAGCACGCCGATGTGGCCGACGTGGTGGTGGCCGCAGGCGTTCATGCAGCCGGAGATGTTGAGATCGATCTCGCCGATGTCGAAGAGATAGTCGAGGTCGTCGAAGCGCGCCTGGATGGCGTTGGCGATGGGAATCGACTTGGCGTTGGCGAGATCGCAGAAATCGCCGCCGGGGCAGCAGATGATGCCGGTCAGGAGGCCGATGTTCGGCGTGGCGAGGCCGGCGGCCTTGGCCTTTTGCCAGATTTCGTAGAGGTCGCACTGCTTGACGTCGGCGAGGATGATGTTCTGTTCGTGGCTGATGCGCAGCTCGCCAAAGCTGTAGCGGTCGGCGAGGTCGGCGACGAGTTCCATCTGCGCCGAGGTGATGTCGCCCGGTGCGATGCCGTGCTTCTTCAGCGACAGGGTAACGGCGACATAGCCCGGTACCTTGTGGGCGTGGGTATTGCGTTCGACCCAGCGGGCAAAGGCGCGCTCGGTGGGCGGCTCACCGGCACCCGGCGTGTCGTAGGCGGGTGCCGTGAAATGCGCGGCGACACGGTCGTATTCGGCTTGCGTGATGGTGGCCGGGCCACCCTTGCCATGCGCCCATTCGGCTTCGACCAGGCGGGTGAATTCCTCGGCACCCAGCGCCTGCACCAGAATCTTGATGCGCGCCTTGTAAGCGTTGTCGCGCCGACCGAAGCGGTTATAGACGCGCAGAATGGCCTCGCAATAGCTCAGGATGTCCTGCCAGGGCAGAAACTCGCGCACGACCTGGCCGCGTATCGGTGTGCGGCCGAGACCGCCACCGACGATGACGGTGAAACCGATCTGGTCATCGACCACTTTCAAATGCAGGCCGATGTCGTGGAACCAGGTGACGGCGCGGTCTTCGCGGGTGCCGGAAATGGCGATCTTGAACTTGCGCGGCAGGAAGGCGAATTCCGGATGGAAGGTGCTCCACTGACGCATGATTTCGGCCAGCGGGCGCGGGTCGATGATCTCGTCGGCGGCCACTCCGGCGAACTGGTCGGTGGTGATGTTGCGGATACAGTTGCCGGAGGTCTGGATGGCGTGCATTTCGACTTCGGCCAGATGCGTCAGCATCTCGGGCACATCCTCGATCTTTGGCCAGTTGAACTGCAGGTTCTGGCGGGTCGTGAAATGGCCGTAGTCACGGTCGTATTCGCGGGCGAGAAATGCAAGCTTGCGCAGCTGGGTCGAACTGAGCATGCCATAGGGTACGGCGATGCGGAACATCGGCGCGTGGCGCTGCACGTAGAGCCCGTTCTGCAGGCGCAGGGGGCGGAATTCGTCGTCGGTCAACGCGCCGGATTTCCAGCGGTGAACCTGATCGCGAAATTGCTCGACACGCTCGTTGACGAGTTGGCGGTCGATGGCATCGTATTGGTACATGAAATTTCCTTAAGCAACGATCAGCTTGCCGCCGATGAGGATGAGCATTGAGGCCAGCAGGCGGCGCAGAATGTGTTCCGGCACCTTGGCGGAAACGTGGGTGCCGAGCCAGATGCCGGGCAGCGAGCCGAGCAGCAGCGCGCCGAGCAGCGCCCAGTCGACCCCGCCCAGCATCCAGTGACCGAGCCCGGCGACAAGGGTGAGCGGCACGGCATGCGCCACATCCGATCCGACAATGCGTACCGACGAAAGTTTGGGGTAGAGGAAGAACAGCGCAGCGACGCCCAGCGCCCCGGCGCCGACCGACGAGATCGTGACCAGCACGCCAAGAATGGCGCCAACCAGCACGGTGATCTTGCCGAGGCAGCACTGGCGCAGCGGCGAATCTTCATGCGTCGCCGCGTAATCGCGCAGCTTGCGGCCGAACAGAATGGCGATGGCAGTCAGCAGCAGGGCAAAGCCGAGACCATTGGAAATCACGGCACCAATGGCGTTGCTGCCCTTGGGCAATTGCGAAAGCACGAAGATGGTAATCGCGGCAGCGGGGATGCTGCCCGCCGCCAGACGACCGGTAATTGCCCAGTCGATATGCCCTTTGCGGCCATGCGCCACGGTGCCGCCGGCCTTGGTCAGCGCCGCGTAGAGCAGGTCGGTGCCGACTGCGGTGGCCGGGTGGATGCCGAACAGCAGCACCAGCAGCGGCGTCATCAGCGAGCCGCCGCCAACGCCGGTGAGGCCGACGATGGCGCCCACGGCAAAGCCGGAAAGGGTATATAGAGGATCCATGGAGCGCATCGTACCGGCTAAGATTTGAAACAAAAAGAATATTGGGTTAGATTGTTATATCGTTTCGTTATTTGGTGCCGCCATGAAGCTCCAGCAACTGCGTTACATCGTTGAAATCCAGCGTCAGGGGCTCAATGTCTCGGAAGCGGCCGAATCCTTGTTCACTTCGCAGCCGGGTATCTCGAAGCAGGTCAAGTTGCTTGAAGATGAACTCGGGATCGCCATTTTCGAGCGCAGCGGCAAGCGTTTTACCGGCGTGACCGAACCGGGCAAGGTGGTGCTGGCGATTGCCGAGAAAATCCTGCGCGAGGCGGAAAACCTGAAGCGCGCCAGCGCCGAGTTCGCCACCGGCGACAGCGGGCGGCTGGTGCTGGCGGCGACGCACACTCAGGCGCGCTACGCTTTGCCGGTTGTCGTACGCGATTTCGTCGCCCAGCATCCGAGCGTCAAGCTGGAAATGCACCAGGGCAGCCCGACGCAGATTGCCGAATGGGTGCTGACGGGCGAGGCCGACATCGGCATCGCGACCGAAGCGCTCGACCAGTTCGCCCAGTTGATCACGTTACCCGTGCGCCAGTGGAGCCATTGCGTAATCGCCCCGGAGGGCCACCCCATTATCAAGTCATCGCCGCTGTCGCTTGCCGAACTGGCGAAATGGCCGCTCATCACTTACGACACTGCGTTTACCGGCCGTTCGCGCATCAACCGGGCTTTCGAGCGTATCGGTGCGCAGCCGAACATCGCCTTGACCGCCCTCGATGCCGACGTGATCAAGACCTACGTCAGCCTGGGCCTCGGGCTGGGCATCATTTCCGCCCTGGCCTACGACCCACAGCGCGATAGCGGGCTGGTTGCGGTCGACGCCGCCCATCTGTTCGAATCCAACACGACTCGGCTGGCGCTGCGACGCGGCACCTATTTGCGGCGCTACGACTACGACCTGATCTCGCTGTTCGCGCCGCATCTCAGCAAGCGCGTGGTCGAAATGGCAATGCACGGCGGCGGCGCGGAGTACCAGTTGTAGGCGTGTTTTGACCGCACGCAGGTGAGGGCAGGGATGGGAATATCTTCGATCCCGGATTTGCGCCTGTCGCTTGATTTGACGTTGACAGGCGTCAAAATACCTTGAATCTGGCTATAAAATGCCAGTTACGTGCCGGGTGCCGAGCGGATTTGTTCTGCTTGGGCCCGGGTGTCGCGAATGCCTCATGAATGAACTCCTATCGCAAATGGTCTTATTCCGGCGCACCTTCGCTTTATGGCTGAGCATGGCTTCGTGTCTGTCCGCCGGAACGGTCGGGGCCGAGCCCGGGACGCTCAAGGTGGCCGTGCTGGAAGCGGCGCCGCCGCTGGGTTATCGCGATGCCTCGGGCAAGTTGACCGGCTTCGCGATCGGCGTCGCTCGCGCACTGTGCACCGAAATTGGCGCGCAATGCGAATTCGAAGTCACGCGGCTGGAATCGTCGGTCGACGGCGTGGCGACAGGTCGGTTCGATTTTGCCGCGATCGGGCTGCTCATTACGCCGGAGCGCAGTCAGAAGGTCTTATTCACCAAGCCGGTCTATCGCTCGGTGACCCTGTGGGTCGGCCGCGCCGGTACGCAACCCGGCGATCCCGACGCGCGCATTTCGGTTTTTCGCGGCTCGGCGCATGAGAGTTACGCCAAACTTCAGCGCTGGCAGGTAATCGGCGCAATGAACGAGGCCGAGATGATCGAACAACTGGCTGCTGGCGTTACGCAGGGCGCCATAGTGCCGTTGATGACCAGCCTCGGCATGCAGAGGAATCCCGTCTTTCAGCAACTTGGACTCAAGGCTTCGGTGCTGCCGCAGCCGGAACTCGCCGGCAACGCCGCGTTCGCCATCAACCCCCGACGTGCCGAACTGAAGGCGCAACTCGATGGTGCACTGGACAGCATCAAGCGCAAGGGTATCTATGATCGGATCAACTCGGAGTTCCTGCCGTTTCGGGTGGAGTGACCGGCGCCGTCAGAGGACGATCTGCGAGCCCAGTTCGACGACGCGGTTCGAGGGAATCTTGAAGAATGCGGTTGCGCTGCTGGCGTTGCGGAACATGGTGACGAAAAGCAGTTCCCGCCAGTACGCCATGTCAGATCCCAGCTTCGGGATCAGGGTTTCGCGTCCGAGGAAGAACGAGGTGTCCATCGTCTCCAGTTGCAGCCCCAAATTGCTGCACAGCGCGAGCGCCGCCGGGATATCCGGTTCGTCCTTGAAACCATACTGGACGATAACCTTGGCAAAATTTCCGTCCAGCCGCTGGACCTCGACGCGGTCGATATCCGGTACGTAGGGTACGTCGAAAACATTGACGCTGAGGATCACCACCTGCTCGTGCAGCGTCTTGTAATGCTTGAGACTGTGTAACAGGGCATGCGGAACCGACTCGGGCGCTGGGGTCATGAAGATGGCGGTGCCGGGCACCCGCCCGATGTCGCTGGCGACGATGTCCTCAATGAAGGGTTTGAGCTGCAGCGCATCGGCGGCCATTCGCTCGTGCAGCAATTCGCGGCCGCGCTTCCAGGTTGTCAGCAGGATGAATATGGCGAGGCCGAAGGCCAGCGGGAACCAGCCGCCGTCGGGAATCTTGACTGAATTGGCGAGGAAGAAGCCAAGGTCGATAACGATGAAGGGCAGGGCACCGAGTACCGCACGCAGCGGGCTCCAGTGCCACAGGCGAACGGCGACGGCGATGGCCAGCAGGTTGGTAATCAGCATGGTGCCGGTAACCGCAATGCCATAGGCCGCCGCCAGATTGGACGAACTGCCGAAACCGAGAACCAGGGCGATGATCGCGACCAGCAGCAGCCAGTTCAGTGCCGGCAGATAGATCTGCCCGATTTCGCTATCCGAAGTGTGTTGCACTTCAAGACGCGGCGTGTAGCCGAGCTGGATCGCCTGCCGGGTGATCGAAAAGGCGCCGGAAATCACTGCCTGCGAGGCGATGACGGTGGCGACAGTGGCCAGGATGACGAGTGGAGACAGCGCCCAGTCCGGGGCCAGCCGATAGAACGGGTTCTCGATGGCGCCCGGGTCAGCCAGCAGCAGCGCCCCCTGGCCGAAGTAGTTGATCAGCAGGGCAGGTAGCACGTAGCCCAGCCAGGCGTATTGAATCGGCTTGGCGCCGAAGTGGCCCATGTCGGCGTAGAGCGCTTCGGCACCGGTGATGCAGAGAACGACGGCGCCCAGCGAGAAAAAGCCGAGCGCCGAATTGCCGAGCAGGAAATTGAACCCATAAAGCGGGTTGACCGCAGCAAGCACCGCCGGGTGCTGGACGATGGCGATGCCACCCAATATCGCCAGCACCGCGAACCAGAGCACCATCACTGGGCCGAACAGTGCGCCGACACTGGCCGTTCCCCGGCGTTGAAAGAGAAAGAGGCCGATCAGGATCGCCAGCGTGATCGGGATGATGTAGGGCTTGAAGGTCGGCGTGATCAGTTCCAGCCCCTCGACTGCCGACAGCACCGAAATGGCCGGGGTGATGACACCATCGCCGTAGAACAGGGCGGCGCCGAACAGGCCAAGGGCGATCAGCAGCCGCTGCCGCCGCGACGCCGGGTCGCCGCTGTGCAATGCCAGGGTCATCAAGGCGATGATGCCGCCTTCGCCCTTGTTGTTGGCGCGCATGATGAAGGCCACGTACTTGAGTGTGACGACGATGATCAGCGACCAGAAAAACAGCGAGAGGATGCCCAGCACGTTGTCGGGAGTGATGGGCACTGGGTGATGCGCGCCGCCGAAAACTTCCTTGATTGAATAGAGCGGGCTGGTGCCAATGTCGCCATAGACGATACCGAGGGCAGCCAGGGTCAGCGTCGCCAGACGCTTGTTGTCTTGAACTTGCATGCGGATTTCCTTCAGGGCTGGAAGCGGTAGCCGACACCGGTTTCGGTCAGGAAGTACTTGGGCTGGGTCGGGTCGACTTCGAGTTTCTGGCGCAGGTGGCCGACATAGACGCGCAGGTAGTGACTGCTCTCGATGTAGGAAGGCCCCCATATTTCGCGCAGCAGGTTGCGCTGCGTCAGCACCTTGCCGGGGTGACCGAGCAGCGTGGCTAGCAGGCGGTATTCGATAGGCGTCAGATGAACCTCCTCGCCTGCCCGCAAAACGACGCGCCGTGAGAGGTCGACCGCAACCTCGCCGAACTCGACGACCGGCGCAGCAGCGGCGCCGCTACGGCTGCGCCGACGCAGCAAGGCGCGAACGCGGGCGCGCAGTTCGCCGACGCTGAAGGGCTTGGTCAGGTAGTCGTCGGCACCGGCATCGAGCGCGTCGATCTTGTCGTTCTCCTGCGAACGTGCAGAGAGTATGAGGACGGGCACATCCGACCAGCCGCGCAGGTCGTGGATCAGGTCGATGCCGTTGCCATCGGGCAGGCCGAGATCGAGAATCAGCAAATCCGGCTTGCGCAGCCCGGCGTCGATCAGGCCTTGGGCCATGGTTTCGGCTTCGCTGACTTGGCAGCCTTCCTCTTCGATGGCAATGCGGACGAAGCGGCGAATCGGCTTTTCATCCTCGATCAGCAGGACCTTTGGGCTTGGAGCGTTCATGCGCTTTCCTCCTCCATGACCGGCGGCACGCCCTGGGGTAGGGTGAAGCGGACACAGGCACCGCCCTCCCCGCGATTTTCGGCGCTGATCGTCCCGCCGTGAGCCTCGACGATGGCGCGGCAGATGGCCAGTCCCAATCCGGTACCAGGCTTGCCGGATTCCGTTTGACCCCGTGCGAACATCTCGAACAAGACCTTCAGGTTGCCCGCCGGGAACCCCGGGCCATGGTCGCAAACACTGATTTCGACTTGGTCGCCAAGCTGGATCGCCGCGATTTCGATTTCAGTGCCAGCAGGTGCGTACTTGGCTGCATTTTCCAGCAGATTGCAGAAGACGCGCTCGATCAGTACCGCATCGAACTCAAGCAATGGCAGATCGGTCGGTAGCGCAACGTGTACCGGGTGTGCCGCGAGGGCGCCGCCGAGCAGCTTGATACTGGCACCGATGACTTCTTCGAGCGGCTGCCATTCGCGACGCAGGGTCACATTGCCGGCATTAAGTCGCGCCATGTCGAGCAGGTTGCCGACCAGGCCGGCGAGTCGGGCCGACTGTTCGTGCATGGCCTGCGCGGTTTCCAGTGCAGTCACCGGCAAGGTCGGTTTGATCAGGAACAGTGAGTCGGCGAGGCCGACCAGCGCCGTCAACGGTGTGCGCAAGTCGTGCGATAGGGCGGACAGGATGGAGCTGCGCAGCCGTTCCGAGACCATGTCGAGTTGCGTGGCGTGGGCAACATCGACGTAGTGCAGGCGCTCGATGGCGATGGCGATCAGCGATGCCAGCGCTTCGAGCAGGGCCAGGTTTTCCGGCGGCAGATCGGGTGAGTCGGCCGGAAAGGCAATGGCCAGTACGCCGCGAGTGTGCATCGAGGCACGCAGAGGCAGATAGTGCGAAGCGTAGCCGCTACCGGCAATTTCGCTGTCGCGAATCAGTTGCCCGCTGTCCTGCGCCACCTGTGCAAGGTGCGGCTCGATGCGAAACGCAAGCTTGGTTAGCCCGCTTGCTGTGTCGGGATTGTCCTTCAGGAGAATCGCCGCATCCGCATCAAGCTGGATATGGATGAAGTCCCTGGCGATTTCGATTACTTGTCCAAGCGCAATCGTGCCGGCCAATTTCCGCGCAACCTCATAGAGGGCCTGCGTCGCTTGCTCGCGAATCCGGGCTTCCAGCGCTTTCTGTTTGAGACCGGCGGCGAGCTGTCCGACAATCAGTGCGGTCGCCAGCATCACGGCAAAGGTCACCAGATACTGAATGTTGTTCACGGCCAACGAAAAGCGCGGTGGCACGAAGAATATGTCGAACAGCAGAACACTCAGGATCGCCGCCAGCACTGCGGCGCCGCGTCCGAGGCTGACAGCGATCAACAATACCGTGAGCAGAAAGAGCATCACGATGTTGGCGAGGTCGAGGTGACCGAGAAGCGGCGTCGCCAGCAGCGTGGTGGCCGTGCAAGCCAATGTTGTGAGCAGATAGCGCTGCCAAGGCTTGAAACGTGCCGCAGTCGTCTGGATCAAGTGGTCATCGTAGGTCATGATCAGCTTCCGGTAATTCACTACATTCAGACTAATTCACCGCTTGTAAAGACGCTGAGCATTCTGGCAATGCCGACGTAAAAATGTTGTAAAGACTGTGGAGAGAAAAGCTTGGCCAAAAAAAAGCCCGCCGAATCCGGCGGGCTTTTTCGATTTCATAGAAGCTTAGTTGATCTTGGCGCCTTCGCGCAGCTTCTTGACCAGTTGCTCGACCTGTTGCTGGCTTGCGCGTTGCTGCAGTTGCGGCTTGACCTGCTCGAAGGTGGGCGGGGTCAGCGGACGGCTGTCTTCAAGCAGGATGACGTGGTAGCCAAAGTCGGTCTTGACCGGCGTCTTGGTGTATTCGCCCTTCTTCAGCTTGGTCAGCGCTTCCGAGAAAGGCTTGACGTAGGTGGTGGGAGCGCTCCAGCCGAGATCGCCGCCATTGTCCTTGGAACCGGGGTCCTTGGACTGCTTGGCGAGGTCGCTGAACTTTTCGCCCTTGTCGAGCTTGGCGATGATCGCCTTGGCTTCGTCTTCGTTCGCAACCAGGATGTGCTTGGTCTTGAATTCGGTGGTGCCGAGGCTGGCCTTGATCGCTTCGTATTCCTTCCTCAGCTTTTCTTCGCTGACCGGGTTGGCGCGCACGTAGTCGGAGAGGTAGGCGCTAATCAGAACGCCTTCCCTGGCAAGCTCCATCTTGGCCTGCACTTCGGGTTTCTTGTCGAAGCCCTTCTTCTTGGCTTCCTGAGCCAGCAGCGAGGCATCGATAAGTTTCTGCTTGATGGCATTCTGCAGTTCCGGCGAATCCGGTGCGCCCTGGGCTTTTTGTTCAGCCAGAAGCACGTCGTAGACGTTCTTCGATACGGGCTGGCCGTTGACCGTGGCAACTGCACCTGCACTGCCCTTGTCGGCGGCGAAGGTCGGGGCGGAAACGATGGTGCCAGCCACGAGCAGTGCGGCCAGACGGGAGAGCTTGATCATTGGGTTTTCCTTGGGAGGATGGATAAAAACGCGAAGATTACACTTCGTCGGGTGAAAATGCACGGATGCTTAGCGCATGAATGCGACCACGCATCAAGTCGCCGACCGCAGTATGAATCATGCGATGACGCTTGACCGTATTTTGCCCGGCGAACGCGGCGGCGACTATGGTGATTTTGTAATGGCCACCTTCTTTGGCCCCAGCATGACCGGCATGCAGGTGCGACTCATCGTCAATGGTGAGCGACTGCGGTTCAAGCGCCGCTAGTCGTTCGCGCAACAACGCCCCTGTTTCGGCGCTCAAGCGGGTAGCGCCTTTTTGAAAGGTTTGACGGTGACCTTGGCGTAAACGCCGGCAGCGACATAGGGGTCGGCGTCTGCCCATGCCTGGGCTGCGGCCAGTGAAGCGAATTCGGCAATGATGATGCTGCCCGAGAAACCGGCCGGCCCGGGGTCGGGCGAGTCGATGGCCGGGCAGGGGCCGGCCAGGATAAGACGGCCTTCGGCCTGCAAGGCTTGCAGACGTTCGACATGGGCCGGACGGGTGAGCATGCGCTGGTCGAGTGTGCCGGGCGTATCTTCACCGATGATGACGTAGAGCATTATTTTTCTTCCTCGACATATTTGGACAACATGAGGCCTTGCCCGAGTACGAACACGAGCAGAAGCCCCATGCCGCCAAAGAGCTTGAAATTGACCCAGACATCGGTCGGGAAATTGAAGGCGATCACCAGATTCAGCGCACCCATGAACAGGAAGAAGGCGATCCACGAAAGGGTGACCTTGTTCCATACCGGGTCGGGCAGCGTGAGCTGCTCGCCGAGCAGGGCGCGCATCGGATTCTTCTTCAAGACCAGCGTAGCGAAGGCCATGCTGCCGGCAAATACCCAATAAAGGATGGTCGGCTTCCACTTGATGAAGGTTTCGTCCTGGAAGATCAGCGTCATGCCGCCGAAGACGACGACCAGTACGAGGCTGACCCACAGCATCTTGTCTACCTTGCCGTGGCGGAAGTGCACCCAGACGATCTGCGCAATGGTGGCGACCATGACGACGACGGTGGCGAGCAGGATCGGCGCCTGCTTGACGTCGACCGCCGCGCCGCCCAGCAAGGTGGTCATCAGCCCGGCGGCGGATTCAGGATTGTTTCCCGATACCTTGAAGGTGATGAAAAACAGGATAACGGGGAAAAGGTCGAATAGCAGTTTCATGGCGGCGAATTATATACCCCGGACTTCCGGCAAATTGAGATGGTCAGCCGCTGTGGCTGGCTCGCCGCCGGGCAGGTGAGGCACCGTGCCGAGCAATAGTGCGCCGAGCCGCTGTTCCAGGGCCGCGATGTTTTCCGCGCGACGCGGCATGGCTGGGTCGACGCAATTGGCGACCCAGCCGGCCAGCCGCAGCCCGCGCGCGGCGATCGCCTCGGCCGTCAATAGTGCGTGATTGATGCAGCCGAGGCGCAGGCCGACGACCAGGATGACCGGCAGACCCAGGGCAACCGCAAGGTCGGCACTGTCGCGGTCGACGCCCAAAGGCACGCGAAATCCACCAACGCCTTCGACAATCAGCAAGTCGCTCTGGCGGCGTGCTTCGTCACAGGCAGACAGGATGGGGGCGAATTCGATGACCATGCCTTCTTCGGCCGCCGCGATATGCGGGGCAATAGCCGCCTTGAAACACCATGGGTTGATGGTTTCATTAGGTAGCACGACGTTGCTGGCAGCGCGAATCGCCTCGACATCCTCGTTCCTGCCGCTATCGTCGGTGCCGGCGGCCACCGGCTTGATGCCGGCCGCGCGCAAGCCGTCTCGCGCCGCACGATGAAGCAGGGCGCAGGTGATGAAGGTTTTGCCGATCTCGGTATCGGTGCCGGTCAGGAAGTAGGCTAGGGTCATTTACGGGCGATCAGGTAGGTCACGTCGTAGGTCAGCGGCAGGCCGGCCGGGGTGCGCAGGGCTTCGATGGCTTTTTCGGCGCGCTGGAAATCGGTGCGGCTCATCAGGCTGGTTCGGCGTCCGCTACCGAGCTGGTTGGCGCCGATGGCTTTGACGGCTTTGAGCAGGGTTTTGAAATCGGCGTAGTGCGTGGTTTTCGTGCTTTTTTGGACGTCGACCGCAACCAACCCGGCGGCGGTGGCAATTTGGGCGATTTCTTCCTGGGTGTGGAAACTGAGGGTGTGGTGGTGGTCGTCGACGTCGGCGAAGGCGGTGCGCAGTTCGTGGAAGGTGGCGGGGCCGAGGCTGGCGAGCGCCAGTTGGCCACCGGGTTTGAGGACGCGCCGTGCTTCGGCCAGCGTTCTGGCGAGATCGCACCACTGGACGGCGAGGCTGGACCAGTAGAGGTCGATGCTGGCGTCGGCCAGCGGCAGGTGTTCGAGATCGCCGGCCAGACGACAGCAGGGGGCGGCGACATGTTTGAGCATGGCGCAGGAGAGATCGAGCGCTATGAACTGGGCATCAGAATAGCGTGCCTGCAGCAGGGGAAAGGCATAGCCGGTGCCGCAGCCGGCGTCGAGCAGGCGGGTAACGGACAACGGCTGGTCGGCGAGCCGGCCGGCCAGTTGGTCGCAGATCTGGCGCTGGACGCTGGCGGCGCTGTCGTAGGTTGGCGCGGCGCGCTCGAACGACTGGCGCACGCGGGCCTTGCTGGGTCTAGTCATTCAGGAAATCGCGGGCGGCGGCGAGGAAGTCGTCGGGCCGGGGCATGAAGGGCGCGTGGGCGCAGTCGGCGAAGGCGGCCAGACGGGCGCCGGGAATCAGCGCGGCGAGCGCTTCGGCGGCGCCGAGCGGCATCAGCGGGTCGGCGCCGCCGTGAATCAGCAGCGTCGGACATTGCACTTTGGGCGCATCGGGGCGCAGGTCGACTTCGGCCAGCCAGCGCAGGCCGGTCAGCAGCACCTCGCTGGCCGGGCGCGGATCGGCGAGCTTGAGCAGTTCGAGCGTGATGGCCTTGGCCTGGGCATCGCCACGGTTGAAGCCGCCGACGAAGCGGGGCAGCATGGCTTCGATGTCGGCCGCGACGGCGGTGGTGAATTCGGCCAGGTTGGCCGGCGGCATCGCGAACGGCCAGCCGTCGCGCTGGACGAAGGAGGTGGTGCCGGCGACCAGCAGCAGCTTGCCGACCTTGGTCGGATGGCGGGCGGCGATGGCCAGCGCCAGTTGCGCGCCGAGCGACCAGCCGGCGAGCGTCGTGCCGGGTGCGAGGCGGGTGGCGATGGCATCGACGGCGGCGTCGAAATCCTCGACCAGCGGCGTCTCGCCGTAGCCGGGCAGGTCGATGAACTGGCCGTTCAGGGCTTCGACGGCGGCGACGAGCGGGCCGCGCCCGACGCACCAGCCGGGCAGAAAGACTAAGGGAGCGGTCATGCGAGTTCCTTGAGCGTGTCGATCAGTAATGAAATGTCGGCTGCGGTGTGAGCGGCGGAAACCGAGATGCGCAGGCGTGCCGTGCCTTTGGGCACGGTGGGTGGGCGAATGGCGGGCACCCACAGGCTGCGTTCCCATAGCGCCGACGACAGGGCGACGGCGGCGTCGTTGTCGCCGACGATCAGCGGTTGGATGGCCGTTGGCGAGGGCAGCAGCTTGAGCGAATGGCCGGTCAGTCCGTCACGCAACTGGGCGATGCGGGCCATCAGGCTGGCGCGCAGGGCGTCGCCGTTGCGGATGATTTCCAAGCTCTTGACGAGCGCGCAGGCGACGGCCGGCGGTGCGGCGGTGGTGAAGATGTAGCTGCGGCCTTTTTGCAGCAGGTATTCGATGGCCGTCGCCGAGCCGGCCACGAAGGCGCCGCCGACGCCAGCAGCCTTGCCCAGCGTGCCCATCAGCAGGATGCGTGGTGCGGCCGGCAGGTTGAAGTGGGCGAGGCAGCCCTTGCCCTGCGCGCCAAGCACGCCGAAGCCGTGCGCGTCGTCGATCACCAGCCAGGCGTCGTAACGCTCGGCCAATGCAAAGAGCAGGGGCAGCGGCGCGAGGTCGCCATCCATGCTGAAGACGGCATCGGTGACGATGACTTTGCTGGCGGCACTGCTGGCGGCGAGCATCTTTTCCAACGCCGCCATGTCGTTGTGCGGATAGCGCTGGACGTCGGCGCCATTGGCTTTGGCCAGTTGCATGGCGTCGATCAGCGAGGCGTGGTTCAGCTTGTCGGCGAACACCGCCGCACCGCGTCCGGCCAGCGTTGGCGTGACGGCAAGGTTGGCGAGGTAGCCGGTGGAGAAGGTCAGGGCGCGGGGAAAGCCGGTGAAGGTGGCGATTTCCTGTTCCAGCGTTTCATGCGGCGTCAGGTGGCCGCTGACCAGATGCGAGGCGCCGCTACCGGCTCCCCAGTGCAACGCGCCATCGGCCATCGCTTGCGCGATCTCGCGGTTGCCCGCCAGCCCGAGGTAATCGTTACTCGCGAAATTGAGCACTTTTTTGCCGTCGACCGCAACCAACCGGCCGCAAGGGGATTCCAGCACGCGACGGCGGCGAGTGAGGCCGGCGCCGGCAAGTTCCTGCAATTGTGCGGCCAGTTCGGCGTTCAAGCGGTTTTCAGTCATTGGCATTGACCCAGTTTTCAATTTGCAAACCGGGTACCCGGACGAATTCCCGTTCGTTGTTGGTGACCAGAATCCACCCCTCGGCACGGGCGTGCGCGGCGAGCCACAGATCGTTGTTGCCGATGGGTTGCCCGAGGCTGGCGAGGCCGGCACGAATTTGCCCGTAGTGTTCTCCGGCGGGTTCGGGCAGTGGGTATACCGGGATCAACTGTTCCAGCCGAGCGATGCCTGCCAGGGAGCGTTCGCGGGACTGGCTTTTCTCGGCACCAAAGCGCAGTTCGCCCAGCGTGATGACCGACATCGCCAACTCGCGGCTGCTATGCCGGGCAAAACGCTCGCGGACGGCCGGCGGGTTGTGCTTGGCAATGTAGATGCAGATGTTGGTGTCCAGCAGGTAACGGGCACTCATCAGAGTGCCTCCCGCTCCTGCGGGGGCGCATCTTCGCGGCCATCGGCCATGAAGTCGGCGGGCAGGCTGGCTAGTGCATCGAAGATGGCAGTGGCATCCACCGGCATTTCGCGCAACACGATTTCATCGCCGCGCCGAAAAATCTCCACCTGTTCGACATTGAGACGGAACTCCTTGGGCAGACGAACGGCCTGGCTATTGCCGGACTGAAAAACGCGTGCGTAGGTCATGGGAACTCCTTGGTTGTGTATACTTAGAGTATATACGCTGAAATTGGGGCGATCAAGCGGTGGTATTTATCTATTGAGAAACTTGCTGGCGGGGGACTCTTGCTTTGCGTCTGAACTGCGCTGATTGTCGGCGCGCCACTCTTTGATTGAGAGCGAGTTGTCATCGCTGTCCGCGACCCCCAACCGATTGCCAGTCGCACTGACAAAAAATGTATTCCATAAATGAAAGTGACTACCTTCGTCCGAATAAATGGCAATTTCCCAATAGCAGTGACCGTCAATGGCCCGCCTGGCTACAGGATCGGGGATAAAGGCGGCGTGTGCATCAGCGTTCGTCGATACGAGAGCCAGCCAGGCCTTTACTTCAGGTATGGCAGTAACGCGAGCAAGCGTCTTCCGTTCTTGTGCAGAACCATTTTCCAGAGATGGGCAAGCGGCGAGTGCTGACCACGAAAACGCAGTCGCAAGCGTTACGAATCCGAGGAGTGTGACTCTCATGCGCTCAAGCAACGCTATTCAGCACCGTTCCCAGAGCGTGACTTCCGATAGCGTGTGCTGGAATTTGCGTTTGGTTTCGCGGATGACGAAGGGCACGGCTTGCGGTTCGCGCAGCAGGCGGAAGTGCGGTGCCAGCAGGGCTTTGAGGCCGTCGAAGGTGGTGAAGTTTTCGCCGTCCTTCTTGAAGCCGCCGATCCAGGCTTCGCGCTTGGTGTGTTCGGCCAGCCAGGTGTAGGGCGAGGCGAGGACGAGCAGGCCGCCGGGGTTGAGGCGCTGGTGGACGGTTTCGAGGAAGAGCGCCGGGTCGTAGAGGCGGTCGATCAGGTTGGCGGCGAGGATGAGGTCGTAGCCGGTGAAGATGGGCTTGAGGTTGCAGGCGTCGCCCTGGAAGAATTCGACTTTCGGCGCGACCTCCGCAAGGCCGAGGTCTGCCAGCGCGCATGCTTTTTGGCTGACCAGTTCGCCTTCCTCAATCATGGTGTAGCGCAGGCGGCCCTGTTCGGCCAACTGGGTGCCGACGCCGATGAAACGGGCCGAGAAGTCGATGCCGGTGACGTGGTCGAAATGGCGGGCCAGCTCGAAGGTGGCGCGGCCGGTGGCGCAGCCGAGGTCGAGCGCGCTGCGGGCCGGATTGTCGCCGCGTGCCGCGATGGCGAGTTGTGCCAGCGCACGGGGGAAGTTGGGCACGCCGAAGTATTCGTCGCCGTAGTGGAATTCGATGTATTCGGAAATCAGACGGTCGGTTTCGTAGTGCGAGGCCGGCTGGCTGGCCGGCGCGTCGGCGACGACATAGCGGAAACCGGCGTGCTGGAAGAAGTGGCGGCGGAAGGCGTAGCGCGACACCGGCGCCGCTTCGTTGCCGCAGGAAATCCAGGAGCCGCCTTTCATCAGGTTGTGGCGCTCGTCGAAGGTTGGCGTCGTGAAGTCGTCGTAGATTGGATGAACTTCAAAGCCGGCGAAGGGGTAGATCGGCGTTTCCAGCCATTGCCAGACGTTGCCGACGACATCGAAAAGCGGGCCGTGGGCGTAGCGGGTGACCGGGCAACTGGAGGCTTCGTTGGCGAGTCCGAGATTGGCCGGCGGTAACGTTTCGGGTAGATCGGCGATGCCGGCGAAGCGGCGCAGCGCCTGCCATTCGTCCTCGCTCGGCAGGCGCACGGGCTGGCCGCCGGTGCGCGTCTTCCAGGCGCAGAAGGCCTTGGCTTCGTGGTAGTTGGTTTCCACCGGCCAATCCCAAGGCATCGCGACTTCTTCGAGCATCAGGCGCAGGCGCCATTCGCTGCCATTCTTGACCCAGAAGGTTGGGTGTTCGGCGTGGGTGAATTGCTTCCAGGCAGCGCCTTCTTCCTGCCACAGGGAATCGTCGGTGTAGCCGCCGGCCTCGACGAAAGCGAGGAACTCCTGGTTGGAAACGAGGTAGCGGCTGGCCTTGAAGGTTGCGGTCGACGCCTCGTGGGTGCCGAATTCGTTGTCCCAGCCGTAGATTTGCGGGGCGCTGCGGTCGCGGCCAAGGCAAAACTCGGCTGCGGGGATGTCGACCAGGGCGTTGGCGGGGGCGACGCCGTTGTCGCGGCAGGGCACCCAGGCAGGGTGCGGCCGCACGTATTTCAAGTGATGCTGGCGGATCAGCACCGACGAGGTTTCGAGGTGGATGCGCTCGTGCTCGATGCCCATCAGGACGATCCAGAACGGGTCTTCCCAGCCGATGGGCAGGGTCAGCGGCTGCGTGCGAATCAGCCGGTCGACAGCTGCGCGGGCGGCTTGCCGGTAATCGCGCACGGCGGCGACGCTGGGCCAGTCGTAGCGGGTGTCGTTGAGGTCGTCCCAGCTCATTTCATCGACGCCGATGGCGAACATCGATTCGTAGCCGGGGTTGATGCGCTCGACCAGCCCGGCCAGCGCCAGCTTGTTGATGAAGAAGGTGGCGGTGTGGCCGAAGTAGAAGATCAGCGGATGACGCAGCGAAATCGGCTTGACGTAGTACGCCTCGTCGCAGGTCAGCGTCTCGAACAACAGCTCGTAGCGGTCGAAGGTGGCGTGGAAGTAGTCGAGAATCTGCTGGCGCTTCTGCTCGGGATCGGTGCCGGTGAGCAGCGGTGTGCCGGGGAAGGGCGCGGGTTTCATGCGGATAGGGCCTCGTCGAGCGCCGCGCCAACCGCATTGCCGAGGTGGGCGATTTCCTCGTCGGTGACGATGTAGGGCGGCATCAGGTAGACGGTGTTGCCGATCGGCCGGATCAGCGCTTCGCGATCGAGCGCGGCGCGGTAGAAGCGGCGGGAGAAATAGGGATCGTCGGTTTCCACATCGAAGGCGGCGATCATGCCGCACTGGCGCAGGTGTTTGAACTGCGGGTGCGCGGCGAGCGGGGCGAGGGCAGATTTGATTTTTGCCCCTTTTTGGCGGTTGACCGCAACAGTCGCGTCCTGCTCGAAAATATCCAGCGTCGCCAGCGCGGCGCGGCAGGCGAGCGGGTTGCCGGTGTAGGAATGCGAGTGGAGGAAGGCGCGGGCCACCGAGTCGTCTAGGAAGGCGGCGTAGATCGTGTCGCTGGAGAGCACGATGGAGAGCGGCAGGTAGCCGCCGGAGATGCCTTTCGACAGGCACATCAGGTCGGGACGGATGGGGTTGCCATCAATCACCGCTTGTTCATGGGCGAAGAAGGTGCCGGTTCGGCCGCAGCCGACGGCGATTTCGTCGCAGATCAGGTGGACTTCAAAGCGGTCGCAGAGCTGGCGCGCTAGCCGCAGGTATTCCGGGTCGTACATCGCCATGCCGGCGGCGCCCTGCACCAGCGGTTCGACGATCAGGGCCGCGATCCGCTCGCCGTGCTGTTCGAGGTGACGCTCCAGCGCAGCAGCAGCGCGGCGGGCAACATCGGCGGGGGTTTCGCCGGCTTCGGCCAGGCGGAAATCGGGCGAGGGAACGACGGTCGCGGCTCGCACCAGCGGCGCGTAGGCGTCCTTGAAAATAGCGACATCGGTAACCGCCAGCGCGCCGACCGTTTCGCCGTGGTAGCTGCCGGCGAGGCAGAGAAATTCGGACTTCTCGGGCCGGCCGACATTGCGCCAGTAATGAAAACTCATCTTCAGCGCGATCTCGGTGGCCGAGGCGCCATCCGAGGCGTAGAAGGCATGCCCGAGCGTGCCGCCGGTCAACGCCGATAAACGCTCGGAAAGCTCGACTACCGGCTGGTGCGTGAAGCCGGCCAGCATGACGTGTTCGAGCGTTTCCAGTTGTTCCTTCAAGGCCGCGTTGATGCGCGGATTGGCGTGGCCGAACAGGTTGGTCCACCACGAACTGATGCCGTCGAGGTAGCGCTTGCCGTCGAAGTCGTAGAGCCAGGCGCCGCTGCCCCGGGCGATGGGGACCAGCGGCAGGTGGGCCGGCGAACCGGCGTCCGCGTGGTGCCGCATCTGCGTGCACGGGTGCCAGACGGCGGCCTGACTGCGCGCCAGCCAGTCCTGGTTGGCCGACTTCTGGTTCACGTCAGTGCAGGGCCTGTGAGTTGGCCGCCGCCTGTTCCGGCATTTCGGCGTGCACCAGTTCGGCTTCGGCGTTGGGGTAGAGCGGGGCGCCGCAGTCGTCGCAGAATTCCATCGGGAAGTGATGGTCGAGGAAGAGCACATCCTTGACCCCGGCTTCGCGCAGCACGGCTTCGATTTCGCTGGCGGCGTCGGTCGCTTCGTCCTCGGCGCCGAGCAGCGGCCAGACGATGCCGTGGTAGGTCTCGTCCTTGTCCTTGGGGCCGAGGCCGACGCGGTATTCCTCCATGCGGCGGTCGTAGCAGGGGCCGACGACGGCGCGGATGTCGGCCGGCATCAGGCCGAGCATGGTTTGCAGGAAGGCGACCGAGGCCTTCAGCGAATACGGGCGCGACAGGCGGTCGGCGTTGCGGCAGGAGGCATGGTAGGCATCCGGCAGCAGCGGTTGCCAGGCGCAGCCGGTGAGCAGCGGCTCCAGATTCGGGCTGCCTTGCTTGATCCATTCCTTGAGCGCGGCTTCCTTGTTGCCGTCCTTCTCGTTCCAGCGGAACAGCGGCTTGCTGCGCGGCACGGCGATGCTGCCGACGAGATAACGCACATCGGAAAGAAAGCGGTTGGTTTCGGCCATGCCGTTGGTGTCGACCGCGAGATGCTGGCCGGCCAATGTGGCCTGGCCCAGCGCCTGGGTCAGCTGCCAGGTGTCACAGAAGCTGCGCGGCAGTTGGTCGGGGCTGAACAGGAAATCGGCCAGCGCAACGCGCGTGTCGGCACCGAAAACATGGGCGCCGAGATGGACGGCGAGCGCCTCGACGGTGCTTTTCGGCAGCGGGCTGGCGGGGATGGAGAAACGCGACCACGCGAGTACCGGCGCGGCGAAAAGCTGGATGTCGAATTCCTGGCCGTGGAAATCCATGTGGCCGGTTTCGGCACGCGACTCGACCATGTCGGCAAGTTCGTCGTGGGCGCGCGGGTTGGCCTCGAACAGGCGGTCGAGGGCGGTATTGATGTCGTCTTCGGCACCGTTCTTCAACAGGCTGTCGACGGTTTCAGCGAGCTGGCTTTCCCAGTAGCTGTCTTCCAGCTTGCCGCCGGATTCGGAAAGGCCGGTGGCCAGGCGCTGGAGTTCAGCAGCATCGCGTGAAAGGCGGTCGCGCGAGCCGAAGCGGGTTCGTTTCATGGGTATTCCAGAAAATTCAAAGACAGGATTTTACCAGCCGGTAAAATTCGGCGTACCGCAATGCACAAAATTCACCGAAGGTTGTTCCCATGCTGATCTTTCTCTCGCCGGCAAAATCCCTCGATTACAAGACCCCGCCGCAGGTTGCGAGCTTTACGCAGCCGGCTTTTCTGAAGCAGTCGGAAACCCTGATCAAGCAGTTGCGCAAGCTGTCGCCGGCCGATATCGCCAATCTCATGGATCTGTCCGACCCGTTGGCCTTGCTGAACTTCAACCGCTACGCCGACTGGAAGCTGCCCTTCACCCCGGAAAACGCCAAGCAGGCGGTGCTCGCTTTCGATGGCGATGTTTACGATGGGTTGAGTGCGAAGACGCTATCGGCCGAAGACCTCGATTTCGCGCAGCAACATGTGCGCATCCTGTCCGGTCTCTACGGCATCCTCAAGCCGCTCGACCTGATGCAGCCCTACAGGCTGGAGATGGGGACGAAATTCGCCAACAAGGCGGGCAAGGATCTGTATGAATTCTGGGGCGAGCGGCTGCTCAAGGCGATCAACGCGGAACTGGGCGAGATGTCGCGGCCGGTTGCGGTCAACCTCGCGTCCGAGGAATATTTCAAGGCTGCTGTCGGGCGCAAGATCAGGGGTGAGCTGATCCAGCCGGTATTCGAAGACTGGAAGAACGGGCAGTACAAGATCATCAGCTTCTACGCCAAACGTGCTCGCGGGCTAATGACGCGCTATGCGGTACTGAATCGTCTGAACGATCCCGAAGGCTTGAAGGATTTTGCCGACGACGGGTATGCCTTTGCGCCCGAAGTGTCGGACGAACGGCGCTGGGTGTTCCGGCGGCGTCAGTAATCAGCGGGCGCCGATGAAGGCTTCGGTGGCGCGGGATGGGCGCGATGTCTGAAGGAACTCCGGGCCGAAAGTGCTGAAATCGGCCTTCTCGAGACTGGCCAAGGCTTCCTCGCGGGTGCTGAGATGCTCCTGCAACAAGCCCCAGCGGTCGCGAAAATTCCGGTTCGGGCCGATGTGGGCGAGCAGGTAGGTGGAGCTGCTCTGCGTTTCGATGATGCGAAGTCCATTCACCGAGAAGGCGTCGACGATTTGGCTTGTGCGAATCTGGCGACCATCGGGAACGGTTTTGTGACCATAAACGGTGCCCGAGGCGACGGTGCCGATAACGGAGTTGAAAAGCACGCCGTGAATCTGCGTGTTCGGGGAAGTTTCCGATATGCGCCGGGCTTGCGCGAGAAAATATTCGATAGGCTGTTCCATGGCCCGATCCTGATTCTTCGTTTTCGATGGCTCGATTTTCATCGAGTTCGCTGAAACCAACCGTGAGCTATTTCACGGATTGCCAGCGATTTTCTTGCGGCTCAAGGCTTCATGGCCATATCAGGGCAGCCGCTGTCGCCGGCTTGAGTATCTGGAAGCCGAGTTTCGTCCGTCCGCGCAGCTTCAGTAGAGCCTTGTCCTTGCTGACCAGGACATCGGCTTGGGCGCGGGCGGCGAGTTCGAGGAACATCTGGTCGTCGCGATCCTTGCAGCGCGGCAGGGGCGGCGCTTCGCCTTCGTCGATCATCTGTACGAGGCCAGAATAGCGCCTGTAGCGGTCGACGATCATTTCTGGCGTCAATTTGAGCTGTGGGTAGGTCAGCACGCGTTGCAACTCGTCCAGCGTGCGCCGGTCGGCCAGGCATTCGATTTGCCCGGCTTCCAGCGCCGCCATGATCGGCACGGCGTCCACGTTGCACCAATGAAACAGGTCGAGAACGACGTTGGTGTCGAGAATCAGGCGCAACATGCTTGGTCAGGCAGCCCGCTTGAGCTCCGCCGCCGCCTCTTCGCGGACGCGCTTGGCTTCGTCGAGCAGGTAGCGCTGGTAGTCTTCGAGGTCGCCGTCGAAGGGGCCGACGCCGCCCTTGGAGACCAGCCAGAATTCGTCGCAGACCGAGCGCAGCAGAGCGCGGTCGTGGCTGACCAGCATGACGGTGCCTTCAAACTCGTTGAGCGCGACGGCCAGTGCTTCACGCGTGCTGAGGTCGAGGTGGTTGGTCGGTTCGTCGAGGAGCAGCAGGTTGGGGCGTTGCCAGACCAGCATGCACAGCACCAGCCGCGCCTTTTCGCCGCCGCTCATGGTGCCGACGGCCTGCTTGACCATGTCGCCGCCAAAATTGAAGGTGCCGAGGAAGTTGCGCAGTTCCTGCTCGCGGCCCGGCACATTGCTGCGGCCGGCGGCGATGGCTTCCTTGGCCAGGCGCACCATGTGTTCGAGCGGTGTGTCCTGCGGGCGTAGCACGTCGAGTTCCTGCTGCGCGAAGTAGCCGATGCTCAGGCCCTTGCCTTCGGTGACTTCGCCGGCCACGATCTGCAGATCGCGGGCGATGGTTTTGACCAGCGTGGACTTGCCCTGGCCGTTGGCGCCGAGGATACCGATGCGCTGGCCGGCCATGACCGAGCGGTTGATGCCGCGCACGATGACGGTTGGCGGCGTGCCGGCGGGGGCGTCTTCCGGGGCGGGATAGCCGACGCTGGCACCGACCAGCGAGAGCATCGGATTGGGCAGGTTTTGCGGTTCCTGAAACTCGAAGGAGAACTCGGCATCGGCCAGCACCGGGGCGATCTTTTCCATGCGTTCCAGCGCCTTGACCCGGCTCTGCGCCTGCTTGGCCTTGCTCGCCTTGGCCTTGAAGCGGTTGATGAAGGATTGCAGGTGGGCGATCTTGTCGGCCTGCTTGGCCATGGTGGCTTGTTGCAGCAGCATCTGTTCGGCCCGCATGTCCTCGAACTTGCTGTAATTGCCGCCGTAGCGGACCAGCTTGGCGTTGTCGATGTGCAGCGTGACTTGCGTAATGGCATCAAGGAATTCGCGGTCGTGGCTGATCATGACCAGCGTGCCCTGGTAGCGTTTGAGCCAGGCTTCGAGCCAGACGAGGGCGTCAAGGTCGAGGTGGTTGGTCGGTTCGTCGAGCAGCAGGATGTCGGAAGGGCACATCAGCGCCCGCGCCAGCTGCAAGCGCATGCGCCAGCCGCCGGAAAAGCTGTCGACCGGGTTGTGCAGCTCGGACACCTTGAAGCCGAGGCCCAGAATCAGCGATTGCGCGCGCGCTTCGGCGTCGTGCTCGCCGGCATCGTTGAGCGCCATATAGGCCTCGGCCATGCGCATGCCGTCATCGCTGGCCTCGGCGGCGGCAACTTCGTTGCGCGCCGCGAGCAAGGGCGTGTCGCCGTCGATGACGAAATCGGTCGCGCTCTGCGCTGTTTCCGGCATGTCCTGCGCCACCTGGCCCATCCGCCATTGCGTGGGAATCGAATAGTCGCCGCCATCCTCATGCAGCGTGCCGTTGAGCAGGCCAAACAGCGTGGATTTGCCGGCGCCGTTGCGGCCGACCAGGCCGACCTTTTCACCGGGGTTGATGGTGACCGAGGTCTTGTCGAGCAGCGTCTTGGTGCCACGGCGCAGGGTGACGTTCTTGAGGATAATCATGGGCGGAACTTTCTGGGAAGACGCGCATGATAGCCAGCTACGGGGCGCGCACCTACGGGAATTTGCAGGTTTGGCGGCTTAGACCGCGCTGCCGTTGTTGCGGCGCACCATAAAGACGTAAAGCGACTCCACCCGTTCCCGCGCCCACGGCGTGCGACGCAGGAATTTCAGGCTGGAAGCGATACTCGGGTCGTGGGTGAAGCAGCGAATATCGATCTGGCGCCCCAATTCCGCCCAGCCGTAATGCGCATGCAAGGCGGTCAGGATATTCTCCAGCGTGATGCCGTGAAGGGGATTGTTCGGCTGGGGTGCGGTCATGGGGCGGATTATAATGCGCGGCTGTTCAGCTGCCGCCCCGGAATTCCCATGTCCCGCATTCTTCTCGCCCCGATGGAAGGGCTCGCCGACAATTTGTTGCGCGGCGTGCTGACTTCGATTGGCGGCTACGACTGGGCGATTTGCGAATTCATCCGCGTTTCCGGCAGCGTGTTGCCGGTAAAGACTTACGAGCGCGTCTGCCCGGAGCTGCTGCAGGGCAGCAAGACTGCGGTGGGAACGCCGATGCGCCTGCAACTGCTCGGCTCCGACCCGCATTTCATGGCCGAAAACGCCCGCCGGTTGGTGACTTTGAGCCCGGCCGGCATCGATCTCAATTTCGGCTGCCCGGCACCGACTGTCAATCGCCACCGTGGTGGCGCGGCCTTGCTCGGTGAACCGGAACTGCTCAACCGGATTGTCAGCGCCGTGCGCGCAGTGGTTCCGGTCGACCTCCCATTTACGGCAAAAATGCGCCTCGGCATCGACGACACCAGCCGTGCCGTCGACTGCGCGCAAGCCCTCGCGGCAGGCGGCATCGACGAACTGATCGTGCATGGCCGCACCAAGCTTGACGGCTATCGCCCTCCCGCGCGTTGGGAATGGATCGACACCGTGCGCGCGGCGGTCGATATCCCGATCATTGCCAATGGCGAGGTATGGACGGTGGAAGATTTCCGCGACTGCCAGTTGGCCACTGGCTGCGCCGACATCATGCTCGGCCGGGGCGCGATTGCCGACCCGCTACTGGCCCGGCGCGTGCGCGGTGAGTCAACCGGCGGTTGGGCCGAAGTCGCCCCCGGCGTCGCCGCCTACTGGCAAGGCGTACGCCTGAAGGTAGTACCGGAACATGCCGGCGGCCGCCTCAAGCAATGGCTGGCCTTGCTGCGCCGCAATTACCCGGAAGCAGAAGCGCTATACCGGACGCTACGGCCGATCAAGGCAGCGCACGACATCGACGCTGCCCTGGTCGCCGCTGGCATCCTCGGCGAACTGCCGCTCGCCGCATGAGCGGAAATTCGCGCGTCATCGTCAGCGCCCAGGACGGGCCGCATCGCGACCTCGCAGCACTCGTCCGCCGCCACATCGCGCATCCGTTCAGGAAACCGATTCTCGACTACAACCGGGAAGCCTTCGTCACCGCGCTGGCCGTCCGCGATGCCTGGCAGCTGGGCGCCCCGCTGATTCTCGACGCCGGTTGTGGCGTCGGCTGGAGCACGCAGCGCATCGCCGAAATGTACCCCGAGCATTTCGTTTTTGGCGTCGATCAGTCGGTCGACCGCATCAGTCGCGGTCGACCGCTCCCAATGCCCAAAAATGCCCTTTTGATCCGCGCCGACCTCGTCGACTTCTGGCGTCTGCTGGCGGAAAACGGCATCCGTCTCGCTCGCCACTACAACCTCTACCCGAACCCGTGGCCGAAAATCGGTCACCTCGCCCGGCGCTGGCAAGGTCACGCCGTGTTTCCCGTCTGGCACGAACTCGGCGGGGAACTCGAATGCCGCAGCAACTGGCGCATCTACATCGAAGAAATGGCGCAGGCGCTGACCCTGCTGAGTGGTCAGCCGGTCATTGCCGAGCCGTATGCGACCGACAACCCGATGACCCCCTTCGAGAAGAAATACCTCGCCTCCGGTCACGAACTGTGGCGTTGCCAGGTGAGCCTCACGTGAACGTCTGCCAGACCTGTGGCGCCTGCTGCGCCAGCTTCCGCGTCGATTTTCACCCGGCCGAACTGGCCGGCGGCGCCTTCGTCTGGGGGGCAGGTGTGCCGAAGGAAATGACCGTTCCCGTCACCCCCGCCATCGTCCGAATGGCCGGCACCGATGCAGCCGAACGGCGCTGCGTGGCACTGGCCGGAGAAATCGGCAAAAGTGTGAATTGCACCATCTACGAGGGGCGACCGTCGCCATGCCGGGAATTCGATACGGAACATGCAGCCTGCAATCGGGCGCGGCAACGGTGCGGTCTAGCCGCGCTGTAATTCTCTGGCGAGTAGCTCAGTGACTATGCAGTTTTTCCTGTAACCACACTTTGATTAGCGACTGATAGGGAACGTCACGCGCGTTGGCCGCAGCCTTGATCGAATCCAGCAGGTGCTTGGGCAGGCGTAGGGAAATGGTCTTGGTGGTCGGCTTCAGATTGGGCAGCACAACGCTTTGCGCCTTGTTCCAATCGAGGTAGTCCGTCGAGTCGTGTGTTTCCCAGAAAGTGCGCTCTTCTGCCTCGTTGGCAAATGTCGGTACGGTCTTAATTTGCTTGCTCATAAATTTTTCGCTCCTTCCTGTGCATGTCCCGAGCCGAAATCACGCGAATTTTCTCGCCGTCTTCCCGCAGGGTGAAGGTGATGTGTAACAGACGTCCATCGTCTGTTTTGCCCAGGGCGTGGAAGCGGGGTTCAGACACACTATGTTTCGCATCTTCCAGCATCAGCAGCGGGGCATTGAAAAACACCTGCTCGGATTCGGCGGTCGAAACACCGTGCTTCTCATTCTTCCGGGCGTTTCCGTCATCCCACTGAAAGCCAGCGATGTTGGTCAAGTTAATCATTTTTGTATATTAGTAACATATACAAAAATAGCAAGAAGGAAGATGCGTTACTGGACAAACGTTCTTTACGTATGTACAGTTAAATGTACATATAAGGAGTTCGGCCATGGATGCAATTACCTACACCACCGTTCGCGCAAACCTCGCCAGCGCCATGGATCGCGTTTGCAACGACCACGAAGCACTGATCATTACGCGCAATGGCGAACAGTCAGTCGTAATGCTGTCGCTCGAAGATTACAAGGCGCTGGAAGAAACTGCCTACCTCTTGCGCACGCCGGCTAACGCCAAGCGCCTTCTGGCTGCTGTCGCACAATTGAACACAGACAAGGGTGTCGAGCGGGCGCTGGATCAATGAAGTTGGTCTTCGCCGACGAGGCATGGGAAGACTATCTATATTGGCAGAAGCACGACAAACGCATGGTCGAACGAATCAATAAGCTGATCCGTGAGACACAGCGCGAACCTTTCGCCGGTGTCGGCAAACCGGAGCCGTTGAAGCACGCCCTGTCCGGGTTCTGGTCCCGCCGAATCACAGACGAGCATCGCATGGTCTATCGCGTCGATGGGGATGCACTACAGATTGCTCAGTTGCGCTTTCATTACTGAGACGCTTCGCCCCTGAGCCCTTTGATGCTTTGATGAAGCGAGCGTTGTCGTAAACCAAGCTTGTTACGGTCAACCGGCAAAAAAGGCCAAAAATTGAAATTCTTGGCGGGCTGGGTTTACTTCGACAAACTTCGCATCGCCCGCTCCAGCCCATCGATGGTTAATGGAAACATCCGTTTCCCCACCAGTTGCTCAATCATCTGAATCGACGGCGTGTAAGTCCAGTGCGCTTCCGGTAGCGGGTTGAGCCAGGCGGCGTGAGGCCAGGTGGTGAGCAGGCGTTCGAGCCAGACGGCACCGGCTTCTTCGTTCCAGTGTTCGACGCTGCCGCCGGGGCGGGCGATTTCGTAGGGGCTCATGCTGGCGTCGCCGACGAAGACCAGCTTGTAGTCGGGGCCGTAGGTGTGGATGACGTCCCAGGTCGACAGCTTTTCGTTGTGCCGCCTGCGATTGTCTTTCCAGACGCCTTCATAGACGCAGTTGTGGAAGTAGAAGTGCTCCAGATGCTTGAACTCGGCGCGGGCGGCGGAGAACAGTTCCTCGCAGGCCTGGATGTGGTCGTCCATCGAGCCGCCGATGTCGAGGAAGAGCAGCACCTTGACGGCGTTGTGGCGTTCCGGCCGCAGGTGCAGGTCGAGCCAGCCGCCGTTGCGGGCGGTGCCGGCGATGGTGCCGTCGAGGTCGAGTTCGGTGGCTGCCCCCTTGCGGGCGAAGCGGCGGAGCCGGCGCAGCGCCACCTTGATGTTGCGCACGCCGAGATCGACCGAATCGTCGAGGTTGCGGAATTCGCGCTGGTCCCACACCTTGATTGCCGTGCGATTGCCGACCGATTCGCCGCCGATGCGCACGCCTTCGGGGTTGTAGCCGCCGTGGCCGTAGGGCGAGGTACCGGCGGTGCCGATCCACTTGCTGCCGCCGGCGTGGCGCTCCTTCTGTTCGGCCAGCCGCTCTTTCAGTTGCTTGAAAATCTTCTCGTAGCTGAGTTTCTGCAGCTTGAGCCGGTCGGCTTCCGACAGATGGCGGCGTGCCGCCAGTTCCAGCCATTCCTCGGGTACTTCCGGCGCAAAGCCGGGCAGGGCTTCGATGCCGCGAAAATACTCACCGAAGGCGCGGTCGAAACGGTCGTACAAGGCTTCATCCTTGACCAACAGGGTGCGCGACAACAGGTAGAAATCGTCGAGGCTGCCGCTGACCAGCCGCGCTTCCAGCGCTTCGAGCAGGGCCAGCAGTTCGTTGGTCGACACCGGAAGCTGACGCGCCTTCAGGTGCAGGAAAAAATCGACGAGCATTTAAGGCTGCTTGCGGCGCGCCATGAAGGCCAGGCGTTCAAACAGGTGCACATCCTGTTCGTTCTTGAGCAGCGCGCCATGCAGCGGCGGGATGGCATCCTTCGCTTCCTTGGCGCGCAGGGCTTCGGACGGGATGTCTTCGGCCAGCAGCAGTTTCAGCCAGTCGATCAGTTCGCTGGTTGAGGGCTTTTTCTTCAGGCCGGGTACCTCGCGCAGGTCGAAGAAGACTTCCAGCGCTTCCTTCAGCAATTCATGCTTGAGCACCGGAAAATGGACGCCGACGATGCGCTGCATGGTCTCCTTATCCGGAAACTTGATGTAGTGAAAGAAGCAGCGGCGCAGGAAGGCGTCGGGCAGCTCCTTTTCGTTGTTGGAGGTGATGATGATCAGCGGCCGGTGTTTGGCCTTGATCGTGCGGTGCAGCTCGTAGCAATGGAATTCCATGCGGTCGAGTTCGCGCAGCAGGTCGTTGGGGAACTCGATGTCGGCCTTGTCGATCTCGTCGATCAGGACGACCGACGGCTCGTCGCATTCGAAGGCCTGCCACAGTACGCCATGCACGATGTAGTGGCCGATGTCCTCGACGCGCGGGTCGCCGAGTTGCGAGTCGCGCAGGCGGGAAACTGCATCGTATTCATAAAGGCCTTGCTGCGCCTTGGTTGTTGATTTGATGTGCCACTGGAACAGCGGCATGCCAAGCGCGCGGGCGACTTCCTCAG